>Ga0209958_1000616_pt1 | contig 52197 bp, 43 predicted proteins | sample ThiBio_inoc_plan_FD_183942 | JGI IMG/M metagenome (GOLD analysis project Ga0209958, IMG submission 183942) | Wastewater bioreactor microbial communities from Cape Town, South Africa - Thiocy_inoc_plan (SPAdes) | ecosystem: Engineered > Bioremediation > Thiocyanate > Unclassified | place: South...
TGGCTGCGTCCCCCTGCCCGCATGGCGCAGCCATGCGAGAGCGGGGGGAAGGCGCGAAGCGCCTCAGGGGGGTGTTGTTTCATCTCAGTTTTCCATGGCGCTGCGCGCCACCCGCAGCCCATGAAACCGGCGCGGCCCATGCGCGGGCCACCGCGCAAGGGCCGCCCCGCCGCGCTGGTGGCGTCCCCCTGCCCGCATGGCGCAGCCATGCGAGAGCGGGGGGAAGGCGCGAAGCGCCTCAGGGGGGTGTTGTTTCATCTCAGTGCGCGGAGTGGCGGCCGATGTCCGGCCAGCGGTGGTGCAGGTAGATCCACGCCACCAGGCCCACCAGCATCAGCAGCAGCGAGGCGCCGGCCAGGGCCACGGCGGAATGCATCACCAGCGGCGCCACCATGCCCGCCACCACGCCGTTGGCCGTGGAGCCGACGAAGGCCTGCAGCGACGACGCCATGCCGCGGCGCTGCGGGTGCAGGTCCAGCACCAGCAGCGTGACCACGGGCACCATCAGCGCCCAGCCGAACGAGAAGATGCCAATGGGCAGCAGCGCCCAGAGCACGTGCGGCGCCAGCAGCAGGTTGGCCACGAGGTTCAGCGCCGCGATCAGCAGCATGATGAGGAAGCCGTGGCGGATCTGGCGCTTCGGCGCGATGCGGCCCGCCAGGCGGCCGCTCATCCAGGCGCCGCCCATGATGCCGGAGATGGTGACCAGGAAGAACCAGAAGAACTGCGTGGGCTCCAGCCCCAGCACGTCGCCGAGGAAGGCCGGGGCCGACAGCACGTACAGGAACATGCCGTTGAACGGGATGCCGCTGGCCAGCGCCAGCAGCATGAAGCGCGGGCTGGTGCCCAGCTCCCAGTAGCCGCGCAGCAGATGGCCGAGATGGATCGGCTGGCGCTCGCTGGGCGGCAGCGACTCGGGCAGCCAGCGGTGGTTGGCCAGCCACAGGCACACGCCCACGCCGGTGAGGAACCAGAAGACGCTGTGCCAGCCCAGGTGCACCGCCAGCCAGCCGCCGACGATGGGGGCGATGGCTGGCGCCACGCCGAAGAAGATGGTGACCTGGCTCATCACCTGCTGCGCCTGGGCCGGCGGAAACATGTCGCGGATCACGGCGCGCGACACCACGATGCCGGCACCGGCCGACAGGCCCTGCAGTGCGCGGAACAGCACCAGCGCGCCGATGCTGTCCGACAGCGCGCAGCCCGCCGAGGCCAGGGTGAACACCGCCAGGCCCCACAGCACCACGGGCCGGCGCCCCAGGCTGTCCGACAGCGCGCCGTGGAACAGCGCCATGAACGCGAAGGCGAACAGGTAGGCCGACAGCGTTTGCTGCATCTCCACCGGGGTGGCCTGCAGCGCCTGGGCGATCGCCGGGAACGCGGGCAGGTAGGTGTCGATCGAGAACGGTCCCACCATGCCCAGCAGGGCCAGCAAGATGGCAAGGATCCAGCGCGGGCCGCGCCACAGTGCTTTGGCTTGGGGATGCATGCTTGAGAATCTGCGCCGAGAGGGGGAAAAGAAAAAAGCACCTGCCGATTCCTCGGCAAGTGCTTCATCTTCGGTTGTTTTGGTGGGCCCTGTAGGATTCGAACCTACGACCAACGGATTAAGAGTCCGCTGCTCTACCAACTGAGCTAAGAGCCCTTTTCTGCGGCTGCACTGCAGCAGAGCCACGAATTATGCACGAATTTTTGGGGTGGCCGCAAGATGCGCCCCAAAAATTATTCCATCGCGTTGCGGCGGGCCAGCTCGACGAACAGGCCGCTGTGGTCCAGACCGTCCAGGCCGTGCGCCACGGCGTCGGCGTAGAGCGATTCGAAGAGCCGGGTCACCGGGGCCTCGAAGCCCAGCTCCTGCGCCGTCGCCAGCGCGTTGCGCATGTCCTTGAGCTGCACCGTCATGCGCCCGCGCGGGGCGAAGTCGCGCTCCACCATGCGCTGGCCGTGCAGCTGCAGGATGCGGCTGTCGGCGAAGCCGCCGGCGATGGCCTCGCGCACCTTGGCCATGTCGGCGCCGCCCTTGGCGGCGAGCAGCAGCGCCTCGGCCACCGCGCCGATGGTGATGCCCACGATCATCTGGTTGGCCAGCTTGGCGAGCTGCCCGGCACCGTGCGGGCCGACGTGCGTGGCGCGGCCCAGCACCTGCAGCAGCGGCAGGGCGCGCGCGAAGTCGGCCGCGCCGCCGCCGGCCATGATGGCCAGCGTGCCGGCCTCGGCGCCGACGGTGCCGCCGGACACCGGCGCGTCGAGCGCGCCGATGCCGTGCTGCGCCAGCCGGGCCGCGTGCGCGCGCGCTTCGCCGGGCTGGATCGAGGCCATGTCCACGAACAGCGCGCCGGGCCGCATGGCCGCCGCGGCCCCGTGCTCGAACAGCACGCTGGCCACGGCCGGGCCGTCCAGCAGCATGCCCACGACGATTTCGCCGGCCGCCGCCGCGCTGGCGGCGCTGGCGTGCGGCACAGCGCCATCGGCGGCCAGGGGCTGTGCTTTGGCGGCGTCGCGGTTCCAGACGTGCACGGTGTACCCGGCCTGGCACAGCCGCCGCGCCATGGGAAAGCCCATGCGCCCGGTACCGAGCATGGCGATGTCCATGTTTGCTCCTTTTTCAAAAGCTTTTAGCGCTTTGCCAGCAAGCGCTGGAGGCCATTTTAGGCATGAATCACAGACCCCTTCCGGAAAGGCGTGCGGTGCATAGTTGAATGAATGAGTTTGATTCTCATAAGTATTTGCTAATGAAAATGCGTAAGATGCCGCCGTGGCGCCCGGGCGGGTTGCGGGTGCCGCCTGTGCCTACCGTTCAGCCCGCCGTTACAGGAGTTTCCATCATCATGTTCCGTTTCGCCGCCATTGCCGCTGCCGCCGTCGTCTTGGCCACCCCCGCTTTCGCTGCCGACAATTGCAGCGTCCAGGTCGAGGCCAACGATGCGATGCAGTTCAACACCAAGAGCATCGACGTGCCCGCGTCGTGCAAGAAATTCACGGTGCAGCTCAAGCATGTGGGCAAGCTGCCCAAGACGAGCATGGGCCACAACTGGGTGCTGGCCAAGACGGCCGACATGGATGCGGTCGCCAAGGATGCGCTGGCCGCCGGTGCCGCCGCGGGCTACCTCAAGGCCGGGGACGCGCGTGTCATCGCCGCGACCAAGCTGCTCGGGGGCGGCGAGAGCGACTCGGTCAGCGTCGACGTGGCCAAGCTCAAGGCGGGCGATGCCTATTCGTTCTTCTGCACCTTCCCGGGCCACGTGGGGCTGATGAAGGGCACGCTGCAGGTCAAGTAAGCGCGCTGCACGCCGCACCAACGCAAACGGGGGCCTCGGCCCCCGTTTGCGTTGGTGCTGGCGGTGCTTACATCAGCAGGTGCTCGCCCGCGTTGTCGCCGCCCAGGATCACGTAGTTCACCTTGCGGATGTCCATGAGCTTCTTGCCGCCGGCGTAGCTGATGGAGCTCTGGATGTCCTGCTGCATCTCCACCAGCGTTTCGGCCAGCCTGCCCTTGATGGGCTCCAGGATGCGCTTGCCTTCCACGTGCTTGTACTCGCCCTTGTTGAAGTCGGAGGCCGAGCCATAGTACTCCTTGAACAGCTCGCCATCGACCTCGACGGTCTTGCCCGGCGACTCCTCGTGGCCCGCGAACAGCGAGCCCACCATGATCATGGTGGCGCCGAAGCGGATGCTCTTGGCGATGTCGCCGTGGCTGCGGATGCCGCCGTCGGCGATGATGGGCTTGGTGGCCACGCGCGCGCACCACTTCACGGCCGACAGCTGCCAGCCGCCCGTGCCGAAGCCGGTCTTGAGCTTGGTGATGCACACCTTGCCCGGGCCGATGCCCACCTTGGTGGCGTCGGCGCCCCAGTTCTCCAGGTCGATCACGGCCTCGGGCGTGCCCACGTTGCCGGCGATGACGAACGCCTTGGGCAGCTTGGCCTTGAGGTACTGGATCATGTTCTTCACGTTGTCCGAGTGGCCGTGAGCGATGTCGATGGTGATGTACTCGGGCGTGATGCCTTCGGCCACGAAGCGGTCCACCGTGGCGTAGTCGGGCTGCTTCACGCCCAGCGAGATCGAGGCGAAGCACTCCTTGGCGTGCATGTCTTTGACGAACTGCACGTTGTCCAGGTCGAAGCGGTGCATCACGTAGAAGTAGCCGTTCTGCGCCAGCCAGGTGCAGATGCGTTCGTCTACCACCGTCTTCATGTTGGCGGGCACGGCCGGGATGCGGAAGCTGCGCCCGCCCAGCTCCACGCTGGAGTCGCATTCCGAGCGGCTTTCCACGCGGCACTTGCGCGGCAGCAGCAGGATGTTGTCGTAGTCGAAGATTTCCATGAGATTCCAAGCTCCTTTGAAAAGGCGCCGCCGAACCATTTCGGCAGCGTGGGGCGCTTGGCTTGGGACCGGCTTTGCGGGCGGCAGCGTACAAGCTGGCGCCGAACCCTGGTTGCACAGGCACAAAAAACCGGGCGTCAAGAAACTTGGGCCCGGTGATTGATTCTATACCTGCCCGCGGCGGCGGGGTGCGAGGGGGTTTCTACAATCCCCGCATGCATTCCCACGACCCGCTTTCCGCCCCTGCCGCGCCGCTGCTGCAGGGCCTCAATCCCGAGCAGCTCGCCGCCGTCACCCTGCCTTCGGGCCACGCGCTCATCCTGGCCGGCGCGGGCTCGGGCAAGACGCGCGTGCTCACCACGCGCATCGCCTGGCTGCTGCAGAACGGCCACGCCACGCCGGGCAGCATCCTGGCCGTGACCTTCACCAACAAGGCCGCCAAGGAAATGGTGGCACGCCTCACGGCCATGCTGCCGGTGAACGTGCGCGGCATGTGGATCGGCACCTTCCACGGCCTGTGCAACCGCCTGCTGCGCGCGCACCACAAGGCGGCGAACCTGCCGCAGGCGTTCCAGATCCTCGACACGCAGGACCAGCTCTCCGCCATCAAGCGCCTGTGCAAGCAGTTCAACGTGGACGAAGAGCGCTTTCCGCCCAAGCAGCTGGCCTACTTCATCGCCAACTGCAAGGAAGAGGGCATGCGCCCGCGCGACGTGCCCGCGCACGATGCCGACAGCCGCAAGAAGGTGGAGGTCTACCAGCTCTACGAAGAACAATGCCAGCGCGAAGGCGTGGTGGACTTCGGCGAGCTGATGCTGCGCTCCTACGAGCTGCTGCGCGACCACGACCCGATCCGCGCGCACTACCAGCACCGCTTTCGCCACATCCTGGTCGATGAGTTCCAGGACACCAACCGCCTGCAGTACCTGTGGCTCAAGCAGATGGCGGGCGACGAGGCGGATGGCCGCCTGCAGACCCACGGCTGCGTGATGGCCGTGGGCGACGACGACCAGAGCATCTACGCCTTCCGCGGCGCGCGCGTGGGCAACATGGCCGACTTCGTGCGCGAGTTCGCCGTGGCGCACCAGATCAAGCTGGAGCAGAACTACCGCAGCTACAGCAACATCCTCGATTCGGCCAACCACCTCATCAGCCACAACAGCCGCCGCCTGGGCAAGAACCTGCGCACCACGCAGGGCGCGGGCGAGCCCGTGCGCGTGTACGAAGCCGCCACCGACCTGGCCGAGGCGCAGTGGATGGTCGACGAGATCCGGCAGCTGGTGAAGAACGACGGCCTGGCGCGCAAGGAAATCGCCGTGCTCTACCGCAGCAACGCGCAAAGCCGGGTGATCGAATCGCAGCTCTTCAACGCCAGCGTGCCCTACCGCGTGTACGGCGGCCTGCGCTTCTTCGAGCGCGCCGAAATCAAGCATGCGCTGGCCTACCTGCGCCTGCTGGAGAACCCGCACGACGACACCAGCTTCCTGCGCGTGGTCAACTTCCCGCCGCGCGGCATCGGCGCGCGCACGCTCGAGGTGCTGCAGGACGCCGCGCGCCAGGCAGGCTGCTCGCTGCACGACGCCGTGAGCGCCGTGCCCGGCAAGGCGGGCGCCAACCTGGGCGCCTTCGTGGCGCTGGTCGACGTGCTGCGCGAGCAGACGCAGGGCCTGTCGCTGCGCGGCATCATCGAGCAGATGCTCGAATCCAGCGGGCTGGTGGAGCACTTCCGCACCGAGAGGGAAGGCGCCGACCGCATCGAGAACCTGCAGGAACTGGTCAACGCCGCCGAGAGCTTCGTCACCCAGGAAGGCTTCGGCCGCGACGCCGTGGCCCTGCCGCTGGACGAGCACGGCCAGCCGCTCACGCAAAGCCCCGTCAGCCAGGGCCTGGACCCGGACGCGCCGCGGCTCGACGAGCCGCTGCGCCCCGCCGCCGGCATCATCGACGCCGACACCGGCGAAACCCTCTCGCCCCTGGTTGCCTTCCTCACCCACGCCGCGCTGGAGGCGGGCGACAACCAGGCCCAGGCCGGGCAGGACGCCGTGCAGCTCATGACCGTGCACGCCAGCAAGGGGCTGGAGTTCGACGCCGTGTTCATCGGCGGGCTGGAAGAGGGCCTGTTCCCGCACGACAACGCCTCCAGCGACCGCGACGGCCTGGAGGAAGAGCGCCGCCTGATGTACGTGGCCATCACCCGCGCGCGCCAGCGCCTGTACCTGAGCCACGCGCAAACGCGCCTGCTGCACGGCCAGACGCGCTACAACGTCAAGAGCCGCTTCTTCGACGAACTGCCCGAGGAAGCGCTCAAGTGGATCACGCCCAAGCAGCAGGGCTTTGGCTCTTTTGCTCCCAATTCAGGAGCTGGTAGCGCTTATGGGACAAGCGCTGGAGGCCGATTTGGCTTCAAATCCGACAGCTACGCCAGCGCGCCGCCGCCGCCATCCAAGGCCACCTCGCACGGCCTGCGCGCGGGGCTCGCCGTGTTCCACACCAAGTTCGGCGAAGGCAAGGTGCTGGCCATCGAAGGCACGGGCGATGACGCGCGCGCGCAGGTGCACTTCCCGCGCCACGGCACCAAGTGGCTGGCGCTGTCGGTGGCCAAGCTGACGGTGGTGGAGTGACGCGGGAAACCGTCAGTCGAGCAGATCCGAATAATCGCCGCGCTCGAATGCCTCGCTGGCCTGCCAGGGCGCCACGGCCGGGGCGGGCAGGCGTGTGGCGGTGACCAGGGTGGAATCGGTGCCGTGCGCGTCGGTGCGTTCGATCCTGCGCGGGTATTGGCCCGCCACGTCCCAGTCCACGGTGGTGGTGGCCTCGCCCTGCCGTTGCCGGTAGCGCTGCACGCCCGCCTTGGGCGGCCCCACGCGCTCCATGCGCTGCAGGGCGGCGGGGGGTACCAGCCAGTACTGCGTGTCCCACGCGCCGCCGTAGCCCACGTTGCCGTGGTGCGCGCGATCGACCTCGATCACGCGGCGCATGCTGGCCAGGATGACTTCGACCTTCTCCTGGCCGTCGTCGCTGCGGCTCACGCGCAGCGGGGCGCCGTTGGCCTCGTCGTGCGCGTGGCCGGCGTGCGGGCCGTGGCTGTGGTCATGGCCGTGGCCCTGGCTCTGGCGCAGCGCGGCGGGCAGCTCGCGCTCGGTCCACACCATGCCGACGCGGCGGTGGACGTGGTTGGTGTGCGTGGCCTGGCGCAGCACGCCGTCGCGGCCGATGGTGCGGGTGTGGTAGGTCACGCGCAGATCGATGGGCGGCGCGGCCTTCATGGCCGCCGTGGCGGCCTGCACCGCGCCGCCAGGGCCTTGCGCGGGCTGGGCGAATGTGGCCGGCGGCAGCCACAGCGCGGCGGCAAGCAGGAGGGGGGAGTATTTCATGGAACTATCAAAAGCATAGCTGCCCGCGCTTGATGGACAAGCGCGGGCAGCCGGTTTCACTCAAAGCGTGGGGTTACAGTCCGGCCGCTTCCTTGACCTTGCCGAACACCTTGGTGTTGTCCATGGTGCCCTTGAAGATCTTGGCGCCCGCGCCGCCAGCGAACAGCATCACGTCGCCGCCGCCGTGCGTTTCGGAGCCGGGCGAGCCCAGGTTGATGTTGACTTCCTGCAGGAAGTTGTCCTGCGTGGTGTCCACGTTGGTCAGGTCCTCGCGGCCCGCGCCGCGTGCGGGGGCAACCCAGGGCTTGCCGCCGTCTTCGTCGTTGGCCTGCGTGGTCGCCGTGGGGCGCCCGCCGTTGCCGAACACCAAGGTGGTGTAGGGCTTGCCGTCGGCGGCCAGGGCGGGCTTGCCGGTCAGGTAGTCGATGGCCTTGCCGAGAATCGGCGAGCCGATCCTGGTGTAGCCGTTGAAGGCGATGGCGTGGTCATGGTCGGCCGTCACCACGATCAGCGTGTTCTTCAGGCCCGGGTCCTTCTTCTCCATGTAGGCGCGCACGTTCTCGATGGCCTTGTCGAAGGCCAGCGTGTCTTCCAGCGCGCGCTTGGCGTTGGTGCCGTGCAGGGCGTGGTCGATGCGGCCGCCTTCCACCATCAGGAAGAAGCCCTTGTCGTTGCGGCTCAGCACGTCGAGCGCCTTGGTGGCCATGTCGGACAGGCTGGGCTGGTCGAGCTTCTGGTTCACGCGGTCGAGTTCGTAGGCCATCTCGCTTTGCGAGAACAGGCCCAGCAGGCGGGTGGCCTTGCTGGTGTCGAGCGCGGCCAGTTCGCTGCCCTTGCTCACGTAGGTGTAGCCGTTGCCCTGCATTTCCTGCACCAGGTTGCGCGTGTCCGTGCGCTTGCTGGACGGATTGGCTGCCTTGGGCAGGTAGTTACGCTGGCCGCCGCCCATGAGCACGTCGAGGCCCGCGGTCACCGACTGCTCGGCGATGGTGTTGTAGGCATTGCGATTGCAGACGTGGGCGTAGGTGGTGGCCGGCGTGGCGTGGCCGACGCGCGTGGTCGAGACCGCGCCCACGGCGCGGCCCTGGGCCTTCGACAGCTCCAGCAGCGTGACGGCGGGCGAGCCGTTGCCGGCCGGGCAGGTGGAGTTCTCGTCCTTGTAGTACTGCGCGCCTTTGGCGTCATAGGCCGAAGTCTCGGCGGACATGGAGATGACCTCGTTGTTCATCTTTACGCCGGTCATGTACGCGGCCATGGAGGGCGCGCTGTCGGTGGTCTGGGCGTCGCGCGAGAAGGTCTTGATGCGCGCGGCGTAGGGCAGCGTCTGCATGGCGAGCTTGGCGCGCTCGCTGGTGGGCAGCTTGGCGGGGTTGCCGGCGGCGATTTCCTTCTCGCCCTTGTAGATGCGCGCGGCCGTGACGGTGACCGGGCCCATGCCGTCGCCCAGGAAGAAGATGACGTTCTTGGCCTCGCCAGCGGCCTGGGCCGCGCCCGATGCCAGCAGTGCCACGGCCAGCGCGGTCTTGCGGATTGCGGAGTTCATGTGTGGATTCCTTGTGTTGTGCGGGGCGCTGGCTTACAGGCCGAGGGACTTCTTGATGAGGCCGAACACCTCGTGGTTGGTCAGCACGCCGCTGAAGTTGTCCGCGCCCAGGCCGGTGGCGCCCAGGAACACGTCGCCGCCGCCGTGCGTCTCGCCGCCCGAGGGCATGGGCACCACGGCTTCCTGCAGGTAGTCGGCGCTCTCCAGCTCGGCGCTGCTGATCGGGGCGCGCACGGGCTTGTAGCCCGGGCCGTTGCCGAAGCCCAGCACGGTGTAGGGGTTGCCGTCCACGTCCTTGGAGGGCTGGCCCTTCACGTAGTCCTTCACCAGGCCCAGCACGCCGGGGTTGCCGGGCGCGGTCTTGCCGGTGATCTTGGCGTAGCCGTTCATCTGCAGCGTGTGGTCGTGGTCGGCGGTGACGACGACCAGCGTGTTCTTCAGCCCGGGGTCGACGGCTTGCATCTTCGCCAGCGCGGTCTTGATGGCGTTGTCGAAGGCCACGGTGTCCTGCAGCGCGCGGCGCGCGTTGGTGGCGTGCAGCGCGTGGTCGATGCGCCCGCCTTCCACCATCAGGAAGAAGCCCTTCTTCTTCGCGGCCAGCGCGTCGATGGCCTTGCCGGTCATCTCGGACAGGCTGGGCTCCCTGGATCCGTCGCGGTCCAGGTCGTAGGCCATGTGGTCCTTGGTGAACAGGCCGGCTATTTTTGTGCTGCCGTCCACGGGCAGCTTGTCGAATGCGCTCTTGTCGGCGGCGAAGCTGTACTTGGCCTTCTGCAGCTCGGCGATCAGGTCGCGCCCATCGTTGCGCCGGCCGCCAGCGGTGGCGGGCGTGAAGTAGTTCGTGCCGCCGCCGAAGACCACGTCGATGCCGTCGCCCAGCTTGGCGTTGTAGCCCGCGCCGCCGGGCACCAGGGCCGCGGCGATGGTGTTCTCGGCGTCGCGGTGGCACACGTGCGCATAGGTGGTGGCGGGCGTGGCGTGGGTGATGCGCGTGGTCGTCACCACGCCGGTGCCGTAGCCGGCAGCCTTCATTTGCTCCAGCAGCGTTTCCACCGCCGTGCCGTTGCCGCTGGCAGGGCAGGTGCTGTCGTACTTGACGTGGTAGGGCTTGCCGTCGGCGCCGGTGGCGCGGGTCTCGGGCGACATGGAGATGACCTCGTTGTTCATCTTCACGCCGGTCATGTAGGCGGCCATCGAGGGCGCGCTGTCGGTCACCTGGCCGTCGTTCGAGTAGGTGTGCACGAAGGCGGTCTCGGGCAACTGGTCCATGGTCAGCTCGCCCGTCTCGCCCACGCTGTAGATGCGCGCAGCCGTCAGCGTGGTGATGCCCATGCCGTCGCCGAGGAAGAACAGCACGTTCTTGGTCGGGGTTTGCGGCACGGGTGTGCTGCCGCCATCGCCGTCGCTCCCCCCGCAGGCGGTGACCAGCACGGATGCGCCTGCCAGCGCCGCACACAACAATTTCAGCTTCATTGGATTGCCCTCGATGGAGTCGTTGGTTGATCTGCGGGCAAATCTAGAAGGCGTGCATGACGGGGGTGTGACGGGGCTCCATGAAAAAACCCGGCCGGGGCCGGGTCGTGCAGTCCGTGCGCGGCGCGGGCCGCGCTGGCCGTGTTACAGGGCAGGCTGCCTGGCGCTGCCGGTCAGGTAGCCCACGGCGGCGCCAGCCTTGTTCTTGTAATTGGCCTTGATCAGCGGATCCAGCGTGTCCTTCACCACGTTGTGGATGCCGCCCCAGTCACCGGCGTGCTGGAAGTTGCTCATGATGTAGGTCCAGCCGTTGATCTCGTCCACGGCGTGCAGGCCGGTCGATTCGCCGCCCGCGGGGATCGACATGAGGCGCGCGAGCTGCTTGGTGTCGACGTTGTAGGCCCACAGGAAGTTGTTCACGTGCTGGCCGCTGTCCTCGCCGATGAACAGGGTGCGCAGCTTCTCCGAGAACTTGAGGTTGTCGGGGTTGCAGATCTTGTTCGGGTTGCCGGTGTTGCCCAGCGCGTCGGCGGCGATGTCCTCGCCGGCCAGCAGGGCCTTGGTGTCCACGGGCATCCACTCGCTGTTGATGGCGGCGCCGGCGGTGTCCTTCTGGCCGCCGCGCAGGTTCAGCGCCATCACCACGCCGGCCTTGAGTTGCTTGGGGATGGAGATGCCGTTGCCCGGCACGTTGGCGGCGTCGCCGGCCACCATGGATTTTTCGCAGTTCTGCAGCGCCGAGTAGGCCACCTTGTCCCTGGCGTTGACGGTGGTGCCCTCCATCTTGGTGAAGCCCATGCTGGCGCCTTTGTATGCGGCGTAGCGGTGGGTTTCCAGGAAGGCGGCGGCCTTGTCCATGCCGGGATTGATCTTGATCCACTCGGTCTTGCCGTTGGCCACGATCTTGGTGTAGCTGGCGTCGCCGGGGTCCTTGGATTGCACGCTCATGATGTCGGCGGGCTTGAGCGTGTTGGCCAGATTCTCGATCTCGGCGCTGGTGGCCGACCCCAGCTTGATCCAGGTGAGCGGCGCGGCGCTGCCCGAGGCCGGGTCGATGGAGAAGCCCGCGCCCACCTTGGCGGCGTACAGCGTGCCGGAGGACAGGTCCTTCTCCTTGTCGGCCACGAAGACGAAGTAGGCGCTGTTGGTGGCGTCGTCGCCCATCAGCGCGGTGCGCTGGTCGGGCATCACCTGCACCAGCTCGTGCGAGATGCGGCCCATGCAGAAGTGCTTCTTGATGCTGCCGGTGCCATCGGGGTTCACCGTCACCTCGGGCATGTGGCCGTAGTGGTACGGGTTGGCTGCCGTCTCGCTGCCGTACAGGTTCTGGCTGTAGGCCTTGAACTGCGCGTTGCTGGCGGCGGTGAAGGCGTCGGGCTCGTACTCCTCGCTCGACAGGTGGGTGCCCCAGGGCGAGAGGCTGGCGCCGCAGGTGATCCACAGGCCGTGCACCTTGGAGGTGTCCACGTTGTGGTACTTCACCAGGCTCAGCTTGCCGGTGGCCTGGTCCTGGTCCAGCGTGAGCACGGCGATGGGCGAGGGCAGCTTGCCGTACATGTCGGTCTTGCCGTCCTGCGCCCAGGTGGTGTACTCGAACTGCACCACGGCGAACACCGGCTTGCCCTTCACGCCGTCCACCTTGGCATTGGGTACGGTGAGCAGCGAAGTGCCGTCGGGCGAGTCGGAGAAGAACTGGCGCTCGGCGCCGGCCACGCTCTTGTCGATGATGGGCTGGTTGCGGATGTCCACGTAGCCGCCGGCCAGGATCTTGCCACCCTTGCCGTCGGCCACCAGGTCGCCGGTGATGAAGAAGGGCTGGTAGGCCAGCTGGTACGACTGCGCGCTGCCGTCGCTGAACTTCACGTCCAGCGCCGAGCCCACCGTGGTCGTGGCCATGGCGGCAGCGTTGGCCAGCGTGGGGGCGGCCATCGAGGTAAAGGATGCCGAGGCGAATGCGGCGCTGCCGCCGCCGCCACCGCCGCAACCCGTGGCCAGCAGCGCGGCCGTGGCGGTGGAGCCGAGGGGCAGCAGGGGGGCACTGGCCAGGAATTGCAGGGCCTTGCGGCGCGTGGGCTGGGGGGTATGGGACATGGTGGGGTCGTTATGTGGTCAAGAACGGAAGGAACAGGCGCCGTCCATCACGGCTGCCGCGGCCCATGCTAGGAAGCCCGTGTGACAGATCCGTGAAGGCAAAGAAAAACCCGGCCAGGGCCGGGTTGTGCTGGGGGGGGCGCGGGACGGTCAGTCCACGGGCGGCGGCGGGGGCGCGTCTTCCGCGGCGGGCTCGGGCGCCGCCTGCAGGTACTGCTCGGGCGGCTCGAAGCAGTCGCGGAAGGTGAACACCACCGAGCTGAAGAACATGGCCGCCAGCACCATGGCCGCGCCGACCATGATGCCCCCGGCGGCGGTGCCGATGGCCAGCGACAGCAGCCCGGTGACCAGCGCCACCACCATGCCCACGGCCAGGAATACGCCCATCCAGGCCAGGCCGAAGACCGTGAAGGCGCCGAAGTTGCGCACGCAGGCCACGAGGCTGAAGAACAGCGCCTTGACCGGCGGCACGCCGTGCCAGTGCACCAGGCCGGGCGCGTGCCAGAACAGCAGCGACAGCGGCAGGTACAGCAGCACCGACAGCCACATCGCGCCCTGGAAGGCGGGGCTTTCGGCCACCTCCGGCGTCAGCCTGGCGCCGCCGAAGTAGACCTGGGCGAACTGCCCGCCGTCCACCAGCGCCGACAGGCCCATGATGCCCAGGAAGCCCACGGCGTACATGCCGCCCAGCGCCAGCATGGCGCGCAGGCGCTGCTGCCCGGTGCGAAACGCCACCAGCAGCAGCGCGGGCGTGGGAAAGCGGCCCTGCTGCGTCTCGGCCGTGGCCACCATCATGGCCAGCGTGGCCGAGGGCAGCAGCGCCAGCGCGATGGGCGCGCCCACCAGCGGCACCAGCGTGGCCAGCGACATGGCGGCCATGGTCATGAAAAACAGCGCTGCCAGCGCCAGCGGCTGGCGCCAGAACGCGCGCACGCCGAGCTGCACCCATTTCACGCCGGTGTAGGCGGGGACGATGCGAAGTTTCATGGCCTGGGAGTCTATGCGTCCATGTGCAAGGGGTGGTCAACGCGCGCGCGCAGCACGCGCTCGAAGTGGGCCGGGTCGTGGGCCTTCAGCATGCTGGCCTCGCGCGGCAGGTGGAAGTCCCACAGGCGCGAGATCCAGAAGCGCAGCGCCCCGGCGCGCGCCATGGCGGGCAGCAGCGCGCGCTCGGCGGCGGTGAGCGGGCGCACCGCCTGGTAGGCGGCCAGCATGGCCTGGGCGCGCGCGGCGTCGTGTGCGCCCGTGGGCAGGTCGATGCACCAGTCGTTCAGGCACACGGCCAGGTCGAACAGGAAGGTGTCCACCCCGGCGAAGTAGAAGTCGAAAAAGCCCGTGAGCCGCTCGCCGTCGAACATCACGTTGTCGCGGAACAGGTCGGCATGCACCGGGCCGCGCGGCAGCGCCGCGTAGCTGCTGCCGGCGGCCACGTGGTTCTGGTACGCCAGCTCGGCGCGCAGCAGGGCGCCCTGCGCCTCCTGCAGGTAGGGCAGCACCACGGGCACGGTCTCGTTCCACCACGGCAGGCCGCGCAGGTTGGGCTGGCTGCGTTCGTAGCCGCGCCCGGCCAGGTGCATGCGCGCCAGCATGGCGCCCACGGCTGCGCAGTGCACGGCGGCCGGGGCCAGCTGGCTCTTGCCGGCGAGCTTCTGCACGATGGCGGCGGGCTTGCCGCACACCTGGTGCAGGATGTCGCCGCTCTCGCGGTCGGCCTGCGGGTCCGGCACGGGGATGCCCTTGTGCGCCAGGTGCTTCATCAGGTACAGGTAGAAGGGCAGTTGCTCGGCGCTCAGGCGCTCGAACAGGGTCAGCACCCATTCGCCCTGGTCGGTGCTGAGGAAGTAGTTGGTGTTCTCGATGCCGCCCTCGATGCCGCGCAGGCCCGTGAGCCGGCCCAATGACAGGCGTTGCAGCAGCGCCTGCGCTGCGTCTTCGGAAACTTCGGTGAAAACAGCCATGGTGCGAACAGGCGCGCCATGGCGCCTGCAATCCGGAAATTCGGTCGGGGAAGGTGAGGAAAAAGAGTGGGCGCGCGCGTCAGAACTTGAGCACGTTCCACACGCGCGGGCCGTTGGTGTCGGTGCTGTCGCTGCGGCTGCGGGTGTGCGGGCTCTGGGTGCCGGGCTGCACCTCGTAGGCCGGCAGCTCGCCGGTCTTGGGCTGCACGGTGATGGTCTGGGTCTGGCCGCCCACGCGCAGCTCGTCCACGCGGCTGCCTTCGTCCTCGACCTGGATGCGCTCGGCACGCTGGTTCAGGCGGGAGTCTTTTTGCTCATCTCTTTGTAGCTGTTGGCGCTTGTCTGGCGCGCCTTCGGGGCTGTTTTGGCCTATATTCTGGGCAAGGACGGAGGCGCTGGCCAGGCAGGCCAGCAGCGTGAGGGTGGTGGAAACGGCGCGCATGGCGCGATTGTAGGCGGGTGCGTAGGGGCGCGTGCCGCCCCGGCGCTCAGCGCTGCGGCGGGCAGCTCTGGGCCGTGCAGGCGCTGGTGTGCTGGGTGATCAGGCCGCGGTAGTTCTGCCCCATCTGGCCCATGCGCGCGCACACGTCGCCGCGCGCGTCGAAGGCGTAGCCCTGGCTGGCATCGGCGTTGAGCAGCTCCACGCGCGCCAGGCCGGCCTGGGCAAAGGCCTGCGGCTGGCGCCACTGCGGGGCGCAGATGCTGTGGAAGACGAAGGTGGCGTACACCAGCTCGGTCACCTCGGGCTTGCCCATTTGCAGTTGCAGCACGCCCTGCTGCATGCGCGCGGCCGTGAGGCCGTTGCCCAGCAGGGGCTTTTGCAGCACCTCGGGCACGTTCTGGAAGGCCGGTTCGGCCAGGGCGAGGGTGCAGGCGCTGGCCAGCAGCAGGGGCAGGAGTTTTTTCATGGCGGTTTCCTTCGGCATCGGCGGATTGTGCCGTTGCGCCAAGCCTTTTCCTTGCGGTGACAATCGCCCCCATGACGCAAGACAAAACCTTGGTGCTGGTCGATGGCTCCAGCTACCTGTACCGCGCCTTCCACGCCATGCCCGACCTGCGCGCCGTGCCCGGCGACCCGGCGAGCAGCCCCACCGGCGCCATCCGCGGCATGGTCAACATGCTGCAGGCGCTGAAGAAGGACGTGGCGGCCGATTACGCGGTGTGCGTGTTCGACGCCAGCGGCCCCACCTTCCGCGACGCCCTCTACCCCGAATACAAGGCGCACCGCCCGGCCATGCCCGAGGAGCTGCGCGCGCAGATCGAGCCCATCCACGAGGTGGTGCGCCTGCTGGGCTGGACGGTGCTGGCGATTCCCGGCGTCGAGGCCGACGACGTGATCGGCACGCTGGCGTGCATGGCCGCGCGGCAGGGCGTGCAGGTAGTGGTCTCCAGCGGCGACAAGGACCTGAGCCAGCTGGTGAACGAGCGCATCACCATCATCGACACCATGAACGGCAAGAAGCGCGATGTGGCCGGGGTGACGGCCGAGTTCGGCGTGCCGCCCGAGCGGATGATCGACTTCCAGGCCCTGGTGGGCGACGCGGTGGACAACGTGCCGGGCGTGCCCAAGGTCGGCCCGAAGACCGCTGCCAAGTGGCTGGGCGAGTACGGCTCGCTCGACGCGCTGATGGCCCGCGCGGGCGAGATCAAGGGCGTGGCCGGCGAGAACTTGCGCGCCACGCTGGGCTGGCTGCCCACCGGGCGCCAGCTCGTCACCATCAAGACCGACTGCGACCTGAGCGCGCACGTGGCGGGCCTGCCTGCTCTTGATTCGATAGCTGCTGGCGCACAGCAGACGGGCGCTTTGGCCGGTTTTTATGAAAAATACGGCTTCAAGGGCCTGGCGCGCGCGCTGCAGGAGGCCAGCCCGGCGCCCACCCCCGCCGTGGCCATGCCCGGCGAGAGCGGCGACCTGTTCGCCGACCACAGCGCCAGCCCCGTGGCCGAGGCGGCGCAGCAGCGCAGCGTGGTGTACGACACCATCCTGAACTGGGCCGATTTCGACCAGTGGCTGGCCCGGCTGCTGAAGGCCGACCTGGTGGCGCTGGACACCGAGACCGACTCGCTCGACGCCCTGCGCGCGCAGATCGTCGGCATCTCCTTCAGCGTGCAGCCGGGCGAGGCGGCCTACATTCCGCTGCGCCACGAAGGGCCGGACACCACGGCGCAACTGCCGCTCGAAGAGGTGCTGGCGCGCCTCAAGCCCTGGCTGGAGGACGCGCGCCACGCCAAGCTGGGCCAGCACGTCAAGTACGACCGCCACGTGCTCGCCAACCACGGCATCGAGGTGCGCGGCTACGTGCACGACACCATGCTGCAGAGCTACGTGCTCGAAGTGCACAAGCCGCACAACCTCGCCAGCCTGGCCGAGCGCCACACCGGCCGCACCGGCCTGAACTACGAGGACCTGTGCGGCAAGGGCGTGCACCAGATCCCGTTCGCCCAGGTGCCGGTGGACAAGGCCGCCGCCTACTCGTGCGAGGACTCCGACCAGACGCTGGAAGTGCACCAGGCCCTGTGGCCGCTGCTGCAGGCCAACGAGCGCCTGCGCGCCATCTACGAACTGGAGATGGCCAGCAGCGAAACGCTGTTCCGCATGGAGCGCAACGGCGTGCTGATCGACGCCGCGCTGCTGGCGCAGCAGAGCCACGAGCTGGGCCAGCGCATCCTGCGGCTGGAGACCGAGGCCTACGAGATCGCGGGCCAGCCGTTCAACCTCTCCAGCCCCAAGCAGCTCGGCGAGATCTTCTTCGACAAGCTCGGCATGCCCGTGGTGAAGAAAACCGCCACCGGCGCGCGCAGCACCGATGAAGAAGTGCTGGAAAAGCTCGCCGAGGACTACCCGCTGCCCGCCAAGCTGCTGGAGCACCGGTCCTTGAGCAAGCTCAAGGGCACCTACACCGACAAGCTCGGCACCCTGGCACTGCCGCGCACCGGGCGCGTGCACACGCACTACGCGCAGGCCGTGGCGGTGACCGGGCGCCTGTCGAGCAATGAGCCGAACCTGCAGAACATCCCCGTGCGCACGCCCGAGGGGCGGCGCATCCGCGAAGCCTTCGTGGCGCCGCCGGGGCGCGTCATCGCCAGCGCCGACTACAGCCAGATCGAGCTGCGCATCATGGCCCACATCAGCGGCGACCAGTCGCTGCTGCACGCCTTCCAGCACGGCCTGGACGTGCACTGCGCCACGGCGGCCGAGGTGTTCGGCGTGCCCGTGGACCAGGTCAGCAGCGAGCAGCGCCGCTATGCCAAGGTCATCAACTTCGGCCTCATGTACGGCATGAGCAGTTTCGGCCTGGCCAAGAACCTGGGCCTGGACAACCAGGCTGCCAAGAACTACATCCAGCGCTACTTCGAGCGCTACCCCGGCGTGCAGCAGTACATGGAGGAAACCAAGGCCCGCGCCAAGTCGCTGGGCTACGTGGAAACCGTGTTCGGCCGCCGCCTGGTGCTGCCCGAGATCAACTCGCCCAACGGCCCGCGCCGCGCCGCCGCCGAGCGCGCCGCCATCAACGCGCCCATGCAGGGCACGGCGGCCGACCTCATCAAGCGCGCCATGGTGGCCGTGCAGGCGCGCCTGGACGCCGAGAAGCCCGAGATCCTGATGGTCATGCAGGTGCACGACGAACTGGTGTTCGAGCTGCCCGAGAGCGCCGTGGACTGGCTGCGCCGCGAGGTGCCGCGCACCATGGCCGACGTGGCCGCGCTGAAGGTGCCGCTGGTGGCCGAGGTGGGCGTTGGGCGCAACTGGGAAGAGGCGCATTGAAGGACAAGCAAGCCGTGGCCGACAAGCAGGCGACGGCTGTCCTGCTGGCGGAAGGATTCGCCTTCGCCGTGCAAGTCGGCCTGATCTCGGGTGCCGCCATCGTCGCGGCGCTGGGCAAGTTCCTGCTGGCCTTGCTGCTGCTGGGGCTGGCCTGGGGCCTCGTGCGGCGGTTGCGGCGGCGCAAGGCGCAGCGCATGGCGTAAAAAGCCAATCCCTCTCTTTTCTTTTTTCAAGGAGCGATGCCATGGCGTTTGACGAACTGAAGCAAGACCTCGATGCCCTCGTGCCCGGCCAGCCCGCCGGAGGCGCCAGCCGCCGTGCTGCACTGCACCTGATGCTGGGCGCGGGCTATGCCGCCGCCGCCGCGCCGGTCATGGCGCAGACCGCCATCCAGACGCCCGTGCAGGGGCTGGCGGCGGGCATGGTGCAGATCGACGCGGGCGGCTTCCAGATGCCCGCCTACCGCGCCGCGCCCGAGGGCCGCAGCGGCCTGCCCGTGGTGCTGGTGGTGCAGGAGATCTTTGGCGTGCACGAATACATCGCCGACGTGTGCCGCCGCCTGGCGCACGCGGGCTACCTGGCCATCGCCCCGGCGCTGTACGCGCGCCAGGGCGACCCCGCGCAGTACACCGAGGTGGCGCGCCTGCTGAGCGAGCTGGTCGCCAGGGTGCCCGATGCGCAGGTGCTGGGCGACCTGGACGCCACCGTGCGCTGGGCCGGCGCCCACGGCGGCGACCTGGCCCGGGTGGGCATCACCGGCTTTTGCTGGGGCGGACGCATCACCTGGCTGTACGCGGCCCATGGTCCGGTGAAGGCGGGCGTGGCCTGGTACGGGCGGCTCGCGGGCGAGGCCAGCGCGCTCGCGCCGCGCCACCCGCTGGACGTGGCCGCCACGCTCACGGCGCCGGTGCTGGGCCTGTATGGCGAAAAAGACAGCGGCATCCCGCTTGACACGGTCGATAAGATGAAAGAAGCCCTGCACAAGGGTTCGGCCGCCGCCCAGGCGTCCGAGTTCGTGGTCTACCCCGACGCGCCGCATGCCTTCCATGCCGACTACCGCCCGAGCTTCCGCAAGGAGGCCGCCGAGGACGGCTGGAAACGGGCGCTGGCCTGGTTCAAACAGCACGGCGTGGCCTGACCGCCAAGCCCTTCGGGGCTTTTTTTGATGAAAACCGGCGCAAACCCTTGTGGGGAAAGCGCTAGAAGCTATGACATTGCTAGCAATTCTCCTGGCCACCCTGGCCGCCGGCATCGGCAGCGTCTGGGTTGCCGCGTTCCTGATGCGCGCCGGCCTGGCCGAACCCAAGCGCCAGGTCGGCCCGCAGCAGCTGCTGAGCCTGGCGGCCGGGGCGCTGCTGGCCACGGCCTTCATGCACCTGCTGCCCGAGGCGTTCGAGAGCGCCGTGGAAGCGCGCCACCTGTTCGCCACGCTGCTGGTGGGCGTGGTGTTCTTCTTCCTGCTCGACAAGGCCGAGCTGTGGCACCACGGGCACGAGCATGGGCACGACCACGCGGGCCACGGCCATGAACACAGTGACGCGCACGGCCACGGCCACGGCCATGGCCATGCGCACGATCACCACCATGCCCCCGCCACGGGCGGCTGGGCCGTGCTCACGGGCGATAGCGTGCACTGCTTTGGCGACGGCGTGCTCATCGCCTCGGCCTTCATGGCCGACATGCGCCTGGGCCTGGTGGCGGCGCTGTCGGTGCTGGCGCACGAGGTGCCGCACCACATGGGCGACCTGATGGTGCTGCGCCAGAGCAGCGCCAGCCGCCGCATGGCGCTCATCAAGGTGTCGCTGGCCGGCGCCGTGACGGCGCTGGGCGGGCTCACGGGCTACTTCCTCGTGGGGCAGTTGCACGACTGGCTGCCGTACTTCCTGGCCGTGGCGTCGAGCAGCTTCGTCTACGTGGCGCTGGCCGACCTGATTCCGCAACTGCAGCGCCGCCTGAGCGCGCGCGAAACCGTGGTGCAGGTGGTGTGCCTGCTGGCGGGCATGGCGATGGTGATGGCGGTGAGCAGCCTGGCGCACCGCTACGCCCACGACCACGGCGCGGCGCACGGCCATGCGCATGACCATGGGCACGAGGATGGGCACGGGCATTGATCCGTGCATTCAGGGCTTTTTAGGCCCCCAGCCCTTGCCTGGCAAGCGCCAGGCGCTATGAAAAAAAGAGTCACCGCTGCCGCCCCTGGCGCTTCGGCGCATGGCCGAAGTAGCGCGCATACGCGGTGCTGAAGTTGCCCGGATGGGCGTAGCCCACCTGCCACGCGGCCTGGGCCACCTGGCAGCCCGATTCCAATAGCGCCCGGGCCCGCTCCATGCGCATCTGCAGCAGCATCTGGCCTGGCGGCATGCCGAAGGCGGCGCGAAAGCCCGCCTTGAAGCGCGTCTCGCTCATGCCCACGGCGGCGCTCAGGTAGGCCAGCGTCAGGGGGCGATCCATCTGCGCGCGCATCAGGTCGCGGGCTCGCTCCAGCGGCGCGTGGCCGCGCGGGCGGGGCGGCGGCGCGTGCGCGGCCAGGCCGAGCGCGCGCACCTGGTCGGCCAGCAGGCTCAGGGCGTGGATGCGCCCGTCCAGCAAGGCCAGGCCCGGGGCATCGGCGCTGGCCCGGTACAGCGCCAGCGCGTGGCCCAGGCTGGCCGCCGGGGTGCGCGCCGAGGCCAGTGGACGCACGCCGCGCGCGGGCATGAGCCGCATGCACGCCTCGGCGCCCAGCCAGCGTGCCAGCACCTGCTCCTGCACCAGCAGGCGCAACTGCGCCACGCGCTGGCCAGCGGCGTACCGGCGCTCGCCCGCGCTGCCCAGGAACGCGGCGGCGGTGGTGAAGCCTTCGTCGAAGCCCAGCACCTCGCCCTGCGTGCTGCGGTAGTGCGAGCGCCCGTGCAGGCCCACGGTCAGCACCAGCGTGCCGCCTTCGGGCGGATTGGCGTGGGACTGGGCCGCGTCGTGCGCCGGCAGGCAGCACGAGCGCACGACGGACAGGCCCGGCTCGATCTCCAGCCGCTCGGCCGTGCCGCCGTCCACTGTGGGAAGGCGCGTCCAGGCCGGGGAAGGTGAAGAGGGGTGCATGGGGGGGCAGGGCGGGCCGCTCGCATACGAAAACGGCCCGATCGCAAAGGAGATTGGATGATAGTCATTCTCATCAAAACCACACTGCGAGCCAACCCCGTACCGCACGAAAGAGCCGCAGATGACGCGATACCGCCTTCCCCTCACGCTGGGTGTCCTGGCCGCCCTTCACCCCCTGGCCCAGGCCGCCGAAGACGCCCTGGCCACGCTGCCCGATGTCACCGTCACGGTGAACAAGCAGGCTCAGCCGCTGGACAACGTGCCCGCCAGCGTGTCTGTGCACGACGGCGGGCAGCTCGAAGCTGCCGGCGTCACGCGCCTGCAGGAGCTGGAGCAGAGCACGCCCGGCCTGGTGTTCCAGCCCTTCGGCCAGGCGGGCGTGAATGCGCCGGTGATGCGCGGCGTCACGGCGCAGTTCTTCTCGTTCTCGTCCTCGACGCTGCTGCTGGTCGATGGCGTGCCCTCGCTCTTGGCACAGGGCTTCGACGATGGCTTGCTCGACATCGACCGCGTGGAGGTGCTGCGCGGCCCGCAGTCCACGCTGTATGGCCGCAACGCCGAGGCCGGGGTCATCAGCATCCACACGCGCCAGCCCGGCAACGCGCCGCACACGGCCGTGTCCGCCGGGCTGTCGAGCCGCTCGGGCCGTTCGCTGCGCTTCGACCTGAGCCGCCCGCTGGTGGCCGACACGCTGTACGCCAGCATCGCGGGCGAGGCCAGCAGTCAGCACGGTTTCATCGACAACCTGGCAACGGGCCGGCGCGAGGATGGCCGCGAGCGCCGCAACCTGAAGCTGGCGCTGCGCTGGACGCCGGATGCCAGCACCGACGCCACGCTGCGCTACACGCGCCAGGAATTCCACGACGGCGCGGCGCTCTGGGGCTCGCCCAGCGCGCCGCGCGCCACCGTGCAGTCGGGCACGCCGGGCTGGAACCGCTCGTTCGGCGACGGCCTGTCGCTGGACGTGGCGCACGGCTTCGCCAGCGGGCTCAAGCTGCGCTCCATCACTGCCTACCACAGCGTGCGCGACCGCATCCAGCAGGACACGGACTTCCTGCCCGCCGACATGCTGCACATCGCCCGCGACCACCACTTGCGCACGCTGTCGCAGGAGCTGCGCCTGGAGGGCCGCGCGGGCGCCGCCCAATGGCTGGCCGGCCTGTACGCCGACCGTGACGACCACGACCTGCTCAACGAACAGAAGCTGCCCATGGGGTTGACGCGCCTGCCGGCCACCACGAAAGGGCACGGCACGGCGCTGTTCACGCACTGGACGCTGCCGCTGGCGCCCGGCTGGACGGCCGAGGCCGGCGCGCGGCTGGAGCGCAGCACGGTGCGTTTTGCCAGCAGTAGCGGCAGCGAGCAATCGCAAGCCCACACGCACGCGCTGCCCAAGCTCGCGCTGCGCTGGCAGTTCGCGCCCACGGCGCAGGTCTATGCCAGCTACGGGCAGGGCGTGCGCAGCGGTGGCTTCAACGTCTTCGTGCCCGCCGCCAACTACGCCGCCTATGCGCCCGAAAAGCTGCGCTCGCTTGAATTCGGCATCAAGGGCCATCTGGCCGGCCAGCGCCTGCGCTATTCGGCCGCCGTCTACCGCATGGAAATGCGCGACATGCAGGTGCAGCAGATGCCCATGCCCGGCATGGTCTACATCACCAACGCGGCATCCGGCCACTCGACGGGCGCGGAGCTGGAGCTGAACTGGCTGCTGGGCCAGGGCTGGCAACTGCAATCGGGCCTGGCGCTGAACCGCACGCGCTTCGACCGCTTCCAGGACGGCGCCAATACCTACGACGGCCACCGCAACCCCTTCGCGCCCGACGTGCAGGCCCACGTGGGCGTGCGCTACGACGCCCCCGCGGGCTGGCACGCGCAGGCGCAAGTCAGCGGCATGGGCCGGGTCTATCTGGACGCGGCCAACCGCTACCAGCGCCCCGGCTACGGCCTCGTCAACCTGCAGGCGGGCCGCAGCTTTGGCCCGGTGGAGCTGAGCGCCTACGTGCGCAATGCCGCCAACCAGCGCTACGACGCCGTGGGCTATCAGAACGGCATCGTCACCGTCTACAGCCCGCCGCGCGAATTCGGCCTGCGGCTGACATGGCGCATGTGAGGAGCGACGCCATGAACCACCACCCCATGCAACCCTGCTGGGACTTGGCCGCCGCCGCCGTGCAGGCCGAGGCCATCGGCTGTGCGCTGGCGCTGGGCCTGTTCGATGCGCTGGCCGAACCGCACACCGCCCAGGAACTGGCCGCGCGCCACGGCCTGCACGCCGCCAACACGGCGCATCTGCTGGAACTGCTGTGGAGCCTGGGCCTGCTGCAGGCCGCCGAGGGCCGCTACGCGCTGGCTCCGGTGGCGCGCGATTTCCTGGTGCGCGGCGCGCCCGGCTTCTGCGGCGATGCCTGGCGCTACCGCCTGGACGCGCTGCGCGGGCACGCCCGGCGGCTGCGCGCGCAGGTCGAGCACGGGCCGCAGCCACAGGCCGCCGTGCAGTCCGCCACCGGCGCGGGCTGGGCCGAGGCGGCGCGCGCGCAGATCGGGCAGGAGCAGCGCGCGGTGAGCGCGGCCGGCGCGCTGGAGATCGTCCAGCGCCTGCCGCGCGCCGCCCAGGCCACGCGCCTGCTCGATCTGGGCGGCGGCCCCGGCTGGATGGCCATCGCGCTGGCGCGGCACCTGCCGCGCTTGACCGGCGTGGTGTTCGACGGGCCGGAAACCGCCGCCGTCGCGCAGGAGAACATCGACGCGGCCGGCCTGGGCCAGCGCCTGCGGGCGCAGGGCGGCGACGTGGCGGGCGATGCGATCGGCGCGGGGTTCGATCTCGTGTGGTGCTCGTCCGTGCTGCACTTCGTGCCCGACATCGCCGCCGTGCTCGCCAAGGTGCACGCGGCCCTGGTGCCGGGCGGCCTGTTCATCTGCGTGCATGCCGAGCGGCCCGCCGACCCGCAGGAGGCCGCGCGCGTGCTGCCCTACTACCTGCCCATGCGCCTGTTGGGCCGCCACGTGCTGCCGCAGGGCGGCACGGCGGCGGCGCTGGCGCGCGCGGGCTTCACGGTGGTGGACAGCTTCGCTTCGCACCAATTCCCCATGACCCCGGTGCAGGTGGTGGTGGGAGCGCGCCATGACTGAGAAGGTGCGCCTCGCCGCGCTGCAGGCGCTGTTCGCGTGGCTGCACCTCGCGCTCACCGCGCCCAGCGTCTACCTGTGGCTGGGCCTGCCGCTGCTCATGCGCCAGCAGGGCTGGTCGGGCGTGCAGATCGGCCTGTTCCAGCTGGCGGGCCTGCCGGCGGTCGCCAAGTTCCTGCTCGCCCGCCCGGTGGAACGTGGCCCGCGCCGCTACCGGGCCTGGGGCGTGGGCCTGTGCCTGGCGCTGGCCGCCGTGCTGGTGCTGCTGGGCTGGGCCGACCTGCTCGCCAGCCCAGCGCAGTTGTTCGCGCTGGCCTTCGCGGCGGCGCTGCTGGCGACCTGGGCCGATATTCCCGTCAACGCCCTGGCGATTCGCCACCTGCCCGCCGGCGAGCAACTGCGCGCGGGCGCGCTGCGCTCGGCGGCGCTGTCGCTGGGCGCCATCGCGGGCGGCGGGCTGATGCTGCTGGTGCAGCTGCGCTGGGGCTGGCGCGCGCCGTTCTGGACGCTGGCGGGCATGCTGGTACTGGGCGCGGCGCTGCTGTGCCTGCTCCCGCCCGAACCGGATGGGGGCAGGGCGGCCCGCGTTCCCGCCTCGCTGCGGCAGGACTGGCGCGGCTACATCGCCCAGCCCGGCGCGCGCGGCTGGACGCTGCTGCTGGTGCTGTACTTTCCCTTCGTCGGCACGGCGTGGTTTTACCTCAAGCCGCTGCTGCTCGACCTGGGCTTCGACGCGCCGCGCGTGGCGCAGGTGGCGGGCGTGGGGGGCGGCATGGTGGCGGCGGCTGCCAGCGGGGTGGCGGCGTACCTGGCGCGCCGCATCGGGCTGCGCCGCGCCGTGCCTGTGGGCGCCTGGCTGGGTTTTGCGGCGCTGGCCGGGCTGGCGCTGGTGGCGGCTTTGCGGCCCCCGGCGGCGGCGGTGTTCGCGGCGGCGGCGGGCGTGGCCGTCGCCATGGGCTACATCGCCGCGCTGGCCTTCGCGCTGACCATGCACTTCGCGCGCCAGCAGGCTGCGGCGGCGGACTACGGCGTGCAATCGAGCCTGTTCGCGTTCAGCCGTGTGCTGGTGCCCGCCGTGGGCGGCTGGCTGCTCGACCGCGCGGGCTACGCCGGGCTGCTGGCGGGCCTGGCCGCCGCGATGCTGGGCGTGTGCCTGCTGTGCATGCAGCGGGCGGCCACGCTGCCGGGCCAAGGGTTTCAAAAAGAATAGCTGCCAGCGCTTTCTGGATAAGGGCTGGAGCCGTTTTTCCCTGCAAAACAGGTCAGCGCGCGATTTCCTCGCGCACGGCGGCCATCTGGCGGCGCGACACCGCCACGGGCTCGGCCAGCCCGTGCAGGCGCACGGCCCAGCCGTCGCCTTCCTCGGGGTCGCAGTATTTCTCCAGCGCGCGCATGGCGTGGCGTGCCACCAGGGCGTTGCGGTGCACGCGCAGGAAGTAGGCGGGGTGGCGCGCCTCGAAGTCCTGCAGCGCGCCGTCGAGCACGTAGGTGCGCTGCGCCGTGCGCGCGGTGATGTATTTCTGCTCGGCCTTGAGGTACAGCACCTCGGCCAGCGGCAGGCGCTCGGTGCGGCCCCGGTCCTGGATCAGCAGCGCTTCGCCCTCGGCGGCGGGCGCGGGCGCCGGGGCGGGCGCGGGGCCGCGCCCGCGCTGCACCTTGGCCAGGGCCTGCTGCAGGCGCTGCAGGCGTACCGGCTTGGTGAGGTAGTCCACCGCGTCGAGCTCGAAGGCGCTCACGGCATGGTCGGCGTGCGCGGTAACGAAGACGATGGCCGGTGGCTGCGCCAGCGCGCGCAGCGCGTGCGCCAGCGCCAGCCCATCCTGGCCGGGCATGTGGATGTCGAGCAGCACGGCATCGACGGCGCGGCCGCTGGGCGACTGCAGCAGCGCCAGAGCCTCGGCGGCGTGCGCGGCCTCGGCCACGGTGTAGCGCGGCTGCGGCTGCTGCGCCTGGCAGTCGGCCAGCAGCGTGCGCAGGCGCGCGCGGGCCAGGGCTTCGTCGTCCACGATCAGGATGTGCATGGGGTTTCCAGTCCGGTCAGGACGTGTGAATGAGCGGGCATGGCGGGTTCTTTTACACGTTCTCAGCAGGGGATCGAAATGCGCACCTGGTACAGGCCGTTCTTCACCTTGGTGCTGAACTGCGCCTGCACGTCGTGCAGCAGGGCCAGGCGGGCGCGCACGTTGTCCAGGGCGATGCCGTGGCCGCGCGTGCTGGCGCCGCTCTCGTGCTGCGGCGGCAGGGTGTTGGTGATGCGCACCAGCGCGCGGTCGCCGCGCCGCTGCGTGGCGATGCGCAGCTTGCCGCCCTGGCTGCTGGGTTCCACGCCGTGCTTGACGGCGTTTTCCACCAGCGGCTGCAGCAGCAGCGGCGGCAGCCGCGCGCCGTCGGCGGCGGGGTCGAGCAGCCACTGCACGCGCAGGCGCGCGCCGAAGCGCACCTGCTCGATCGCCAGGTAGCGCTGCGCGAGCTGGATTTCCTCGCCCAGCGTGGCCGATTCGCCCTGCTCGACCAGCGCGTGGCGGAACAGGTCGCTCAGGTCCTCGAGCAGCGCCTCGGCCTGTGCGGGCTCGGCGCGCACCAGGGCGATGGCGCTGTTGAGCGTGTTGAACAGGAAGTGCGGGCGGATGCGCGCCTGCAGCTCGGCCAGGCGCGCCGTGGTGGTGGCGGGGGCGCGCGCGCGGGCGCGCAGCACCAGGCCCGCCACCAGCAGGGCCGAGAGCAGCGCGCCCGAGGCGGCGCAGGCCAGCCAGGGCGGGCTGCCGGGCTGCACCAGCGCCAGCATGGCGCCGGCCAGCAGCCCGGCCAGGGCGCCCAGCAGCACGCCCGCCGTGTACTGCTGCGCGATCGACAGGCGCTGCAGCCAGAGCTTGAGGCTGCAGGCCGCCAGCAGCCAGGCCAGCGTGGCGGGCAGCACGCCGCCCGTGAGCAGCGCCAGGCCGGCCAGCCACTGCGCGGGCGTATCGGTGGCGAACAGGGCGCCCACGCCGGCCACGGCCTCGACGAACAGCACGGCGCGCAGCACCACGCCAGCGTGGCAGGCGTCGAAAACCAGGGCGCGCGTGGGCGCGGCCGTGGCGGTGGCTGTAGCGGAGGGGGAAGGCGTCGATAAAATTTGCGTCTCCTGCAGTGCGGCGTCCGGGTGTTCCGGGGGCCGGAACCCTTCGGATTATTCCCTTCCCATGCCTACCAGCCAATCCACGCGCGCGCCCGCGCAGCCCTCCGCCAACCAGCTCGACACCAAGGCCCAGGCCTGGTCTGCCCTGTTTTCCGAGCCCATGAGCGACCTGGTCAAGCGCTACACGTCCAGCGTGTTCTTCGACAAGCGCCTGTGGCAGGCCGACATCGCCGGCAGCCTGGCGCACGCCGGGATGCTGGCGGCGCAGGGCGTCATCGGCCAGGACGACCATGCCGCCATCCAGCGCGGCATGGCGCAGATCACGGCCGAGATCGAATCCGGCGCCTTCGAATGGAAGCTGGACCTGGAGGACGTGCACCTGAACATCGAGGCGCGCCTGACCCAGCTGGTGGGCGACGCGGGCAAGCGCCTGCACACCGGCCGCAGCCGCAACGACCAGGTAGCCACCGACGTGCGCCTGTGGCTGCGCGGCGAGATCGACCTGATCGCCGGTCTGCTGAAAGAACTGCAGGTGGCGCTGGTCGAGGTGGCCGAGAAGAACGTCGAAGTCATCCTGCCCGGCTTCACCCACCTGCAGGTGGCCCAGCCCGTGAGCTTCGGCCACCACATGCTGGCCTACGTGGAGATGTTCGCGCGCGACGCCGACCGCATGGCCGACGTGCGCCGCCGCACCAACGTGCTGCCGCTGGGCAGCGCCGCGCTGGCGGGCACCACCTACCCGCTGGACCGCGAGCGCGTGGCGCGCACGCTGGGCATGGAGGGCGTCTGCCAGAACAGCCTGGACGCCGTGAGCGACCGCGACTTCGCCATCGAGTTCACGGCGGCGGCCAGCCTGTGCATGGTGCACGTGAGCCGCCTCAGCGAGGAGCTCATCATCTGGATGAGCCAGAACTTCGGTTTCATCCGCATCGCCGACCGCTTCACCACCGGCTCGTCCATCATGCCGCAGAAGAAGAACCCCGACGTGCCGGAACTCGCGCGCGGCAAGACGGGCCGCGTGGTCGGCCACCTGATGGGTCTGATCACGCTGATGAAGGGCCAGCCCCTGGCCTACAACAAGGACAACCAGGAAGACAAGGAGCCGCTGTTCGACACCGTGGACACGCTCAAGGACACGCTGCGCATCTTCGCCGAGATGGTGGGCGGCCAGTTCAACGCCGAAACGGGCCAGAAGGAGGGCGGCATCACCGTCAACCCCCAGGCCATGGAAGACGCGGCCAAGAAGGGCTACGCCACCGCCACCGACCTGGCCGACTACCTGGTGAAAAAGGGCCTGCCCTTCCGCGACGCGCACGAGACCGTGGCGCACGCGGTGAAGGCGGCCACGTCGCACGCCTGCGATTTGTCGGAGCTGCCGCTGGCGGTGCTGCAAGGTTTCCACCCCGCCATCGAGAAGGATGTGTACGAGGTGCTGAGCCTGCGCGGCTCGCTCAACGCCCGCAACACCCTGGGCGGCACCGCGCCCGCGCAGGTGCGCACGCAGCTGGCGCGCCACCGTGCGCGGCTGGCGGTCTGACTATCAAAAAAGTGAGCTGCTTGCGCCTTTCCACCCACGGTTTCAGATGGAAAAATATCTGAAACCGAGGAACGGAAAGCGCTAGCAGCTATTTTTTATGTAGCGCACCCCGTCACGGCGTGACGATGTTGAACAAGGGGTCGAACTCCATCAGGTTCGTCAGCACGGCCCCCAGCGCCTTGGGGTTGCCCTCGATCTTCGCCTCGCCCGCCTCGATCAGCTTGGGCAGCGGCACCTTGGCGAGCAGCATCTTGAAGAAGGCCGCGCGCGTGAGCGACAGCGTGGCGTCCGGGGCGGCGAGCTGGCGGCCCTTGGTGTTGTTGAGCACCGCGTTCGACAGCTCCAGCGCGTAGGTTTCGTTGGCATCGGTGAAGTTGACCTGCGTCGCCAGCGTCAGACCGTCCACCTTCTGGCGGTCCAGCCGCACGGCGAGAAAGTCGAAGATCATCTCCAGCGTCATGCCGCGCACCATGTCCGGCCCCTGGGTGCTCAGGCGCACGGGCTTGGCGCCCTGGCGCAGCTCCTGCGCGCCCGTCAGGTAGGCGTTGCGCCACACGCCCGATTCGGCCTGGTAGCCCATTTGCTCCAGCGTGGCGGCCTGCTGCAGGCGGGCGGCCTCGTTGCCCGGCTCGGCCATCACGGCGTGGTTGCCCAGCACGGCGGCCCAGCGGTAGTCGCCCGCGTCGAAGGCGGCGCGCGCCTGCTTCAACACGGCGTCGATGCCGCCCATGGCCTTCACGTAGCGCTGCGACGATTCCGCCACCGGCAGCGGGTCCAGCGTGGCGGGGTTGGCGTCGTAGTAGCCCAGGTAGAAGTTGTAGACGGCGCGCAGGTTGTGGCTGAGGGTGCCGTAGTAGCCGTGGGTGGAGAAGTCGTTTTTCAGCCCCTGCGGGAAGAAGGTGGCGTTGGCGATGTCGTCCATCTTGCGCCCCTGGTTGAGCAGGCCGACGGCCTGGTCGTGGATGAAGCGGTAGGCGTCGCGCTGGTGCGCCAGGTGCTGGCGGATGCGGTCCGCGCCCCACACCGGCCAGTGGTGGCTGCGGAAGGCCACCTGCGCCTGCGGGAAGGCGTCGATCATGCGGTTGATGTACTTGCTCCAGCCCAGCGCATCGCGCATCTGCGCGCCGCGGATGGTGTAGATGTTGTGCATGTTGGCCGTGACCACCTCGGACAGGCACAGCGCCTTCAGGTCGGGGAAGTAGAAGGCGAATTCCGCCGGGGCTTCCGAGCCGTTGGCCATCAGGAACTGGATGCGCACGCCGTCCACCACGCGCTCCTCGCCGGTCTGGCGCACGGTGTCGGTGGGCGGGATCAGGCCCATGGAGCCCACGGAGACGGTTTTGCCCAGGCCCGAGCCGACCGCGCCGCGCTCGCCAAAGGCCAGCGGGGTGCCGAACTGGTATTGGGCGCGCCGCCCCATGGCGTTGCCGGCCAGCACGTTCTCGGCCACGGCGTGCTCCATGAAGCCTTCGGGCGCGATGATGGACACCTTGCCTGCGCGCACGTCGGCTTCATCGACCACGCCGCGTACGCCGCCGAAGTGGTCCACGTGGCTGTGCGTGTAGATCACGGCCACCACGGGCTTGTGGCCCAGCTGCTGCATGGCGAAGGCCAGCGTGGCTTTCGCCGTCTCGGCGGTCAGCAGCGGGTCGATCACGATCCAGCCGGTCTTGCCCTGCACCAGTGTCATGTTGGCGAGGTCGTAGCCGCGAATCTGCCAGATGCCATCGGTCACCTTGAACAGGCCGGCCTGGTTGTTGAGCTGTTCCTGGCGCCACAGGCTGGGGTTGACGCTGTCGGGCGCGGCCCCCCGGATGAAGGCGAACTGCCCGCCGTCCCAGGCAATATTGCCCTGGGCGTCGCGGATCACCCCGCCGGGCAGCGTGGCTACCAGGCCGCGCGAGGCGTCCTCCAAGTCCTGCGGCTGGGCCAGATCGTAGGCGGCGGCGACGGCGCGGTTGGCCTGGGCGGTGGCGGGCGTGGTGGGCTGCGGTTCGTGGGCGTGGGCGAGCGGCAGCGCGCCCAGCGCGGCCAGAACGAGGGTGTGGCGGATTCTCATGGTGATGTCTCCTGGTTGGTGTGTGGTTTCAAAGCGGGGCGTGTGCGCGGATCAGGTCGGCGGCCTTCTCGGCGATCATGATCGCGGGGGCGTTGGTGTTGCCGCCGATCAGCGTGGGCATGATGGAAGCGTCGGCCACGCGCAGGCCGGCGATGCCGTGCACGCGCAGTTGCGCATCCACCACCGCCATCGGGTCGCTGGCGGGGCCCATGCGGCAGGTGCCCACGGGGTGGTACTGGGTGTCGGCGCGGCGGCGGATGTCTGCGGCCATGCCGGCGGGGTCGTCGAGGCGTGTGGGGTACAGCATCGGGCCGCGAATGCCGTCGAAGGGGCTGGATTCGATGATGCGCTGCTGCATTTGCGCGCCCCGCAGCAGCAGCGCCAGGTCGCGCTCGTCGCTGAGGAACTGCGGGTCGATGCGCGGTGCCTGGCGTGGGTCGGTGCCGTTCAGGCCCACGCTGCCCCGGCTGAAGGGGCGCAGCACCTCGACGTGGCAGGAGATGCCGTGGCCCGTGTGCAGCTTGCGCGCATGGTCGTCCACGATGGCGAGCACGAACACCAGTTGCAGATCGGGCACCAGCACATCGGGCGCGGAGCGCACGAAGGCCCCCGCCGTGGCGAACGGCGTGGTGACCCTGCCCGAGCGCTGGCTGCGCCATTCCAGCGCCGCCGCCGCCATGCGGGCCGCGCCGCGCGCCGACACGCCGAAAGTCTCGGCGCTGCTGGGCACGCGCCAGGTCTGCACATAGTCGATGTGGTCTTGCAGGTTCTGCCCCACGCCCGGCAGCGCATGGGCCACGGCGATGCCGTGGCGTTGCAGTTCCTCCTGCGGGCCGATGCCCGACAGCAGCAACAACTGCGGCGAGCCGAACGCGCCGCTGCACAGTACCGTCTCGCGCCGCGCACGCACCTGCCGCAACTGGCCGCCCTGGTGGTAGGCCATGCCCGTGGCGCGCCGGCCGTCGAGCAGCACACGCGCCGCCACGGCCTGCGTGACCACCTTCAGGTTGGGCCGCGCCAGATGGGGTGTGAGAAAGGCCTTGGCGGCGCTGCAACGCTCGCCGTCGCGCTGCGTCACCTGGTAGAGGAAGGAGCCCTCCTGCTCCGCGCCGTTGTAGTCCGGGTTGGCGGTGAGGCCGTGCATCTGCGCAGCCTCCTGGAACATCTGGTTGACGGGGCTGTCGTGGCGCGGGTAGGTCACGTTCAGCGGGCCGCCCTGGCCGTGGAAGGCGTCGGTGAACTGCTCGTTGTGCTCGCTGCGCCTGAACAGCGGCAGCACCTCGTCGTACGACCAGCCGGGGTTGCCCAGCGCGGCCCAGTGGTCGTAGTCCCAGCGGTTGCCGCGCACGTAGAGCATGGCGTTGATGGAGCTGGAGCCGCCCAGCACCCTGCCGCGCGGCTGGTAGCCGCGCCGCCCGTTCAGGCCCGGCTGCGGCACGGTGTCGTACCCGTAGTTGTTGATCTTGGTGGGCAGCATCGCCACCACCGCCGCCGGGGCGTGGATCAGCACGCTCTTGTCGGGGCCGCCCGCTTCCAGCAGGCAGACGCTGGTGCCGGGGTCTTCGGACAGGCGCGCAGCCAGCGCGCAGCCCGCCGAGCCCGCGCCGGAGATCACGTAATCGAATTCTTCAAGGGTGTTCATGGGGTGTTTTTTCGAGGGGTTTGCAGCGCCGGGTCGCCCGCGCCCAGCCACAGCCGCAGCACCAGGCGCTGCACGGCGCTGCCGAAGGGCGGGTAGAACAGGCCGATGGGAAAGAAGCGGTGGCGCTGGAACACGGTGCGCGCGTGCGAGAGTTCACGAAAGCCTTCCTCGCCGTGGTAGGTGCCCATGCCCGAGTTGCCTACGCCGCCAAAGGGCGCGTCGTGGTTCAGCACGTGCCAGCCCCAGTCGTTGACCGTGACGCCGCCCGAGTGCGTGTGCGCCAGCAGCCGCCGGCGCGCCGACGCGTCGTGGCCGAAGGCGTACAGCGCCAGCGGGCGCGGGCCGCGCTGGATGGTGGCGATGGCGTCGTCCAGCGTGTCGTAGGCCAGCACCGGCAGGATGGGGCCGAAGATTTCCTCCTGCGCGATGCGCATGCGCGGCGTCAAGCCGGTCACGATGTGCAGCGGCATCTGCCGGCCCGTGCCGCCCTCGGCGCAGGCGATGACCGTGGCGCCCTGGGCGCGCGCGTCGTCCAGCAGCGCAGCGATGCGCTGGCGGTGGCGCTCGTTGACCAGCGCGGTGTAGTCGGGGTGGCCCTGCACGCGGGGGCCGTACAGGCGGGCGAACGCGGCCTGTGCCTGCTGGGCGAAGGCCTCCACGCTGGCGCGGGGCACCAGCGCGTAGTCGGGCGCGACGCAGATCTGCCCGCAGTTGGCCGCCTTGCCGTGGACGATGCGCGTGGCCGCCTCGGCGATGTCGCAGCCGGGCAGCACCACGGCGGGCGACTTGCCGCCCAGCTCCAGCGTCACCGGCGTCAGGTGCTCGGCGGCGGTGCGCATCACGATGCGGCCCACGGCGGGCGAGCCGGTGAACACGATGTGGTCGAAGGGCAGCGCGGTGAAGTCGCCCGGGTCGAGCAGTTCCTCGCCCACCACCGCCACCTGGTCTTCGCTGAACGCCTCGGCCAGCAGGCGGCGCAGGCAGGCGTTGGTGGCGGGCGTGGCCTCGGGCATCTTCACCATCACCCGGTTGCCCGCGGCCAGCGCGGCGGCCAGCGGCCCCAGCGCCAGGTAGATGGGAAAATTCCAGGGCACGATCACGCCGACCACGCCCTTGGGCTGGTAGGTCACGCGCAGGCGGTTGGTCAGGAACAGCAGTTCGGTCGAGCGCCTGCGCGGCTTCATCCAGCGGCCCAGGTGGCGCAGGGCGTGGTTGATCTCCAGCGCCGAGCCCAGGATGTCGAGCATCCTGGACTCCGCCGGTGCGCGGTAGCCGAAGTCGCGGCTCATGGCCTCGGCCAGCACGTCCTGGTGCCGCAGCAGTTCGCGCTTGAGGCGGCGCAGGTCGTCCCGGCGCTGGGCGGCGCTGGGGCAGGGCGCTTGAAGGAAGGCGCGCCGCTGGCGCTCGAACAGGGCGGCGTGGCGCGCTGGCGGGGCTGCCGTGGCCGCAAGGCGGTCGTTCATGCGTGTCTCCGGTGTGTTTTGGCCGCCAGTGTCGGCAGCGCACCGGCCCGGCGCGAGGGCCAAAGACGCCATGCCGGGGGGCAAACGCGCCAAACACGCGCCTTTCGGGGTTTACCTGGGGGTGTACGGCCAGGAGCACAATGCGCGTATCAAGATGCAACGAGGTTCACGATGACAGGGTTCGCCGCGCCTTCCCCGGCCATCCGGGCCAGCGGGCTGGAGGGTGCCACCCACAGCATGCTCGGCCTGGGTGCCCTGGTCGATGAAATGGCCGGCCAGGGCATCGCCGCCGCCGCGCTGCTGCAAGGCACGGGCCTGGTGCCGCAGCAGCTGGCCGACCCCAAGGCCCTGATGTCCACCGCGCAGAAGGTCACGGTGCTGCGCAACGTGCAGCACCTGTCCGCCGTGCCCGACGTGGGCCTGCGCGCCGGCTGCCGCCAGCGCCTGAGCGACTTCGGCGTCTGGGGCTACGCCCTGGCCAGCAGCGCCACCTTTGGCGATGCGGTGCTGCTGGGCATACGCCACATCAAGCTCGCCGGCCCGGTGCTGGAGAAGCGCTTTCGCGTCGAGGGCGACCGCGCCATCTTCGAGGGCTGCGACGTGCTGCAGCTGGGCGACATCCTGCCGCTGTCCAGCGAGTTCTGGTTCAGCTCCATCCTGAAGCTCGGCCAGACCTTGCTGGGCAGTCCGGGGCCGCTGCCCGGCAGCCTGCTGCGGCTGCCCTACCCGCGCCCGGCCCATGCGGCGGCCTACGAGCGCGTGTTCGGCGGCACCATCGAGTTCGACGCCGGGGCGATGGAGTGGCACTTCGACGCCGCCGCGCTGCGCCAGCCCTTGCCCAACGCCAACCCGATCACGGCGGGCCTGTGCGCGCAGTTCTGCGAGCGCATGGTGGAGAGCCTGCCCGAGGAGGAGGACAGCCTGGCGCGCCGCATCCGCGCGGCCTGCCTCAACAGCCGGGGGCAGTTCCCCAGCGCCGACGAGATGGCCCAGCGCCTGGGCCTGTCGCTGCGCACCTTGCAGCGGCGGCTGGCCGACGCGGGCAAGAGCTACCAAGCTATCATCGACGAGGTGCGCGCCTCGCTGGCCCTGGAGTTCCTGGAGCACACCTCGCTGCCGGTGGCGGAAATCGCAGCCCGGACCGGGTTTTCCGAGGTGGCGAGCTTTCGCAAGGCGTTTCGCAAATGGACGGGCAACGCGCCCAGCCACTACCGGGAGCGCGCAGGCGATCCCCCGAGCCTTCCATCCCCTGTGCGGAGTCCATGATGTCCCTTCCCCGCCGCCACTGGCTGATCGGTTCCGCCGCCATCGCTGCCTCTCTGCCTGCCTTGTCCTGGGGGGCCAGCCCCATCCGCCTGCTCGTGGGCTTTCCGCCCGGCGGCGGTACCGACGCCATCGCCCGGCTGCTGGCCGACAAGCTCAAGGACCGGCTCGGCGCCCCCGTGGTGGTGGAGAACCGCCCCGGCGCCGGCGGCCAGATCGCGGCGCGCGCGCTGAAGGCGGCGCCCGCCGACGGCACCACGCTGTTCCTCACGCACGACCACACCATCTCCATCCTGCCGCAGGTGGTGAAGAACCCGGGCTTCGCGCCGGACGAGGACTTCGTGCCCGTGGCCGGCATCGCCAGCTTCGTCAACGGCTTCGCGCTCGCCGGCGGCACCCCGGCGCGCAGCTTCACCGGCTACGTCGAGTGGCTGCGCAGGCAGCACGGCGGCAAGGGTGCGGTGGGCATCCCGGCGCCCGCGTCCACGCCCGAGTTCCTGGTGCAACTGCTGGCGCGGCGCTACCAGCTCGACCTGGTGGCCGCGCCCTACCGTGGCGGCGCGCCGCTGCTGGCCGACATGATGGGCAACCAGATCGCCGCCGGCATCGGCTCGGTGCAGGACTTCATCGAGAGCCACCGCGCGGGCAAGGTGCGCTTCGTCGCCGTGCTGGGCGGCAAGCGCCAGGCCGAGCTGCCCGACGTGCCCACGTTCGCCGAGCTGGGCCTGCCGGGCTTCGAGGACATGCCGTACTACGGCTTCTACGCCCCCCGGGGCACGCCGCAGAAGGCCATCGACGCCTTCAGCGCCGCCGTGGCCGAGGTGCTGGCGCTGCCGCCGGTGCGCCAGCAGCTCACGCACATGGGCCTGACGGTGGGGCACATGGCCCCCGGGCAACTGGCGGCGCGCGAGCAGGCCTATACGCGGGTGTGGCGCAAGATCATCCAGACCAGCGGCTTCCAGCCGCAGTGAGCAGGAGCACCCCCCTGAGCGGCTGCGCCGCTTCCCCCCGCTCTCGCCACGCTGCCCGTGGCGGGCAGGGGGACGCAGCCCTCGCTCGGGCCGCGTCCGCTTCATCGGCCGTGGGCTGTTGTGCTCTTGAAACAAGAGCTGCTGGCGCTTGCTGGGCAAGCGCCAGCGCCACAAAAGGCCAAGAATTTCAGAGCGTGTAGCTGGCCCCGGCGCGGGGCACCTGTGCGTGCCAGTGCAGCGTGCGCTCGATGCGCTGGCGCAGCGCGTCCGAGGCGCCCATGTCGCCGTGCACCACGAACACCTTGCCCGGTGCCGACGGCATCTGGCCCAGCCAGCCGGTGAGCTGGGCGGCGTCGGCGTGGGCCGAGGCCGAGTGCAACTGCTGCACTTTGGCGCGGATGGCCACGTCCTGCCCCAGCATGCGCACGCTCTTCTCGCCCGCGGCCAGGCGCGCGCCGCGCGTGCCCGGGGTCTGGTAGCCGGTGAGCAGGATCAGGTTGCGGTGGTGGCCCGCGTGCAGCGCCAGGTGGTGCAGCACGCGCCCGCCGGTGGCCATGCCGCTGGCGGCCAGGATCACGCGCGGGCCGTGCAGCCGCGCCAGGGCCTTGGATTCGTCGGTGGTGCGCACCAGCGTCGTGCCCTGGGTCATGGCCTGCAGCTCGGCGGGGGTGAGGCGGTGCGCGCCCATGTGCTTGCCCAGCAACTGCGTGGCGCTCACGGCCATGGGGCTGTCGAGGTACACCGGCAGCCCGGCCGGAATGCGGCCCTGGGCCTTGAGCCGCGTGATGGCCAGCATGAGCTGCTGCGCGCGCCCCACGGCGAACACCGGCACCACGGCCACGCCGCCGCGCGCGGCCAGGCGCGTGAGCGCCGGGGCCAGTTCGTCTTCCATGTGCAGCGCGGGGTGCTCGCGGTCGCCGTAGGTGGATTCGACCAGCACCACGTCGGCGGCCGGGGGCGCCTCGGGCGGCAGCATCAGCGGGTCGTCGGGCCGGCCCAGGTCGCCCGAGAACAGGATGCGCTGCCCGCCCACTTCGAGCAGCACGCTGGCCGCGCCCAGGATGTGCCCCGCGCCAAAGAAGCGCGCGCGCCAGCCCGGCAGCGGCTCGAACGGCTGGTGCAGCGGGTGGGCCTGCAGCAGGCGCAGGCTGTGCACGGCGTCGAGCCGCGTGTACAGCGGCAGCGCCGGGTCGTGGCGGCTCAGGCGGTGGCGGTTCAGGTACGAGGCTTCTTCCTCCTGCAGGTGGCCGCTGTCGGGCAGCAGGATGCCGCACAGGTCGCGCGTGCCCGCGGTGCAGTGCACGGCGCCGCTGTAGCCCTGGCGCGCCAGCAGCGGCAGGTAGCCGCTGTGGTCCAGGTGGGCGTGGGTCAGCACCACGGCGTCGATGCGCGCGGCGGGCACGGGCAGCGGCTCCCAGTTCATTTCGCGCAGGCTCTTGTAGCCCTGGAACAGGCCGCAATCGACCAGCAGGCGCTGGCCGCCGTGTTCTACGAGGTACTTGGAGCCGGTGACGGTGCCGGCGGCGCCCAGGAAGGTGATGCTGACGCTCATGGAAAGATGCTCCGTGGTGGTCCTGATTCCATCGTACCCAGAAAAAAACCGCCTGGGCGCGTGGCCGCAGGCGGTGGTTTTTTGGGGCGTGGGGGCGGGGTGGCCCGGCTTTAGCTGAAGAAGCTCTTGAGCCGGTCGGTCCAGCTCTCGGTCGAGGGCGAGTGCTTGCCGCCGCCTTTCTTCAGCGACTCTTCCAGCTCGCGCAGCAGCTTGCGCTGGTACTCGGTGAGCTTGACCGGCGTCTCGACCACGATGTGGCAGTACAGGTCGCCGGGGTAGCTGGCGCGCACGCCCTTGATGCCCTTGCCGCGCAGGCGGAACTGCTTGCCGGCCTGCGTGCCTTCGGGAATGTCGATCACGGCCTTGCCCTGCAGCGTCGGCACCTCGATCTCGCCGCCCAGCGCCGCCGTGATGAAGCTCACCGGCACCTGGCAGTGCAGGTCGTCGCCGTCGCGCTCGAAGATGTCGTGCTTGCGGATGCGGATCTCGATGTACAGGTCGCCCGGCGGGCCGCCGTTGGTGCCGGGCTCGCCGTTGCCGGTGCTGCGGATGCGCATGCCGTCGTCGATGCCGGCGGGGATCTTCACCTCCAGCGTCTTCTGGCGCTTGATCTTGCCCTGGCCATGGCAGGCCGTGCAGGGCTCGGGGATGATCTTGCCCGTGCCGCGGCAGTGCGGACAGGTCTGCTGCACGCTGAAGAAGCCCTGGCGCATCTGCACCACGCCCGCGCCGCTGCAGGTGGTGCAGGTCTTGGCGCTGGTGCCGGGCTTGGCGCCGCTGCCGTGGCAGGTGTCGCAGCTGTCCCAGCTCGGGATGCGGATCTGCGCGTCCTTGCCGTGGGCGGCTTCCTCGAGCGAGATGTCCATGGCGTAGGACAGGTCGCTGCCGCGGTAGACCTGGCGGCCGCCGCGCCCGCCGCGCGCGCCGCCGAACATGTCGCCGAAGATGTCGCCAAAGGCCTCGGCGAAGCCGCCGAAGCCTTCGGCGCCGCCGCCGGGGCCGCGCATGTTGGGGTCCACGCCGGCGTGGCCGTACTGGTCGTAGGCGGCGCGCTTCTGCGTGTCGGAGAGCATCTCGTAGGCTTCCTTGGCCTCCTTGAATTTCTCCTCGGCGTTCTTCGCCGCGTCACCCTGGTTGCGGTCAGGGTGATACTTCATCGCCAGCTTGCGATAGGCCTTCTTGATGTCGTCGTCCGAGGCGTTCTTGGGGACGCCCAGAACCTCGTAATAGTCTCGTTTGGACATGCTAGGGAATCCGGTGGCTTGGAAGAGGCAACGCCGCGCGGGCCGCCTGCATCACGGCAGGCACCAGCGCGGCGGCTTGTGTCAGCGCAAGCGCTGCATCATCCCTTCTTGACTTCCTTCACCTCGGCATCGACCACGTTGTCGTCGTCGGCGGGCTTGCCGCCCGGGGCCGAGGAGGCCGCGCCGGGGCCGGCAGCGGCGCCTTCGGCGGCACCGGCAGCGGCCTGGGCAGCCTGGGCGTCGGCGTACATCTTCTCGCCGAGCTTCTGGCTCGCGGCCATCAGCGCGGTGGTCTTCTCGTCGATGGCGGCCTTGTCATCGCCCTTGAGCGCTTCCTCCAGCGCCTTCACGGCGTCCTCGATGGCGGACTTCTCACCGGCGTCGAGCTTGTCGCCGTGCTCGCCCAGGCTCTTGGTCACGCTGTGCAGGGCGGCCTCGCCCTGGTTGCGCGCCTGCACCAGCTCCAGCTTCTTCTTGTCGTCGGCGGCGTTCAGCTCGGCGTCCTTCACCATGCGCTGGATCTCGTCTTCCGACAGGCCCGAGTTCGCCTTGATGGTGATCTTGTTTTCCTTGCCGGTGCCCTTGTCCTTGGCGCCCACGTGCAGGATGCCGTTGGCGTCGATGTCGAAGCTCACCTCGATCTGCGGCAGGCCGCGCGGCGCGGGCGGGATGCCTTCGAGGTTGAACTCGCCCAGCAGCTTGTTGCCCGAGGCCATCTCGCGTTCGCCCTGGAAGACCTTGATGGTCACGGCGGGCTGGTTGTCGTCGGCCGTGGAGAAGGTCTGCGCGAACTTGGTCGGGATGGTCGTGTTCTTGGTGATCATCTTGGTCATCACGCCGCCCAGGGTCTCGATGCCCAGCGACAGCGGCGTCACGTCCAGCAGCAGCACGTCCTTGCGGTCGCCCGAGAGCACCTGGCCCTGGATGGCGGCGCCCACGGCCACGGCTTCGTCGGGGTTCACGTCCTTGCGCGGGTCCTTGCCGAAGAACTCCTTGACCTTCTCCTGCACCTTGGGCATGCGCGTCATGCCGCCGACCAGGATCACGTCATGGATGTCGGACACGGACACGCCGGCGTCCTTGATGGCCGTGCGGCACGGGGCGATGGTGCGCTCGATCAGCTCCTCCACCAGGCTCTCCAGCTTGGCGCGGGTCAGCTTGATGTTCAGGTGCTTGGGGCCCGAGGCGTCGGCCGTGATGTAGGGCAGGTTGATGTCGGTCTGCGCAGAGTTCGACAGCTCGATCTTGGCCTTCTCGGCCGCTTCCTTGAGGCGCTGCAGCGCGAGCACGTCCTTGCTCAGATCGACGCCCTGTTCCTTCTTGAACTCGCCGATGATGTAGTCGATGATGCGCTGGTCGAAGTCCTCGCCGCCCAGGAAGGTGTCGCCGTTGGTGGACAGCACCTCGAACTGCTTCTCGCCATCGACGTCGGCGATCTCGATGATCGACACGTCGAACGTGCCGCCGCCCAGGTCATACACGGCGATCTTGCGGTCGCCCTTCTCGGCCTTGTCCAGGCCGAAGGCCAGCGCCGCCGCCGTGGGCTCGTTGATGATGCGCTTGACTTCCAGGCCGGCGATGCGGCCGGCGTCCTTGGTGGCCTGGCGCTGCGCGTCGTTGAAGTACGCGGGCACGGTGATGACGGCCTCGGTCACGGGCTCGCCCAGGTAGTCCTCGGCGGTCTTCTTCATCTTGCGCAGGATGTCGGCCGACACCTGCTGGGCCGAGATCTTGTTGCCGCGCACCTCGATCCAGGCGTCGCCGTTGTCGGCGGCCACGATCTTGTAGGGCATCAGGTCGATGTCCTTCTGCACTTCCTTCTCGGTGAACTTGCGGCCGATCAGGCGCTTGACGGCGTACAGCGTGTTCTTGGGGTTGGTGACGGCCTGGCGCTTGGCCGAGGCGCCGACGAGGATCTCGCCGTCGTCCTGGTACGCGACGATCGAAGGCGTGGTGCGCGCGCCTTCACTGTTCTCGATCACGCGCGTGGTGTTGCCTTCCATGATGGACACGCAGCTGTTCGTGGTGCCCAGGTCGATGCCGATGATTTTTCCCATGTTGTTCTCCGTGATGCTGGAATGTTTGGATGCGGATTAGCTGTGGATAACTTGGCTGGCTTTCAAGGGGGCGGGGCGCGATTTATTTCGGCGCCGCCACGGTGACCAGGGCCGGGCGCAGCACGCGCTCGGCGATCAGGTAGCCCTTTTGCAGCACGCTCACCACGGTGTTGGCTTCCTGGTCGGCCGGCACCATGCTGATGGCCTGGTGCTGGTGCGGGTCGAACTTGGCGCCCGGCGCCGGGGCCACCACGATGACCTTGTTGCGCTCCAGCGCCGACAGCAGCTGGCGGCGCGTCGCGTCGGAGCCCTCGCGCAGCTGGGCGGCGGTGGCATTCTCGATGGCCAGCGCCGCGTCCAGGCTGTCGCACACGGCCAGCATGCTCTCGGCGAAGCTCTCGACGCTGAACTTGCGCGCCTTCGACACTTCGTCCTCGGCGCGGCGGCGGACGTTCTCGGCCTCGGCCTTGGCGCGCAGGAACTGGTCGGCCAGGTCGGCGCTCTTGGCCTTGAGTTCGGCCAGCTCGGCCTGCAGGCGCGCCATTTCGTCGGCCGTGTTGGCGGCCATGGCGGCTTCGACTTCTTCGGGCGAGGGCGGGGTGGCTTGAGGGTTTTGCTCGGACATGGTTGGAAAGTGTTGAAAACCGTGACGGCCCGCACATGGGGCCGGGGCGGCCTTTTTCAAGGCGCGCGGCGTTTGGCGGGGCGAAAAAACCGGCTTCGCGCGGGTGGCGCGGCCGGGCGCCGAAGCCCGCAAGTGTACAAGCGCTTTGCGCGTGGCTATAATCTCGCGCTTTGCCTTGCCACACCGCTACTTGACGCAGCGGGCGGCTTCAACCAAAAGGAGTGTGCATGCGTCACTACGAAATCATTTTGTTGATCCACCCGGATCAGAGCGAGCAAGTTCCGGCCATGCTGGAGCGCTACAAGGGCATGATCACCCAGGGCGGCGGCAAGATCCACCGCGTGGAAGACTGGGGCCGCCGCCAGCTGGCGTACCTGATCAACAAGCTCGCCAAGGCCCATTACCTGTGCCTGAACATCGAGGCTGACCAGGCCGTGATGGCCGAGCTGGAGCACGCCTTCAAGTTCAACGACGCCGTGCTGCGCCACCTCACGGTGCAGAAGAAGAAGGCCGAGACTGGCCCGTCCTCGATGATGAAGACCGTCGAGCGCGAAGAAGCCCGCAAGGCCAGCCAGGCCGAGCAGGCTGCCGCCTGATAGCGCACGGGGAGAGTGGACAACCACGTTGCCTTGACCGCCTGTATCGCCGAGGCCCAGCCTTTGCGCTACACCCCCGCCGGGTTGCCCGCGCTGGATCTGCGGCTCGAACACGGGTCGCGCCAGATGGACGCAGGGCAGGCGCGGGACGTCAAGCTGGCGATCAAGGCACTGGCCTTCGGCACGCTGGCTGAGCGGCTGGCGCGCCAGAACCTCGGCAGCCGCTTTCGCTTCCAGGGCTTTCTGGCCATGTCGCGCAACGGCAAGTCGGTGGTGTTCCACATCCAGGATATTCAACAAGATTAATTTTCAAGAGGCTCGAAAATGGCCACGTTCAAGAAATTCAACAAGGACAAGCGTCCGAAGCGCAACACCCAGTCGCTGCTGTTCAAGCGCAAGCGCTTCTGCCGCTTCACCGTCGCCGGCGTCGAAGAGATCGACTACAAGGATGTCGACACCCTGCGCGACTTCATCGCCGAAAACGGCAAGATCATCCCCGCACGCCTGACCGGCACGCGCGCCATCTACCAGCGCCAGCTGAACACGTCGATCAAGCGCGCCCGTTTCCTGGCCATGCTGCCCTACAGCGACCAGCACAAGATCTAAGGAGCACGAACCATGCAAATCATTCTGCTCGACAAGGTCGTGAACCTCGGCAACCTGGGCGAGATCGTCAAGGTCAAGGACGGCTACGCCCGCAACTTCCTGATCCCCACGGGCCGCGCCCGCCGCGCCACGGCTGCCGCCAAGGCCGAGTTCGAGGCCAAGCGCGCCGAACTCGAAAAGGCCGCCGCCGAGAAGCTGACTGCCGCCCAGGCCCAGGGCGAGAAGCTTGCCGGCACCACCGTCAAGCTGACCCAAAAGGCCGGCGTGGACGGCCGCCTGTTCGGTTCGGTCACCAACCACGACATCTGCGAAGAGATCAACAAGCTGGGCTTCCAGCTGGTCAAGTCGCAAATCCGTATGCCCGGCCTGATCAAGACCGTGGGCGACAACACCATCAGCGTGGCTCTGCACACCGACGTGGTGGTCGAAGTGACCGTTGCGGTCTACGGCGAAACCGCCTGAGCGACGGGTTTCCCGCTTGCCCTGCAAAAGCCGCCTCCGGGCGGCTTTTGTGTTTTCTGCCCGTCGTCCGTGCGGCTAGTACGATGGCGGGCTTGCCCCGAGGATTTCAATGTCTGCCGTGATGCCCCCGCTCGATGATGACTTTGCGCCCCCGCTGCTGGACCGCGAGGTGGCGCAGCTGCGCGTGCCGCCGCACTCGATGGAGTCCGAGTCCAGCGTGCTCGGCGGCCTGCTGCTCGACAACAACGCCTGGGACCGCGTGGGCGACCTGCTCACCGACAGCGACTTCTACCGCCACGAGCACCAGCTGATCTACGCGGCCATCGGCGCGCTGGTCAATGCCAGCAAGCCCGCCGACGTGATCACCGTCTACGAGCAGTTGCAGGGCCTGGGCAAGGCCGAGGAGGTGGGCGGGCTGCTGTACCTGAACCAGCTCGCGCAGTACGTGCCCAGCGCCACCAACATCCGGCGCTACGCCGAGATCGTGCGCGAGCGCGCCATCCTGCGCAAGCTGGTCACGGCCAGCGACGAGATCGCCACCAACGCCTTCAACCCGCAGGGCCGCACGGTGGAGCGCATCCTCGACGAAGCCGAGGCCAAGATCTTCGCCATCGGCGAGGAGGGATCGCGCACCAAGCAGGGCTTCCAGTCGCTCGACACCCTGGTCATCGACCTGCTCGACCGCGTGCAGGAAATGGCCGACAACCCCGTGGACGTGACCGGCGTGCCCACCGGCTTCATGGACCTGGACCGCATGACCAGCGGCCTGCAGGCGGGCGACCTGGTGGTGCTGGCGGCGCGCCCTTCCATGGGCAAGACCTCGTTCGCCGTGAACATCGCCGAGCACGTGGCGCTCAACGAAGGGCTGCCCGTGGCCATCTTCTCGATGGAAATGGGCGCGGCGCAGCTGGCGGTGCGTATCGTCGGCTCCATCGGCCGCGTGAACCAGGGCAACCTGCGCACCGGCAAGCTCTCGGACGAGGAATGGCCGCGCCTCACCGAGGCCATCGAGCGCCTGCGCACCGTCAGCCTGCACATCGACGAAACCCCGGGCCTGACCCCGACCGAGCTGCGCGCCAACGCGCGGCGCCTGGCGCGCCAGTGCGGCAAGCTGGGCCTGATCGTGGTCGACTACCTGCAGCTCATGAGCGGCTCGGGCTCCAGCAGTTCCGACAACCGCGCCACCGAACTCGGCGAGATCTCGCGCGGCCTGAAGATGCTGGCCAAGGAACTGCAGTGCCCGGTGATCGCGCTGTCGCAGCTCAACCGCTCGGTCGAGCAGCGCACCGACAAGCGCCCGATGATGAGCGACCTGCGCGAGTCGGGCGCCATCGAGCAGGATGCGGACATCATCATGTTCATCTACCGCGACGACTACTACAACAAGGACTCGAACGAGCCCAACATCGCCGAGGTCATCATCGGCAAGCAGCGTAACGGCCCCACGGGCACCGTGAAGCTGTTCTTCCAGAAGAACCAGACACGCTTCGAGAACCTGGCGATGGGGGGCGATGATTATTGACAAAATCGGCCTCCAGCCCTTGCTGGGCAAGCGCTGGCAGCTCTTTTTTTGATAGTCTCGGAAATCCATGCCGCTCCAGGACACCACATCGACGCCACCTGCCGCGCCGCGCCTCGCGGGCCTCGGCCCCGTGGCCGATGCGCGCACCGTGGTGCTCGTGCTGGGCAGCTTTCCCGGCGTGGCCTCGCTGCGCGCGCAGCAGTACTACGCGCACCCGCACAACCATTTCTGGCCCGTGCTGCAGGCGCTGTGGCCGCAGCACCCGCTGCCTGGGCGCGACGACTACGCAGCGCGCTGCGCGTGGCTGCTGGCGCGCGGCCTGGGACTGTGGGACGTGTACGCCGCCTGCGAGCGCGAGGGCAGCCTGGACGCGCGCATCCGCAACGCCGCGCTCAACGACTTCGCCGCGCTGCGCGCGCGCTGTCCGCGCCTGGCCGCCATCGCCCACAATGGCGGCGAAAGCTTCCGGCACGCCAAGGCGGTGCGCGCGGTGCTGGGCGACGGCCTGCCGTCGCTGCGCCTGCCATCGACCAGCCCGGCCAACGCCTCCTGGCGCTTCGAGCGCAAACGCAACGCCTGGGCCGAGGCCCTGGCCCCTTTTGGATTGGTAGACACCATTGGCCCGCAAGAAAACCGCTGCGGCTGACCTGCCCGAGGTCAGCGTCTCCGAGTACGGCAACGTACGCAACCTGCACCTGGGCACGCCGTGGATCCAGGGCTCGATGCGCCTGGACGATCCGTTCGCCATCGAGCTCGAATACGTGCAGCGCATGATGGCCTGGCTGCTGTTCGTCGAGCCCGCCAGCGTCGCCAAGCGCCACGCCATGCAGCTCGGCCTGGGCGCGGGCGCCATCACCAAGTTCTGCCGCAAGAAGCTGCGCATGTGCTGCACCGTGGTCGAGCTGAACCCGCGCGTCGAGGCCGTGTGCCGCGCCTGGTTCAAGCTGCCGCCCGACGGCCCGCTGCAGCGCGTGGTGCTGGCCGACGCGGCCGAGGAAATCCAGAAACCCGAATGGCTCGGCACGGTGGATGCGCTGGCCGTCGATCTGTACGACCACGAGGCTGCCGCGCCGGTGCTCGACAGCGCGGAGTTCTACGCCGATTGCCGCGCGCTGCTGGCCGAGGACGGCTGCATGACCGTCAACCTCTTCGGCCGCGCCGCCAGCTACGAGCGCAGCCTGGCCAGCATGGCGCAGGCCTTTGGCGAAGAGGCGCTGTGGGCCTTCAAGCCCACGCGCGAGGGCAACACGGTGGTGCTGGCACAGCGCCAGCCCACGCGGCCCAAACCGGCCGAGCTGCGCGCGCGCGCCGAGGCGGTGCAGGCGCGCTGGGAACTGCCGGCCACCAAGTGGCTGCGCGTGTTCAAGCCCGTGGCGCGATAGTGGCGGGATAGAAACAGGAGGACGTCCCATGCATTCCACCCCCCCCAAGGCCGAGGCCGCGCCCCGCATCACCGGCCCGCTGGACTGGCGCCGCGTGGTCGAGTGGCTGAAGGAGGACGGCGTCATCACGCCCGAGGAGGCTCAGCGCACCATCGCCCGCTGCTCGCAGGGCGAGAGCCACCAGCACCCGCTGGTGCGCCTGGCCAGCGTGGCCATGGCGCGTGCCGAGGGTGGCCGCCCGCTGCCGCTGGAGGAGCTGACCGAGTACGTGGCGCGGCGCAGCGGCCTGGCCTACCTGCGCATCGACCCGCTGAAGGTGGACGTGGGCCGCGTGGCCGACGCCATGAGCGCCAACTACGCCGAGCGCCACAAGGTGCTGCCGGTGCAGGTCACGCCGCAGGAGGTGGTGGTGGCCACGGCCGAGCCCTTCATCGACGACTGGGTGGCCGAGGTGGAGCGCCAGTCGCGCCGCAGCGTGCGCCGCGTCATGGCGAATCCGCAGGACATCCAGCGCTACATGGGCGAGTTCTTCGCGCTGGCCAAGTCGGTGCGCGCGGCGCAGAAGAGCGGCGGCAGCGCCAGCGGCAGCACCTTCGAGCAGCTCGTCGAGCTGGGCAAGACCAACAAGCAGCTCGACGCCAACGACCAGGGCGTGATCCGCGTGGTCGACTGGCTGTGGCAGTACGCCTTCGACCAGCGCGCCAGCGACATCCACCTGGAGCCGCGGCGCGAGCAGGGCGTGATCCGCTTCCGCATCGACGGCGTGCTGCACCCGGTCTACCAGATGCCCATGGGCGTGCTCAACGCCATGGTGGCGCGCGTCAAGCTGCTCGGGCGCATGGACGTGGTGGAAAAGCGCCGCCCGCTGGACGGCCGCATCAAGACGCGCAACCCGCGCGGCGACGAGGTGGAAATGCGCCTCTCGACCCTGCCCACGGCCTTCGGCGAGAAGATGGTGATGCGTATCTTCGACCCCGACAACGCCGTCAAGGACCTGGACGCGCTCGGTTTCGCGCGCCACGACGCCGACCGCTGGGAGGGGCTGGTGCGGCGCCCGCACGGCATCATCCTGGTGACGGGGCCGACGGGCTCGGGCAAGACCACCACGCTGTATTCCACGCTCAAGCGCATCGCCACCGAGGAAGTCAACGTCAGCACGGTGGAAGACCCGATCGAAATGATCGAGCCCAGCTTCAACCAGACGCAGGTGCAGCCGCAGCTCGACTTCAGCTTCACCGAGGGCCTGCGCGCGCTGATGCGCCAGGACCCGGACATCATCATGGTGGGCGAAATCCGCGACCTGCCCACCGCCGAGATGGCGGTGCAGGCGGCGCTCACCGGCCACCTGGTGTTCAGCACGCTGCACACCAACGACGCGCCCAGCGCCGTGAGCCGCCTGATGGAGCTGGGCGTGCCCAACTACCTCATCAACGCCACGCTGCTCGGCATCCTGGCGCAGCGCCTGGTGCGCACGCTGTGCGCGCAGTGCAAGCAGCGCGACGAGAGCGCGCGCATGGAAGACCTGGCCGAGGCCGTGCGGCCCTGGAAGCTCTCCGGCGGCTACCAGCCCTACAAGCCCGTGGGCTGCGTGGAGTGCCGCATGACGGGCTTCCGTGGCCGCATGGGCCTGTACGAGCTGCTCACGGTGAGCGAGGCTTTCAAGGACCGCGTGACGCAAAGCCCGTCGATCGACGCGCTGCGCCGCCAGGCCGTGCACGATGGCATGCGCCCGCTGCGCCTGGCCGGCGCGCTGCGCGTGGCCGAGGGGCTGACCACGCTGGAGGAGGTGGTGGCGGTCACGCCGCCGGTGGAAAAATGAGACACCCCCTGAGTCGCCTTCGGCGCCTTCCCCCTCTCTCTACGCGCTGCGCGCTGCGCGCTCCGGGAGGGGGAGCGCTAGCTCAGCGGCCTGGCAAAGCCAGCTCCGCGGCTGCCTGGCGTGGGCCGCGCCGGTTTCATGGGTGGGGGCGATTTTTAGAAAAATAAGCCTCCAGCCCTTTGCTGGAAAGCGCTAGCAGCTATCAAAACAAGAGCTTTTTTGCCGCAGCCCCGCGCTGCACCGGGAGGAGTGGATCGTGAGAGTCAAGAACCAGAAGGATTTCCTGGCCGGCCTGCTGTTCATGGCCGTGGGCCTGGCTTTTGCCTGGGGCGCCACGCACTACCCCATAGGACGCGGTGCGCACATGGGGCCGGGCTACTTTCCGCTGGTGCTGGGGGGGCTGCTGGCGTTCATCGGCGCCTTGGTGGTCTTCAAGGCGGCGGTGATCCAGACCGAGGGCGGCAACAAGGTCGGCCCCTGGGCCTGGCGGCCGCTCCTGTGCATCCTGGGCGCCAACTTCGCGTTCGGCATTCTGCTGGCGGGCCTGCCCGGCCTGGGCATTCCCTCGCTGGGGCTGGTGGCGGCCATCTATGCGCTCACGTTCATCGCCAGCCTGGCCAGCGGGCCGCTGCGCTTCAAGGAAGTGTTCGTCCTGGCCAGCGTGCTGGCCGCGGGCAGCAGCCTGGCCTTCGTCGAGCTGCTGCAGCTGCAGCTGCCGCTGTGGCCGGCTTTCGTGGCGGGGTGAGGCATGGACTGGCTGCAACATCTGGCCACCGGATTCGGCGTCGCCTTCACGGCGCAGAACCTGCTGTACTGCTTCATCGGCTGCCTGCTGGGCACCTTGATCGGGGTGCTGCCGGGCATCGGCCCCGTGGCCACCATCGCCATGCTGCTGCCCGCCACCTACGCGCTGCCGCCGGTGGCGGCGCTCATCATGCTGGCGGGCATCTACTACGGCGCGCAGTACGGCGGCTCGACCACGGCCATCCTGGTCAACCTGCCGGGCGAGTCATCGTCGGTGGTGACGGTGATCGATGGCTACCAGATGGCGCGCGCCGGCCGCGCCGGGCCGGCGCTGGCGGCGGCGGGCATCGGCTCGTTCTTCGCCGGCTGCGCGGGCACGCTGATCCTGGCGGCCTTCGCGCCGCCGCTGGCCGAGATGGCCATCCACTTCGGCCCGGCGGAGTATTTCTCGCTCATGGTGCTGGGCCTGATCGGCGCGGTGGTGCTGGCCTCGGGCTCGCTGCTCAAGGCGGTGGGCATGATCGTGCTGGGCCTGCTGCTGGGCGTGGTGGGCACGGACGTGAACTCCGGCGCGGTGCGCTTCGCCTTCGACGTGCCGGAGCTGATCGACGGCATTGGCTTCGTGGCCATCGCCATGGGCGTGTTCGGCTATGGCGAGATCATCGCCAACCTGTCCCGGCCCGAGGAGGAGCGGGAGGTGTTTTCCGCCAAGGTGCAGGGGCTCATGCCCACGCGCGAGGATTTCCGGCGCATGACGCCCGCCATCCTGCGCGGCACGGCGCTGGGCTCGGTGCTGGGGGTGCTGCCCGGCGGCGGCGCGCTGCTGGCGGCGTTCGCGGCCTACACGGTGGAAAAGAAAACCCGCCTGCACCCTGGCGAGGTGCCGTTCGGCAAGGGCAACATCCGCGGCGTGGCGTCGCCCGAGTCGGCCAACAACGCGGGCTCGCAGACCTCCTTCATCCCGCTGCTGACGCTGGGCATCCCGCCCAACGCCGTGATGGCGCTGATGGTCGGGGCCATGACCATCCACGACATCCAGCCCGGCCCGCAGGTGCTGACCCACAACCCCGAGCTGTTCTGGGGCCTCGTGGCCTCGATGTGGATCGGCAACCTGATGCTGGTGGTCCTGAACCTGCCGCTGATCGGCATCTGGATCAAGCTGCTCTCGGTGCCCTACCGCTGGCTGTTCCCGTCCATCGTGCTGTTCTGCGCCATCGGCGTCTACACCACGAACAACAACAGCTTCGACGTGTGGATGGTGGGCGCCTTCGGCCTGGCCGGCTATGTGTTCCACAAGCTGGGCATGGAGCCCGCGCCGCTGCTGCTGGGCTTCATCCTGGGGCCGATGATGGAAGAGTACCTGCGCCGCGCGCTGCTGCTGTCGCGCGGCGACTGGAGCGTGTTCGTCACGCGTCCCCTGTCGGCGGGGCTGCTGGCGGCCGCCGCGCTGCTGCTGGTGCTCGTGCTGCTGCCGGCGGTCAAGCAAACGCGCCAGGATGCCTTCACCGAGGATTAGCCCCACATACCCGCCCCGACCATGCACCACACCCCCCTTCCCGCACTGCACCCGCAACGCGCGCTGCTGCACAACGAGATCCATGCCCGCCCGCCCGAGGCCCTGGCGGCGCCGATGGCGATCACGCACGTCGTCATGTGGGCCGACGCCGCGCAGCGCGAGGCCAGCCGGGCCCACCTGGCGGCCCTGCTGCGCGACCACCACCAGCCGCTGCCGGGCGAGCACAACACCCACCTGCGCGTGGACCTCGGCGCATTCCGGCTGCGCTGGGAGCTGCACACCGAGTTCGTCAGCTGGACGTTCATGGCGCCCCTGGCGGCCGATGGCTTTGCCGAGCGTGAGCCCGCGGGCGCGAGCGAGAGCGTGCCCCGCGGGTGGCTGGCGCAGTTGCCCGGCCAGTGCCTGTGCAGCCTGCACCTGTGGGTGCTGCCCACGCAGGGCTTCGGCAACGCCTCGCTCGTGCCCCAGGTGCTGCGCGAGGACACCCTGGTGGCCTCCACCGTGGCCGACGGCCATGGCGAGGTGTTTACCGACTTTGCCATCCATGCCGACGGCAGCTCGCGCATGGTGCTGCTCGCTGGCGGCATGACGCCGCGCCGCCTGGGGCGGCTGGTGCAGCGGCTGCTGGAGATCGAGACCTACCGCATGGCCGCGCTGCTGGGCCTGCCGGCGGCGCGCGACGCCGCGGCGGTGCTGGCCAGCGCCGAGCGCGAGCTGGCGGCGCTGGCCGAGGCCATCCGCAGCGCCGACCGCGACGCCGAGCCGGCGCTGCTGGACCGGCTCACGCGCCTGGCCGGGCAGGTGGAGAGCCAGCACGCCGCCACGCACTCGCGCTTTTCCGCCAGCAATGCCTACTTCGAGCTGGTGGACCGGCGCATCCGCGACATCGCCGAGTCGCGCCTGGCGGGCATGCAGACCATCGGCGAGTTCATGGACCGGCGCCTGACACCCGCGCGCAACACCTGCGAATGGGTGGCGCGGCGCCAGGACGGGCTGTCGCAGCGCGTCTCGCGCATCAGCAGCCTGCTGCGCACGCGCGTGGAAATCGAGCAGCAGCAAAGCAGCCAGGCGCTGCTGGGCGCCATGAACCAGCGCCAGGACCTGCAGCTCAAGCTGCAGTCCACGGTGGAGGGGCTGTCCGTGGCCGCCATCACCTACTACATCGTCGGCCTGGTGAGCTACCTGGCCAAGGGCGCGCAGAAGCTGGGCTGGCCCTGGTCGCCCGAGAGCACGGCGGCGGTGGCCATTCCGCTGGTGGTCGGCAGCGTCTGGTGGTCGCTGCGGCGG
>Ga0209958_1000617_pt1 | contig 52163 bp, 50 predicted proteins | sample ThiBio_inoc_plan_FD_183942 | JGI IMG/M metagenome (GOLD analysis project Ga0209958, IMG submission 183942) | Wastewater bioreactor microbial communities from Cape Town, South Africa - Thiocy_inoc_plan (SPAdes) | ecosystem: Engineered > Bioremediation > Thiocyanate > Unclassified | place: South...
TGGGTCGCACTGACAGGCCGCCCTCGGAAGGCGGCAACCGGCCGGGGCGGATTCGCCGGCGGGGATGCCGGGCCCGGACGAGCAGCAACCGCCGCATCCCGGGGGGTAGGCGTCGCAACAGGCGGCCATCGGCCGGGCTTCCGCGGGTGCCGCCCACGACGCCCCCCAGATCGCCATCAAGGCGATCCAGAGTGCTCCGGACTGGCGGCGGGCGGCGTTCATGGGCTCGAACCCTGAGTCGTCGATTGCTGACCGTCGGCTTCCGAGGGCAATTCGGGCCTCGACGGACTCCAACAATCGTTATTTCGGCCGCGAACGCAACTTTGTTCGCCGAATCCCGGTCCCATGGGTGGATTCGCATCGGCGAGACGAAGGCACGGGCGGACGTTCTCGGCGGTAAAACGCCCGCCCGTGAGCCCCCGGGCGGGTCCGCCTTCCCTGGTGTTGAGCCGACATGCGGCCGGTCTTCCCAGACCGTCTCGGATTGTATGCCGGTTCGCGTCATGATGCCAGCCGAATTGCCTGGGGCGGGCCTCGGTACGGGGGCGATCGGTCTCCGATGTACTCGCGCTCGATCATCCAGGCGGGATCAAGGCGGTTGACGATTCAAGGAGCCGGCCGAGCCGAAGGCGCCGACGCGCCATCCGGCCTGCCTTTGGCGATCTTCCGCAGGACCGTGTGGTCGTCCCCGAATTTGCACAGGCCGGCGCAGTGCTCGCAGAGCTCCCGGAAGAGGATGTAACGGAGTTCCAGGGCTCCGAGGTCGCCGAAGGCCGGGCGGCGCAATTGGGCCTGGATCTCCTTCTCCCGCGCGTTCGGTGCGACCAGGTAGAAGTGCAGCGAGGGGTCGCCCACCGACTTGGCGAGATCCACGAGCCGGAGGATGCCCGAGTAGATCGACGTGCTCTTCTCGACCTCGAACGCGCAGACGACCCTGCCGGTGTCGGCCCGGAGCCAGAGGACGTCGATCAGGGCGATCGTCTGGGCCGTCTCGTCGGCCAGGCCGAGGTCGGGGAGGCGTTCCACCGTCAGGGACGCCAGGCATTGCCCCTCGTAGGTACGCCCCCGGTCGTTCGTCGCCACGTGGACCGCATAGCCGAGCGAGCGGCCGACGGTCGTGAGCATGTGCTGGATCTTCAGGTGCTCGTTTTCCTCGGCCCGGTCTTCTTCGACCTCGCGATGACGCCTGCGGACGATCTTCTCGACCCCTTCCCGCTCGCGGGCAAGCCCCTCGGCCAGGTTGGATTCGATGAGGACCTTCCCGACGCCGATGTCGAACAGCAAGCCCGCGAAGGCGCCGAGATCGTTGGAGAGCGGGGGGCGTAGCCCCGCATTGGCGGACCTGATGACCTCCCTCATCTGGAGGTAATCCGGCCATGAGCCGAGCTTCTTGGCGTCGGCGAACAGCGCGTTGAAGCCGCGGACGATGGCGGTGTTGAACGGCGGGAAGAGGGTCGGGTGGAGGAAATAGAGGATGTTGGCCACGGCGGGGCCGAGCCCCTTGATGCGCCGGCGGTCGAGATCGAGGATCTCGCGCACGAGCCGCTCCTCGCCGGGCGAGCCGAGCGCCCGCTCCAGGAGCTGGCCGAAGGCCCGCTTATTCTCCTCGTCCTCGTAGATGTCGGGGATGCGGAGCTTGGGCTTCCAGTAGAACGGGTGGGCCGCGCCCTCGAAGACCTGTTTCTGCTCGGTGATGCTCTGCAGGACCGTCTCCAGCGGCGAACCTTTGAAATCGGCCCCGAAGCTCTCCTCGCGGATCGCCTTGACGACCTCCATCACCCCCCGGCGGATCGAGCGGAATGCCTTGAGGCGTTCCGGGCTGCGGACGAACCAGGTGTTATAGACTGATTCCGGATCGCTCCGGTAACGTCTCACGACCTCGCCGAGATCCTCCGTCGTCTTCAGCACTCCTCACCCCCAATGCAATTCACAGCCCGAACTCGGCCTCATTCAAACGCGGCATGTGGCCGAAGTCAAATCCTAACACGAGTTACATCGAGCGACAGGGGGCCGTCGTCGGTAGCGTCCGACGAATCCGTCGTGCTGGTCTTGGGCGCCACGGGGCGTCGCTGCTCCCCCATGGCGGCCGGAAATCCTGGGAAGCGTCGCCGTAGTTGGCGTGCGTGAAAACTCGAGCCCGCGCTCTGCCGACGGGTGTTTGGCCCGGTGGCATTAGGTTCCGCGATGCCGCAGCAATGGACGCGTCCCAGCGGGCCATGCGTCCGAAGTGGAAGTAATTGTTGGGAGAATTTGGGATTTGCAGACAATGAGGCGAAGCCCTGCCGCCCGCAGGGCCGATAGTCCCGATGTCTATCCGAACGCGTCGGGCTCAGCGCGTCGGACCGAGGAGCGAACGATGTTCAGGATGAACGCGAAGGGCAGGCCGCAGACGGCCCGTCCGGCGCTCGCCCACGCCCTCGGGACCGGGACGACGATCGCCTGCCTGGCGTCGCTCCTGGGTCCCCCGGTCTGGGCCCGTGCCGAGGATGTCCGAGTGCGGAGGGTCGCCCAGGCGCCGACCCACGACATGTCGTCCCACAATGCGGCGGAGCCCGCGCGAGCGGCGCTCCCGGCCGCCCTCCCGGAGCCGATGGCGGCGATTGCGAGCCCGCGGCCACCCGGCCCCGCCGCGGCCGGCCCGGTGGCCACTTTGAGCCTCGCCGACTTCGAGCGGCTGGCGATGGAGCGCAACCCGACGCTCCGGCAAGCCTTCGCCCAGATCGACGCGTCCCGGAGCCGCTCCTTCCAGGCCGGGCTCTACCCAAATCCGAGGATCGGCTACCAGTCCGAGCAGATGGGGGCCCCGGGCGCTGAGGTGCCGACGGCCGGCGGCGTCCTCGCCCGGGGGAGGCCGTCTCCCGGGGAGCTCCAAGGCGGCTTCGTCCAGCAGGAGATCGTCACCGGGGGCAAGCTCCGGCTCAGCCGCGCCAAGTTCGCCGAGGAGGCCAACACCGCCCAGTGGCAGGCCGAGGTCCAGCGGCTCCGGGTCCTGAACGGCGTCCGGATCGCCTACTTCGCGGTCGTCGCCGCCCAGCGGCTGGTCCAGGTCGAGGGTGAATTGGTCCGGATCAACGAGGACGCCGTGCGGACCACCGAGCAACTCGTCAACGTCGGCCAGGCGAACGAGCCCGACCTGCTCCAGGCCAAGGTCGAGGCCCGCCGCGCCCGCGTGGCGCTGCGGAACGCGGAGAACCGCTATCGCGGGGACTGGCAGAAGCTGATCGCACAGGTCGGGGCGCCGGAGCTGCGCCCGGTCACGCTGGACGTCCGGCCGCTGGAGGCGGAGGCCGCCCCCCTCGACTTCGACGCCACGCTCGCGAACCTCCTCCGCTGCAGCCCCGAGATCCAGGCGGCGCTGTCCCAGATCAAGCGCGACCAGATCACGGTCCGCCGCGAACGCGCCGAGCCGATCCCGAACGTCACCTTGCAGGCGGTCGTCGGCCGCAACTACGAGGTCAACACCACGACCGCGGGCGTCCAGGCGAGCATCCCGCTGCCGGTCTGGAACCGGAACCAGGGGACCGTCCGCGAGGCGATGGCCGACCTGGCGCGTGCCCACGCCGAGCACGACCGCGTGGCGCTGACGCTGCGCCAACGCCTGGCCGACACCTTCACCCGCTACCAGGACGCCCAGCAATCGGTTCTGGACTACCGCATCGAGAGCCTGCCGCTGGCGCGGCGGGCTTTCGAGGTTCAGTCGGAAAACCTGCGGCAGCGGCGGGCGGCCTATCCGCAGGTGCTGGTGGCCCGGCGGACGCTGGTCTCGCTGGATGCGGATTACGTCAAGTCGCTGCTCGAACTCCGGCGGGCCGAGGTCGAGATCGGCGGCATGCTCCTGATCGACGGGCTCGCCGTGCCCGACGCCCCGACCGGGCAGGGCCACATCGAGGCGAATCCCCAGCCGCGGTGACGGTGGCGGGCCAGGCGGACGACTCAGGTCCGCCTGGCCTCGCGCCCCCATGATTCGCGACTAGCGCGGATGGCCTTGGTGCCCGCCGTGCGCCGGGATCGGGTCGGCCCCCGCGCCGGGCACGCTCGCCCCGGGGGCGACATCGCCCTTGCCCGACGTGACCGCATCGAACAGGTCCGGCGGCAGGACGCGCACGACCGTCATCAGCCCCTCCACACCGGTGTACCAGTCGCGCCGCAGGCCCCGGGCCTCCCGCTTGCCGGTGAGCTTCTGGAGCTTCCCCTCGGACATCTCGGCCGCCATGTCCGCCATCCCTTGCGGGTAGCCCGGGACCTTGCGAGCGTCCTCCATCCGCATGCCGACGCTCTGCGATTCCATGCCAGGCATCCCGGGCATCCCGCCGTGAGAACCGGACCCCAGGCCGGGCATCCCGGACATGTTGCCGACGGCGCGGTCCAAGCTCGTCTGCTCGCCCATGCTGCGGCCAAAGCTCGGGCCGAACGCCTCGGACGACAGCGCCGAGCCCCCGGTGGCGATCCCCATGCCGCCGGTCGAGCTCTGCCCCGCTCTCATGCCCTGGACCGTGTGGCCGCCCATCGGGCCGACCATCGTGCTCATGAAGTTCATCATGTGGTGGAACATGTGGCAGTGGAACACCCAATCTCCCGGGTTCTTGGCCACGAACTCGACGTCCCGGGCCTGAGCGACCGCCACCAAGACGTTGTTGCTGGGAATCCAGGCGGTGTCCGGGATGCGGCCCCCTTCGGTCCCCGTGATCCAGAAGGTGATCCCGTGCAAGTGCATCGGGTGGTGGTCGATGGCGCTGAAGTTGACCAGGCGGATGCGCACCCGCTCGCCCTGCTTGATGACCATGGGCGTGATGTAAGGGGCCGCGCGGCCGTTGAGGGTGAAGAGGTTGAACTCCATCGACATGGTGTTAGGGATCGTGGATCCCGGCAGGATGGCCCATTCCTGGATGATGAGGGCGAGGTCGCGGTCCACCGGCGGAAAGTGGGCCACCTTGGGATGGACGATGAACAAACCCACCATCCCCATGCCTTGCTGCATGGCCACGTGAGTGTGGTAAAAGAACGTACCATTCTGCTCGAGGGTAAATTCGTAGGTGAACATCCCGCCGGGCTTGATCGGGTCCTGGATCAGCCCCTCCACGCCGTCCATGGCGTTGGGGACATCGATGCCGTGCCAGTGCATGATGGTCGGCTCGGGGAGCTTGTTGTGAACGATGATTCGGACCTTGTCGCCCTCCACGACCTCGATCATCGGGCCGGGCATGCTGCCGTTATAGCCCCATACATCGATCCAAACGTCAGGCAAGACCTCACGCTTCAGGTGTTCTGCGAACAGGTGGAACTCCTTGGCGCCATTGACCATCTTCCAGGCGAGCTTCGGGGGACCGTCCGGCACCTCGACCGGGACGGGCGCCAGTCCGGCCGCCCGGAAGCCCGGTACGAGCTTCCCACGATCGCTGGCGCTCCCCACCGCGGGCCGCTCGCGTGGGTCGCCTCCCGCTTGTCCGTGGCCCTCGTGGCCCCCTCCGGACGGGGCATCCTGGGCCACCGCGGGGGCCGCCCCGGCGATGAGGCCGGCCGCCGCAATAGTGCCGCCTTGGAGGAATGTCCGCCTGGTCGCCTCGCTGTCCATCACATCACCTCGGTTCGGTAACAACACGTTGTGGAGACGGCCAGGAGCCCACCAGCCTGTCAGAGTTATTCTACCTGCGCTATCGGGCAGGCGCCGTGGGCGTTCGAGACCACCAGCCAGTTGGACCTTTGTTCCGGGCGGTCGACGAGAGCCCCTGGCGGCAGGCATTCGGTCATATCAAGGCGTGCCGCGCCGATCCGGTTGTCGGCCATCCCATAATAAACGTCGAAGCGGTCCGGCGCGCCGAGATCGTCGCGCCGGTCGATTCCGGTGGGAAACACGACGTTCGCGACGGTACCCCGGCGTTCCTCTGGCAAGTCCGGCGTCAGCACCGGCTGCGGCGAACGGTAGCGAATGACGTGCGGATGCTCCGCCGAGAGCACCATCACCCCCGCCGAGTAGCTCAGCTTGCGCCCTCGTGTGTCCGCCTCCTCCGTTTCGCCCACGCCGTGGTACAGGACCAACCAACCGTGCCGGGACATGATCGGGGGAGCTCCCCCGCCGATCTTGAGCCGCTCCCAGAGCGCCACCGGACTGGCCAGCCGATGATGCGAGGTAAAGTGGCAGAGATGGTTTGGCCCACAATTCTCCATGGCGAGTGGGCAGTAGGAAATCCAGATGCTTTCGCGACGGAGATCCACCGCGCGGCACCCAGGGTCGCACTCTTTTTCGTTCGGACAAGTCCCGGGGAAGAGCGGCCGATGCAGGATGGCCATTGCCGGGTTCCCGGAAGGATCGGGAATGGCTACGGGGAAGACGCAGGCGTCTTTGTTACCGCCGTCGAACTCGATGCCTTGATACGGACGGAAGGTGGCAAGCCCCAGACGCTTCCAGCTGAACAGGTCCTCTGATAGTGCCAGCGCGATCCGCGGACCATTGGGCGAAAGCGCCGTGTAGGTCATCACGTATCGCTGGAGCGGTTCGACAAACGAAATCCGCGGGTCCTCGCAGCCGCCGCTGCCGTCCGCCCGTCTCTCGTAATCCGCTTCGGGCTCCAGCGCAATGCCGAGCCGCTCGACGCCCGTCGGATTGCCGGTCTCATTACAGCGGTTTACTCTGGAGTTGCAGACGACCTTTGGTTGACCGGGACGCTTAATAGACCTCCCTTCTCCCCTGGTGGGAGAAGGGGGTCGTCGATGGCCTTCGTGTATGCCTTCCCGAGGTAAACCGCTGTAAACCGCACTCGCGCGATCCCGATGCGCGAATAATTGCCCCGCGCGACCAGCCGCGGGAAGAGGTAAAGTTGACCATCACGGCCCCGAACCGCGGCCGGATTCAAGACGCCTTCGGCCTCCAGAGGGTTGCCGGGCCCCGGATCCATCACCAACCCCAGGCGTTGCAACTGAAAACCTGGCATCGACTCACCTCATAAATTCACGTGTTAATTAATATAAAATATGCATATATTTAAGGTATGACCATGCAGCTCGTTGCCACTTCTTGCCTTCACTGCTGAGGACGTTATTCCGACGTAGGGTAGCGAGGTGTACCAGTGCTTTGCAGTTCGATCAAACCCTCGGCTCAGGGCGCTATGGCTGGCGCCACCCTCGCTCACATCCGCTCAGGAGCCGGTCCGCCTCGATCGGCCCCCAACTACCGGCCGCGTAATTGGGGAAGCGCGGTGCAGGCTGCCCTTCCCACGCCTCCAAGATGGGCGTGATGAACTCCCAGGCGGCCGCCACCTCGTCGGAGCGCGTGAACAGAGTCGCGTCGCCCCGTAGTGCATCCAGCAAGAGTCGCTCGTATGCCTCGGGCAGGATTTGCGGGAACGAATGCGCATAGCCAAACTCCATGCGCACGGGCTGAAGCACGAGTTGCATCCCAGGACGCTTTGCCGCGAAGGTCAGGCTGATGCCCTCGTCGGGCTGGATACGAAAGACGAGTGTCCCGGGTTGCTCTCCCGCATGACAGCAGTTGCAGACGGGGTGACAATGACAACCACGGTCGCAGAGGTCGCCGCCGTGCGGTGTAGCAGTGAACAGACGCCGGGGAGGCCGTTTGAACTCTACGGCAATTTCCGTTACCTGCCGGGCCAGCCGCTTGCCGGTGCGGAGCAGGAACGGCACGCCGGCCCAACGCCACGTGTCCACTTCGGCCCTCATCGCGACGTACGTCTCAGTGGAAGAGTCACGGGCAACCGCCTCCTCCTCGACGTAGCCCGGCCGGGACTCGTCGTTGGCGAGTCCCGGCCCGTATTGGCCGCGCACCACCCACTCGTCGGCCGACCGGCCCTCGGGTCGAACGAGGTTGCGCAGTACCTTTACTTTTTCGTCGTGTATGTCCGTCGCCCCAAGTGATGCGGGAGGTTCCATCGCCACCAAGGCCAACAACTGCAAGAGGTGGTTCTGGGCAACGTCCCGGATGGCTCCCGCGTGGTCGTAATAGGCTCCGCGGCGTCCCTCCATTCCGCCCGTCTCGGCCATGGTGATTTGAACGTGGTCCACATATTGGCGATTGAACAGCGGCTCGAAGATGGGGTTGCCGAAGCGGAATGCCAAGATGTTTTGCACCGTCTCCTTGCCTAGATAGTGGTCGATGCGAAACACCTGCTCTTCTCGCAGCACGCCCAGAATCTGGTGGTCCAGCGCCTCGGCACTGTCGAAGTCCTTTCCGAACGGCTTCTCGACCACGACCCGGGTCCACGGGCGGCCGGGTTCGCGACGCACAAGACGCGCGGCGGCCAGTTGCTCGACGATAAATGGAAAGTGATCGGGATCCGTTGCCAGGTAAAAGAGGCGGTTTCCGCCCAAGCTATGTTGCTGTTCCATCTGTTCGAGCCGCGCCGAAAGCGTACGGTAGCAGCCCGCCGTAGTGAAGTCGGCGCGGTGGTAATAGAGGCTGGGGGCAAACTGCTGCCACGCTGCGTCCGCGCCGTCATCGGTCGGACCACGCGCTTGGATGACGCGTTGCGCTTCCTCCCGAAACTTGGCGTCGTCCTTGTCTCGCCTACCCACACCGACGACCGCAAACGGCGAATGCAAGAACTCGCCCCGCCACAACCGGAAAAGGGCCGGGAGCAGCTTGGAAGCGGTCAGCACGCCAGTCGCGCCAAAGATAACAAGTGCGAACGGCTCCTCGACACGCGGCCCAGACGGGTGGCCGGCGGTTGCGAGTTGGTTGCCTTGGCCCGGGATCGCCTCGGTGGACGCCATCGCGTTTGCCTCCTCCGCTCGGGTGCCTTCGCCGCAGGTAGAACGCCCCTCCGAATCACGGTCGCTACTTGTCGAGCCTCCGTTTCAGGTACTCACCGACCAGCAGCGCCGCCGGGTAGAGGACTTCCTCCTCTTCCCCGATATGCAGGGTGAGCTGCTCCGCGAAGCGGGCGTAGTCCGTCTTCCCCTCGGCCTTGGCGGAGTCCGCGAGCCTCTCGAGCCCCGTCACGAGCTCGCCGTGATCGCGGCGAATTTGCGGCAGCGCGGCCCTCAGTCGCTCGGCCTTCCCGATGGCCTCGCGCATCGCGGGCGTGACCTCCCCCGCCGCGAGCCGGGACAAGAGCCCGAGGGGCGAGAATGCCTCCTTCGCCTTTGCGAAATGGGCCTCCGCCAATTTCTTGATCGACCGGGCCGCCTCCCCGACGTTGCCGCCCTCCTTCGTGGCCTTGACGAAGTCCGCGTGGAATCCCTCGTGCCGCATGCGCAGGGAATCGGGCATCTTGAGTTCCAGCGGCTCGTCCGCGCCCCCATCGGCCGGTGCGGCGGTTCCGCCCGCCCGGCCCGACCCCCACCCCGCGACGGCGAGGAGGACGGCCGACATGGCTGGCAAAAGCCACGCCCTGCCTCTTTGGAATGGCAGAACCCCCTTTGCTGATGCGTTCATCATGATCTCTCCCGTCAAGCGTTGGAGTCCGGACTCAGTCGCGGCGAACGTGCCCTGGGCAAATTGAACAGGGTTCGACCTGGCGGGATCTCATTTTGTCGAATGCCGGGTCATGCAAGCCCTCATGGCCCGACATCCGACTCGCGGCTCAATGCTTCTTCGAAGTGGCCTCGATCTTGGTGACGACCGACTTGTCGTCCATCGTCACCTTGACGGATAAGCCTCACTTCATTTCTTCGAGCTTGAGCGTCTTGTCGTACGGGGTGATCTCGGCGTCCTTGGCGACGTCGTGGGTGTGCTGCTTGTCATCGCCCTTCATGGTCAGTGTGATCTCGGCGTTGCCGGCCTTGACGACCGTCGCCTCGTGCACCTTGTCGTCCGCAAACAGCATCGGGGACCAGGTCAAGGCAAACACCACCACGGCCACGACCGTCAGGAAGGGGAGGCGAGACATCATCGGGGTTCTCCTAGCCTGGGTAGGAAGATGCCAAGGGAGCACATTCGGTCCACTTCGCGACGCATCTTCCATTCGTGGTGCTCCATCCGTCGAAGTGCGACCCGCGGCCTCGACAACCACCGCACATCAAGTCTTCTCGGTTGCTTCGCCGAGGGGCCGTTCAGGGCTTCGCCGCTCGCCGTACTCTCAGCGTCCTGGCTAATGGTGCCTGTAATAGCCCACGCCCTTGATGTCGTTCCACGAAGTCGTCTGGTGGCAGAGGAAGCACTGGTCAACCCGCGCTGCCGGCTGCCGGGCCACCTTGGCCGAGACCATCTGGAAGTGCATCATGGTATGGCTCGGGGGCGGCTGATGGCACTGGGCGCATTCCGTGTTCCGGGGCGAGGGATGCCGGAACTCCGGGATCGTCCACTTCGTCGTCCCGTGACACCGCGCACAATCCGTACCAAACAGCCCCCGGTGCCGATCCTTGGTGGAATGGCAGGACGCGCAGTTCAAGACCGCCTCCTGCGGCGAGAGGCTCGAATGGCATTCCGACCCGTGGCCCGCGGGCTGGTGTCGGCCGATCCAGGCGAGGAGGTCGTTCCGCACCCGTTCGTTTTCACCGTCCGGTGAGTGGTCGGTTTTCAGGTGGCGGAGACCGATCTCGGCCAGCGCCAGGTGGTCCATGTCGGTCGGACGCGTGTCGATACCGCGATGCTCACGGTGGCACTCCCGACAACTGCCCACGTTGGCATGAAACGCGGTCGGCTGGCGCTGGAGCAAAGCCTCGTTGTTGGCGTGGCAGGCGATGCAGTCGGCGGCCTCCACGCCCTTCGCGGATGTGTGACAGGCGGCGCAGTTGTGTCCCAGAAACGCATGCGGCTTGGACAGCTCTCCGGGGAGGGCCATGCGCTGCCAGGCCGGTTTGCTCAAGACGCCGGAGCGCTCGCCGCCGGAATGGCCGCCCAGGAAGTAATACGCGCCAAACGACGCCGCGATGATCGCCGCCGCGGTGGCAACGTGCCAGAGTTTCATGAGAACCACCTCAGCCCGAAATGAATCCCGGCCCAGATGTGCAGCGCGAGCAGCACGTAGAGGAGCACGGAAAGCACGAGGTGCAGCTTCAGCCATCGGCGGCACCAGCGCTTGAGAAGCTCGTGCGTGCGGACCGCGTACTCCAAATCCGCCACGGATTCGGCGAGCCTGGTGACCTCGCCGGCGGGTCCGCCGGCTGAGAGACCGAGCCCCAATGACGCCAGGCCGGCCGCCAAGAGGGGTGCCTTCGGAAGGCCCCTCATTTCGACGGGGGAGTTCTCGAGCACCCCCCACGCACTATCCAGATCGCCCCGGGCCGTCTGCAAGAGAAGCAACTTGTCCTTGATCTCCCGGTTGACGAAGCTGAGCAGGTAGCGACCGATGAACCCGCTCACGACGACGAGCAGCATCGCGGCCGTCAGCGTGATTCCCAGCCAGCTGTCGTACTTGTGGCCGGTGTGGATGATACCCAGCAGCGGGCCGAGGATGCCCGCGTAGACGTGCAGGGTCATCAACGACTGCAACGAGACGTGCGGCGTGATCCGAGCGTTGAGGAAGGGAATGCGCTTGACGGTCGGATACGCCAGCGGGACCAGCATGAGCACGGCCCCCGCGATCCCGAACACAGCCCCAACTCCGCTGCCCGCGAAGCGCGGCGAGCGGTGGACGAGGAAGCCGAGCCAGGCGAGCAGCAGGACGCCGAGGACGCCGGCGACGATGACGCGCTCGCGTTCTTTCATGGCTACGCCTCCACCGCGATGTCGCTCTTCGGCTTCGCCTGGCAGGCGAGGATGATGCCGTTGGCCTTGTCGTCGTCATCGAGAGCGTCCTGCACCGCCTGGTCGACCTCGCCGGAAGTCATCTTCACCTTGCACACGCCGCAGGTGCCGATCCGGCACGAGAAATCGATACCGATGCCGAGTTCCTCGGAGAGTTCGAGGACGGTCTGGTCGGCGTGGATCCTGGCCGACTTGTTGTTCGTGGAGAACGTGACAAGCGGGCCCGTGGCCGGGGCGGTCGGTTTCAACGCGATCCCGGCGGCGGCCGGGGCGGGCTTGACGGCACCGAATTGTTCGGTCTTCAGGTTCTCCGGGGGAACGCCGAGTTCGGCGAGGATGGCCTTGGTCGCCTCCATCATCGGCAGCGGCCCGCACAGTTGGATTCGCCGCGACGCCAGATCGGGGACCGTCTGCGTTAGGAGTTCCTTGGTGATGCGTCCGCGCGGCCCCTTCCAGCCCGTCCCTTCCGATCGGGTCATCGTGACCGCGACGTGCAACTTCGGATTCGCACGCTGAAGCGTGGCAACCTCGTTCCCCAGGATGAAGTCGGCCGGAGTGCGGCAGGTGAAGATGAAGAAGATGTCACCGGCCCACGCCCGCTCGGTGAGATACCGGGTGACGCTCACCATGGGCGTGATGCCGACGCCGGCCGAGATGAGGACGACGCTGTCCGCTTCCGTCCCGTCGAACGTGAACTTCCCGACCGGGCCTGCAGCCTCGATCAGGTCGCCCACCTTGAGCAGATCGACGATGTGGCGGGACACCGCGCCCCGCGGCTCGCGCTTCACGGTCAGCTCGACATATTCGCGCCGCGTGGGGGAGGATGAGATGGAGTAGGAGCGGATCATCCTCGCGCCGCCGATCCAGAACGCGACGTTGAGGAACTGGCCGGGGACGAAGGTGAAAGGGAGGAAGCGGTCGCTGGACGACGGCAGGAGACGAAACGTTTTCACGCCCGGCGTTTCCGCGACGATGCTCCCGACGCGAAGGTGCCCTCGCCAGTTTGCAGTCACGGGCGACGCTGAGGTCGCCCCCGAGACGGCCGGCGGCGCGGTTTTTGTGGGAGGCGCATCGCTCATGTTTACGTCACCTCGATCGGGCGGTTCATGGTGCCGGCGTGGCTTCGGCAACGGCCGCAGGCGGAGCCACCGGCGCGGTCGGCCCGGGTGCTCCGAGAAGCGGCGGTGCCGAGCCGGGGGGGGCGCCGGCCTCGATACGCGCAAACAGGGCCGCTGCGCGGCGCATCTTGAAGAAGTACATGGCGACCATCGCCAGCGCGAACGCGATGAGGACTACCATTGTGAAGAGGTGAAATAGCGTGACGCCGAAGAGACCGCCGCGAGCTTCCACACCCTGCGGCGGTTGAAGGTTCATTTCACCCTTGAACCATTGCAGTGCGGCCTGACGCGGTGACCGTCCTTCGGCCAGCGCGTGGTGCCCGGCCAGGCCGCTCTCGAATTGTTCGAGCCCCTCGCGCATCCGGGCCGTCGCATCCTGCATGGCCGCGTAATTGTCGTCGGGCAAGGCCCGCGAGAGGCGATCGAGCCCGTCGGACAAGACCGCCGCCCCTGCCTTCATCCGCTCGTGCGCCTGACGTTGCAAGACATCCCGCCGCTCCGGGGAGACGCTCGGCAGTTCCATCAACGAGGGGAACAGCGGCGGAGTCCCTGGCGACACCATCCCTTTCATCATGTCGCCCATCTCGCCCGAACCCGGGCCGGCGGGCGGGGTGGACGGTGGCTGCCCCGGCTGGGCCGCGCCCAAGGGCGCGGGGTTCGCGGGCGCCGTCGCGTTGGACGGGGGGAGCGGCGGCGGCGCACCGGGTTGGGCTGCACCGGGATGGTGCTTCGCGTGCTCCTCCGGCGACATCTGCTGTGCGCGGGCAGGACCGGGGAGCAGCCCCGCCAAGGCGAGAGCCGTGGCGGCCAACGCGAGGCCAACGGACTGGCCCGCGGTGGCCCGGGGTGAGAGGGTTGCCGTCATCACGTGGCTGTCACCTCGATCAAGCGGTTCATGGTCCCGAAGGGATTCGGGACGCACTTGGGGCAGTCCTGATTCGTCCCGTCACAGCCCGGCTCGCAGCACCATCGACCGTCCACGAGAAACTTGAACTCGTGGCGCCCCGGCGGCAAGTCCAGGAGCACGCTCCAACCGCCGTCGGCGTCTTTTGTGAGCGGCGTCGCCGCCGGGTCCCAGCCGTTGAAGGTCCCCGCCACCGTCACCGCCTGCGCCTCCGGGGCGAGGCAGGACAGGCGGGACGATGACCGTCGAGTTCCTTTCCCTGTCTTGTCCATCATCAAGTTCCTGTAAGGGGTTCATGGGGGGAACACGGTCCGGTCAGGGGTTCATGGGGGGAACACGGTCCGGTCAGGGGTTGACGGTCGCCGGTCTAGAATGTGCCTCCGTCGCCGTGCCCGCCAACGTCTGGCGCTGGTCGTCGGTCAACACCTTGGCGGCCTCGCCGACGGCGCGGATGAACGCCAGCCGCTGGTCGCCCCGGAGTTTCTCGATCTCCCGGACCTTGGCCTCGATCGCGGCGGCGTCCGGCGCGTCCGAGGCCGTCAGCTCCCAGAGCTCCTGCTCCGCCTCCTCGACCTTGCGCTCGCAGGAGGACCCGCCCAGCACGGCTTTCTCCTTGATCCGGTTCAGCTTCTTCCGCTGGTCCGCGGACAGCGAGATGTGCTCGACGTGGTTGAGGAAGAACCCGTCCGCGCCGATGTGGTAGAGGTGGGAAATCCCGGGGAAGCCCGGCAGGCTCGTTGCCATCCCCATGGCCCCCATGCCCACGCGCTTGGCCTTGCCCATGGCCCCCATGCCCATCATGCCCATGTCCATATCATCCATCATCCCCATGCCCTTCGCGGGGCCGGCGCCCGCGCCTCCCATCGTTCCCATGCCCATGCCGCCTCCCATCATGTCCATGCCGCCTTGGCCCATCTCGCGGCCCATCATGCCCATGTCCATGTCATCCATCATCCCCATGCCCTTCGCGGGGCCGGCGCCCGCGCCTCCCATCATTCCCATGCCCATGCCGCCTTGGCCCATCATGCCCATCCCTTGACCTTGGCTCATCGGTCGCGATTGGCCGGGTCCCTGACCTTGTGACAAGACGGCTTCGAGCTTGGCGACCTGGTCCCGAAGTCGTTGAAGCTGATCGATGGGGGATTCATTCGGTGCCGTCGGCGTGGCGTCCGGCTTGCCGCCGCCTTCCGTCATCCCCATGGCCATGCCTCCCGCCTTTTCCAGGTGGCTCGGCGGCAGCGGTCCGCTCGGGATCGTCTGGTGGCAACGGAGGCAGTCCGCATATTGGGCGGCGATGCGGTAGCCGGCCGGGACCTTCCCCCCGACCCTCGTCCCCATGACCATCCCTTGACCCTGTCCCGTCGGGCTCGACCGACCGGCCCCCTGACCCTGCGACAGGGCGGCTTCAAGCCTGGCGACCTTGTCCCGAAGTTGCCGGACCTGATCGGCGAACGCATCCCCGGCCTCGGGCGGCTTGGCCCCCGCTTGGTGCTGATGGCCGTGCTTCGCCTGGCCCGGAGGCTGCGCTTGACCACGTCCCGTCGAGGGCCACGCAATCGCCACCACCATTGTCATCCCCATCACCGCCGCCGACGCCAATCGGCGGCCGATGGCCTTCGATCCGTTGCGTTTCATCTCGCATCTCCCCGGCGATCAAATTCATGTCGATGCATGCGAACTGCTCTGTCCTCGGCCAGTCTCGGCTCAGTCCATTGGCCTCAGCCACGGCTTCGCAAGGGGAATGTCTCGCCCGGTCGTCCAATCGCGGTGGCCGGGACCGACTGCAGCGTCGGAGCCGCTCGCCGACGGCAGGATCGAGACCGCGTGGCCACCGCTCAGGTACGGAAGGGACGGGCTGGGGCTCGCGGACGGAACCCGGCCGTAGCCAGAGAGCGGGACCGCGAGACCGCTCCTGTGAGGAGGGTGTGTTTCCGGGCCGGGATAGTCATAATAGCCGTAGCCGGAGTAGCCGGGGCCATAGACATAGCGCGGGCTCGACGCCACTCCGCCTGGCGGGGGCGTCGGATTCGCCGCCGGCGATTCGGCCGGAATCTTCACGAACTCGAAGGGGACGGTGAACGTGGCCGTGGGCTCGGCCGGATCGGGCAGGCCGGCGATTTCGAACGTTACCTTCGCGCCCGTCGGCGGGACCTTGCTCAGGCCGATGGCCAGGTCGAGGGAAGCCGGCGCCTGGCCGTGGGTAGCGGTTGAGTCACGGAGCGGGCGAGCGAACCACGGCTGGGGCGAGCTGGGGTGGTAGAACGTCGCCGTGCCAGTCAGCTTGGAGGCGTCGAGGGGCGCCCCCGCGACATCCTGCGGGAAGACCCGCAACCCCGTCGCGTAGAAGAAGACCTCGTACCGGGAATGTTGCGTTTTCGCCAGGAGCCCGCCCCGCGCCGACCTGACGGGCCCGGACTCCCCACGGGTCTCGGCAAGCGCGAAAACACCAGCCAACGCCATGAATGCCCATGCCTGATGCATCTACTTTCCTTCACGTTTGAGGAACGTAGGTCCATTCCCGGTGCGGAGACGAGCCCAACCCACCCGCCACAAAAAACGGTCTCGCCAACGGCGCCGCGAGGGGCAGTGAAAGAGTCCCCACCCGTGAGCCCTCGGGTGGGTGAGCCGGGGGCGACCGGCGTAAGGTGCCCTAGTGGGCGTGACCGCCCGCCTTGGCCATCATGCGGCAGTGCTTCTCGGCCTCCCGACAGGTCTTGGCGCAGTCCTGCATGACCTTGTCGCCGGCGACCTTGTCGCACGCTTCGCCGCACTCTTTACAAACCTCGGCGCAGGCCGCATGGGCGTGGTGCGCCACCGGGCTGGCGCTGGACGTCAGGTCGATTGCCAGCGAGCAGAACCGCTGACAATCCATCGTCATCTCGTGGGCCCGGGCGTGGGCCTCCGCGTTCGGCCCGCCCTTGCGGAGTTGTTCCAGGCAATGGTGCGCCGCCTTGCCGCACACCTCTCGGCAATCGTCGAGGGCCTTGCCGTGATCGTGCGGCTGTTGCGCCAGGGCGGTGCCGCCCAATGCGACCAGGCCGGCGGCGCCGGCGCCCAGGGCGCCCAGCAGGTTGCGTCGATCCATCTTCGTTCTCCCCGTTGTGAAACACCGTTGATGAGGCCAGGCCGCCCCGTGCGGCCCGGCCACGAGGGATGAGGCCCTCGTTCCGAGTTCGCTCGGGCGGGGCGGACCATTCCGCGACGATCCGGTCACGCCACGCCGTGGCGATCTTTGGTGCCGTGGCTGTCGAGCCGCCCGAGAGATCGGTGCGGCCGGTGAGCCTTATGGAAGGTTCGTTTATTGCTTCACCGCTCCAGACTGACCGTGCTTTTCCCGGTTCGCCTTGGCCCGCGCCTCAAGCTTCTCCGCCTCGGCGACGCGGTTCGTGTTGCGGAGAACGGTGGCGTACTCCTCCAGCGCCTTCGCGAAGCCCAGGGGGTCCGCACCCGGAGCCCTCTCGTAGGTCGCGAGGGCTTGCTTGCAGCACGACTCGGCCTCGGCGTTCTTACCCTGCGCGCAGCAGGCATGGGCCAGCTTCGCGCAACACCGCGCCACGTGGGGGTGGTCCGGGCCGAGTGCGTTCTCGAAGGTCGAGAGCGCCCGTTTCAGGAGCGGCTCCGCTTCGGCGACCTTCCCCTGTTTCGCGTACCACCACCCGATCGCCTCGAGGCTCGTCGCCACGTCCGGGTGATCCGCGCCGAGCGCCTTCTCGCGGATGGAAAGCGCCCGCTTGAGCAGAGGCTCGGCCTCGGGGAATCTGCCTTGGTCGAGATAGAGGACCCCGAGGTTGTAGAGGGTGGGCGCGAGGTCGATGGGGTTTGCGTTCGGCGCCTTCTCGCGAATCGCGAGCGCCCGCTTGTACGCCGCCTCCGCCTCGGCGTTCTTGCCGAGGACGTGATCGACCGTGGCCAGATTGTCGAGCGAGGCCGCGACGGCCGGGTCCCCGGGCCCTTTGGTCTTCTCGTCGAGGGCGAGGCACCGCTCGTAGAAGCGTTTCGCCTCCTCGGGCTTCCCCTGCATGTCGTAGAGACACGCGAGCGTGTGCAGGCTCTTCGCCACATCCGGGTGCTCGGTGCCGAGGGCCTTCTCGCGGATTGCGAGAGCGCGCTTCGCGAGCGGCTCTGCAACTTCGGCCTTCCCCTCGCCGCAGAGGACCCACGCCAGGTGATCGAGCGTCGTCGCAAGCCGGGGGTCATTTGCGCCGAAGGTTTCCGCCTCCTTCTCCGCCGCCCTGAGTTGTTTCTCGGCCTCGTCGAGCCGACCCTCCTTATAGGCTTTCCAGCCCGCGTCGTGCGCCGCCTGCCATTTCGAGTCCTGGGCGAGCGCGGCCCCTGGGGGGCACGCGAATCCCGCCACGATGACCGTGGCCGCCATCCACCAACCAGTCTTTCGAATCATGGGATGTTCCCTCGTTCTGAAAGTGTGTTCGTCGCGTTGTGCGTGATCCAGCACGGCGGTCCTTCAGTCCCTCGCCTGCAGCCACGGCTTCGCGAGCGGGCTATCGCGCCCGGTCGACCAGTCGCGGTGGCCAGGTCCGACGGTCATACCGCCAGGTCCGTACATGCCGGGGATGGAGGACATGTAGCTTTGACGGGCCGACCGGTGAGCCATCGGCGCCGGGCTCGTGTATGGGTAGTAACCGTATCCCTGGTAGCCAGGGCCGTAGGTGTACCGCGGAACGACCGGGACGCCGCCTTGGGGGGCCGTGGGCTGGGCGACCGTCGGCTGCGCGACCGGCTGAGGGACGAATTCCAGGGGCACGGTGAAGTTCGCCTTGGGCTCGGCGGTGCCCGAAAGGCCGGTGATCTCGAAGGCGACCTTAACACCAGACTGAGGGGCGTTCGTCAGGCCGATGGCGAGGTCGAGAGACTGGGGAGTGCCACGCAGCGGGCGCGAGAACCACGGCTTGGGCGAGTTCGGGTGGTAAAAGGTCGCGTTCCCCGCGAGCTGCGAGGCGTCTGCGGCTGCGCCCGCATGGTCCTGCGGGAAGACCCGCACCCCTGTAGGGTAGAAGAACACCTCGAATTGCTGGTGACCGACCTTCGCCAAGAGCCCGCCCCTCGCCGTCTTGACCGGAGGCGGTTCCTCACCGGCGCCGCTCGGAACCCGGAGGCCGGCGATCAAGATCGCGGCCACCCCGAGCGCGGCAAAAGCACTTCCTCGTGGCGTACGTGTGGCCATGGAGCGTTCCTTTCCTGTGTTAACGATCGTTCGGGCGTGCCCGGCATGGGAGGCCCGGCCACGGTTGGGCATGAGGCCCGACGGATAGAGTGAATTCACTTTGATTCACTTTTTTGCCCGTATCGCCCATCGAGCCTGAGCTTTCCGAATCTCTCTAAGGCATCCGACGTGCCGCCAGGCTTGGCGAACTCCCGATTCGCATTCTTGAGGCAGCGATTGCGTCAGTATCGCCTCCCAGAGCCGGATTTCCCGGCAATTATCGATCCACGGACGTCTGGATGAGGCCGGGGACGGCAGGAAAACGACCCTGCATCGCGTCTCTCATCTGGCGAACATTTCGCCACCTGATGGAAAACCGACCGGCCAGGACAGGTCTCCCTCGGCTGGCGCGGAGGATTGCCGCGCGCGAAAGCGCATGGCCACCGATGCGGCTGTAGGAACGAATTGTTGCCGAGGATTTCCGACTCAGGAGTGGTGGCCGTCGTCAGCGAATGCCGACCGGCCAACCGCCATCCCGAGCTGGCCGAGCCTGGTCCGCAGGGTCGCCCGGTTGATGCCCAGGACCCTCGCGGCCTGGGAGAGGTTGTTGCCTGTGTGGCGCAGGACATGAGCGAGAAGGTGACGCTCCGTCAGGGCGAGCCATTCGGCGTGAAGGTCCCTAGACCCGGACTCGAGCCTCTCGTCGATGAAGCGGGCCAGATCGGCCGTCGTCAGCGGAGCGTTCGAGGCGGTGCCGGAGTGCGCCCTCCCCTCGCCGCGAGCGGAGGCCGGGAGGAATTCCGGGAGAAGCACGGGTCCCGTGGCCTGGAGCAGCGCCTGCTTGAGGACGCTCTGGAGCTCCCTCAGATTGCCCGGCCACGGGTGTCGCAGGAGGATGTCCAGGGCCTCGGGCGCGATGCTTCCCACGTCCTTCCCCAGTTCCCGGCTGAACCGCTTGAGGAAGTACCCGACGAGCAGAGGTAAGTCGTCGGCCCGGTCGCGCAGCGGCGGCAGTTTGATGGTGTAGACGTTGAGCCGGTAGTAGAGGTCGCCCCGGAACTGCCCGCTGGCGATCAACCGTTCGAGGTCACGGTTGGTGGCGGCGATCAGCCGGACGTCGGTCCTGATGGTCTCGTTTCCGCCGACCCGCTCGAATTGTTGGTCCTGCAGGACCCGCAGGATCTTCGTCTGCGTGAGCGGCGTCATGTCGCCGATCTCGTCCAGGAAGAGCGTGCCCCCGCTGCACTGCTCGAACTTGCCGACCCGCCTGCGGTCCGCACCCGTAAACGCCCCCTTCTCGTGGCCGAACAGCTCGCTCTCCAGCAGGGGCTCGGGGATCGCGGCGCAGTTGATCGCCAGGAAGGGCCCGGCCGAGCGGCGGCTGTAATGGTAGATCGCCCGGGCGACAAGCTCCTTGCCGGTGCCGCTCTCGCCGAGCACGAGCACGGTCACGTCCTGCGGGGCGACCCGGCCGATCGCCTTGTAGATGTCCTGCATCAAGGCGGACCGCCCGACGAGGGGGTCGGCCTGACCGTCCTGCCGCTGGCGTGAGTCCGAGTCCGCCGTATTCGCCTCGGCCACCACCGCGGGGACGCGCATCAAGCGGCTGATCTCGAAGGCCCGCCCGACGAGGTCGCAGAGGTGGTCGAGTTCGAGCGGCTTGAGGAGGTATTCGTAGGCCCCGAGGCTCATCGCCTTGATGGCGGTCGCGGTGGTCCCTTGCCCTGTGACAAAAATGACGGGGATCTTCGGGTCGAGCTGGTGGACCCGATGGTAAGCATCCAGACCCGATTGATCCGGCAGGTCGATGTCGAGAATTACCACGTCAGTTCGCCCGCGGGCGACCTCCTCCAGGCCTTCCGAGACCGAAGCGGCCGTCAGCAAGGTGACCTCGGGACCCGGGAAGGCGCGGCGGAAGAAATGGCGGATGGCGGCATCGTCGTCGATCACCAGGAGAGTTGGCATGGATGTCACCTCACCGGACCCTGCGACGCCGTAGGCTTCGCCGGCTCCGATCGGACTAATTAGGTTGCTGCGCCGGAAGTCGGAGCACGAAACAAGCCCCGCCGCCCGGTCTGTTCTCCGCCGTGAGGCAACCACCGTGATCCTCGGCGATCCGCCGGGAAACCGCGAGGCCCAGTCCCAGTCCCGTTTCCTTACCACTCACAAAGGGGTCGAAGATTCGGGGCAGCAGGGAGAGGGCTACCCCGGGGCCACTGTCGAGCAAACGGACTTCTGCCTCGCCGCCCGTGGAAATCGCGAGTTCGACCTCTAAGCTTCCCCCACAGGGCATTGCGTCGAGAGCGTTGAGTACCAGATTGAGCAGGAGTTGCTGGATCTGGTTGCCGTCGACGTCCACCATAACCGGTGCAGACCGTCGCTGAAGCACGAGGGACACCTTCCGCTCCTCGATCCGGCCCCGGACCAGGGCGAGGGTGCGGTCCAGGAGTTCTCCCAGGCCCTGGGGGTGCCGCTCGGGCTCGGGGGGGCGGGCGAAATCGAGGAACGTCTGGAGCGTTCGCTCCATCCGGCGGATCTCCTCCTCGATGACCCGCAGGTCCTCCGACGGCAGTCCGCACGACTCCGCCTCTCGCCGGTTGACCTGGACCAGGCCCTTGATCGCGGTGAGCGGATTGCGAAGTTCGTGCGCAACGCTCGCCGCCACCTGCCCGACGGCCGCCATCTGCTCGGCCCGGAGCAGATCCCGCTCGCGTTGCAGTTGCTCGCCCCGCTTGCGCTCGGTCGCGGCGGCCAACACGTTGGCGACCGCCTGGAGGAAATTCACCCCGTCCGGCGTAAAGGCCCGGCCCCGGCTCGCGTGCGCGTCCAGGACGCCGAACGGCCGATTCTGGACGTAGAGAATGGCGCTCGCGAGGCTGACCGCCGCATAGTCACGCAGCAGCGGGGGGCACTCGAACCGCGTCTCCTCGCCAAGGTCCGCGACACTCAGCGGTTCGTCGACGAGTAAAGTGTAGCCGGCGTGCGATCGCGTCCCGGTCCCGACGGTTGCGTGTCCCACGATCCCATCCTTCCAACCTACCCCGGCACGCAGCAAGAACGCGTCGCCGTCCGGTAAGAGTTCCAAGACGCTCGCCCGTTCCACCCGAAGAGTCCGGGCGACGGATGCGACCGCTTCGTCCATCAGGATCGCAAGATCGGTGCCCGAAAGGGCGCGCCGGCCGAGTTCGGCCACGACGGCTTGCTGGGTCGCGCGCGTCGCCAGTTCCTCCTGCGCTCTCTTGCGCTCGGTGACGTCGCGGATGACGCTCGTGATGAGGCGCCCTTCGACGGTCTCAAGCGGACTCAGGCTGATCTCCACGGGGACCTCAGTCCCGTCCTTGCGGCGGGCCGCGAGATCGAGACCCACCCCCATCGGACGCGTACGAAGCTGGGCGGAATAATGCCTCCGATGCTCCGAGTGAATGGACTTGAGGCTTTCGGGCAAGAGGACTTCGACGGGTTGGCCGAGCAACTCGCCGCGGGCGTAACCGAACATCGCCTCGGCCTGCGTGTTGGCAAGGCGGATGCGGCCGTCGCCGCCGATGACGACGATCGCGTCGGGCGCGAATTCGAGCAAGCTCCGGAAGATCGCCGCACGCGCTTCCGCCGAGACGGCTCGGTCTTCCGCGCTGTGGGCGTTCTCGCGGCCGTCGATTTCCGCCATCACCTTGTCCCTCCCGCGTCGCACGACCGGGCATCTCCGCCCGGTGTCGGCCCTACCTGGTCAAAACCTGACCGGCCGGGTGTTCAAGATTTGATCGAACCTCGTGATTAGAGTCCTGCTTCCGGGACAGCTCGATCCCGGCCACTTTGTCGAAGGGTTGGAAGATCACGCGGATCTCCACAAGATTGCGCCGCCACGCCGGCCCTGCAGGACGGCCGCCTCGGCTCGCTCCGGGCTGAGCCATTCCCAGCCCAACGAGGCGGCCAGGATCCTGCCCTCATCAGGGTGCGGTTCATTGGCAGGGGGAATCTGGAGCGTCATGGTTTACAATATCCTGGTCGCAGGGATTACCGACTCCGCCGCGGTCCGCCGCCCGCCTTACCCGACTTGGCCGCGATCGATTCCCCTCGTTGCGGGGCTCAATCACACAACAGAGGTCTCGACCGAAGTTCGGCCGGGGGGCGGGCGGCGGGCCGCGACGGAGTCGGGCGTGACGTTTTGCCGGCCCGGATCCGGGGACTTCGTTAGGCCATGGAAGAGCCTCCCAGCCGGGCCAGGATGCCCTGCATCTCGGAAATTTCGCGGGTTTGGGTCGCCACGATGTTGCCGGCAAGGACCCGGATGCCCTGCTGGGCCGCCCGGGTCCGGGCCTCGCTTGCGCCGACCATCCCCGTATCATTCCCCTCGATCGCCATCATGTGATGGTCGGTCATCATCGTCAGGAACGCACGGTCGAAGGCGACGCCGCGTTGCGAGCGGAGTTCCTTGAGGTCTTGGATCTCGTCGGGGGCCTTGCCCGGCTTGAAATTGCGGACCCCGTCGACGGCCAGGTAGCGGTTCATCCGGGCGATCTCCGGCGTCTGCCCGGCGATGATCCGGCGGGCCAGGCCCTTCACCTGCGGGTCGGTGGCCTGCCGCAGCGCCAGCCTCGCCATGTCGATGGCCATCTGGTGGTGCGGGATCATGCCGGTCAGGAAGTTGATCTCGAACGTCGTCGTGTCGCGGTCGGCCGGCAGCGTCGCCTTCGGCGTCGCGGCCCGAGCCTGCACGATCGCGGCCGGGGCGGGCATGACGCCGCCCATCTGGCTGAGGGCCAGGCGGTCTTCGAGGGGCCCGAGGGACTCGGGCAGGAATGCGTGTCGCCTCTTCATCAACGGTCATCTCCCGGTGGGTTCGCCTACGGTCCAGGGCGAGAGCCGAGGCCGGACGAGTCTATTTCAGTGTTTGTGATCGTGGGCATCCTTAGCGGCCGGGGCCGACGCCTGCGCACCGAAGAACTTGTCCGGGTTCGCTTGGAGCTGCTTGAGGCACCCCTTGCAGCAGATGAAGGTGGACTTGCCACCGCGGGTGACCTTCAGCGGCCCGCCCATCGATCCGAGGTCTTCCTTGCTGACCGGGCAGTTCTTGAGCGCCAGGATGGCCTGTTCATCGGCCTTGGTCGCCTTGGTGACGACGATCTCGCCGCTGGGCGCAGAGGCCAACGGCACGGTGAAGCTCGCCGTCGTCTCGGCCGGCTCCGGTAGCCCCTCGACCTTGAACTCCACCTTGACGCCCGTCGCGGGAACCTTGCTCAGGTCGATCGCGGAGCCGATCGAGGCCGGTGCCCGGCCAGGGCTCGCGGCCGTCGGGGCGAGCTTGCGCTCGAACCAGGGCTTGGGCGAGCTCGGGTGGTAGAACGTGGCGGTCCCGGTCAGCCGAGAGGCGTCGACCGGCTGGTCCTCGTGGCTCCGCGGGTAGACCTTCATTCCGTCCTTCGCGAAGACGACCTCGAAGTGGTACTCCTTGGTCATCGCCACCTTGCCGCCGTGGAGGGGCGCGCCGTGCTTATGGCCATCGTCGGCCGAGGCGGGGCCGCTCACGCCGAGGGTGAGGGCGAGGGCGAAGCTTCCGGCGAACGTCGTGAGTCGATTGATGCGAGCCGTCTGCATAGATCTTGTCCTGTCCGATGAGGTAGGGCTGGGGAATGAGCTCCCCGGAGTCCATTCCGGGGAGCGACCGGTTTTCGCGACTTAACGTCTCTGGAGCGCCATGTGGCAGTAGGGGCAGTTCCCCGGGGTCACGCTGGCGACCGTCGGGTGCATCGGACAGGTGTACTGGGCACCGGCCGCGGTCGGCTGAGGAGCGGCCTGCGGATAGGCCGCCGGGGTGTAAACCGGAGCGGCCAAGGGAGCGGAGGCGTAGCCCCCCATGTTCATCCCGGGCATAGCCATCCCGGGCATGCTCATTCCATTCATGCCGCACCCCCCGCTCCGGCCGCCGTAGGAGCCGGCGTTGAACGTGTGCCCGCCGCCGTACCCGCCGGCACCCCGGAAGCCCCCACCCCCGCCACAGCCGGCGTGGGCCGGGACATGAACCGTCGCAAGACCCCCGATCGCGAGCACGCCGGCGAGGGCCATCGTCTTCAAGGTTGATCGCATGGTGTTTCTCCTCAAAAAAAACTGCAGGAGGGATCGCGCGGCGGTTTCGGCCGCCGCGAGCCTTGGGACGATCGGCCGCCCGTGAGCCCTCGGGCAGGACGATCCGTTTTGTTTGCATCGGTGGGCGTCCTTGTGGCCGCCCATCGCCTTGTCCGTCTCGCGGCAGCTCGCCGCGCACTTCTTGGTCGACTCGTTCGTCTCCTTCATCCCGGGGGCGTTGAGCTTCTCGCAGTAGGCGATGCACGCCTCGCGGCTCCCTGGAGCATGCGGGGTGAGATCGTTCGCACGTCCGCCCCGGCCGGCCCCACCCCATGCCCGGCCGGGGCGTGATTCGTTCATCGAGACTCTTCCTTCTCGCTTGCTGGGAGCACCTGGGCGAGGATGCCGCCCTCACCCGACTTCGATTCCCAGACGGCGACGACGGAGCCATGTCCGCCGGGAGCGGAGGCGATGACTGGGTCGCCCGCATGGTCGTCGAGAGTTATCGGAGACCCGGCCCGCGGCGTAAGGGCCATGAGCTTCCCCGGGCGTTTCTCAAGCCAGATCGAGTAAGCCCCCCCGCTCCCGGACGCGGTCCACCCCTGGACGCCCCGGCCGAGCTCCCGCTCCGGCTCGCCCGGTTTCGCGGCATAGATCGTCCCCGCGCGCATCCACACCGTCTCGACCTGGCCGTCGGGGAGGACGGCGACCGCGCCACCGTCCATGGGGCAGGCGTTCAGCGCCCAGGTACCTTGACCGAGCTTCTCCGCGGTCCGGAACGTCTCCCCCCCGTCGGAGGAGCTGGCGAGGAAGAGGTCGCGGGCCCCCTTGAGCGAGTTTCGCCACATGACGTGGAGCGTGCCGTCGGGGGCGAAGGCCGCAGAAGGATGGCAGCACTCGCAGACGCTCCTCTCGGGCGAGCGGTAGACGAGGGCGTCCGGCTCCCAGGTTTTCCCCCCGTCCTTAGACATGGCCCCGTAAATCTCGGTCCGCTTATTCCGGAGGTCGAGCCAGGTGGTGAACACCTTCCCTTCCGGCCCCGATGCCATCCCGTGGAGGCCTTCCCGGGCGGAGCTTGGGACGGCGTTCACCCGAGTCGGGCCCGCCCACGTCTTCCCGGAATCGGTCGAGCGCCAGGCAAGGACGTCCCCGTCCTGCCCCTTGCCCTTCTCACCGCCGATGGCCGTGACGACAACCGAATCCCCGCTCGCTACGACCCGAGGACCGCGCCGCATCCCGATCGCGAGGGAGCCGACCGAGCCTACGGGAGAGACTTGAAAACTCTCCCCGCGGTCGGTCGAGACGGCGAGCCGCACCGTGCTCCCTGCACCGAAGGCGACGTAGATCCGTCCGGCTCGGTCGACCGCCGCTTGCGGTTGCTTTCCGGCTCGGTCGGGCCCGTCCGGAGCGACCACGCGGACCGGCCCGCCGGGCGTTTTGTCCGCCCCGTCCGCGGCGAGGGCGATTCCACCTAGCCCGGTGAATGCTGCGGCAAGGAGTAAGACTTTTCGATGCATCATCAACCTCCTCCGTTACGAGACCAGGACCGCATCTTCGGAGACGACCGGGACGACCCGGACGCGGTCTTCAAAGACGCCGAGATGATGGATCTTCCGCCACTGCCACTTCTTCACGGCGAAGTAGAGGACCGGGAGGAAAATATCGATAACTTCGTCCGCGATGAGCAGCCCGCCAAGGACGGGCGCGGCCATTGGCCGGATGACCTCGGAGCCGACGCCGGACGCCCAGAGCATCGGCGCGATCGAGATGATCGTCGTCCCTTCCGTCAGGAGCTTCGGCCGGAGGCGGTGGATCGCGCCTTCGAGGATTGCCTCCTTGAGCGCGGGGACCGATTGAATGTTTTCGAGCCCGCCCCGCTCATCGATCGCTTCCCGGAGATACACGAGCATCACGATGCCGGTCTCGGTCGCCATGCCGAAGCAGGCGATGTAGCCGACCCAGACCGCGACCGAGAAATTGAAGCCGAAGAGCCACTGGAAGATGGCGCCCCCGGCCAGCGCGCCGAGGACGCTCGTCATCATCAGCCCCGCGTCGATCCAGCTCTTGTAGGTGAGGTAGAGGATCAGGACGATCACCGCAATGACCGCCGGGAAGACGATTTGCAGGGTCTTCCGGGTCTTGAGCTCGTTCTCGAACTGGCCCGACCACTCGACGTACATCCCCTGGGGGAGCTTCACCTTGTCGGCGACGACCCGCCTCGCCTCCTCGACGAAGCCGACCTCGTCCCGCCCGGTGACCGTGAGTTGCACGTAGGCCCGGAGGAGCCCGTTCTCGCTCTTGATCATCGACGGCCCTTCGACCACCCGAACGTTCGCAACCTCAGAAAGCGGGATCTGCGTCGGCTGAGTTCCGGACCCAGACGCCGGGGCGCCACCGGACGCCCCGGCCATGCCCATCCCGCCCGGGGTGTCCGAGCCCGCGGCAGCCGAGCCCCGGGCCGCGATGAGCGTATGCTTGAGCGCCTCCTCGTCGGTCCGGAAGTCCCGGGCGTAGCGGACGCGGACGGGGAAGCGCCTCCGCCCCTCGACGGTCATCGTGAGAGGCTTCCCCCCCATCGCGACCTCGACCACGTCCTGGATGTCGCCGACCTGGATGCCGTAGCGGGCCGCCTTCTCGCGGTCGATGTCGATCTCGACGTAGCCCTTGCCCACGATCTGGTCGGGGACGACGCCGTTGGCCCCGCGCACGCCGCGGAGCACCTCGGCGATCTCCTGGCTGACCCGCTGGATCTCGTCGAGGTCGTCGCCGAAGACCTTCACCCCGACGGGAGTGCGGACGCCGGTGGCGAGCATCTCGATCCGGTTGATGATGGGCTGGGTGAAGATGTTCCCCCAACCGGGGACCTGCAGCGCCGTGCCCATCTCGTCGACTAGGTCCTGCTTCGACTTCTGCCAGAGGAAGAGCCGGTCGGAGAATGGCTTCTCGAGCGAGGACCGGAGGGCGGTGAGTTCTCCCGACGTGGCCGCCTTGAGCGTGAGCTTCTTCGCCTCTGCCCGCTTCACCAGCTCGTCCACCGCCGCCTCGGTGCCCGTCGCCACGGCCCGGTCGAAGAGTTCCCAGTTGAGCGACTTCATCCGCTCCTTGAGCTTGTCCTCGTGGGTCCGGACCATGCGGTCGGTGATCCGCGTGAAGAGGGTCTCCCGGCCCTTCCCGAGGACTTCGCCCGCGAGGTCCGCGGCATGCTCCCAGGGGCTGGGCGGGGGCGAGAGAAGGTCCGGGCGGTCCTCGAGGACCCCCAGCGAGACGAGCCGCCTCGACGCGTCCTTCACGAGCGACGTCACGTCGTCGAACCGCGGCTCGAGCGTGAGCCGTTCACCGTGGACGGCGCCGAGTTCCTGCGCGAGGTTCCCTCGCTCGGCCGGTGTGAGCTTCCGGCGGACGAGAGTCGGTTCCACCCGCGCGAGCAGCGAATCGATCGCCTCGCCCGCGAGCAGAGAGCCGAGAACCGGGTGGTATTCCTTGATCCGGAGGAGTGACAGGTCGCGGAGCGACTTATCGACCCGGGTGACGACCTCCATCGCCGTCTCGTTCAGCAAGGCGTCCCGCTCCTCCTTCGTCGCGGCGGGCTTGAGCAGGCCCTTTGCTTCGAGCGAAGCGAGGGCGGCCCTCGTTTGAATCAGCGCGTCGTCGAACTTGAGTTTCCGCTTCGGCCAGAGCCCGCGGTCGTAGAGGTTGATGATCGTCTCCACCATGTCGAGCGGCGACGGGTCCGTCGCGGTCTCCGCCCGGCCCGCCTTCCCGACCACCGTGAGCACCTCGGGGAAGCCGCGGAGGACCGCGTCCCGGGCCTTCAGGTCCTGCGCCGCCTGGGTCACCGACATCCGTGGCACCGAGGTCGGCATGTCGAGGATAGAGCCCTCATCGAGCGGCGGCATGAACTCGCTCCCGAGCCTCGTCGAGGCGAGATAGCCGCACCCGAGGATGATCGCGAAGAGCCAGCAGACCAGGGTCGTGCGGTCCATCAGCCAAGAGAGCATCGGCTTGAAGATGGTGATCATCGTCCGCACCAGCCAGCTATCGTCCTCGGACTTGATCCGGCCCCGGAGGAAGATCGGGATGAGCGCCGGGACGAGCGTGATGGCGAGGACCGCGACGCCGATCAGCGCGAACGTCTTGGTCCAGGCGAGCGGGTGGAACATCTTCCCCGACCGGCCGGTCAGGGCGAACACCGGGAGGAACGAGACGATGGTGATCAGCACCGAGAAGAAAATCGGCCGGCCGACCGTCCGGCACGCGGGGATGATCGTGTCGAGCACGTTCCCGGTCACCCGGCGATTCCCGAAGCGGCGAGTGAGATGATGCGCCGCGTTCTCGGTCATGACGACCGCCTGGTCCTCGAGGATGCCGACCGAGATGGCGATCCCCGCCAGGCTCATGATGTTGGACGGGATGCCGAAGATCTTCATCAAGAGGAAGCTGAAGAGGATCGCGAGCGGCAGCGTGATCGAGACGACGAAGGCCCCGCCCAGGTGTCCCATGATGAGGACGATCATCACGGTCGAGATGACGATCTCTTCCCTCACGGTGGCGGAGACGGTCTCCAGCGCCTTGTTGATGAGCGGGGTCCGGTCGTAGAAGGGAACGATCCGCACCCCTTCGGGAAGGCCCGCCGAGAGGGTCGTGATCTTCTCCTTCACCCGCCTCGTGACCTCGAGCGGATTCTCGCCGAAGCGCATCATCACCACGCCGCCGACCACCTCTCGGCCGTCCTTCTCGAGCACGCTCCGCTTGAACCCCGGGCCCATCTGCACCGAAGCGATGGTCTTGAGATAAATGGGGACGCCGCCGCGCTCGGCAACAACCGTTGCCTTCAGGTCCTCGATGCTCTTGATCCAGCCGACCGAGCGGATGAGGTATTCGGCGTTTCCCTTGTGAATGACCCGGCCGCCAACGGCCGAGTTGGAGCGTTGCACCGCCGAGTAGACCTCGCCGAGGCTCAGGCCGTAGGAGCGGAGTTTGTTCGGGTCGAGGTCGATCTGGTATTCGCGCGGAGCCCCGCCGACGGAGGCGACTTCCGCCACTCCGGGGACGGAATTGAGCTGGTATCGCACATACCAATCCTGGATCGCCCGGAGTTCACCGAGATCCGTCTTCTCGCCCTCAACGGTATACCAGAAGATCTGGCCCACGGCCGTGGCGTCGGGGGCCATGTAGGGCGTCACCCCTTGGGGGAGTTCCGGTGCGACCGTGGCGAGACGCTCTAGCACGCGTTGCCTCGCGAAGTAATAGTCCGTCGCGTCGTCGAAGATGACGTTGATCATCGAGAAGTTGAACTCGCTCGACGACCGGACGACCTTCACGCCGGCGAGCCCCTGAAGCTTCGTCGTGAGCGGATAGGTGACCTGGTCCTCGATCTCCTGTGGGCTGCGGCCCATCCAGTCGGTGAAGACGATCACCTGGTTCTCCGACTGATCCGGGATGGCGTCCACCGGCATCGTCATCAGGGCGCGGAATCCCGCGACCCCGACCACGAGCGAGGCGAGGATGACGAGGAAGCGGTTCCTGATGGACCACTCGACGATTCCTTCGATCATGGACCTGCCTCCTTTCTCAGTGCCGGTGGGCCGCCGCGACGGGTGCCGCGGCCGACCGGGTATCGTCATTCTTCGGGGCGGGAGAGTCGCCCTTCTTCACGGTACTCTTCGGGTTCAGCCGGTTCTCGGCGTCGATGAGGAACGACCCAGCGGTCGCGACCTTCTCGCCCGAAGCGAGGCCATCAAGGACCGGGTAGCGGTCGCCGGAGACCGGGCCGAGGACGACCTCACGCCCCTCAAAGACCCCCGGATCGGTCTCGACGTAGACGATCTTCTTCGTGCCGGTGTCGATGACCGCAGACTCGGGGACGGTGAGGACCTCGTCCTTCGGGGCGGGCTCGAGCCGGGCGAGGTATTTCGCCGGTTCGGCCTTGAGCTTCGGCGGGCACGCCTCGCAGCAGGTCCAGACTTTCCCGCCCTCGACATCGGTTGAGACCGGTTCTCCCATCGCGCCGAGCTTCAGGGTCGTCACTGGGCAGATCCTTTGCTCCTCCACGGTGAAGCTCGCGTGCTTCGCGCGGGGCTCCCTAGGGCCAGATGCGGCGAGCCGCGACCGGAATGCGGGCGTATCCGCAACCGGGGTATTGAGCTTCACCGTCGCGAACATCCCCGGCCGGAGGCGGTAGTCCGCGTTCTCGAGGTCGTAGCGGACGTCGACCGTCCGCGTCTGGGGGTTGAGCGCCGGCGCGATGAACGCGATCTTTCCACGGAAGACCTCCCCGGGGTAGGCCTCGACCCTGGCCTCGACCGCCTGGCCGAGCTTCAGAGCCGGGAACTGGTCCTCGTAGACCTGTGCCTGGACCCAGACGTGAGTCAGATCGGCAATTTCGAACATCGCCTCACCCTCGGCGACGTACTGGCCCTCGACAACGTTCTTTCGGGTGACGATGCCGCTGATGGGAGAGAGGATCGGGACGTTATGCGCGGCCATGCCCCTGGCGAGGATGTCGTCGACCTGTTTCGCCGTGATCCCCCAGCGGGAGAGCTTCTCCCGGGCGTGGCCCACCATCTCCCCCTCGCTCCCGAGGAGCGAGCGGCCGAAGGTGCTCTGGGCCGGGGGACGCTCCTTCGCCGATCGCTGGGCGAGGAGGAGCTCCTGGATGGCCTGGTGGAGTTCGGGGCTGTAGAGCTCGGCGAGCGGCTCGCCGGCCTTCACCGAGTCGCCGGTGAAGTTGACGTGCAGCTTCTCGAGCCGGGACATCCCCCTGGTCTTCGACGAGATCCGCGCGAGCCGCCTCTCGTCATAGGTGACGGAGCCGACCGTGGTGATCGACTCGGACAGCGGGGCGTAGGCGACCTCGCTCGTCTCGATCCCGGCCTGGGTCACCCGCATCGGGCCGAGGGCGAGCCGGGACACAACACCCGGGGGGAGCGTCTCCTTCTCGCCGACCTTCCGCTTTGAGAGCGGCATCCCGCAAATGGGGCAGCTCCCCGGCTCCGGCTGGATGACCGTCGGGTGCATCGGGCAGTAGTATTCGACGTCGGACGCCGCGGCGTGGGCCTCGCCCGGAGGGCGGGTCCACTTCTCGTAGTGGTTCCAGATCGTGTCCCAATAGCCGAAGACCAAGCCTGTCGCGGCCATGATCGCGATGAAGCGGAGCCGGAGCTCGACGACCTTCACCACCATCCGGAACTTCTGCCACCGCGTGAGCGGCGGCTCGGACGGAGTGGGAGGAGCAGGCGCAGGCCCCTCGGGAAGAGCCGAATGCGGCTCGCGAGAGTTCGTGTCGGAAGGCATATAGACCATCCCCCGTGACGGCCGAGGGCGATAGGCCCAGGCCGGGGTTCAACCGGAATTCGAAATCGAGATGGGATGTTAGCGGAGAGGCGCCGGAGCATGACCCGCGGTTGGACCGGGGACGCTGACGCCTACCACATGACGGGACGAGGAACGTCCCGCAGAGATGGGATCAAACGAGGAGATGGAGCGTGCGGAGGTAGAGGGGGGACTTCGGCGGGCTCGCGTTCGCTGAGACGAGCCTGAACGCCGGTATGAAAGGCCGCGGAGCGTAAACGAGGTACGCGACGACCTCGCCGTGGCCCTGATCGGTTCGGCTTTCATCAGAGGTGCGGGAGTCGGGCTTCGGTGCGGGTGCGGCAGGAGCGTTCGCGCGACACTCGCAGGAGGCGCCCGACCGGGGAGCGTCGAGCCTCGCCGCGTCGGAGGACGCCGACCACTCGACTCCATCGAACCGGGCAGTTCCGGAGATAGGAGCGGACGACTCGGACGAGCCGCAGCAATGGCAATCGGCTGCGGGGTGTGCCCGGCAGCACGCCTTCGACACCTTGACCTCGGCGCACGCCTTCGCCGGAGCACCGACCGACAACACCCCTACGATCGCCAGAAAGGCGACCCAGAGGAAGTTCAGGCGGTGGCGGTGGTTGGTCATGTCGGTCCAGGAATTAGACGTGAGGCATCGACAAACACAGCATCAGTATATAGCGCGGACGTTAGAAGAACAAGGTCGGTCGGAATTCGATGGGGGCTTGAATCAAAGCCGCCGTCCCGTGGCCGATTCTACGTGGCAGATCCTGGCATTGTTCGGAGACGAAGAGCCAAGGCGTTGTTTTCGGCGAAATCGGCCCGTTCGAAATATTCAGCCAAAGCGGCATGGCGTTTCCGGCCGATGCTCCAACCGGGCTCATCGAAATCGGCATTGCCGGTTGCGCGGATGCTCCGCGCGATCGGCGGCACTTGGGGAGAAAGCCCGCAATGAGATCGAACTTGCCCCTCACCCTCGCCGGCGCCCTCGTCTGCGGTCTGGTCGGCTGCGCGCAGGTGTCGAAGCGGCCTGGGCCGGTGAGCATCCCGGTTTCCGAGAAGAGTCCCGCGAAGCTTGACGGGTCGGTCGCCGCTGCCGCATTCCACCCACCGCACGTCCATGCCCCGGGCGAGCCGACGGCGACGGCCATCGAGCCCGCCCCGGCGGCGTCTCCCGATCTCTCCGGGCCGCAGCCGGTCGACGCCTACATCCGTCGGGCGCTCGCCGAGAACCGGACCGTGCAGGCTGCCTTTCATAACGTCCAGTCGCTCAAATACCGCATCCCCCAGGTGACGACGCTCGACGACCCGGTCGCCTCGAACACCATCTTCCCCATCCCGTCGGTCGCCCCCCAGTATTCGCTGATGGGTTACAACCCCTACAACGTCACCCTCGCCCAGCAATTCCCATGGTTCGGGACGCTCCGGCTCCGGGGCGAGGTCGCCGAGCGGGACGTCCTGGTCGCCCTTGCGGAACTCGCCGCGGCGCAGCTCGACTCGGTCGCGGCCGTGAAGCGGGCCTATTTCGACCTCTACGTGAGCCAGAAGACGGAGGAGATCATCGCCGAGAACCGGAAGATCCTCGAGGACTTCCGAACGCTCGCGAAGTCGCGACTCGAAGTCGGCGGCACCGAGCAGGACGTGCTCCGGGCCGAGGTGCTCATCAGCGAACTCGACCGTGAAGCGGCGAACATCCAGCAAGGGATCGCGACCGCCCGTTCGTCCCTCTCCCGGCAGCTCCACGTAAGCCCCGAGACCGACCTCATGACCCTGCCCGAGCTGCCGAGGGCCGCGGTACCGGCCGAGATGGAGCGGCTCTATCAGCTCGCGATCGCCGTCCGCCCCGAACTCAAGGGCCGACTCGCGGCCGTCGCCCGCGACGAGAAGGCGGTCGAGCTCGCGAGGAAGCGGTTCTACCCGAACGTCACCCTCGGCCTCACCTACATGGACATGGAGAAGACCAACGCCATGACCCCGCTGACGGCGGGCGGCATGCCGAACGTCGGGTTCTTCGTCGGGCTCAACCTGCCGATCTACCGGGCCAAGTACCGGGCGGGGGTCGTCGAGGCAGAGGAGCGGATGAAGGCGGACGCCAAGCTTTACGAGGCCCAGCGCGACGAGACCCTCGGCGAGATCAAGGACTTCATGGTGCAGGCGAAGGTCCAGCAGGACGTCATCGGCCTCCTGCGGGACAACATCCTGCCCCGGACCAACGCCACGCTCGAACTCGCCCGGAGCGACTACGCGAAGGGGAATGTCGACGTCGCGACGGTCTTCTCGGCCCTCCGGGAGGTGCTCCAAATCCAGCTCCAGGTCGCCCAGGTCGAGGGCGAGCTGGGGAAGGCGCTCGCCTCGCTCGAGCGGGCGGTCGGCACCCAGATCAACGAGCACCCACCCGCGCGAGGGGCGGAGGCCGTGACTCCGACTCCAACCTCTCCCCCACCCCCGCCCGCGGACTCGGGCCCTTTCCGGACGAATGCGTCCGCAGCGGCCCGGGAGGCGGGGCGACCCGGGCCGGTGACGCCCGGGCCGCTCTGAATCCCGCGTCACATCGACATGCCCGCCCCGGCGGTCGATGCCGGGACGAGGCTCGGCGGCTGGCGGAATGGATAGCCGAGGCTCGGCGGCATCACCCCCGTGCCGCCGGGGCCCGGGGAACGCTGGCCCATCCCTCCGCCAACGCGCAGCCCACCCGGGCCGCCGAAGGCCGGGGCCATCCGGGCGCTCCGGTTCTGCCCCATCGCGCCGGACAGCGGGGAAAGGCTGAAGGAGGTCCGGGCGGAGCCCATCGCCGCGCTTGGCCGGGAGCGGTAGGCGAGCGGATTCCCCCCGCCCGTCCGGGAGGGCATGAAGCCCTCGAACATCCCGCCATAAGGAATGATCATCGGGCCGTTTCCGCCGCCCCCCAGCTCGGGGGTCGAATAGACCGGCGCCGCGCCGTATCCGCCGAGGGAGCCGGAACTCCCGGGGCCCTGGGCCTGGGCTGCGCCTCCCAGGAAGGCGAATCCCGTAAAGACCGCGAAAAGACCGCGAAAGGCCAATCTCATGATTTCGTCCCTGTCGAAGCTGGTCCGAGACCCGACCAGAGGTATGAGCCCTGACGTAATGGATCGGCATGCTCCATGCCAATCTCTCGCCGAAGATGCGGGGTGATCGAGCCCCACCCACCGGCAAACAAATCTCAAACCCGTCCGCCAAGTAAATCAATCGTCAGTTACCGTTTCTAAAGCAACCACTTCCTGTAAATGGCGGGTCATGCCCGTCAGCGCGAGATTCGTCGCTTCTTCCGCATCAACCGCGAGCGGCTCCAGCGACAACGGATTTGATCATTTCACGCTGATGGGTTATTAGCCCCCTTCTCAGCCTCAAACATTAGCCCCGATGAATCGCCAGCACCGCTCACATCCACCATTTTCGTGCGGCGGGCAGCCCGCCTGCGGGTCATGATAGTTCGTCGTTTCGATCCTTCTTTGACGGACGTCCTCGTCCCGATACCGGCGTATGCCCATCGGCGGCCGTTTCCCCTCTCCCGCTCGCTACGAACTCGTGATGGAGCATGAAGCGATGGACGCTGTGGGCACGCCTGTGCGTTGATTCCTTGGCGTGGGCATCGCCCGGACGGCTCGGCGATTCGGTCCAGTCGCCGGGCGGGTCCATGCCCAAGGCCGCGTGCCGGACGCGGATATTGGCCAAAACGTTGCGCATCGCTCTCGGCACGTCGCCGTCGAGGACGTAGCCCAACATGCCGCCGTGGCGGACGTGGCGTCCGTATTTGCCGTCCACGAATCGCTGCATCCCCTCCTTGACGTACTCGTCGGCCAGCGACTTCATCACCCCCTTGACCCTGGCATTGAGCCGTTTGGCCTCCAGGCAGAAGTATAAATCTCCGTCGTGACCGGGGAAAAAGACGATATCTTTCCTGCCGGTCTCCTTGGCGAGATCGGCGTCGATCTCCACGTCCTCGTAGCGGATCAGGAATCGGTGGGCCTGGCGGTCGCGCTTCCTGACCATGGCGGCGTAGAGCCGGAGGGACGTAGCCTCCTCAAGCTCATCCGGGACGGGTGGCTCGATCAGGGCCCAGGCGTCGAGCACGAGGGCCATCACGGTCCCCACCCCTCCCTGGGTAATGAAGTCGTCCCACGCGCTGCTATCTCCAATCGTCATGCGCCCTCCTCGGATCGCATGAGGATGGTGCCGGCGATCTCGTCGGCATCGTTGAGCGCGGCGGTGGCGGACCAGAAGCGTCGGCCGATGGGCTTGATGACGTAGAGGAGCGTCTTGTCGAAGACTTTCAGGCCGCGCGCGAGCTCGAACGTGCCCCGGCCTTTCGCAACGCCCCTTTGAAGCCGCTGGAGCGCGGCGAGGACGCTCGTGGTCGCCCCATCGATCTGCCCGGGAGCCTCCCCTCGCCGGGTCTTCTGCAGGACCACCATGCCGACGCCAAGGTGGACGTCGGCCAAGGATTTGCCTTGCACGCGGTACTCGGCATTCGCCCAGCGGTTCAGCGTTCGGCAGAGCAGGTCGACATAATCCGCATAATCGTCCGGTCGGGCCGGGAGGAGGGTGGGAACGTCCAATCTTGCGCGTGTGGGCCTAACGCTCGGAATGACGATTTCGACGGTATCGGCGACGAGTTTCCGCTCGATGTCATCGACGTCGAAATATTCCGAGATGAGCACATCAGCCCGTGCTTGGGCCCGCCCGGCGACCTGATCCCTCCCAAGGGCGGCCCCGCCCGCCTCCCTGTTGACGGCCGTCATAAGCCGACCTGCCTCCGCAACGATCTCTGTCGCGCGGACCGGCCGGTCGGCCTCGTCGGGGAGTGGAAAGGGTAGCCGCATCAGGTCGTCGATATCGACCATGGCGCGGCTCACCCCCCAGCTGGCTGAGGTGTGGAAAAGGAAGTAGCGCGCCAGGCTGGATCGCAGGAAGAACGTCAGAAAGGCCAGCAGGTCGGCGTCCGCGGTCGGACCGTGGATCCCCCGAATGCCATGCCGGTAGGCAACATTGAAGTTTGCATATGCGACCTCAGGCTCGTTGGAAAAGCCTGTCTTCACCAATACCAAGGGTTTCTTGAAAATATCGGTGTTGCTGATGCCACGTCGAAGCTCCAGCTCGAGCTCATCCTCGATTTCGCAGTCTTCGGGGAAGAGCAGCAGGTCCAGGCGGTGCGTGCTCCGCTCGACCCTCGCCGTGCGGCGGAGGGTCAGCTCTCGCCTTGTTTCCGGGGCGTCGTTCGGCCCGAATGGCTCGAACCCCTCGGCCACGATCCACCGCTTGGCAACGCCCTTGCCACGCTGGCCCAGGACGTCCCGGAGGCGGGGGTACAGCCGCAGCCGGTCCAGGAGCCTGCGGTCGCGCGTGGTGGCCCAGTAGCGTTCCTTCCAGATCAGCGGTGCATCATCCCCGCGGAGGTCCTTGAGCACTTCCCCAACGCTGATGGACGCGCGGTCCTGCGGCAAGATCGAGATCACCTCGGCTTGTGTCACCGCCCAGTCGGTCTTGGGTGACCAGTATTGGATGCGGTGTCCGCTGTTGGCCGGCTTCTGCTTCTCGTAACGAACGACAAGCGCCGGCGCCTCCGCGTCTTCGAACAGGAAACGCTGGAAATCGGCCAGATTTAGGATTCGCTCGACCGCATGGGACCTGAACCAATGGCTTTGGAACTCGACGGCGCTCTTCGTGTGGTTGAACAACAGTCCATGCGGCAGGACGAAGCAGACGGACCCTTCCGGGGTCAGATGCTCGGTCGCCTTCCAGATGAAGGCCGCGGCGATCTGCTTGCCGGGAAACGGCAGCTTGCGGCGGGCGCACCACGTTGCGGCAGGGGCGCTCGCGTCCCTCACCTTCGCCCAAGGAGGGTTACCGATCACAAAATCGACCTGCCTCGTTGGGGCCGCCACGTCGGTGAAGAAGTCGGCGCAGCGGATGGTCGCCTCCCCGTTCTCCTCGGCCGCGACCAACCGCGGCAGCACCTTGACCTTCTTCAAAACCCGGCGGATATCCGGCGGGGAGAGCTGGTCGAGGAACGCGAGGTAGAGGCTGAACGCCGCGATCAGGCAGGCGGTGCGATTCTTGTCGACCCCGTACAGATTGTTCTTCAGGATCGCCGTCAGCCCTTTGAGCTTCGCGTCATAGTTGGCGGCTGGGTTTGCCCTGACCCACTCCTCGGCCAGGCGGTTGAACAGGCCTACCAGGAAGATACCGGAACCGCAGGCGGGGTCGAGGAAACGCTTGCCGAGCAGGGAGCCCTCGCCGTCCAGGGCGCTGTCGATGACCAGTTCGGCCAGGAACCGAGGGGTGTAGAACGCTCCGGACTCCTTTTTCTCCTGCTCGCCTGCGGCCTTCAGGAAGTGCTCGTAGATGGCGCTGATGGTCTCGATCGGGATGATCCCGAATTCGTAGGGCCAGAAACGCTGCTGGCCGGACCTCGGGTCGGTTCCTCGGATGAAGTCTCCCAGGATGTCGAGATGCTCGGCCCTCACCTGCCCGGCCTCGGCGTCCAGATCCTCGCTGAACAGGTCGCCGTTGAAGTCCTGGCCGAGCTGCGAGAACAGCGTGTAGAGGTCGGCCTTCGCCCGGGAGCGGGGCTTGCGCCCGAGGATATCTGCCAGGCCCTCCACTCCTTCGATGCCGGCGTCCTCCAGGTATTTTCGGTCGATCACCTTCCGGTCGAACAGGTAGCAGGTGAAGACGATGCGACAGAGCAAGGCGTCCAACGAGACGGGATCGAGCCGGCCCGCAGGCACCTCGGCGAGCAGTTCCCGGGCGGCTTGGAGGTGTCGCAGCAGGTTCCGGTCCACCCGCTGGCGGGGGTCAAACGCCCGCCGGTGCCGGTGATAGTATTCGCCGGTCTCGACGGCCACGAGGAATGCCCGGAGCTGATCGGCCACGCGGTCCAGGCGCTCGACGAGGCCGTCCGGCTCGGCGCCGGGGGCGTGATCGACGCCGGGCTGCGAAAGGCCGGAATAGATGTGGACCTCGTCGGGCCCGATCAGCACGAGGATCGGGGCGACGCCTTGGTTCCAGAACGTGCGGTGCAAGGCCAGCACATGGGACGCATCGAGGCGTTCCATCGCCCGGAAATAAATGATCGGACCATTGTCCTGGCAGAGGATGCCGCTCAGCCCCAGTTCTTCGAAGGCCCGTCGCAGAACATGGGCCTGCGGCGCACCGCCACCGCTCGCGTCGATGTCATCGGTGCCGGAGAAGAAATACGGCGGGCGCCTCCCGTCGATGCCGAAATCCGCCTGCCAGTCGGTTGGGTGGGTGGCGGTCATGTACGGACTGCCCCCTTTGTTTCCGTGCCCGTGCCGGGTTCGTCTAATAGTTCATAAGCCCAACCGCTGGAATGCTTACGGGAACGGATCTTGTAACCTCGCTGCTTCAGGAACAGGATGTCACGGTAGACGGTCTGGTCGCAGACCTCGAGCTTGGCGGCGATGGCCGGCGTCGAATATCCGCCCGCGCGGACCAGCTCCAAAAGGCTCTCGAGCCGACCCGCGACGGCAAGTGACCGCTCATACCTCATTTTCGCATCCTCCCCAGCCTATCTCTAGCCGGAGGTGTTAGACTTGTCAACCGAGGAGGGGTGCTGGTGTTCAGATTGTCCACCGGCTGCCCGGGTCTGGCGTGAGAACCTTCTTCTCGCCGATAACCCGCACGCCATATTCGATCGGTCTAGAATAGGCGAGGTACGGCTTCGTGCCCACCCACGTGTCGTCGGGCGGAACTGACCCCGATTGCTGCGTCTGAGCACTCATTCCTGAATGCCACTTCCTGGTTGCCCCTCCCCCCGCCGTTGGGATCGTGCTCCGGACCACTTACCGAAGTTGTCCACAGGCAACGGACGTTAAGTAAGTTATATATAATACTTGAAGTTAAACAGTTAGCACCCAAACATCCGATTGAAGTTAATCGATATTCGGGCGATTCGTGCGCCTTATAGGCCGAGCCCTTGCGCCTTATAGGCCGTATTGAACTGCGCCTTATAGGCCGAGCTTGCTGCGGCTAATAGGCCGAGCCAATCCACACCAGCCAAACGTGGATTCTTCGGCGCGGTCGCCGAAGCTCCAGCATGAAGATGTGCGGCTAATAGGCCGTCCCGGTCGCCCGCTCGCTTCCGGACCCGGATTCATTCCCGAAGTGCCTCGAAGAACCCTCCGAGGGCCGCCTCTGACCCCGAATTTCATTGCTTTCTGGTTCGATTGAGTCCTTTTGACGCCTGATTAGGAACGGGGTGCGCCTAATAGGCCGTGTCCCGCCTTGATCCACGAGCGGCTTTGCGGCCAATAGGCCGTGCCGAAGGGGCTGCAGATTATCCACTTACGCCTGATAGGCCGTGCCGATCACTGCGGTATCTCGACGAATTTCAAGGACTTGGAGGAGATTCCCTGCGCGATCCGGCGTCGGGGGTGTCTGGGGGTCTCGTAGCGCGGATCGTTCACGCCGAGCTGGTCGCGCTTCAGGAAATGGACGATTTCGTCCCCCTCCTGGTTCTTGTGAAGCTGCGCGGTGTACTCCGGGAGCGAGTCTGCCTCGATGACCTTGCGGACGTCGATGGCGAAATCCGAGAAGCGAGAGGAGGAACCTGACTTTTCGTAGAGCTGGCGCATGGTGAACTGCCAGCCCCCCTCCTGCTGCCCGGCGTGCTTGCGGGCGACGCGATAGAGCCACTTCTCGATCCCCCCGGTCAGCAGGAAGTAGTCTTCGTGGATGGTCAACACGCCGCCCTTCATCAGGATGCCGTCGAAGAGCCAATCGGGAAGGGTCATCGTCATGCCGGTCGTCTCGCCGGTCTGCTCGTCGGTCACCTCCGTCCAGCTCTCCAGCCAGTGGAAGGAGGCGGCCTTCTTCTTGCCTTCGGCGCGGATGTTGGTGCGCACGGCAGTGTGGGTCAGGCGTTCCAAGGCCGCGCGGAGGCGAAGGTAGTGCTCGCCACCCGTCGCCCGCCGGATCGACTTCAGGAGATTATGCGGATGGAAGTGGACCACGCGGCTCGGGGTCAGGCCGCGGTCGAGCGCCTCGGTGATCTGCGTCGAGGCCCAGATCAGGATGTCGGCGTCCCAGATCGTCGCGATCCCGAATTTCGGGTTGGCCGACACCTCCACCCAGACGTCGCCGACGTTGTACTCGATGGGCGTATAGCGGGGCTTCTTCGCCAGGCTGAAGAACGGCCGCTCCATGGTGTCTCGCTGGTCGCGGATCGGGATGTCCGCGAAATTGGCGGCGAAGAGGTCGGGCTGGTGATCCCCCCTGGGAGGCAGGCGTTTGGTCATGGATACCGTCGCGGTCGATGCATATGGCTCGGCGGCTGCGGTCGTCAGGGATTCGTGTCCCCGCATCCTGCATCCGATCGCCTGGGGCGACATTAGACCAGTCCGGTGGGGCTATCAAGTGAAAGAACCAGGGACCTTCGGGTGTGAGGCGCGAACCGGGAGGTCCCCCCTCACCTCCTCCCACTCAGATCACGCGTTACTTCAGGTAACCGTTATTGCGGAGCCATGGCTCGACCGCCTGTTCGAGGATGTCCTGGAGGGTATTCGGCTCGACGCCTTCGAGTTGGCGTTCGAGGGAGGCCCGTTTGAGCGCGGCCGCGAAGTCCGAGCGCATGCGGGTGCTCAGGGGCACGCGGGAGAGCGTCGCGGTCGTGTTCGATGGCGCCGCGGCGGGTGCGGCATCCTTCTTTTCGCGGAAGACAAAGGCCTTCTCCGCCTCGGAATCGACCGCGGGGCTGGGGGTTTTGAGTCCTTCGACTAACGCACGACGTTCGGCCATGGGTTTCTCCTTCACGCGACTGCCTTGGATTTCGCGGATGCCCGCTTCTTCGCACGACCCTTCACGGCGTCCGGCAAGATCTCGCGGAAGAGTTGATCGACCTCTTGGGCCGCCTCTTGCGCCCTCGCCCCCAGGTTCCACACGACGGAGCCCTGTCCGGGGGCGTCGGCGTAGACCTGGCGGAGGATGAGGGCCCTGTTGGCCAGGGGCAGATTGAGGGCGGCCGCGGCGTCCATCATGTCCTTGGTAAGTCGGTAGTTCTTGCCGATCATGCTCAGCACGATCACCGCGGCGGGCTTCCCGGCGCGGATATCCTGGGCCTGCCGGAGCACCTCGGTCGCCTTGGCGAGCGCCCTCACCTCCAGCATGCTCGCCTTGCACGGCACAATGGCGAGGTCGGCGCGGAGCAGCAGGGCGCGGCTGGTCTCGGTCTGGCTCCCGGGCCCGTCGGCGACGACGAAATCAGTCTCCTGGCTCAGCGTCGGGAGGTCGTTTAGGATCATGTCGGGGTTGTCCAGGCGGACCGCCCTCACCTCCGGCACGGCCTCGCGTATCCATTCCGAGGAAGATTGCTGTGTGTCGCAGTCAGCCAACGTCACGCTGTGCCCTTGTTTATGGAGCCAGGCTGCCAGATGGACGGCCAGGGTCGATTTGCCGACGCCGCCCTTAGAATTCGCTACAACAATAATCATGATCACTGCTTAGATGATTTCCTTCCATCTGGCAAGCACTATGTGCAGCTGGATGACTGTCCGGCCGTCTTTCATGCTGGCTGGCAAGAAAGCATCACGGCAGGAAAGGCAGACGAGAGAGCCTCACTCCCACAGCGTCCTGATCGAGCGGGATTGGATTCTCGCGCTTCCGGCCGTTTGCCGCTGAGAATTCAGGCAAGAAAGACTGCATGAAAGAATGTCAGCAGGATGGAAATCCAGCTTTCAGGCTTTCGGATCGAGCGATGACTCGTGCCATCACGGCCCATCGGGCGCAGAGTGTCTGCCGGAATGAAATCAAGCCAGACGGAAAGAAGGAAAGCTGGAAAGACAGCCAGTAAGAATGATGGATGTCCAGATTACAATAACGCCTGCGACCCACCGGATTTGGCAACACCGAATTTGTCCGTGGCATTCATCCATCCGGCATGACAGTCGGCATGAATGAAAGTCGGCAAGTCAGAAATCATGCTTTCCGGATATCCAGCAAGTAAGCAGGCAGGCAAGCATAAGTTTAGTCCAGCAAGACGTGAGGCAATCTGGCAAGCCTGCCAGAAAGAAGGCTTTCATGAAAGTGCACCGTCAGACCTGAAGCCAGAAGGCATTCAAATCGACGGGCTTGGTGGTTGCGGATGGCCGATAAGACGTCAACTCGCCACTCGCGATTCCAGGGTGAATTGGATGCCTCGCTCCCATAAAGAATTCCTGAATGATGGCCCGAAAACATACAAGAAAGACGGAAAGCCAGACGGCCTGCCAGTCGGCAAGATAGCCAGCCGGGCAGAAGGAAAGATTGCCAGCAAGCTGGCATGAAAGGCTGTTTTCACGGTGAAAAATCCCCTAAGCACCGCTTAGGGAAGATGTCTGACAGAATCTAATATTTTACATTCAAAACAGTCAGTTGGCTGGCTGTTGTCCGTCGAGGGGGCGTCGGTTGTAAGCGAGGGCCTCGGCATCCCGTCCAGGTCGCGATCAGGTAGGCAACTGACGTAGTGGCGTACCGATCCAATCTGACACGTGCGCGCGAGCGCCACGGACGGACTGCTCAGGACCGAGAAGGTCGGCCCGGGCTTGCATGCCTTCTGCTTGCGGGGAGGGGGCGGGCCGGGCAGAACACCCGGCCCGCGAAGATGCTAGACGAGGGGGAGGGGCTCGAAGTCCGGGTCGGCGAGTTCCGTCGCCCAGTCCTCGGCCAGCGTCGCTTCCGCCGCCTCGATCTCGATCCGAAAGGCTTCCAACGCCTCCGGGTTGATCCAGCAGTTCGCCCGCTCGGCGACGATGGTCAGGGCGTAGTAGATACCGAGGAGACGCGCACCCCGGCCTTCGATGTGGTATCGGGGATCGTCGGGGATGAAGGCCCCGTCGAAGAGGCCGGCCTCGCATGCCTTCTTCTCGAGATGGTTCATGCGGTCGCCCAGGCGGCTGGCGGCGCATCGGATGTCGTGGAAGCGTCTCTTGGGATTAGGTGTCATATCAGTACTCCTTCTGCCTCGTGTTCCCGGCCGCGCCCATCGCGGCCGAATGGCACGGCGAACAAAGCCGCTTCAGGCGGGGTGCCAGCACACCGCTCAAGCGAAAGGCCGAAGGTTTCCCCTGGAAAGCGGCCTTGGCAGCTTGAGCGGCCCGGCGGCGGCTTTACGCCTGCCACGCCGAGGCCGAGTGGCGGCGCGGGCTGGAACGGAGTGGCGGCGGGCGGTCGGAACTGCGTTCCCCGGATCTCGCCCCGCTACGACGCAGATGGCGGGTGATTGAGGGCCTGCAAAGAGAAGGGCCCGGCAAGGCCGGGCCCCCAAAGGATACTGTGGAATAGGTGTCTGCGATTATGCAACGAATAGGTTAAGACTCCGTCAACAGCTCGTCGCGTGGCTGCAGGCCGTGCAGGTGCTCCACGGCCTTCTGGGCGTGGGCGGCGGCCTGGAAGATGGCCCGCTTGTCTTCCTTCAGGACTCCGAGCCAGTGGGCGAGGTAGCTCGCGTGGTCCTCGCGGGGTTCCGGCGTGATCCCCAGGTCGCAGCACAGGAACGCGGCCCCGATCTCGGCGACCAGTTCTTCGCGTGCGTAGCCGTCGTCGCCGAACCGCTTGCGGCCGAAATCGCGGTCGAGCCGGGCCGGGTGCTTGGTCCAATGGGTCAGCTCGTGGGCGAGGGTGGCGCAATAGGCTTCGGCGTCGCGGAAGGACTCGAAGGGCGGCATCTGGACGTGGTCGGTCACCCCGGCGTAGTAGGCCTGGTTCCCGCCGTGGCGGATCTCGGCCCCTGTGTTGGCGAAGAAGAGGTCGGCCGCGTCGATCCGCTGCACGGGGTCGAGCCGGGGCGCGGCGGGCTCGTAGAACCGGTCGGGCAGTCCCTCGATCTGTTCGACGTTAAAGACGGTGTAGCCCTTCATGAAGTAGACGTCGCGCTCGGCCTCCTCGCCGTCCTCGCCGGTCTCGGTCCGGGTGAGGTGGTTGGCGTAGACGACCAGGGAGCCCTTCGCCCCCTTCCTGACGCCAGCCTTCATCTCCTTCGCCTGGTTGAAGGTCATCCAGATGGGCGAGGCGAAGCCCTGGGCCTCGGCGGCCATCCACAGCATCAGGACGTTGACGCCCTTGTAGGGCTCGCCGTTGTGCCGCAGGGGGCGGTTGATCTTGCCCGCCATATGCTCGGCATTCCAGGGCTTCAGCCAGGGCCTGACGCCCTTCTCAAGCTCGGTGATGATGGCGTCGGTGACGCGGGTGTAAACGTCGTCTCGTGCGGTCTGCATGGGTCTCTCCCTCGTTTGAACTGTCCGGATGAATGCGCGCGGCATTCACCCGGGACGAAGGCGAGACTTGAATCGGGGGAAGGGAGGTCAGGGACGGCGAGGCGGGGGGCACCGGCCTGCACAAGCGCAGCGCGGAAGGTCGGGCGGAGACCGCGGAGCCGCCGTCAGGGCATCCTTGACCCACCCGGGGGACCGCCCCCGGCTTTCCCGCCAGCGGGCGCGAGGGCGGCGCAGCCGGTCCCGCGAGGGACGGGAGCGTGAGCGGACCCCGGAAGCACGCGGCCGGCGCCAGCCAGGGCGGCCAACGATACCGGAGCGGGCAAAATACGCTTCCACTCCAGGAGGGGAAAATGATGGACTTCACAACCGACGGCATGGCCATGCGGAATACAAATCCCTTTATTCTTCGAGCTCTTGTGGTAACACTGCGACCGAGGGACTTCTGCCGTCTTCAAGAAACACGAAAGCGGAACGACATGGCATTGATAACTTGCAAGGACTGCAAGAAGAAATTCAGCACCGACGCCAAACGCTGTCCTCACTGCGGCGCAAATAAGCCGGCGGGAAAAGGTTGCCTCGGCTTCGTCATCGTTATCAGCCCGTTGAAGTATTCGGCCGCCATGATATAGATCTAGTATCGATCGCACACGACCGGATTCCACGACGCGGGGTGCCCGAGACATGGCGATGGGTCGGCGGAAGGCGGAGCGGCAGGAGGTGCTGTTCGTGCCGGCGGGGGACCTCCCGAGGTCGGCGGGGCACCCGTTCTATCAGGCGCTCAACCGCCTGCTCGCCGGGGCGGACTTCGACACCTGGGTCGAGGAGCTGTGCCGGCCGCACTACGAGCAGGTCGAGAAAAGGGGCCAGCCGAGCATCCCGCCGGGCGTCTACTTCCGCATGCTCCTGGTCGGATACTTCGAGGGCATCGACAGCCAGCGCGGCATCGCCTGGCGGTGCGCCGACAGCCTCTCGATCCGCGAATTCCTCGGGATCCCGCTCGACCGCAGGTCGCCCGACCACTCCAGCCTCACGAACATCCGCAGGCGCCTACCTGAAGAGGTGTTCGAGAAGGTCTTCCGGTTCGTGCTCAAGCTGGCGCATGAGAAATCGCTGATCTCGGGCAAGGCGGTGGGCGTGGACAGCACCACGCTCGAGGCCAACGCGGCGATGAAGAGCATCGTGAGGCGCGGCACCGGCGAGGACTGGCGGTCGTACGTCGTCCGCCTGATGAAGGAGGAGGGCGTCGTCGGGCCCGACGCGAATCCGAGCGACGACGAGGTCCGGCGTTACGACAGGAATCGCAAGGATAAGAAGGTGTCCAACGAGGACTGGGTCTCGGAGACCGACCCGGAGGCGAAGATCGCGCGGATGAAGGACGGCCGCACGCACATGGCGTACAAGGCCGAACATGTGATCGACCTCGAGAGCGACCTGATCCTCGCCGCCGAGGTCCACGCGGCGGACCGGTCCGACAGCGAGACGCTCGTGGAGAGCCTGCAGGAGGCGCAGGTGAATCTGATCCACTCATGCGAGGGGGTTGAGATCGAGGAGGTGGCGGCGGACAAGGGCTACCACTCGGCGGAGGCCTTGTCGGCGTGCGACGACCACGGGATCCGGACGTACATCCCCGAGCCGAAGCGCAAGCACAACTTGAAGTGGGACGACAAGCCGGAGGGCCAGCGTCGGGCGGTGGAGAACAACCGGCGTCGGACGCGTCGGGCGAAGGGGAAGGCGTTGCAGAAGCTGCGGAGCGAGCGTTGCGAGCGGAGTTTCGCGCACCTGTGCGAGACGGGCGGGATGAGGCGGAGCTGGCTGCGGGGCCTGTCGGACGTCTCGAAGCGGTATCAGATCGCCGCCGCTGCGCACAACCTGGGCCGGATCCTCCTGAAGCTGACCGGGACGGGCAAGCCGCGGGCGATCCGGGTCGGTTCGGGCGGCTTTTCGCCCATGAGTTGGGCGATCCGATGGGCCCATCGGCTGTTCGAACCCTGGTGGCCGGCCATCACGCCGCGGGCCCATATGGCGCGGATGGCCGTTTGATCGAGCCGGGCGTGGTTAACGCTCAATAGTTCAACGGGCTGTTATAATTGCGATTGGGATCTTGGGCGAGGCGCAAGACGTCAAGCCACCTGGCCAGAGCAATGGCTGCGAGGACAAATGGAAGTCCTGCCGCGACAACGAAGACATGGCGAATCACTTTAAAGACTGGAGCAGGATAACGGTCGCGTGCGAGATGGCGGCAGAGAGTTCTGCGAAATACGGGACCCCCGAGTTTCCGTGGCTTCCGTTCGGTTCGTTCCGCAAGGGAAGGGACTATGTGGATACGGGGATCGTCCACGTCTACGAGGAGGAAGCGAGGTTTCAGAACGGGTTCGGGGCCATGGTGCATTCCAGCGTAACCTGCACCTACGATCTAAATGCGGACAAGGTATTAGACATTCAGATCATGGCGAATTGATCACGTCGCCGATTTCCACCGAGTCTCCGCCCGCATCACCGTCACAAGAGAGCCGGACCATGCCCAGCGACATCGACGTGGAGTGCTTTCTGGAAGCCGTCGGGAACTATCTGAGCGCCAGAGAGGAGGGCGACAAGGATGGGATGACCCGGGCCGTTGCCGAGGCCGAGAAGTGGCTCGCCGAGGACTGGTCGATCGCTCGCATCCGCGAGTCGGTCCAGCCCGCCGTGGAAGATTGGCTCCGCGACAACGGCGGTCGTTGGGATGTGTCGCACGCGCAGCTCGTGGAACGGATCGCCGTCTCGATCGATGTCATGCTCAGCCCGGTGGATCGACCGTGAAGCCGTCCGCCTCGTGGTATCGGGCGGCCGCCGCTCGGTCGTCTCGCAGGCGATTCATGCGGGCGAGGGGAAGCGAGTGCCAGACGTTGTGGCGGGCATTTCGGATCTATCGGGAGCCGACATCGGCCGGCGTACGATGCCCGGGCCCGTTGCGGTACAACGCGGCCTTGGGTCTCTATTTCTTTGATTTGGATTGCTGGCCCAGGGCGATGTTGAACAGCTTATCCATACTCATGTGAACGCCGAGGGCAAGCTGGTAGTCGGACGCATTCACGCCGACCTGCTGCATTTCTTGCTCGATCGACACGTTATTTCCGTTCGGATTCAGCTCATCGGTGGTCGCCCGCGTCACCATGGGATAGACGGACGGCACGATCGAATTGCCGGCGAGATGGGAGGGATGCGTTCGGGCGGCGGCGAGTGCGCTGACCGAGGCATCCAGCACTTTGCGGAAGTCCGGCTTCTGCACGTCCTTGGCCTTATAGCCCGGCGCGTCGGCATTGGCCACGTTCGAAGCCAACGCTTGATGCCGCTGCGACAAATACTTCAGCTTCTCGTCTACGACGCGAGTAAGTTCCAGACCCGAGGACGACATCGCGATCCCTGTATGTCATTAACGCAAGGAGCATACAGGGTATTTCATGATTCGCAACGCCGGAATGAACCGGCACGCTCCGAGAGGCGAACAAGCCCGCGGATCAGCCTCCCCGGAGCCGGTTCCTGCGGGCCAGCTCCTCCTCGTAATAGCGGAAAGCTCGCTCCCTGGTGGCCTCGATGTCGGGAGGGCCTTTCCGCTCGATGGAGAGCTCCACGAATGCTGCGAAGGCGCAGCCGTGGAACAAATCGTCGAGGATCTCGTCCAGCTCGCTGCTCATGCCCGTCACCTCCCGCGGATCGATGTTTCGGTATAGCGTCGCCCGGTGATGCGGGCAAACACTTCCTCGGCGTGCTCGCGAGTGGCGAAATCGCCGATGCAATCGACGCCCTGGCCGGGGATGTGCCCGTAGAGGCTCCAAAATTCGGCCTGCTCGTCGCGTACCTGCTCGCAGTACGGGCCGTTGCCGTCGTCGAATTCGCGAACGCCGTGGATCTCGTAGGCGTCGAAGCGTGCGGGGAGCGGAGGCCCTCCATCGGTGCATGACGCGGGTCGCGCTCCCGTGTGGAAGGCGGCCTCGAGGGCCGCCTTCACCTGCCAGACGGCGACCTCGTGGAAGTCGAGGCCGTCCGAGCGGCGGGTTTCGAGCGTCGCGATGCCGAGATGTTCGCGGGCGATGTCGGTGAGGATGCGGTCGATTCGTTCCATGGGCGGAATCCTTTCTGAGGTGGGTTATCGGGCTTTCTCGAAAATCATGCAAACGTCATGCAGTCCGGGGATGAAGCTGCTGCGGTAGACCTTCTTGCCGCTGCTCGCGCCGTGGCTGAAGCGGATGATGTCCGTGCAGTGCTGCGACAGGCCCGCCTCGAAGGCGAGTCGCTTGGTGTGGTAGACGAGGGGGACGAACCCTGCGTCGCGGTCGCTGTAATCGCCCATCAGGACGGCGAGCTTGCCGCCCGGTTTCAGGGCCTTGGCACAATTGCGGATGAACTGGCCGTAGCGGCGGAGGAAGTGCTCCAGGGTCGGGGAGCGTGAGAGGTCACGCGGGTCGTCGGCATAGAGCTTCTGCCGCCAGTAGGGCGGGTGGGCCCAGATGAAGTCGAACGTGTCCGCCGCCGGGAACTCGCGAGCGTCGCAGGCGTCGAAGCCCTCGTGGATGTCGAACGAGAAGCAGGGGACGCCGAGCTCCTGGCAGACGTCGCGGGCGGTACCGCTGCCGGTCATCGGGTCGAAGACCAGCCCCGGGCGGAAGTAGAGCAGCAGGTCCTTGATCAAGTTGCCGCCGCAATTGCCCGGCCACTTGCGGTCGCCGTATTCGCCGGCGCGGTGGAAGTGGTAGAGGCTCGTGAGGTGAGGGACCGGGCTTGCGTTCCTCGGGGCGAGGGGGAGGCGGGCGTAGATCTCCCGCACGGGCGCCTCGTTGCCTGGACGGGCTGACCGCTCGATGCGTGCGGCGTAGAAGGGATTGATCGGCGTGGATGTGATGGTCATGGCGTTACTCCTCTGGGGTTGACGTGGTGGTTTCGTTCTTGGCGATTGCCGCGCGTAGGGATGGTTCGTATCGATCGCCTCGCCAGGAATTGACTCCGAACGCGATGTTGCCGATGGCGAGCTTATCGAGGTTGAAGACCGCGACGTGGTGCTCCTGCCCGAAGACGACGCCGAGCATCCTCCCCTCGTCCGGGTCGCGGAAGAGGAGCACGTGGAACGGGGCTCCGCAGATGCCGTTGCGGTGGTACTGGATGGTCTCGATGTGTAGTTTCATGCTGGCCTCCTATGCCTCTTCGGTTTCGTCATCGGCGATGAATTCGACGCAGATCCTGGCGACACGGCCCTCGTCGTTGAATTCGGCGAAGACCGGATAGACGCCGTCGCCGTAGCCGGTCGAGACCACGACGCCCAGCCCGGGATGGCCGAGGTCGTAATTGAGCTGCTTGCAGGTCGGATATTGATCGTCGTCGTGCAGGATGTCGCAGAACGCGCCCCAGTCTTGGCCGATGGCCTTGGGCTTCGGTGTGGCATGCAGGATGTAGCAGGGGTCGCCGATCCAGCAGAGGCCGGCGTCGACGCCGATCTCACCGATCTGCTTGCGGGATGTGGTCTTGGTTTTCATGGCGGATTCCTTTCCGGTTAGCAGTTGGCGAATTGCAGTCGAAGCTCGGCGAACTCGCGTTCGAGCTCCTCGAGGTCGGCGTCGAAGTCCGGGTCGCAGCCGGCGGAGAGGTCGTCGATCCGGCAGATGAGGTTGCATGCTTCGGCGAGGATGTCGTGGGGGTGCTGCATGGTCCGTTTCCTTTCAGGTTGGTGGGCGGGCGCTGCGGCCCGCCCGGTTGATCCGTCAGTCCTTCTTCTCGGTGGCGACGCGGAGGGTGATGCGGCCGTCGAGCGGCACCACATCGAGCTGGACGTTGAAGCCCTTGCCGTCGGCGTGCGGCCAGACGCTGCCGATGCGGGTCCAGAACCCCTTCTGCCCCTCGCGGTCGCGGACCTGGTAGGCGACGTGGCTCGGTGCCTTCGATGCGGTCTCGTTGTTCTTGCCGTCAGACATGGGATGTTCTCCTTCACTTCGTGATTCCCGGCCGCGACCATCGCGGCCTGATGTCACCCTGGGAAAGCCGCCCCAGCCGGTGCGGAGCGAGCGCCAGCGACCGGGCAAGCGGAAAATTGGGGGAGACCATCGGGGGAACCGATTTTCCGCTTGAGCGGACCGGCGGCGGCTTTAAACGTGACAAGAAGCAGGCCGTGGTCGCGGAGGAAGAAGGTGAGGGGAGTGCTGGACGTTGGCGGCGCGGCGGACATGGAAAGCCGAGGGAGCGAAGCCCGCGTTGATCGGGAATTCCGCCCGAGGAGTTGCGGAGGTGCGACCCGCTGGATCGGTGGCCCGGGTCCGGCCCGGAAAACGGAATCCACGACGATGCCGCGCCTGGCGCACGGTGTCCGATGGGGATGGGAATGAGAGGGACGGGCGAGGGCCGGGCCTCCCGCGCACGGGCCGCGCGGCCGAGAATCGGTGTCGCGAAGCCCGACAAGGCGTCGCGGGGACGAGCACAGAACATGCGGGTAGCACGGTGCGGATGCATCATGCTGCAAGTCCGTCGCCCGCAGAGCGTCCCGCGGCGAACTCGGGGATCACCGCCAGGGGCAGGACGCTACGGATGGGGATGGGTCCCTATGAGCCCACCGGAGGATCCTCCGCCGCACGGACGTTCCGGATGATGAGGCGGCTGTACGGCAACGCCGGCAGGCGCGTGCGATCGATCCCCAGGTCCTGCTCCGGAACGTCGTAGGAGAGGTGGCCGGCGAGGAAGCCCGCCGCCGCCCTTTTCGCCAACATATTGC
>Ga0209958_1000621_pt1 | contig 51535 bp, 63 predicted proteins | sample ThiBio_inoc_plan_FD_183942 | JGI IMG/M metagenome (GOLD analysis project Ga0209958, IMG submission 183942) | Wastewater bioreactor microbial communities from Cape Town, South Africa - Thiocy_inoc_plan (SPAdes) | ecosystem: Engineered > Bioremediation > Thiocyanate > Unclassified | place: South...
TCAGCAAGGTCGAAGCCGGCAAGATGTTCGTCGCCGAACACAACGAGAAAGGCGAGGTCGTCAAGGAACACGAATTGCCGTTCGCCTACTCGATGATGCTGCCCGCATTCAAGGGCATCGACGCCGTATTCGGCATCGAGGGGCTGACCAATCCGCGCGGTTTCATCACCATCGACGCCTTCCAGCGCAATGCCAAATTCCAGAATGTCTATTCGGTGGGCGTCTGCGTCGCCATCCCGCCGGTCGAGGCCACGCCGGTGCCGACCGGAACGCCGAAAACCGGCTACATGATCGAATCCATGGTCACCGCGACGGCGCGCAACATCCGCGCCGTGCTGGATGGCCGCGAACCCACCGAGAAAGCCACCTGGAATGCCATCTGCCTGGCTGATTTCGGCGATACCGGCGCTGCCTTCGTGGCGCTTCCGCAGATTCCGCCGCGCAACGTCAACTGGTTCAAGGAAGGCAAATGGGTGCACCTGGCCAAGGTCGCGTTCGAAAAATACTTCATGCGCAAAATGAAGAAAGGCTCGACCGAACCGCTGTACGAGAAATACGTGCTCGGTCTGATGGGCATCAAGAAGCTCAAATGACTCTCCCCGGACTCCTCCTTTAAAGCGCCTGCGGGCGCTTTTTTTCGCGCCCCGGGCGACGCCCTAAAGCAGGCTTTCGATCGCCGGGAAGAGCGCGCGTTCCTCGAACCGCACATGGGCGGCGAGACGTTCGCCGAAGCGCGCCAGGGCCCCGGCATCGTTACGCTGCAGGCCGTCGAGCAGCCCGCGCAGCAGGCGATGGTCTTCGAGCGTGCGCTGCACGAGCAGCTGGGTGTCGGCGCTGCGCAGCAGCGGCAGCAGCGCGTGTTCCTCGGTGTGGAAGTGTGGGTCCAGTTCCAGCCGGAATGCGTGGACGGCCCGCTCGCAGGCTGTGTCGACCTGCGCCGCGTCGCCCGACCGTGCGGCCCGCTCGCAGAATCTGGCCAGCGTCAGAGCGGCGTGGTGTTCGCGCGAGAGGGGTTGCAGGAACGGGCTGCGCTTCATGCGGCGTGCGGGTCAGGGCCGGCGGCGTGCTGCGCCGGAACGCGGTGCCTGGGGGGCTGGAGCGGATGTCGCGCGTTCGTGTCGCGGCCGTTCGCCGGCCCGCCCCGCGCGTGCGCCGCGAATGACGCTGGCGATCGTGCCCAGAATGAACAGTACCAGCGCGGCGGCATTCAGCAGCCCACCGAGGCTGCGCAGATCGGGCTGGGCGAGGCCGTCGCCGGCGAGGCGCAGCAGCAACGAGGCGTGCAGCACCAGCAGGGGCAGGTAGAAGGTCCAGTGGTATGGCATCTTCACCCGCACGACGGCAGGAAAGATCACCGGCGCGTGGCCGAACACCATCGAGAACACGAAGCCGATCAGGATGGCATGCAGCACGGCGTCGTAGGCGAGGCCGGCGAGGCTGCCGGCGACGAGCAGCGTGACGCTGCCGACGGCGAGCCAGGCGTAGCCGGAGAGCAGGCATACCGCGATGAAGCGGGTCAGCCCCTGCGTCTTGACCGTCCGCCGCGCGATGTCCTGGCGCAGCAGCCACAGTGCCAGCGCGAGCAATCCTGCGGCATACAGCGTGACGCCCGCAGGGTGTCCGGTGAGGAATCCGCCCGCCAGGAGCACCACCAGGATTCCTGCAAACGTCCGTTTGGCCGTAGGGGAGGGAGGCAGGAAGCGGGACAGTTCGAGGCGTTCGCCCGCGATGGTCAGCACCAGGAAATTGACCCACAGCGCCACCACGCCCTGCAGCGGGGTGCCGGCGAGCCACAGCAGATTGCCGACCAGCCAGCTGAGGGCGCCGAGCGTCATGGTCGCCATGAAGAGTGCACGCTGGCGCAGCATGAGTAGCGCCGTGCCGGCGAAGAGCACGGCACTGCCGAGCGTGATCGCCGCAGCGCCGATGGCAGGGGGGGAGCCGGCCAGAATGGCCAGGCTGCCGAGGCCGGTCAGCAGCGGGCCGGCATACGCCCAGCGGTGCCCCATGGCGACGGCGCGCTCCAGCCCGATGACGGTGCCGAGGAACCCGGACACCATCAGCGGGCCGTGCAGCGGTGCCAGTTCGGCCATGGACAGCGGCATGTTCCAGCCGAGCCGGGCGAGGCCGGCCAGCACCCCCGACGCCAGCGCGGCGAAGCCCAGCATCAGGAGCGGCAGGCGGAACGGGACGCCGAGGTCGCCGGTACGCATGGCCTTCCCGCCTCAGGCGCAGCAGGACGCGATGCGGTCGATGCGCACCCGCCACACGTCCGGGCCGCTTTCCAGATATTCCCACCTGAACTCGCCACCGTATTGCGCCAGGAACTGGTCGTAGAGCGGCTTGAGGTCGTGGTCGTTGAGCAGCAGCAATGCCTCGCCGGGAAGCAGCCTGGAGAAGGTGCCGAAAATCAGGGAGTGGCGGTCGCGTGGCGCGATGGTGCGGACATCGACAGTGGTTTGCGGGGTGGTCGTCATGGGCGTTCTCCTGCGGTTGCGAGTGGGGTCAACTCCAGCCGAAATGGTCGCGCGCGTGCGCGCTCATCCGGTCCGGGCTCCAGGGCGGGTCCCATACCAGGGCGAGCTCGATTTCGACGCCGGCCGGCGCCAACGCCTCCAGCGCGTGCTGGGCATCCTCGAGGATCATCTCCCCCATCGGGCAGGCCGGGGAGGTCATGGTGAGGTCGACGTGCAGCCGGGTCGGCGTGACCTCCACGCCATACACCAGCCCGAGGTCGACGATGTTCATGCCGACTTCCGGGTCGTCGACCCCGCGCAGTGCGGCGCGAACGTCTTCTGTAGTGATTACGACAGAATGCTGCGGCATCGCACGCTCCATGAAGTTGCATTTGAAATACATGTTTAATTTAGCACCCGGGGGCAGCGAAAACAATTTATGAAATTACTGCTTCCGGGAATCCTCCGTTTGCGGGCGGCAGGGTGGACGGCGGCTCGCGGCGACGTGCCCTCCAAGGGTTTATAGCGTGCCCGATATGGGCGACAATGGCGGTTTTCGCGCCTTCCGCCCAGCGCCCCCGGTTTCGATGGACATCCCCCATCCGCTGCCCGGAGCGTGCGCCGTACGGAATTTTAAGGATAGCCGCAGCATGCTGCTGATGATCGATAATCATCATTAGCATCCAGCGAAGTCCAAGCAAGTCCGATACCCAAGACAAATGCCAGTATCGGCGCGGGTTTGAAGGCCATCAATAACCAGCATTGTCCATTGTAATCCGGCAAAATTGCGGGTATCGTAGCGGGTATCGATTCCCTGATACCCGCAGCCATGCCCCTAACAGACGCGAAAATCCGCACCACGAAGCCCGCAGACAAGCCGCAGAAGCTTGCAGACGGCGGCGGGCTGTACCTTGAGGTTCGACCGACCGGCGCGAAGCTTTGGCGCTATCGCTACCGCATCGCAGGCAAAGAAAACGTATTTGCCATCGGCGACTATCCGAACATCGGACTTTCAGACGCACGCGAACTGCACCGCAAGGCGCGGGGCTTGGTCGAACAAGGCATTCACCCTTCGCACAATCGGCAGGCCGAACGGCTGGCGAACAACGCCGCGAACGCGAACACCTTCGAAGCCGTGGCCCGCGAATGGATGGCGAAGAAGTCGGCAGGATGGACGCCCTACTATCTGCGGCAAGTCGAAAACTTCCTTTCGGGCGACGTGTTCCCGTATGTGGGCAAGCTTCCAATTCGCAGCGTAACGGCTGCGCACTTGCTGGAAATCATCCGTCGCATTGAAGGCAGGGGCGCTGAAACGGTCGCCCTGTTGGTGCGGCAATGGTCTTCGGCCATCTTCCGCTATGCCGTCGCAACGCTTCGCGCTGATAGCGACCCCGCCGCAGCCCTGAAAGGCGCGATTCATCGCCCGAAGGTCGAACACCGCAAGCCGCTATCCCGCGAACAAATCGCCGAATTTGCGACCGCGCTTGATGAATACGGCGGGTATCGAACAACCGTCATTGCGTTGCGCCTGATGTTGCTTACCTTCGTTCGAACCGTCGAACTTCGAAAGGCTGAATGGTCGGAATTTGACCTAGACCGGGCCGAATGGCGGATACCCGCAGAACGAATGAAGATGCGCGAACCCCACATAGTCCCGCTATCCCGGCAGGCCGTCGAATTGCTGCGCGAACTGCATACCCACACTGGCGGGCGCGGCTTGTTGTTCCCGAACTACCGTAACCCCAAAGAGTGCATGACGGCGACAACCCTTAACCGGGCGCTTGAGCGCATGGGCTTCAACGGCAAAGACAGCATCGGCTTTTCGGCGCATGGCTTCCGGGCGACCGCTTCGACCATCCTTAACGAAATGGGGTATCGGCCCGACGTAATCGAACGCCAGTTAGCGCACGCCGAACGCAACAAGGTTCGCGCCAGCTACAACCAAGCCGAATACATGGAAGACCGCCGAACCATGATGCAGGAATGGGCGGATATGGTCGAAAACATGATGAAACCGAAGGAAGGGGCCGAACAATGACGAAATACGCTATCGAAGACGGCTTGCCAATACCCGCACCTAATCCGGGTGGAAGACCGCCGCTTGAACGTTTAGCCGAACGCGACGAAAAGATATTGAACGAACTTGCGCAGGGCATGGAATTTGACGAAGTTATAGAAGCAAACATGCCCGATTATTTGCCGCGTGGTTCCGAAAATTGGCACCAATACAAAAAAGATTTGAAGAAAAGAATAACGAATAAAATCAACAGCCTGTCGAAGTAAAATCGAATAGGTTATTCCCCGTGACGGCCTAACTTGGCCGACCTAGGATTGCATCGTCATTCAACGGACGGGAGCAATCCAAAATGAACCAACTTCCTGAAACGGGCTTTCTTCGCCTGTCGCAAATCATCGGCAACCCTGCAAAGGGCATTCCGCCGCTTATCCCGGTCAAGAAATCAACATGGTGGGCGGGCGTCAAAACCGGGCGCTTCCCGCAGCCCGTCAAGCTTGGCCCGCGCGTTACCGCATGGCGTGTTGAAGACCTTCGCACCTTCATTGCATCGGCATAAGGGGGCGTAGCAATGGCAGACGCCAGCATTCAAGCGCCGAACTTCGGATTTGACGCGCCAACAGTTGCCGACGAACAGGCAGCAATGCGCGAAATCATTTCGCACTTGTTACCCAAAAAAGAAGAAGACGTGCGAATGGTCGCCGCTGCACTGAAAACGCACGGCCCGAAGTTCGAAAGCGCCTTTCTTGAATGGGCGACGCCATACGGGCGCTACAAGGCGAAGGGATTGTGGGCAAAGGTTAAGCCTGACCCTGACGCGATGACCGAAGTTATCGAACGGCAAGTAATCGCAGCCAATGACAAGTATCAGATTTTCGGCCCTGTCGAAATCAAAGCCCTGTCGCCGATTGAATGGGCAATTAAGGGCGTATTGCCGCGCCGTGGCGTAAGTATGATTTTTGGCCCAAGCGGTAGCGGTAAATCATTCGTAGCGTTGAATATGATTTACGCCATCGCCGAAGGGTCGGAATTCTTCGGGCGGCTGGCGAAGCAAGCGCCAATCCTTTACGTCGGCTTGGAAGGGCAAGCGGGTATCAAGAATCGCATTATCGCGATGGAACGGGCGCAGGGTCGCCCAATGCCCGAATTCATGCGCGTACTGCTGACGAACGCTTTCAGCATTACGAACCCGCAGCAAGTCGAAAAACTGGCGAAGGAGTGCCCACAAGGATGCATCGTCGTTATCGATACGCTGAATCAGGCCGCGCCGAATGCCGACGAAAACAGCAGCAAGGATATGGGCCTGATTCTGGCCGGGGCGAAGCGCCTTGCTGAATTGGTCGAAGGTAATTGCGTACTTATCCACCATAGCGGCAAGAACGCGCAGGCAGGCGAACGCGGGCATTCCAGCCTTCGGGCTGCGCTTGATTGCTCAATCGAAGTTAGCCGCAACGATGACCGCAGATCATGGAAGGTCGCCAAGGCCAAAGACGGCAAAGACGGCGAAGAACATGCCTTTCGCTTGGAAATCGTCGAAGTCGGGATGGATGAAGACGGCGACGCGGTTACGTCTTGCGTCGTAGTGCCTGACGAATCGCCAGTAGCGCCGGGCGCAAAGCCAATGAACAAGCTTCAAAAACTTGGCATGGAATCTTTCCGCGAAGCCTGCCGAACCAGCGGCGGCATGGACGAACAAGGCAACTTCACCGGATTGCATCGCGAATTGTGGCGACCCGTCTTCTATCGCATGTATGCCGATGCGCCAAGCGATGACGCGCGCCGAACCGCATTCAATCGCGTGCTGAAAGACCTTGTGAAGCGCCAAGAACTGACCGAACAAGACAACGTGTATCGGCTGGCCGGGCTGGCTGCGCAGCTTGTCGAAGCCTGCATAGCCAAGGTCATTCAAAAAGGCAGGCCTGGACAAAGCGAACAAGCGAACGAACGCGAACAACAACCGAACACGTTCGCACCGGGCTACCGAACGAACCGAACACACACCCTTTAGGGGTGTTCGCTGTTCGCCCCGGCGTTCGCTACTGACAGATTGAAATTTTCAGATTGGCCGGGCTGGCTGATTGTGGGCAACAGGCAACGAAGTTAAAGAGGAATCGAAATGGATAACCAAGAATATTTCAAAGACATTGACCGCGAAATTAAGAAGCTTGGATGCGTAACAACGTTGGTCATTCTCGAATCGAAGCGGATTGCCTACGAAGTATTCCGCGACGCCGAATTTTACCCGTCGGTTTTGCAAGTGCTGACGCACCTTACGGCGCAGCAATTGAACGTTTCCGACATTCAAGAGCATTACGCACAAGACGAAGTGCGCAGGCGCGTTAATCGCGAAATCGATGCCGCCCTATCTGCGCAACGTAAATGATTTTTGGAGCATACCCCCATGAATAACGACCAACTTTTGCAGCCCGAAGACGCGCAAGGCCGCGCCAGTGTTGAAGATGACGTGGCACCCCCCGTCCCCAAGCAATACGCACGCGCCAAGCTGGCAAGCGCAACCGACGTTAGCCGGGAACTGGCGAAGCTTTACCGCGAAGCCCGTAGCGGTCGAATCGACGTATCCGACGCAAGCCGCCTTGCAAACATGCTTTCGATTCTGGCCCGCATTCTGTCGGATAGCGAACTAGAAGCGCGTATCGAAGCTTTGGAACAGCGCGGGAGTTTTCACTAATGGCACGCTTCGGACTTAAAAACCGGCTGGCGAAGCTTGAAAACAAGCGATTCGCCGAATACGGAACACAACTTGCGGTCGAGTATGAATGCGATGCCAGCGGCACGCCCGCAGACGCTTTCATGCGCGATTGGCTATCAGGGGTTGCCCCGGCCAAGAAAACGCAACAGCGGGCCGATTTGACCCCTTCCCGGCCCATCTTCGCGCGGCGGGTAATCCTTGTGCCCACATTCAGCGATTGGGAAGCCGCGTGCCTTGCGCAACAGAAGGCATTGCAGGCCGTTTGCCGTAGCCGCACGAATGAACCGGCGCAGGTTGCCCCGCCTAGTGTGGGCAAGTCCGAAGCATTCACCGAAGCCGCACCACTTCAACCCGGAACAAAAAGGGGGCGATTTATAGAACTCGCAGATGGCCGAACGTTCGACCGGGAAACCGGCGAATTTTTGGAAGAAGCCGCCAAAGCCTTACCCGCAGGCGGTTTGAAAGCAATTTACCAACACTGACCGAAGGAAAAAATCATGGAAACAAAAGGCCGTTTTCTCGTAAATACCGAAGGCGCTAGTTCGTTCATGGAACTGGCAACAACTGAAACCGGCGGCAAAGCATTTTTGGGCGATGCCGAACAATACGATTCGCAAGTAGGGCCGGACATTACCGCCGCGCATATCACCTTGCGCGATGCTGCGAACAAGGTTGCCGCACTTGTCGAAGACCCGACCCGCACCGACGTTCAAAAGCATGAAGCCGCCGCAATTCTGGCAGAACGCACCGTTGCGCAACTGGCGAAGACGAAAGCGGCAATCGAAGCCCGCGCCGAAAGCCTTTACAACACTGGTCTAACGCAAGCGCAAATGCAGTTCGCACCAAGCGCCGAACGTGGCGCACTGGATAGCGAAATTCGGGCGTATATCCGCGAACAGGCCGGGAAGGGCGAAGGGCTTATGAAGATTCGGCAAGCGATGGAAGATAAAGCCGTTGCCGCCGTCGTCTTTCATTCGCCGTCGTTCCTGTTGGACATTGCGCCCGAAAACCATACGAAGCTTCGTTTTGAAGCGACCGAACGCCACGTTCCCGCCGCTTACAAGATGATGACCGACAGCGTAGCCCTTCGCGAACTTCCGGCGAAGTACGACAAGACGATTAGCGCCGTTCGTGGCAGCTTCTACCTGCCGACCGTAGCGGCCCAAGCTGCGAAGCGCGTTCAGGTCTGACCGAACCCAAGTGCCATTGGGGGACTTTTGCCCGGCCATCGTGCCGGGTTTTTTTTCGTCTAGCTACGGCGGTTTATACGAACGCCGATACGTGAGAAAATGCGCTTTTCGTCCGGGCAGTTCCCGACCGTCGGCGCAGGGTATCAAAAAAATTTGCGGGTATCCTAGCGGGTATCAAACCCGATCAGCAGGAACAAAGGCCTTGCAAATCAAGAGGATACAACGCTTATGCTGCTGATGATCGACAACTACGACAGTTTCACCTACAACCTGGTGCAGTATTTCGGCGAACTGGGCGAGGATGTCAGGGTGGTCCGCAATGACGAAATCGACCTCGCCGGCATCGCCGGCATGCGCCCCGACCACATCGTCGTCTCGCCCGGGCCCTGCACGCCCAACGAGGCGGGCGTGTCGGTGCCGCTGATCAAGGAATTCGCCGGCGCGATTCCCATCCTCGGCGTCTGCCTCGGCCACCAGAGCATCGGCCAGGCCTTCGGCGGCAGGATCGTGCGGGCGAAGGAGCTGATGCACGGCAAGACATCGATGGTCCATCACCTGGATGTCGGCGTATTCAGCGGCCTGCCGAATCCCTTTCGCGCCACCCGTTACCACTCGCTGGTGATCGAGCGCGAAACCCTGCCGGACTGCCTCGACATCACCGCGTGGACCGACGACGGCGAAATCATGGGGGTGCGCCACAAGACGCTGGCAGTCGAGGGGGTGCAGTTCCATCCCGAATCCATCCTCACCGAACACGGCCACGCCATGCTGGCGAATTTCCTGAAAGGTACCCGATGATCACGCCGCAACAGGCGCTCGCCCGGCTGGTCGAACAGCGCGAAATCTTCCACGACGAAATGCTGTCGCTGATGCGCCAGATCATGAACGGCGAACTCACGCCGGTGCAGATTGCCGGCATCCTCACCGGCCTTCGGGTGAAGAAGGAGACCGTGGGCGAGATCGCCGCGGCGGCCCAGGTGATGCGCGAGTTCGCCGCCAGGGTGCCGGTGCAGGCCAGCGCGAACCTGGTCGACACCTGCGGCACCGGCGGCGACGCCGCGCATACCTTCAATATTTCCACCACCGCCGCCTTCGTCGCGGCGGCGGCCGGGGCGCGGGTCGCCAAGCACGGCGGGCGCTCGGTGTCGTCGACCAGCGGCAGCGCCGATGTGCTGGAGGCGCTGGGCGTCAACCTCGACCTCACCCCCGAACAGGTGGCGGCGAGCATCGACGCCATCGGCATCGGCTTCATGTTCGCGCCGAAGTTCCACGGCGCGATGAAGCACGCCGCGCCGGCGCGCCGCGAGCTCGGCGTGCGCACGATCTTCAACATCCTCGGCCCGCTGACCAACCCGGCGGGCGCGCCGCACCAGCTGCTGGGGGTGTTCCACCCGGACCTGGTGGGCATTCTGGTGCGCGTGCTGCAACGCCTCGGCAGCCGTCACGTCATGGTGGTGCACGGCTCCGACGGCATGGACGAAATCACCCTCTCCGGCGAAACCCTGATCGGCGAACTGAAGGATGGCGAGGTCACGGAATACGCGATCCATCCGCGCGAGTTCGGCTTCGAGCCGTGCAGCAGCGACGTGCTCAAGGTGTGGGACGCGGCGCAGGCGAAGGACATGCTGCTCGGCGTGCTCGACGGCCTGCCGGGACCGGCGCGCGACATCGTGCTGCTCAACGCCGGCGCCGCCATCTATGTGGCCGACCGTGCCGCCACGCTGGGCGAGGGGATCGAACTGGCGCGCGAGGCGATCGCGAGCGGCGCGGCGCGCGAGCGGCTGCGGCAGCTGGTCGAGTTTTCCAACCGTACCGGGGAAGCGTGAGCGCCATGTCCGACATCCTCGAAAAAATCCTCGCCACCAAGCGCGTCGAAATCGCCGCCGGGCTTGCCAGCGTGCCGTTGGCCGAGATGCGGGCGCGCGCCGAAGCCGCTGCCGCCCCGCGTGACTTCGTCGGCGCGTTGCGCGCGAAGCTCGCCGCCGGACAGCCTGCTGTGATCGCCGAAATCAAGAAAGCCAGCCCCTCCAAGGGGGTGATCCGCCCTGACTTCCGCCCTGCCGAGATCGCGGCGAGCTACGAGGCGGGCGGCGCCGCCTGCCTGTCGGTGCTGACCGACCGCGACTACTTCCAGGGCAGCGCCGCGTATCTGGAACAGGCGCGTGCCGCGTGCACGCTGCCGGTGCTGCGCAAGGATTTCCTCATCGACCCCTACCAGGTCTACGAAGCGCGCGCGATGGGGGCGGACTGTATTTTATTGATCGTCGCTGCGCTGGAGCCGGCGCAGATGCAGGCGCTGGAAGCGCTGGCGCTGGAACTGGGGATGGCGGTGCTGGTGGAGTCGCACGACGCCACGGAACTCGCCGCCGCGCTGCAACTGAAGACGCCCCTGCAGGGCATCAACAACCGCAACCTGCGCAGCTTCGAGGTAAGCCTCGACACCACGCTGGCGCTGCTGCCGCAAATCGGCGATGACCGCATCGTCATCACCGAATCGGGCATCCTCGCGCCGGCCGACGTCGCGCGCATGCGCAGCCACGGCGTCAACGCATTCCTGGTGGGCGAGGCGTTCATGCGCGCCGCTGATCCGGGCGCCGAACTCGCCAGGCTTTTTGCCTGACGGGGTTCAGGTTGCAAGATGCAAGGAAAACCTTGTCTCTTGAGTCTTGAGTCTTGAGTCTTGAGCCTCGCGCAGCGTAGCTGCGTCGAGTCAGCGCTTGCCTCCGAACAGGCTGCCGAGCACGCCGCGAATGAGCGAGCGGCCGACCTGGCTGCCGATGGAACGGGCCGCGGATTTCGCCATCGCCTCGACCGCGCCTTCGCGGCGTCCGCCGCGTCCGCCCAGAATATCTCCCAGCACGCCACCGAGTCCGCCGCCGGCCGGCTGCTGGGCGGCGGTTTTGGCCTGCTGTTCCGCCTGGGCCTGCGCGGCCGCCGCCTGTTCGGCGCGCGCCTTGAGCATTTCGTAGGCGGATTCGCGGTCGACGCTCTTGTCGTAGGCGCCGGCGACCAGCGAGGTCTGCACCAGCTGCTGGCGCTGCGCTGCGGTGATGGGGCCGATCTGCCCCTGCGGCGGCACGATGTAGGCGCGTTCGACCATGCCAGGACGGCCTTTCTCGTCGAGCATGGACACCAGCGCCTCGCCGACGCCGAGTTCGGTGATGACGGCGGCCTCGTCCAGCGCCGGGTTGTCGCGCATGGTTTCGGCGGCGGCCTTGACGGCTTTCTGGTCGCGCGGCGAGAACGCGCGCAGCGCGTGCTGCACCCGGTTGCCGAGCTGCGAGAGGATCTTGTCGGGGACGTCGGCCGGATTCTGGGTGACGAAATACACGCCGACCCCCTTGGAGCGGATTAGCCGCACCACCTGCTCGATCTTTTCCACCAGCGCGTCGGGCGCGTCGGCAAACAGCAGGTGCGCTTCGTCGAAGAAGAACACCAGTTTCGGCTTGTCGAGGTCACCCGCTTCGGGCAGGTTCTCGAACAGCTCCGCCAGCAGCCACAGCAGCAGCGTGGCGTACATTTTCGGCGACTGCATCAGGCGGTCGGCCGACAGGATGTTGATGACGCCGCGCCCGCGATCGGTCTGGATCAGGTCGGCAATGTTGAGCATCGGCTCGCCGAAAATCCGCTCGCCGCCCTGTGACTCCAGCGCCAGCAGGCCGCGCTGGATGGCACCGATGGAGGCCGGCGACACGTTGCCGTAGTCGGTGGTGAACTGTTTGGCGTTCTCGCCGACGTAGGCCAGCATGGCGCGCAGGTCCTTCAGGTCGAGCAGCAAGAGGCCGTTGTCGTCCGCCACCTTGAATACCAGGTTCAGCACCCCGCTTTGGGTTTCGTTGAGGTCCAGCATGCGTCCCAGCAGCAGCGGCCCCATGTCGGATACCGTGGCGCGCACCGGATGCCCGGATTCGCCGAAAGGATCCCACAAGGTGACCGGATAGCCCTGATAGGCAAAGCCATCGAGCTTGAGCGACTCGACCCGCTCGGCCACCTTGGCGTTGCCGCCGCCGGGCTGCGACACGCCCGACAGGTCGCCCTTCACGTCCGACATGAAGCAGGGCACGCCGATTGCGGAGAACTGCTCGGCCAGCGTCTGCAGGGTGACGGTCTTGCCGGTACCGGTGGCGCCGGTGATGAGGCCGTGGCGGTTGGCCATCTGCGGCAGCAGATGGAGATCGGCGGTGGCGTTCCTGGCGATGAGCAGCGCTTCGGTCATGGTGCGGGTTCCTGATTCGTTGATGCAGGAATTTTAGCGAGTTCGGCGGCGCCCCGTGTCAAGCAATGTATAGAAGCGGTCGCTAATATCCCGGGTATCATCGCGGCATGATGAAAACAGGGGGAAACCGTGGCAACTGAGCAGCGAATGCATGAAATCGTCATTGTGGGCGGCGGTGCGGGCGGGCTGGAACTGGCCACCCGGCTGGGTGACAGGCTGGGCAGGAAGAAACGCGCAAACATCACGCTGATCGATGCCTCGCCTTCGCATCTGTGGAAGCCGCTGCTGTACGAAGTCGCCGCGGGCAGCCTCGATTCCTACGCCGAACGGCTGGAATATCTGGCGCAGGGCCACTGGCATGGCTTCACCTTCCGCCTCGGCCGCATGGACGGGCTCGACCGCTCGCGGCAGGAAGTCAGCGTCGCCCCCACCTGCGACGATGACGGCGTCGAGATCATTCCGCGCCGCAGCTTCCGCTACGACACCCTGATCATCGCGGTCGGCTCGGTCGGCAACGACTTCGGCGTGCCGGGCGTGAAGGAGCACTGCATCATGCTCGATACCCCCGAGCAGGCGCGCGAATTCCATCGCCGCCATATCAACGCCTGCCTGCGCGCCAACACCCAGGCCGAGGCGGTCGCACCCGGCCAGCTCACCGTCGGCATCGTCGGCGCCGGCGCCACCGGCGTCGAGCTCGCCGCCGAACTGCACGACACCACGCGCGAGCTGTCGGCCTACGGAATGGACAACATCGAGCCTGACAAGAGTTTGAAGCTGCTCCTCGTCGAAGCCTCCGACCGCATCCTGCCGGGGCTGCCGCCGCGCCTGTCGAATGCGGCCGCCGAACGCCTGGCCGAACTGGGGGTGGAAATGCACACCCGCGAGCGTATCGTCGAAGTGCGCGCCGACGGCATGCTGACCGCCGATGGCAAGTTCATCCCTGCCAGCATGATGGTGTGGTCGGCCGGCATCAAGGCGCCGGACTTCCTGCACGACATCGACGGCCTGGAAACCAACCGCATCAACCAGCTGGTGGTGCGCCCCACCTTGCAGACCACGCGCGACGACAACATCTTCGCCTTCGGCGACTGCGCCGCCTGTGTGATGCCGGACGGCAAGGGCTTTGTGCCGCCGCGCGCGCAGGCGGCGCACCAGCAGGCGTCGATGCTGGTGAAGTCGGTGTGCCGCCGCCTGCGCGGCAGGCCCCTGCCCGAATATGTCTACCGCGACTACGGTTCGCTGGTCGCGCTGGGCCGCTTTTCCACCATCGGCAACCTGATGGGCGGGCTCACCGGCGGCAGCATCATGATCGAAGGCGCGATGGCGCGGCTGGTGTACTGGTCGCTGCACAAGATGCACCAGATCGCGCTGCACGGCTGGGTCAAGACCTCGCTCACCACCTACGCCCATTTCATCAGCACGCCGACGCGGGCGCGCATCAAGCTGCACTAGGGCGCGCTACACAATCTGGTCACTCCACCCGCAAGGGGTGGGCCGTGGTTGTCCCCGTAAAGGGGAGGCCATGGTTGTATAGCCGCTGAAGCGTCAACAACCACGCGCTAAAGCCGATCAATCGGCAACAACCACGCTCCACAGCCACGCCGCGCCGCGCACCCCGCTGGAGTCGCCGTGCTGCGGCGGCACCAGCTTCGTGTCGACGCGGTCGGAAAACACGTAGCGCGGCCACAGCCGCGGCACGCTGTCGTACAGCCGGGCGATGTTGGACAAGCCGCCGCCGAGCACGATGACGTCGGGGTCGATGAGGTTGATGACCCCGGCGAGCGCGCGCGCCAGCCGTTCCTCGTAGCGCGCCAGCGTTGCGCTGCACGGGCCGTAGCCGGCGTTCGCCAGCTGCACGATTTCGTGCGCGGGCAACTCCTCGCCGCCGTAGCGCACGTGGTCGGCGGCGAAGCCGGGGCCGGACAGCCAGGTTTCGATGCAGCCTTTCTTGCCGCAGTAGCAGGCCGGCGCGGCATCGAGCTCGCGCAGGTTCGGCCACGGGTGCAGGATGGCCTCGCCGGTGGCGGGGTGCTGCCCGGTGGAGGCGCGGTCAGCCTGGGCGTGGGCGAACTGGAAGTAGGGCAGCGGCGAATGGCCCCATTCGCCGGCGATGGCGTTGGCGCCCTTGAGCAGCTGGCCGCGCACGACTACGCCGCCGCCGACGCCGGTGCCGAGGATCACGCCGAAGACAATGTCCGTCCCGGCGGCCGCGCCGTCGACGGCTTCGGACAAGGCGAAGCAGTCGGCGTCGTTGGCGAGCCGCACGTTTCGGTTCAGCGCGCGTTCGAGGTCCTGCTGCAACGGCCGCCCGTTGAGGCAGGTCGAATTGCAGTTCTTCATCAGGCCGCTCGCGGGCGAGATGGCGCCGGGGGTGCCGACGCCGATGCTGCCGCTCTGCCCGAGATCGAATTCGGCCGCGTGCACCAGCGCGGCGACCGCAGCCACCGTGGCGAGATAGTCGTTCTGCGGGGTCGGCACGCGGCGGCGCAAGATTTCCCGTCCGCCGGCGTCGAGCGCGATCAGTTCGATTTTGGTGCCGCCGAGGTCGACGCCGAAACGTAGAGGGGGAGCCACGGTGTAAAATCTCCGGCTATTCAAATTGCGTTGGAATCGACATGGCAGGACATTCGAAGTGGGCCAACATCCAGCACCGCAAGGGGCGCCAGGATGCCAAGCGCGGCAAGATCTTCACCAAGCTTATCAAGGAAATCACCGTGGCCGCCAAAATGGGCGGCGGCGATCCCGCGATGAACCCGCGCCTGCGGCTGGCGATCGAAAAGGGCAAGGCCGAGTCGCTGCCGAAGGACAACATCGAGAATGCGATCAAGCGCGGCACCGGCCAGCTTGAGGGCGTCAACTACGAGGAAGCGCGCTACGAGGGCTACGGCATCGGTGGCGTCGCGGTGATGGTCGACTGCCTCACCGACAATAAGACGCGCACCGTCGCCGACGTGCGCCACGCCTTCGTCAAGTACGGCGGCAACATGGGCACCGACGGCTGCGTGGCGTTCCAGTTCAAGCACTGCGGGCAGATCATCCTGGAGCCGGGCGCCAGCGAGGAAGCGGTGATGGACGCCGCGCTGGAGGCCGGCGCCGACGACGTCATCCCCAACGAGGACGGCTCGATCGAGGTGCTCACTTCGCCCGACCCCAAGGCCTTCGAGGCGGTGAAGGAGGCGCTGGAGAAGGCCGGCTTCAAGCCGGCGGTGGCCGAGATCACCATGCGCCCCGAAGCCGAGACCGAACTCGCGGGCGACGACGCGGTGAAGATGCAGAAAATTCTCGACGCGCTGGAGTCGCTCGACGACGTGCAGGATGTCTACACCAACGCCGTGCTGCCCGAGTAACTGATCCTCTTGCGCATCCTCGGCATCGACCCCGGTCTGCGCCTCACCGGCTTCGGCGTGATCGAGCAGAGCGGCCAGAAGCTGGCCTACGTCGCCAGCGGCGTCATCAAGAGCGGCGAGGGCGAACTGCCGACGCGGCTCGGCGTGCTGTTCGCGGGCCTGAACGAGGTGATCGCCACCTACCGGCCCGATGCCTGCGCGGTGGAAATCGTCTTCGTCAACGTCAATCCGCAATCCACCCTGCTGCTCGGCCAGGCGCGCGGCGCGGCGGTCTGCGCGGCGGTGTCGAACGAACTGACGGTTTCCGAATACACCGCGCTGCAGATCAAGCAGGCGGTGGTGGGCCACGGCAAGGCGGCCAAGGAGCAGGTGCAGGAAATGGTCAAGCGCCTGCTGGGCCTGCCCGTTGCGCCGAAGGCCGACGCCGCCGACGCGCTCGCCTGCGCCATCGCCCATGCGCACGGCAGCCGCCTCGGCACGCACTCCACCGCGGGCTATCGCGTCAAGGGCGGGCGCCTGGTATGAACAAGGATTTCACATGATAGGCAGAATCACCGGCACCCTCGCCGCCAAGCATCCGCCGCAAGTCCTGGTGGATTGCAACGGCGTCGGCTACGAAATCGACGTGCCGATGAGCACCTTCTACAACCTGCCCGCGCTGGGCGAAAAGATCAGCCTGCTGACCCACCTGGCGATCCGCGAGGATGCGCACCTGCTGTACGGCTTCGGCAGCGAGATCGAGCGCGCGGCGTTTCGCGAACTGCTGAAGGTCTCCGGCATCGGCGCCAAGACGGCACTTTCGGTGCTGTCCGGGCTGTCGGTCAACGACTTGTCGGCGGCGATTGCGGCGCAGGAAATCGGCCGCCTCGTCAAGGTTCCCGGCATCGGCAAGAAAACCGCCGAGCGCCTGCTGCTCGAACTCAAGGGCAAGCCGGTGTTCGCCGGCGCGATTGCCGGCGCGGCGCCCGCCGGCATGTCGGACGACGTGCGCCAGGCCTTGCTGGCGCTGGGCTACAACGACCGCGAGACCGCCGAAGCCTTGCGCCAGCTGCCGTCCGATCTGCCGGTGGGCGAGGCGATCCGGCAGGCGCTGCGCGCCTTGTCGCGCGCCTGAACATGGCGCTCAACACCGGTTCCGCACTGGTGTCGCTGCGCAAGCGTTTCATCTGGCTGCTGACGGGCGTGGTCGGTTTGTTTGCAGCCGGCATGGCGCTGAGCCTGCTGTTCAGCCTGCGCACCAACAATGCCGCCGAACTGCATCTGTTGAAGGTGGAGGCCGCGCAGGCCCGCACCAGCGTGATGCGGCGGTGGAATTATTACCGCGAGGTGGTCGACCATCTGGCAAGCGATCCGCAACTGCTCGATCTGATGCTGGTCGGATCGACCGAAGACAAGCAGCAATGGGCGATGTCGCGGCAGCGCCTGCTGCCCAACATCCTGGGGCTGGCGATCGTGAGCCCGCAGGGCGAGGTCTATGGCGATACCAGCCTGCTGCGCGTGGGACCGAGCTGCCAGCGCGACCTGCTTCAGCGCGGCCTGAGCGTGCAGAATCAAGTGCTGATCCATCGCGACGTGCCCGGGCTGGAGCATGTCGATCTGAGCGCATCGGTGCGCGAGGCGGGCGGCGAGGTGCTGGGCCAGGTGTTCTTGAGCGTGCGGCTGGCGCAACTGCAGCGCATCGTCGACGACTCCACCCAGCCCGGCCATGCCATCGCCCTCATCGATGCGGCCGGCGAGCCGGTGGTCAGCAGCGGCAGCCTGCAGGGGGCGGTGCGCGAGATCAGCGTGGCGTTGCCGGCGATGGGCTGGACGCTGCGGGTGCAGTCCCCGGTGCAGCGGATCACGCACAACGGCCGTTTGCAGATATTGGCGGGAGTGCTGACCCTGGTGGCCGTTCTGCTGTTGCTGGTCGTGGTGGTGATGCGATTGCGGCGCCCGGTGCTGCAGGACATCGACGCCGCGATGGAGGCGCTCGCGTGCCTGACCCGCAACGAGTCGGCGCCGCCCATCGTGACGCGCTATGTCGAATTCGCCCCTGCAGCCGCGAACATCAACCGCATCGCGCAGCAACTGCACGATCAGCGCGAACAGCTGGCCAGGCTAAGCCTGACCGACCCGCTTACCGGATTGCCCAACCGGCGCGCCTTCGAGAACCGGTTTCCGCAGATGCTCGGCCTGGCGGAGCGCGGCAATCCCATTGCGCTGGTTTTGCTGGACGTCGATCATTTCAAGTCGATCAACGACCGGTTCGGCCACGGCGCGGGCGACCGGGCGCTGATTGCATTGGCGGATTCGCTCAAGGCCCTCACGCGCAGTTCCGACATGGCCGCCCGCCTGGCCGGGGACGAGTTTGCGGTATTGCTGTCCGGGCTGGACGACGACGGCGTGCTCGCCTGGTACCGGCGCCTGGCCGGCCAGCTCCAAAGCGAACTGCTCGCCGCGGATCTGGAAGGGGACAGCACGGTCAGCGCAGGCCAGACCTGGCTGCGGGATACGGCAGGCGACAACATCGAGCAGGCGCTCGCGCGCGCGGATCGCGCGCTTTACCGGGCCAAGGCGCTGGGCCGGGGCCAATTGGCCTTCTCTTCCTCGGTGAGCGCAAAAGACGCAGGGTAGAATCGGCGCATGTCTGCAGAAACCCGTCCGGCGCCATGATCGAAACCGACCGCCTCATCGCCCCCGCCGCCGCCAGCCCGCAGGAAGAGCAGGTCGAGCGCGCGCTGCGGCCGCGCACCCTGGCCGAATACGTCGGCCAGGCGAAGGCGCGCGAGCAGCTCGAAATCTTCATCCATGCCGCGAGGAAGCGCAGCGAGGCGCTCGACCACGTGCTGCTGTTCGGCCCGCCGGGGCTGGGCAAGACCACGCTGGCGCACATCATCGCGCGCGAGATGGGCGTCAACCTGCGCCAGACCTCCGGCCCGGTGCTGGAACGCGCCGGCGACCTGGCGGCCTTGCTGACCAATCTGGAGCCGCACGACGTGCTGTTCATCGACGAGATCCACCGTCTTAGCCCGGTAGTCGAGGAGGTGCTGTATCCCGCGCTGGAGGACTTCCAGATCGACATCATGATCGGCGAAGGCCCGGCGGCGCGCTCGGTCAAGCTCGACCTGCCGCCGTTCACCCTGGTCGGCGCGACCACCCGCGCAGGCATGCTCACCAACCCGCTGCGCGACCGCTTCGGCATCGTCGCGCGGCTGGAATTCTATTCGGCGGAGGAACTCGGCTTCATCGTGCATCGCTCGGCCGGCCTGTTGCAGATGAACCTGGAAGAAGCCGGCGCGCTGGAAATCGCCCGCCGTTCGCGCGGCACCCCGCGCATTGCCAACCGCCTACTGCGGCGGGTGCGCGACTACGCGGAAGTGAAAGCGGGCGGGCAGGCCAGCGGCGCGGTGGCCGACGCGGCGCTGGCGATGCTCGACGTCGACCGCGCCGGGCTCGACGTGATGGACAGGAAGCTCTTGTCGGCGGTGGTCGAGAAGTTCATGGGCGGCCCGGTCGGGCTGGACAACCTCGCCGCTGCCATCGGCGAGGAGCGCGATACCATCGAGGACGTGCTCGAACCCTATCTCATCCAGCAGGGCTACCTGCAGCGCACCCCGCGCGGACGCATCGCGACGCCGCTGGCGTATCGCCATCTCGGGCTTGCCGCGCCCGCCGGCGAGGCTGGCGCGGACCTGTTTTGAACGCTGCGTTCCACTGGCCGGTGCGCGTGTACTGGGAGGACACCGACGCCGGCGGCGTCGTGTATTACGCCAACTACCTCAAGTTCATGGAACGTGCACGCTCGGAATGGCTGCGCGCGCAGGGGTTCGAGCAGGACGTGCTGCGCGACGAGGCGGGGGTTGTGTTCGTGGTGCGGCGGGTGGAAATCGATTATCTGTCGCCGGCGCGTTTCAACGACCGGCTCGATGTCTCGGTCGTCCGGCATGAAATCGGGCGCGCCAGCCTCAGCGTGCGGCAGGAACTTCTGCGCGGTCCCACCCGTCTCGCAGAGGCCGTCGTGACGCTCGCCTGCGTCGATGCGGTGCGCTTCAAAGCCGTTAAAATACCTGCGCCCTTACTTCAAGCCCTGACCTACGCGACGTGAATCCCGAACTCAGCCAAGACCTCTCCCTGCTGCATCTCATTCTGCACGCTTCGCTGCCGGTGCAGATCGTCATGGCGCTGCTGCTGGGGGCATCGCTGATGTCCTGGTGGTTCATCTTCATCAAGCTGTTCGCGCTGAAGCGCGCCCTGCGCGTGACCGACCGTTTCGAGCGCGAATTCTGGGGCGGCGGCGACATCAACGCCATGTACCAGCGGGTGGCCGCCGAGCGCGAGGATGCAGGCGAAATGGAGCGCATCTTCGAGGCCGGTTTCCGCGAATTCATGAAGCTGCGGCGGCAGACCGGCCTGTCGCTCAACGTCATCATCGACGGCACCCGCCGCGCCATGCGCGCGACTTACCAGCGCGAACTCGACGGCCTGGAGTCGCACCTGTCGTTTCTCGCCACCGTCGGCTCGGTGTCGCCCTACGTTGGCCTGTTCGGCACCGTGTGGGGCATCATGCTGGCATTCCAGGGACTCGCCACGGTCGCGCAGGCGACGCTGGCGCAGGTCGCGCCCGGCATCGCCGAAGCCCTGATCGCCACCGCGATGGGCCTGTTCGCCGCGATTCCCGCGGTGGTCGGCTACAACCGCTACACCCACGACATCGACCGCCTGGCCAACCGCATGGAGAGCTTCATGGAGGAGTTTTCCAACATCCTGCAGCGGCAGGCGACCAAGCCGGCCTGATCCATGGCGCGGACCCGCAAACAGGTCGCCCAGATCAACGTCGTGCCGATGATCGACGTGATGCTGGTGCTGCTCGTCATCTTCATGGTGACGGCGCCCTTCATCAACCCCGGCCAGGTCGATCTGCCGAGCGTCGGCAAGACGGCGCAGCCGCCGGCGCAGCCGCTGGAAATCCTCATCAAGGAGTCGGGCGAGTACCGGCTGCGCAATCGCGCGACCGGCGGCGCCGAACGGGTGGTGGCGAAGGCGGCGCTGGCGGACGAAATCGCTGCGCTGCATCGCGCCTTGCCGGATCAGCCGGTGGTCATCGCGGCGGACAAGAATGTCCGCTATGAGGAAGTGATGAATACGATGACGCTCTTGCAGCAGGCGCAGATCACCCGCATCGGACTGCTTGCCCGTCCGGTCCCATGAACCTTCCGGCGGACGCGCCTTTCGTCTCCCGCCCAGCCCCCCGCCTTGCGGCCGGCGTGCTGGCGCTGGGGGTGCACGCGGTCTTTGTGCTGCTGCTGGTGTTCGGCGTGTCATGGCAGCCCCAGCGCCCCGCGCCGGTGATGGTCGATTTGTGGGAACCCCTGCCCAAGGCAGCGCCGCCTGCCGCGCTCAAGCCCCCCGAGCCGCCGCCTCCGCCACAGGTGAAAACGCCCGCGCCGGCCAAAGTCGCGCCCGCACCCAAAGCGGCGGCGGACGAACCGCCGCCGCCCAGGGCGCCCGACATTGCGCTGGAAAAAAAGAAAGCCGAGGTCGAGCGCCTGCAAAGATTGAAAGCCATCCAGGCAGAGGAAGAGAAAGCCCGGGCCGAGGCCGCGCGCGTGGAGGCCGAGGCTGCCAGGAAGGCGCACGAAAAACAGCTGGCCGAACAGAAAAAACGTGAGCTGCTGCGCCAGATGGAGGAAGAGGATTTGATGCGGCGGATGGCGGACGAGGAGGCGGCCAGCGAGGCGCTGGCCATGAGGCAGGCTGAGGCGCGCGCCGCCGCCGGCAAGCGGCAGGCCGAGGTGGCGCGCGTCGTGGGGCAGCACCGCGACCAGATCAGCGCCAAGGTGCGCGGCAATACCCGTCTGCCCGACAACCTGAAAGGCAACCCCGAAGTGCGCTGCGCGGTGAGGCTGCTGCCCACCGGTGAAGTGCAGAGCGTACGGGTGACGCAGAGCAGCGGGAATGCGGCGTACGACGAGGCGGTGGTGCGCGCCATCGTGAAATCCTCCCCCCTGCCGTTGCCTGCCGATCGCGACGCGCGCGCCGCATTCGTGCCGGAACTTTCTTTCGTCCATCGCCCCAAAGAGTGAGCCGGAGGTGTCCGGCGCAAGGCCGCAGGCGGTGCGCAGCAAAAAACCCGGCATGCGGCCTATGCTAAACTGGCCTACCCTATCAAGTGCTTTCGATCGAGATTCCCGTCCCCATGTTGCGTGCTGTTTTACTGCTGCCCCTGTTGTGTTTTGCCTTGCTGGGCGCATCGTTTTCTGCGCGAGCGGCAATGGAGATCCAGGTGATCGGCGGTGCGGCCAACAAGATTGCGGTGGCAATGGTGCCGTTCAAGGCCGCGCCGGGCCAGCCTGTCCCCGCGCTGACCCAGATTGCGGGGGACGACCTCGACCGCAGCGGCCAATTCAGGCTGGTGGATGTCGGCGGGATGCCGCAGCCGGCCGAGTCCGCGCAAATCAACTACGGTGCCTGGCGTAGCAAGGGGGCGGACGCCATGGTGGTCGGCCAGGTGGCCGCATTGCCCGGGGGCCGATTCGAAATCCGGTTTCGACTACTCGACGTGCTCAAGCAGACGCAGCTGGCAGGCTACAGCTACACCATTTCGGCGGCGCAATGGCGCGCGACGGCGCACCAGATTGCCAATATCGTGTACGAAAGGCTGACCGGCATCCCGGGCGCATTCGGCAGCCGCATCGCTTATGTGCAGAAGCAGGGCAAGTCCTTCGAGCTGCGCGTGGCCGATGCCGACGGACAAAACCCGCGCACCGTCGTGCGCTCCGTCGAGCCGCTGATTTCGCCGATGTTCTCACCCGACGGCACCCGCCTGGCGTACGTGTCGTTCGAAGACAAAAAGCCCATTGTGTATGTGCAGTCCTTGCAGGATGGCGCTCGCCGCAAGCTTGCGGCATTCAAGGGATCCAATTCGGCGCCGGCCTGGTCGCCCGACGGCAGGCGTCTGGCCGTGGTGCTGACGCGCGACGAGGCGTCGCAGATCTATCTGATCAACGCCGACGGCAGCGGGCTCGTCCGGCTGACCCAGGGCGGGAACATCGATACCGAGCCGGTGTTTTCGCCGGATGGACAAACCGTGTATTTCACCTCGGATCGCGGCGGCAGCGCGCAAATTTATCGGGTGGCGGCCAGCGGCGGCGAGCCCAAGCGCGTGACCTTCAACGGCAGCTACAATGTTTCCCCCGCGATCAGCCCGGATGGGCGGCACCTCGCCTACATCGGCCGCGAGGGGGGGCGGTTCAGCGTGGTGCTGCATGAAGTGGCCTCCGGGCAGACCCGCGTGCTAACCGATACCGTGCGCGACGAATCGCCCAGCTTTGCGCCCAACGGCCAGGCCGTCCTGTATGCCACCGTAGAGGGCGGACGCGGGATACTCGGCACGGTGAGCCTGGATGGCAAAACGCGTGCGCGCCTGTCCGAACCGGGCGTCGATGCCCGCGAGCCGGCCTGGGGGCCATAAGGGTGCATTTTGTTTCGAGGCGGGAGACGCCGCAGGGGTGCAGGCCCGTGCCGCTCGCGCCAGACCGTTTTCATTAATAGGGAGGAGCGACTGATGAACAAGATTTTCTGGCCCGTTCTGCTGGCATTGACCCTGTCCGCGTGCGGCACCACCGGCGGCACGCAAGCCACCGTTGAAGACCGCACCGGCGGCAAAACCGGCGCTGCCGGTGCGGGGCAGGCCGGCGGCAGCGGCAAGGCCGCCGGCACCGAAACCGTTGCGCTGGGTGGCGCGGGCGTGGCAGGCAGCTCGCTGGACGGCAGCGGCAGCTATGCCGGCGACCCGCGCAAGAACCCGGCCAGCCCGCTGTCCACCCGCAGCATATTTTTCGATTACGACAGCTTCGTGGTGAAGGACGAATATCGTCCGGTGCTCGAAGCGCATGCGGGCTATCTGCTGTCCAAGCGCGATGCGCGCGTGATTCTGCAGGGCAATGCCGACGAACGCGGCAGCCGCGAATACAACCTGGCGCTGGGGCAAAAGCGCGCCGAAGCGGTGCGCAAGGCGCTGGCCGTGCTGGGCGTGGGCGAAGCGCAGCTGGAAGCGGTCAGCTTCGGCGAGGAAAAGCCGCGCAACGAAGCCAGCACCGAGGAAGCGTACGCCGAGAACCGCCGCACCGATGTGGTGTACGCCGACGAGTAAGCGGTTTTGATGCGCTACGCTTTGATTCTCGCTTCCGTGTTCGCGCTGGCCCAGCCCGCGCGGGCGGACACCGCCGAGCTTGCCCGCCAGGTGCAGGCGCTCGATACCCGCCTCGGCAAGCTGGAGGGGGCGATGCTGCAAAACCAGCAATTGCTGGGCCTGCTGACGGAAGTCGAAGCGCTCAAGGCCGAAATCGCCCGGCTGCGTGGCCAGGCGGAAGTCCAGGTGCACCAGCTGGACACGCTGGGCAAGCGGCAGAACGATCTGTATGTCGACCTCGACCAGCGCCTGACGGATCTTGCCAAGGCAGCCAGGCCTGCGCCGGTTGCCGCTGCGGTTCAGCCCGCTGCGCCCCCCAGCGCGCCTGCCGCCGCACCCGCGCCTGCGGTTGCCGCTGCAGCCACGCCAGCGGACCCGCAGCTTGAGTCGCGCAGCTATGAAGCGGCGCTCGGCCATTTCCGCGAAGCCAACTACGCGGGCGCCATTGCCGGATTCAAGGGCTTTCTCAAGGCCTATCCCGACAGTGCGCTGGCCTCCAATGCGCAATATTGGATCGGCTATTCGTATTACGCCCTGAAGGATTACAAATCCGCGCTGGCCCACCAGCAGAAACTGGTGGCGGCCTATCCCGCCAGCGCCAAGGTGCCCGACGCGCAACTCAATATCGCCGCCAGCCAGATCGCGCTGGACAACATCGACGGAGCGCGCAAAACGCTCGAAGAGCTGGTGGCCAAATATCCCGGCACCAACGCGGCCAATATCGCCACCCGCCGGCTGGCCGCATTCAAGTAGGCTGGCGTGTCCGGACCCGTTACGCTCCACCCGCCAGAAACAGGCCGTGCTTGCCACCGCGAGCACCCTGCGGGGCATGAAGGGCCGGCCGAGCGGCAACATGAAGACGCTGAAGCCCATGTGGAGTCGTATGCCCCTGCAAGCACAAGCACGCTGCGCCTGACGGAGGTGTTTTTTTCCCTGCAGGGCGAAACCAGCCGCACGGGCTTGCCGACGGTGTTCATCCGTCTGTCTGGCTGCCCGCTGCGCTGCCGCTGGTGCGACACGCCTTACAGCTTCCAGGGTGGCGAAACCGTCGCCCTGGGCGCATTGCTGGCGCGGGTGGCGGAATACGGCGCGCCCACGGTGTGCGTCACCGGCGGCGAGCCGCTGGCGCAGAAAAACTGCCTGCCATTGCTGACCGCGCTGTGCGACGCCGGCTATTCGGTGTCGCTGGAAACCAGCGGCGTGCTCGATATCGGCAAGGTCGATCCGCGGGTGTCGCGCATCGTCGACATCAAGCCGCCGGCATCGGGCGAGGCGGCGCGCAACCGCTGGGAAAATATCGCCCATCTCACGCCGCACGACGAAATCAAGTTCGTCCTGGCCGACCGCGCCGACTACGAATGGGCGCGCGAGATCATTCAGGCCCGGAGCCTCGCGCGGGTTTGCCCGATCCTGTTTTCGCCGGTGCAGGGCGAACTGCCGCCGGCGCAGCTGGCCGACTGGATTTTGGCCGACAGGCTGCCGGTGCGGTTGCAGGTGCAGTTGCACAAGGTGCTGTGGGGCAACGCGCCAGGCAAATGAAACCCGCCGTCATCCTGCTTTCCGGCGGGCTGGACTCCGCCACCGTGCTCGCGATCGCGCGCGCAGCCGGCTACGCCTGCCACGCGCTGAGCCTGGACTACGGCCAGCGCCACAATGCCGAACTCGCCGCCGCGGCGCGGCTGGCCGCAAGCCTGGGGGCCGCCGGACACCGGGTGGTGCGGCTGGGGCTGGGGGATTTCGGCGGCTCGGCGCTGACCGATGCGGCCATTGCCGTGCCCGAAACGCCGACCGCGGGCATTCCGGTCACCTACGTGCCCGCGCGCAACACGGTGATGCTGGCGCTGGCGCTCGCCTGGGCCGAAGTCCTGGGCGCACGCGACATCTTCATCGGAGTCAATGCCGTCGATTATTCCGGCTACCCCGACTGCCGCCCCGAATTCATCGCCGCATTCGAACACATGGCCAACCTGGCGACCCGCGCCGGAATCGAAGGCGCGAAGCTTCGCATCCACGCGCCGCTGCAGCATCTGTCCAAGGCGCAGATCATCCAGCGCGGCGCCGCGCTTGGCGTCGACTACGCGCAGACAGTGAGCTGCTACCAGGCCGATGCCGACGGGCGTGCCTGCGGCGTGTGCGATGCCTGCCGCCTGCGGCGCCAGGGATTCGCACAGGCAGGGGTGCCCGATCCCACGCTGTATAAGAGCATCCCCGCGGATCCGGCCTGAGCGACCGGGCGTTCTGTCGGCGTATCCCGCCCGTGCGGCGCACGGCATGACGGGTGTTTCTTACAAAAAACCGTCATAAGGCTTTACCCGGCCGCGCAGCTTCAGATATAATTTCGCGCTTTCGCGGATGCGGCTTCTGCCATGCAGGTTCAGGCCAAATCCACGGGTCGGTAGCTCAGCCGGTAGAGCAGCGGACTTTTAATCCGTTGGTCGCGAGTTCGAATCTCGCCCGACCCACCAATTCAAAAAGCCACGGTTCGCCGTGGCTTTTTACTTTTCCACGCTATGGCGCAATTGCTTAGCGCTGGAGCCTGGGGAATCAGGTTTTGGCGATGCGTACAAGCCGTCTGGTGAGGTGCGACTTCATGTCTCTCCTCGTGTTGCACACAATGTGGATATAGACGATTTCCTGCCGCACTTCATAGATTATTCTGTTCATGCCCGCGATAACTTGACGGTATTGCGTGAGGTTAAGGCGATCGAGTTCTTCGGGAACGTTGCCGCCAAGCGGAAATGTCCCGATGGACTTTACAGCGTCTTTAATCTTTGCGTAGCTGACTTGCCAGGCGTCCTTGCCGAACTGCTTGACCATGTAGCCTTGAAGTTCCTTCAGGTCGAGTTCCGCCGACTTCAGGAACACGATTTGAAAGCTCATTGAGCGGCTTCCCTGTCGATGTCGGCGAACGCCTCATCGGCGGTGCGGAAATGCCCCTGTTCAATTTCACGGTTGCCCAAAGCCAGCAGCTTGAGCAGCGCCAGCGTCTCCTCCTGTTCCTCGTATGAGCGGACATCCATCACCACGAGTCTGGCTTCCCCGTTCTGGGTAATAAGCATGGGTTCCCGGCTTTCGGTGATATCCCGGATGATTTCAGCTGCGTGGCTTTTGAGATAACTGATGGGCTTGACTTGAGTTGAAAATTTCATGGTTTGGCTCCTGTCTGGACGAGCGCCGACAAGACCGATTATAGTCCGAATTAAGGTTGGAGCGGGATGTGGTGTCTGCCCCCATTTCTGCCAATTCAAGAAGCCACGGTTCGCCGTGGCTTCTTTTTTTCCCGAATGACTGCCGAAAAATGTCACCCCGTGCCGTATAGGGGCAGGGCATGGGCGCGGGATTCCGCTGCGGCCGCGTCCGGTTTTGGGGGAAGCGCAAGCAATATCAAGGCGTTCGGCCTGCCAGCGCAATTTTCCCCGGCGCACGCTAAAGTTGGCACAGCCCCTGCTCGTTAATGAACCAGACACGGCAGGCTCGTGTTCAACTTGCCCAAACTTAAGGAGATTTGAAATGCGTAAAGTTCAACAAGGTTTTACCCTGATCGAACTGATGATCGTGGTGGCGATCATCGGTATTCTGGCTGCGGTGGCGATTCCGGCTTATTCGGACTACACCGTCAAGGCCAAGGTGGGCAACGCACTGACCGCGGCTGACAGTCTCAAGACAGCTGTGGGCCTTTGCTCCCAAGAGGCGGGAGGGGTTCTGGACTCTTGTGATACTGGCAGCAGCGGAATTCCCGCATTCAACGCGACCAAAGAAGTTGCATCGGCATCGGTTACGGATGGCGTAATTACGCTTACCCTCGCAACCGGCATTGGTACGGGCGTGGATGGTAAGACGATTACCATGACGCCGACGGTGGGCACTACCAGCCTTACCTGGAAGAACACGACCGGTGTTACGCATACTGCAGGCTTGGCCGCGATCGAGAAGAACAACATCTAACTCGCGGAGAAATATAGGGACTAACCCCTAGTCAGCCAAGCCCCTCCTCGGAGGGGCTTTTCTTTATTCAGGCCCAAAAAACCCGCCTTCGTGAAAAGACGGGAATAAAGGGGGGCAGACACGATATTGTTGAGGGGTGAAGCAAGAAAGTTATGCCCCATCTCGGTCAGCGATAAACCCCGCGCCGGTTGCCGAGACGTACCACGGTGATCAGTATTTTTGCGTCTTTGATCTGGCAGACGAGGCGCCAATCGCCTACACGATATTTCCAGAACTCGCCCAGTTCGCTACCCCTCAACGCCTGCCCGATGCTTCTGGGGTCGTCCAGGGAGGCCAGGCGCTCGCGCATAAAGCCGAGCAATCGCTTGGCGACAGGCTTGTCCGGTTTGGCGAGTTGTTTTTCAGCAGTTTCGGAAAGCTCAATCGGCCAAGCCAAGTCGTGCCTCCACTTCCTCTAGGGGGTGGGTGCGCTCCTCGCCGCTGTCCAGGCGACGCACCACCTGTTCAGCGAGGTAGAGGTCTTCCATGTCTTCCAGGTATTCCAGAATGGCTTCGCGGGCATAAAAGGTCTTGCTGCGTCCCGTGCGCTTTGCAAGATTATCCAGCCTGGCTTCGAGGTCTTCCGGCAAGCGAATCGCTAGCATGGCGTGTTCCTTAAAAAATGCCGCTATACAAGTAGCGCGTAAATGGGATCAGTGATCCTGTTTAAACTATTCAGGCCAAAACAAAACCCCGCCTTCGTGAAAAGACGGGGTTTGCCGGCAGTCCGAGACCGCCCAAGCGGTCTTTTTTTAGCCCGTAGTGACCCGCTGCGGGGCCCAGGCTGCTTCAGATCACGCCCTGCGCCAGCATGGCGTCGGCCACCTTGATGAAGCCGGCCAGGTTGGCGCCGTCGACGTAGCTGATGCTGCCGTCTTCGCGCCGGCCGTGTTGCAGGCAGGCCTGGTGGATGCCCTGCATGATGCCGAGCAGGCGGGCATCGACCTCTTCGCGCGGCCACGACAGGCGCATGGCATTCTGGCTCATTTCCAGGCCCGAGGTGGCCACGCCGCCGGCATTGCTGGCCTTGCTGGGGGCGTACAGGATGCGGTGCTTGTCGAAGAGCCGGGCGGCATCGGCGGTCGAGGGCATGTTGGCGCCTTCGGCCACGGCAACCAGGCCGTTCTTGATCAGCATCGCCGCATCGTCGCCGTTGAGTTCGTTCTGGGTGGCGCAGGGCAGCGCCACCTCCATCGGCACGCTCCAGGGGCGCATGCCGGCATGGAATTCGGCGCCGACGCGCTCCGCGTATTCACTGACGCGGCCGTGGAGGTGGTTCTTGACCTCCATCAATTCGGCGAGCTTGTCCGGGGTGAAGCCGGCGTTGTCCACCACCGTGCCGCTCGAGTCCGATACCGTGACGACCTTCGCGCCCAGGGCCATGGCTTTTTCGATGACGAATTGCGCCACGTTGCCCGAGCCGGAGACGCCGACCCGCAGGTTCTCGATCGAGCGGCCGGCATGCTTGAGCATTTCGTCGGCGAAATAGACTGCGCCGTAGCCCGTGGCTTCCGGGCGAATGAGCGAGCCGCCGTAGCTCAGGCCTTTGCCGGTGAAGACGCAATCGGCGCGGTTGGTCAGCTTCTTCACCATGCCGGCCATGAAGCCGACCTCGCGCGCACCGACGCCGATGTCGCCCGCCGGGACGTCGGTTTCGGCGCCGATGTGGCGATGCAGTTCGGTGATGAAGGCCTGGCAGAAGCGCATCACTTCGCCGGGGCTCTTGCCTTTGGGGTCGAAATCCGAACCGCCCTTGCCGCCGCCCATGGGCAGCGTGGTCAGGGCGTTCTTCAGGGTCTGCTCGAAAGCCAGGAACTTGAGGATGGACAGGTTGACCGAGGGATGAAAGCGCAGTCCGCCCTTGTAGGGGCCGATGGCCATGCTGTGCTGGATGCGGTAGCCGCGGTTGACCTGGACGTCGCCATGGTCGTCGACCCAGGAGATCCGGAAAATGACGATCCGCTCCGGTTCGATCAAGCGATCCAGCAGGCCGTGTTCGGCGTACTTGGGGTGCTGGGACACGAACGGCCACAGGCTTTCGATGACCTCGGTAACGGCTTGCAGATACTCCGGTTGCCCAGGGTTGCGCTCGGCGGCGCGGCGGATGAATTCGTCCGGATGCTGGTATTTCATGTTGCGTCGACTCGGTGGTTTGAAAAAGGGAAAAGCGAGACTGTATCACCCCTTGCCGGGCGGAGTGTGCGGCATCGGGAGGCGGGCGGTTTCAGGGGCGGTCTGCGTCCTGGAAGATGCGCCGGATGAGCTCGGCTGCAAATCCGCGGCTTTGCAGGAAGCGCATCTGCCTGGCTTTCTCCGGCGCGTCGGCGGGCATGGAGCCGAATTTCTTCTGCCATACTTCGCGCGCGCGCTCAAATTCGCTGTCGCGGTTCTCGCTCAGCACGGCTTCGATGATGGTGTCGCCCACGCCGCGCTGCCGCAGATCGTAGGCCAGCTTCATGCTGCCGGCGCGGGCGCGGTGGTCGGCAACCCAGCTTTCGGCGAAGCGGCGGTCGGACAGCCAGTTCCGGACCTCGAATGCGTCGAGCAGGGCGGCGATGTCGGGGCTGGCGAAGCCCGCCTGCCCGAGCTTGCGGGCGAGCTCGAAGCGGCTGTGCTCGCGCCGCGCCAAAAGGCGCAGGGCGCGCTCGCGCAGCTCGCCGGGCTCAGGCGCCGGCTTCATCCTCGTCCGCCATGGGGTTGTTGACGCCGACCGCGGCGCGGACCTTGGCCTCGATCTCGTGGGCGATTTCCGGGTGTTCCTTGAGGAATTCGCGCGCGTTGTCCTTGCCCTGGCCGATCTTCTCGCCGTTGTAGGCGTACCAGGCGCCGGACTTGTCGACCAGCTTGTGGGCGACGCCGAGTTCGATGATCTCGCCTTCGCGCGAGATGCCCTGGCCGTAGAGGATATCGAAGAAGGCTTCCTTGAACGGCGGCGAGACCTTGTTCTTGACGACCTTGACCTTGGTTTCGTTGCCGATGATCTCGTCGCCCTTCTTGATCGCGCCGACGCGGCGGATGTCGAGGCGCACCGAGGCGTAGAACTTGAGCGCATTGCCGCCGGTGGTGGTTTCGGGGTTGCCGAACATGACGCCGATCTTCATGCGGATCTGGTTGATGAAGATCACCAGCGTGTTGGTGCGCTTGATGTTGGCGGTGAGCTTCCTGAGCGCCTGGCTCATCAGCCTGGCCTGCAGCCCCATGTGCGAATCGCCCATCTCGCCTTCGATTTCGGCCTTGGGGGTGAGCGCGGCTACCGAGTCGACCACCACCACGTCGACCGAGCCGGAACGCACCAGCATGTCGGCGATTTCCAGCGCCTGCTCGCCGGTGTCGGGCTGCGAGACCAGGAGGTTGTCGACGTCGACGCCGAGTTTCTGCGCGTAGACCGGGTCGAGCGCGTGCTCGGCGTCGATGAAGGCGGCGGTGCCCCCCATTTTCTGCATCTCGGCGATGACCTGCAGGGTGAGCGTGGTCTTGCCGCTTGACTCCGGGCCGTAGATCTCGATCACGCGGCCGCGCGGCAGGCCGCCGACGCCGAGCGCGATGTCGAGGCCGAGCGAGCCGGTGGAGACGGCCTGGATGTCGCGCGACACGTCGTGGTCGCCGAGGCGCATCACCGAACCCTTGCCGAACTGCTTTTCGATCTGTCCGAGCGCGGCGGCGAGCGCCTTCGATTTGTCTTCTGCCAATGCGGGGGATGCCATGGTTTCTCTCTCCTGATCAGTCGGTTTGCGTGAGTGGGGCAGTCGGCAAAGCCGCCTGCATGGCTTGCAATGTAGGCCATACATCCATTGGCGTCAATAAAAAATATCACCTGCATAAAAAATACAACTTGATTGATTGTATTTGATGCCGGCCACCCTATAATTTCGGCCATACTGGCTCGAGCGGAGCGAGCTCTATGATTGCAAAAGAAAAAATGCATCTGGATGTGAAGTGGGCGACACGCCAGCGGCTGCAGTACATCGAAATCATGGCCTGGTATGCCGGGGTGGTGACCCGCAGCGACGTCGCCCGCGCCTTCGGCCTGTCCGATCCGGCTGCGACCAAGGATCTCAAGCTCTACGGCGATCTGGCCCCCGGCAACCTCGTCTACCAGCACAGCGTGTTCGGCTTCGTGCCGGGCGCGGATTTCGGCGCCGTCTTTGCCGACCTGGCGCCCGCTGTCGTGCTGCCGGTCATCGCCGCCAATCTGGCGGTGGCAAACGGGCCGTACGGAAGTGAGTCGATATATGGACTGGCGACCGCGGCGCTGCCGCTGCCCGCCCGCTTGCCGGGCGCGCAGACCCTGGCGCAGATCACCCGTGCCATCCACGGCCGGCGCAAGTTGCGCGTCAGCTACCGCTCCCTGTCAGGGCGGGAGGGCGGGGCGGAGCGGGTGCTGGAGCCGCACACCCTGGTCAATACCGGGCTGCGCTGGCATGTGCGGGCATATAGCGAGGACACCTGCGATTTCCGCGATTTCGTGCTGTCGCGCGTCGTCGAGGCGGAATGCCTGGATACGCCCGCCGAATCGGGCGAGCAGTACGACGACGACTGGGTGGAGACGGTGAGTCTCAAGCTCGCCCCGCACCGCGGGCTCGATGCGCCCAGGCGCGAGAGCCTGCTGCTGGATTACGGCGCAAGCGGCGAGGCCATCGAAGTGACGGTGCGGCGCGCCCTGCTCGGCTATGCGCTGCAGCGGCTCGGCGTCGACGCCACGCCGGAGCATGCGCTGAATCCGAACGCCTACCAGCTGATGCTGCTGAACCGCGACGAGATCGAACCGTTCGCCGCCTGGGCTTTCGGCTAGATTCAGGTTGTAACTTGCGACTTGCCGCTATTCAAGCAAATCGATCAGCCCGCGCAAGGCCGCCGCCACCGCGCGCGAGCGGATTTCCTCGCGGTCGCCGTCGAGGCGGCAGGTCGACGACATGAGCGTGCCATCTTCCAGCGCCCAGCCGTAGCACACCAGTCCGACGGGTTTTTGCGGGGTGCCGCCGCCGGGTCCGGCGATGCCGGAAATGGCGAGCGTGGCCTGGGCGTGGCTGTGCGCCAGGGCGCCGGCCGCCATCGCGCTGGCGGTTTCCTCGGAGACGGCGCCGTATTGGTCGAGGGTTTCGGTGGGCACGCCGAGCATCTCGATCTTGGCGGCGTTGGCGTAGGTGATGAAGCCGCGCTCGTACCACTGCGAGCTGCCGGGCAGCGCGGTGAGCAATTGCCCGACCCAGCCGCCGGTGCAGGACTCGGCGGTGGCCAGCATCCAGCCGCGCGCGCGCAGCCTGTCGCCGAGTTCGGCGGCGAGCTGCTGCAGTTCTTCGTTGCTTACACGAGCCATTGCATTCCTTTGATCGCGGCGATTGCGTACGCTGCCGCCAGCAGGTCGTCGAACATCACGCCGAAGCCGTTTTTCAGATGCGCATCGGCGAGCCGGATCGGCCAGGGTTTCAGGATATCGAACAGGCGAAAGAGTGCAAAGGCCAGCGCAATCCATGGCCAGCCGGCGGGGGTGAACAGCAGCGCCGGAATAAACATGAGAACGAGCGCGAAGGCGACGATTTCGTCCCACACCATGCCGCCGTGGTCGGCGACGCCGAGCGCACGGCCGGTGCGCCCGCAGGCCCACACGCCGAGCAGGAAGGCTGCGATCAGCAGAATGATCCGGTTCGGCAGGTCGGGCGCGGCGGCAGCGATCAGCCAGAACAGCGGCAGGCCGAGCAGGGTGCCGACGGTGCCGGGCGCTTTCGGTGCGAGTCCGCTGCCGAAGCCGAAGGCGATCAGGTGCGCCGGGTGGGCGAAAAGAAATTTGAAATCAGGCTGCAAAGTGGTCATATCCGGTGTGTTCGACGGCCAGCCGCTGGCCGTCGGGGCCGACGACCGCGAGTCCGGCTTCGGCGGTGATGTGGCCGATGCGGGTGACCGCGACGCCGGCATTTTTGGCGGCCGTCTGCACGGCATCGCGCTTGGCGGGCGGCGCGGTGAAGCACAGCTCATAGTCATCGCCGCCCGCCAGCACGCAATCGCGCGCGACTTTTTCATGCAGATACGCCCGCACCACCGGCAGCGTGGGCAGCGCAGCGAATTCGAGTCCGGCACCGGCCTGCGAGCGCTCCAGAATGTGCCCGAGGTCGCCCAAGAGGCCGTCCGAGATGTCGATCGCGCTGGAGGCGACGCCGCGCAGTGCGATGCCGAGCGCCACCCGCGGCGTCGGCAGGTAGAGTGCGGGCAATACCTTGGCGGCGTCGATCTGCTCCATGAACAGGCGGCCCTGGCGATACGCCAGCGCCATTGCCGCCGAGCCGATCACGCCGGATACCCAGACGTCGTCGCCGGGCTTGGCGCCGTCACGCCGCAGCGCTTCGCCCGGCGGGACTTCACCGATGACCGTGATGCTGATCGTCAACGCGCCGCGCGTGGTGTCACCGCCGACCAGTTCGATGCCGTGCTGGTCGGCCATGCGGAAAAAGCCGCGCGCAAACGCGGTGAGCCAGGCGTCGTCCGCGGCCGGCAGCGCGATGGAGAGCGTGGCCCAGCGCGGCGTCGCACCCATCGCGGCGAGGTCGGACAGGTTCACCGCCAGCGACTTGTGGCCGATGCCGGCGGGGCTGTCCTGCGGCGAGAAGTGGCGGCCTTCGAGCAGCATGTCGGAGGACACCGCGAGCTGCATGCCCGGCGTCGGCGCCAGCAGCGCGCAGTCGTCCCCCACGCCCAGCACCGCGCCGGGCGTGGCGCGGGTGAAGTGGCGGGCGATGAGGTCGAATTCCACGCGAGACTCAAGAGGCAAGGTTCAAGGGACAAGGCGGAACGCGTGACGAGGGCCGTTCATGGCCGGCCGCAACCCTGTCCCTAGTCTTTCTTGCGTGCATGCCCGATTTCCACTGCGCGCACGTCCTGCGCCAGCTTGTCGAGCACGCCGTTGATGTATTTGTGGCCGTCGGTGCCGCCGAACTTCTTGGCGAGCTCGACACCTTCGTTGATGGCGACGCGCCACGGCACGTCGGGGCAGTGCAGCAGCTCGTAGGCGCCGATGAGCAGGATGCCGCGCTCGATCGGCGAGAGTTCGGCGAGCGGGCGGTCGAGCAGGGGGGTGACGCGCGAACTCAGCATGTCCTCCTCTTTCAGCACGCCGTAGAGCAGGGTGCGGAAATAGGCCTCGTCGGCGCGCTTGAACTGCTCGTCTTCCTTGAGGTTGGCGGCAATCAGGGTGACGTCGGCGCCGCCCACCAGCCAGGCGTATACCCCTTGCAGCGTGAATTCGCGGGCAATTTTGCGGGAACCGGCCATTGTCAGAGACGCTTCAGCAGGTTGGCCATTTCGACCGCCACGCGCGCGGCGTCGCGGCCTTTTTCAGCCATGCGCACGTGGCCCTGCTCTTCGGTGTCGACGGTGAGGATCGTGTTGGCGATCGGCACGCCGGTCTCCAGCTGCACGTCGAGGATGCCGCGCGCGGATTCGTTCGACACCACTTCGAAGTGATAGGTGTCGCCGCGCACCACCGCGCCGATGGCGATCAGTGCATCATACTTTCCGGACTGCGCCATTTTTTGCAGCACCAGCGGGTGCTCCAGCGCGCCGGGCACATCGACCAGCAGCACGTCGTCGCGGGCGACGCCGAGCCGGGCCAGTTCGATTTCGCAGGCCGACAGCAGGCCTTCGCAGATGTCCCGGTTGAAACGGCTCATGACGATGCCGATTTTGAGCCCGCCGCCCTGGTAGACCGGATCGAGTTCGGAGAAGTGGTTGGTGGTTCCCATGGGATGTCCTTTGAATGATCGTCTCGATCGGATCGAGCCTATGCCTTTTCGGAATAGCCGGTGACTTCCAGCCCGAACCCGTCCATCGCGGGCATCTTGCGCGGGCTGGCCAGCAGCTTCATTTTGCCGACGCCGAGGTCGCGCAGGATCTGCGCCCCGATGCCGTAGTCGCGCAGATCGTATTTGCGGCTGTCGACCGGCGCCGGGTTGATACGGTGCAGCAGCGCATCGGCGGTTTCCGGCCGATGCAGCAGAACCAGCACGCCGGACTGCGATTCGGCGATGCGTTCCATCGCGCCCATGATCGGCCACGAATGGCCGCCGCCGGTGACGTCGAGGAAGTCCATCACCGAGAGCGGCTCGTGCACGCGCACCAGGGTTTCATGGTCGGCATGGATCGTGCCCTTGACCAGTGCGAGGTGGGTCTCCTTGGCGCATTTGTCGCGGTAGGCGATCAGGCGGAAGGCGCCGTACACCGTCTGGATCAGGCGGTCGGCGGCGCGCTCGACCAGGCTTTCGGTCTGGTTGCGGTAGTGGATGAGGTCGGCGATGGCGCCGATCTTCAGGCCATGTTCCTGCGCGAACGGGATCAGATCGGGCAGGCGCGCCATGGTGCCGTCGTCCTTGAGGATTTCGCAGATGACGGAAGCGGGCTGCAGTCCGGCCAGTCCCGCGAGGTCGCAGCCGGCCTCGGTGTGGCCGGCGCGCACCAGCACGCCGCCGGGCTGCGCGCGCAGCGGGAAGATGTGGCCGGGCTGGATGATGTCGGCAGCCCTGGCGTCGCGCTTCACCGCGGCCTGGATGGTCACCGCGCGGTCGGCCGCGGAGATCCCGGTGGTCACGCCTTCGGCGGCCTCGATCGACACCGTGAACGCGGTGCCGTGCGGGGTCTGGTTGTCGGAGACCATCTGCTTCAGGCCAAGCTGGCGGCAGCGCTCGTCGGTCAGCGTCAGGCAGATCAGTCCGCGCCCGTACCTGGCCATGAAGTTGATCGCCTCGGGGGTGACGTGCTCGGCCGCCATCACCAGATCGCCCTCGTTTTCGCGGTCTTCCTCGTCGACCAGCACGACCATGCGGCCGGCCTTGAGTTCTTCGATAATTTCCAGGGTGGAGGCGAGGCTCATCGGTCGTTGTCCCTAACTTAATCTTTATCCGCGGGGTTCGTGAATTGCATCATGCGCTCGACATAGCGCGCGATCATGTCGACTTCCAGGTTGACGCGGCTGCCCGCCTGCAGATGCTTGAGCGTGGTCATTTCCAGCGTATGCGGGATGAGGTTGAGCGCGAAGCGCGTGCCGGCGACCGTATTGACCGTGAGCGATACACCGTTCACCGTGATCGAGCCCTTGCGGATGATGTAGCGCGCGAGTTCGGCCGGGGTGTCGATTTCCAGCAGGTGCGACTCGCCTGCCGGCGCGAAGCGGTGCACCGTGCCGACGCCGTCGACGTGTCCCGACACCAGATGCCCGCCGAGCCGGTCGGCCAGCCGCAGCGCCTTCTCCAGATTGACCTCGGCGCCTGGCATGAAACCCGCCGTGACGCGCAGGGTCTCGGCGGAGACGTCGACGCTGAAGCTGTCGGGCGCCAGCGCCATCGCGGTCAGGCACACGCCGTTGACCGCGATGCTGTCGCCCAGGCCGACGTCGGTGAAGTCGAGGCCGCCGCCATGGATGGTCATGCGCGCGTCGGCGCCGTGCGCTTCGTATTCGTGGATGCGGCCAATAGCTTGGATGATGCCGGTGAACATGCGGTAAGAGGCCAGCCAGTAAGACCCCGCATTGTAGGCGTTTAGGCTGGGCGGGAGAACCCCGGCCTTGCGCGCGCGGAAACGGATCGATGTTCATATAAGGATAAGCGGGTCTTCAAGTTGCTATAATGGGCGTCAATTTCTGTAGAGGATGGAAAGACCGACATGCTTGCGTCCAGATCGTTTGCCATTCGCGGCCATACCCTGCTGCCCATCGTGCAGGGCGGGATGGGCGTGGGCGTGTCGGCCCACCGGCTGGCGGGCGCGGTGGCGCGCGCCGGCGCGATGGGAACGATAGCGAGTATCGACCTGCGGCATCATCACGCCGATCTGTCGGAGCAGTCGCAGCGCTGCCGCGACAAGGACGAACTCAACCGGCTCAACTTCATCGCGCTCGACCGGGAAATCAAGGCTGCGCTCGCTATCGCGGCCGGCCATGGTCTGGTCGCGGTCAACGTGATGAAGGCAGTGGACGCGTATCCGGCCTACGTGCGGCAGGCGTGCGCCTCGGGCGCGCAGGCGATCGTGATGGGCGCGGGGCTGCCGCTCGATCTGCCGGAGCTCGCCGAAGGCTATCCCGGCGTTGCACTGATTCCGATCCTGTCGGATGCGCGCGGCGTCGCCGTCGTGCTGAAGAAATGGGCGCGCAAGGGGCGACTGCCGGATGCCATCGTGATCGAGCACCCGCGCTACGCAGGCGGCCATCTCGGCGCGCCGGACCCGGCCGAGTTGACGAATGCGCGTTTCGATTTCGCCGCGGTGTTGCCCGGCATTTTCAAGGTTTTCGACGAGCAGGGCATCGCGCGCGGGCAGATTCCGATCATCGTCGGCGGCGGCTTCAACAGCCACGAGAAGGTGCTGGCTGCGCTGGCGCTGGGGGCGAGCGCAGCGCAGGTCGGCACGCCGTTTGCCGTGACCGAGGAAGGCGATGCCCACCCCAACTTCAAGCGCGTGCTGCTGGATGCGAAACCCGAAGACATCGTCACTTTCATGAGCGTGGCCGGGCTGCCCGCGCGCGCGGTGAAAACGCCATGGCTCGCCAACTACCTCAAGCGCGAATCCAGGCTGCAGGCGGTGGCGAAGGCCGACCCCGGGCGCTGCGCCATCGGCCTGCATTGCCTGGCGCAATGCGGCCTGCGCGACGGCCTCAGGAAAGCCGGCCAGTTCTGCATCGACTCGCAGCTGGTGGCCGCGCTCAAGGGCGACGTCAACAAAGGCCTGTTCTTCCGCGGCAGCGAAAGCCTGCCGTTCGGCCGCGCGATCCGGCCGGTGCAGGATCTGATCGACTATCTGCTCACCGGCGGGAAGCCGGCGGCCACGGCAGCGTGAGCAGCCTCGCCGATCGCATCCACACCTTCGGCCGCGCCATGCTGGAACGGCACGGCGAGCGGGTGCACAAGATCGCGCTCGATGCCGGCTTCACCTGCCCCAATCGCGACGGCAGCAAGGGCATCGGCGGCTGCACTTTCTGCAACAACAAGTCCTTCGCCCCGGGCGCGCGCGACCCGGCGCCGCTCGCCGCGCAGTTCGAGCGCGCGCGCGGCCGCATTGCGCGGGGCACCGGCGCGCGCCGCTTCATCGCCTATTTCCAGGCCTACACCAATACCTATGCGCATGTGGACGAGCTGCGCGCGCTGTACGACGCCGCGCTGGCGGCGCCCGACGTGATGGGGCTGTCGATCGGCACGCGGCCCGACTGCGTGCCGCTGCCGGTGCTGGATCTGCTGGCGGAATACCGCGACCGCGGCCACGAGGTGTGGCTGGAACTCGGCCTGCAGTCGTCCTTCGACGCCACCCTGGCACGCGTCAACCGCGGCCACGGCTTCGCCGAATACGAGGCGGCGACGCGGGCGGCGCGGGCGCGCGGCATCCCGGTGTGCTGCCATCTCATCGTCGGCCTGCCCGGCGAGGACGCATCCCACAGTCACATCAGCCTCGACCGCGTGCTGGGGATCGGCGTCGACGGCCTCAAGCTGCATCCGCTGCACGTGGTGAAGCACACCCGGCTGGCGATCGAATGGAAGCGCGGCGAGTACACCCCGCTGGCCGAGGCGGATTACCTGCGCATCGCCGCCGATCTGATCGAGCGCACGCCGTGGCAGGTGGTCTACCACCGCGTCACCGGAACCGCCGCGCCCGACGTGCTGCTGGCGCCCGCGTGGTGCGCGAAGAAGTGGGACGTACTGAACGGCATCGCCGACGAGTTGGCGCGGCGCGACAGCCGCCAGGGCGCCCGCGCAGGCCAAATCTGGAAGGAGAAAAGTCATGCCGCTTGATCTGATCTGCCCGGCGGGCAGCTTGGTTTCGCTCAAGGCCGCCATCGACAACGGCGCCGATGCGGTCTACATGGGGTTCCGCGACAACACCAACGCGCGCGCCTTTCCCGGCCTCAACTTCGACGAGGCGCAGGCGGCCGAAGGCCTGCGCTACGCGCACGAGCGTGGCCGCAAGGTGCTGCTCGCGCTCAACACCTATCCGCAGTCCGACAGCTGGCAGCGCTGGACCGGCGCGGTCGACCGCGCCGCGAAGCTCGGCATGGACGCGGTGATCCTCGCCGACCCCGGGCTGATGCGCTACGCGGTCAGGCATCACCCGCAGCTCAGGCTGCACCTGTCGGTGCAGGGCTCGGCCACCAGCTACGAGGCGGTGAATTTCTACCGCGAGCATTTCGGCATCCAGCGCGCCGTGCTGCCGCGCGTGCTGTCGCTGCCGCAGGTGGAAAACGTGGTCAAGAATACCGCCGTCGAGATCGAGCTGTTCGGCTTCGGCGGCCTGTGCGTGATGGTGGAAGGGCGCTGCCTGCTGTCGTCGTATTGCACCGGCGAATCGCCCAACTCGGCGGGCGTGTGCTCGCCGGCGAAAGCGGTGCAGTGGAAGGACACCCCGGCCGGCCTGGAATCGCGGCTGAACGGCGTGCTGCTCGACCGCTACGGCAAGGACGAAAAGGCCGGCTACCCGACGCTGTGCAAGGGCCGCTTCGACGTCGGCGGCGAGACCTATTACGCCATCGAGGAGCCCACCAGCCTCAATACCCTTGACCTGCTGCCGGACATGCTGAAAATCGGCATCGCCGCGATCAAGATCGAAGGCCGCCAGCGCAGTCCGGCCTACGTGGCGCAGGTGACGAAGGTGTGGCGCGCCGCCATCGATGCGGTGAAGAAGGACGCCGCCGGCTTCAAGCCCGCGCCGGCCTGGCAGGACGAACTCAACAAGCTGTCGGAAGGGCAGAGCCATACGCTCGGCGCCTACCACCGGCCGTGGAAGTGAGAGGCGAGGGGCGGGTGATGCATCCTCTTTTCTTGAATCTTGTAACTTGAATCTTGCCCCTGTGAAATGAACCTCAGCCTCGGCCCCCTCCTGTATTACTGGTCGCGCGACGACGTCCTCGCTTTCTACGACGAAGCGAAACACTGGCCGGTGACGCGCGTGTATCTGGGTGAAAGCGTGTGTTCGCGCCGCCATCTGCTGCGCTTGCCGGACTGGCTTGCATTGGCGGAGCAACTTACCGCGGCCGGCAAGGAGGTGGCGCTCTCCACCCAGACGCTGATCGAATCGGAATCCGATCTCAAAACGCTGCGCCGGATCGTGGGCGACGGCCGTTTTCTGGTCGAAGCCAACGAATGGGGCGCGGTGCGGCTGCTGTCCGAGGCGGGCGTGCCCTTCGTCGCCGGCCCGACGCTGAATATCTACAATCCGGAAACACTGGAAGTGCTCGCCGGCCTCGGCGCACAGCGCTGGCTGCCGCCGGTGGAAACCTCGCGTGCCGCGCTGGCGTCGCTGCTCGAACGCGCGCCGGCCGGCATGGAAACGGAATTGTTCGCCTACGGCCGCCTGCCGCTGGCGTATTCGGCGCGCTGCTTCACCGCGCGCCACTACAACCTGCCCAAGGACGATTGCCAGTTCCGCTGCCTCGACCATCCGGACGGGCTGCCGCTGGCTACCCGCGAGGGTGCGCCTTTCCTCACGCTCAACGGCATCCAGACGCAGTCCGCCGGGGTCTACAACCTGATCGGCGAACTGCCGGCCCTGCGCCAGCTCGGCATCGCCAGCCTGCGCCTGTCGCCGCAGTCGCGCCACATGGGGCGCGTGGTCGAGGCTTTCCGGGCGGCGCTGGCAGGCGAGGGCAAGGCTGCCGATGCGCTGGCGCGCGTCATGCCCGGGCCGTCGGTCGACGGCTACTGGCATGGCCGGGCGGGACTGGAATGCGGGACGCAGCAAGCATGCTGATTACGCGCAGACTGGAATTCGACGCCGGCCACCGCATTCCCCATCACGCCAGCCAGTGCCGGCACCTGCACGGCCATCGCTACGCCATCGAGATCAGCCTCTCCGGCGAGATCATCCGCGCCGAAGGCGCGGCGGAGCAGGGCATGGTGATGGATTTTTCCGAAGTGAAGAGCATCGCCAATGCCGCGCTGGTCAGCCGCTGGGATCATGCCTTCCTGGTGTACCAGGGCGATCGCGAAGTGGTCGAGTTCCTGGCGACGCTGGCCGGACACAAGACCGTGGTGCTGCCGGTCGTGCCCACTGCGGAAAACCTTGCGAACGAGGCGTTCCGCATCCTCGACGCGGCCTACCTCGACGGCTACGGCAACCGGCTGCGGCTGCAGCGGGTGCGCTTGTACGAAACCCCCAACAACTGGGCCGACGCCGAGCGCTAGCAAGCAGGCCGCCGACCCATCGAGCACAGGAGCCATCATGCCGAACCTTGTCTTGTCCCCGCAGCTTGTCAACGCGGTCGCCCGGCTTCCCGCCGCGCCGCCCAGCCTGGCGTTTTCGCTGGCCGCCAACCGGCTGCTGTGGCCGGCGCTGAAAACGCTCGACTGGCGGCCGCTGGCCGGCCGGCGCTACGCGATCCGCGTCAAGGATCTCGGGCTCAGCCTGCGCTTTACCGTCACGGCGCGCGGATTCGCGCCGGACAGCGGCGCGCCCGAACTCACCATCAGCGCCACCGCCCGCGATTTCCTGCTGCTGCTGGGCCGGCGCGAAGACCCCGACACCCTCTTTTTCAGCCGCCGCCTGGTGAGCGAAGGCGACACCGAGCTTGGCCTCACCGTCAAGAACCTGCTCGACGCCCTCGACCCCGAGGCGGTGCTGCGCCGCCTGCCCGCGCCGCTGGCCCGCATGGTGCGGCGCCTGATGGCGGCATAGCCGGCCGGGCAGTCGGGAAAAGGGCTTTGCGGCGAACCGCAGCGCATGCGCTTCAGGGCGGCAGCGCGATTTTCTGGTCGACGCTGAACTGGTAGTCGTGGAATACCTGTTCGGCACTGAGCACCTGATAGCTGCCGTCCGGCGCACGCCGGGTGGTGTCCTTCAGGCGCCAGGTGGTCTGGCCGCAGGTCCAGATGTCGAAGTTGCGCATGTGGGTGCACAGGCAGGTCTTGTCGTGGACTGAAACCTTCTTTGCGCCCGGGTGCAGTTCCACCTGGCTGTTGTAGGCGTCGATGTAAGCGCAGCGGCCCTTGGCGTCGAGCAGATAGCCGTAGGCTTCGCAGTTGGGGCGGATGCCGGCGCCGATGCCGGGGCTGCCCTTGAGCATGCGCATCGGGTAGCCGGTCGGCGAAATGGTGTTGACCTCGATGTCGTCCTCGCTGGCCCTGAAGTATTCCTGCTTGACCTTGTCCGGCAGGCCGCACTCGCGGGTGACGGTGAAGCGGGTCGCCACCTGCACCGCGGCCGCGCCCTGTTCGAGGAAGGCCGCGGCATCGCTGCCGGTGAAAATGCCGCCGGCGGCGATCACCGGAATGTCGAGGTGCTCGGCTTTGAGGAAGGCCAGCACCTCGGCGACGATGCTGCGCAAGTCGTATTGCGCCCAGTCCATGCCGAAGCCGAGATGGCCGCCGGCGAGCGGGCCTTCCACCACGACATAGTCCGGCAGCCGCTGCAGCCGCGCGTTCTTGCGCAGGAACATCGCCAGCGCGCGCGGCGAGGAGACGATGATGCCGAGCTTGGCGTCGCGAAAGCGCGGATGGTCCTCGATCAGCGCGAACGAGCCGAGGTGCAGGCCGGCGGACAGGGTGATGCCGTCGATGCCGGCGTCGAGCGCGGCGGAAAGGCGCATGCGCAGCGTCTCGCGCGGCGCGTTCATGGTCAGCTTCTCCATGCAGTTGATGAAGATCATGCCGTCGCCGCGCTTGGCGTCCATGGCATGGAGGACGTGGCTGCGCGTCGCCTCTTCGAGTTCCGCGAGGTTGAAGTGGACCGCGGACTTGTCGCTGCTGGCGACGTTGGCCTTGTATTTCTTCAGCTTCTGGCTGACGAAATTGGTGTCGAAGCGGCGGTCGGACACGGTCTGCACCATGGCGTCGGAAATATGGCCGATGCCGCCGAGGCGTGCCACTTCGAGCGCCAGTTCGACGGTCGAGATGTCCACTCCCATGCCGCCGATGACGATCGGCACCAGCTCCTGTTTGCCAAAGCGCAGGCGGAAATCATCCACGCGTTTCATTCTGATCCTTTAAATGTCGTTGACAGGCCCGGCCGGCGCTTGCGCGCCCGCACCGTGTCCCGTATTGATTCTGAGCGGCGGTATGCCGCTGAAAAAGGCTGCTGCGAACTCGCTCAGCACCTTGTCAGGCTTCGATTCGCTGCCCGAATGATGAAATTGTATCCGGACGCCGCGCGAATGGCACCGGAATGATTGCGGGCGGATGCCGCCGTGGCCGCGCTTTATACGGACTTCAAGATCCTCTTGCATTCTTTAAAAGTTCATTTATATAATCGACCGAACACGTGATCAGCCGATCATGTGTTCGACCTGTGCCATCACAATCCTGGAGACCTCATGAAAAAAATCCTGTTAACCCCCCTGATACTGGCCGCCAGCCTTGCTTCGTCCGGACTCGTCGCCGCCGAATCGCCCCAGGGCGCGGCCCCCATGCCGGCCGAGATGCAACAGATGATGAAGACGTACAAGCCGGAGCTGCGCCAGAAGGTGATGGCGCTGTCGCCCGAACTCAAAGGCACCATCCAGAAGCTGCATGCGGGCCATATGCGGCGCGCCAAGGAGACGACCCTGCGCCAGGTCATGCATGAAATCCTGTCCGAATACCAGAGCATCGCTTCGGCGCTGGCGACCGACAACGCCGAACAGGCGGCCGAGGCGGCCCGGAGGCTGGCCAACCATCGCATACCCAAGGGCGGGTTGCTGCCTTATTTTTCGCTGAATCAGGTCACCGACAACGACCTTGGAGTGCTGCCGGCGATGAACGACATCGTCGAGGGCAGCGCGCTCAAGCTGGCGGACGCGGCGGATGCGGGGGATATGCCGAGAGCGGCCTCCTACATGAGCGACATCATGACGGGATGCGTCGCCTGCCATCAGAAATTCCGCGGCGTGCCCGGCATTTCGGCCAACCTGATGACCCCGCTGTCCAAGTAACGCGCCCCTAGACTGAGGAGAACCGAATATGAATAAAAAAATTGTTGCAGCTGCCGTATCGACCGCGCTCTTTGCATTGACACACCACGCCCACGCCACCAACGGCGACCAGATGTTCGCCATGTCCGCGGCGCAGGCCGGGATGGGCGGCGCCACCGTGGCGCAAGCCCAGGACGCCGCCACCGTGCTGGTCAACCCGGCCGGCATGGCGGGCCTCGGCATCAAGGACGTGCGCATGGACCTCGGCTTCGGCCTCTTGAATCCGCCGCGCGAGGTCAACGGCAACAAGAGCGACTCGAACTGGTACATGATGCCGGCCGGCGCGGCGGTGTTCAACGTCAACGACCGGCTGTTCCTCGGCATGGGCCTGGGCGGCATTTCGGGCATGGGGGTGAACGTGAGCGACATCGTCGCTGCGCCCAATAGCCAGCCCGTAGTGACGACCAAGCAGGTGTTCCGCTTCTCGCCCGCCGCCGCATACAAGGTCAATGACGCCTTCACCCTCGGCGCCTCGCTGAACGTCGTCAGCCAGAGCCTGGCGATGTCGATGGCCGCGATGACCAATCCCGGCCCGCCCCCGGTCTTCACCCAGGTCAACCTGCCGCAGAACCAGCAGTTCGGCTTCGGTGCGACGCTGGGTGCCACCTACACGATCAATCCCAAGCTGCAGGCGGGGTTCACCTGGGTGAGCAAGACCGAGATTTCCGAAATGGAATACCACACGCCCACGGGGACGACCCGTTTCGACATGGACATGCCCGCCTCGGTCGCCTTCGGCCTGGCGTTCAAGCCGATGCCGGGACTTCTCGTCGAGGTCGACATCAAGCGCATTTTCTTCAGCGACGTGATGCAAAGCATCAGCGTGAGCAATCCGCCGCCCGGATTTCCGAACCCGATCCGCTTCGGCTGGGACGACCAGACCGTATATGCCATCGGCGTGAAGAAGGAGATGGGTCCGATGGCGGTCAGCGTCGGCTACAACTACGGCAAATCGCCGATCGGCCCCGAGGACGTCAACTTCAACCTCGGTTCGACCGCGATCGTCGAGCATCATCTGTCGTTTGGCCTCACGCGCAAGTTCAGCAGCAAGGTGAGCGGCAGCTTCGCCTACACCCATGCCTTTGAAAACGACATGACCGCAAGCGTCGGGCCGGCCAACACAATCAAGATCAACCAGAACCAGTACAACGTCAACATTTCGTACGCGTTCTGATCGGGGCCGCGACGCGGTCGCGGCCAGTTTCGCTGGTATTTGCAACAACCCTAGAATGGAGGTTCTCATGACCGTAGACCGTACCGTGCATCTGATGGCGGGCCTGATGGTGCTGCTCAGCATCGCCCTGGCCCATTTCTCCAATCCGGCCTGGCTCTGGCTCACGGCCTTTGTCGGTGCCAATCTGGCGCAAAGCGGCGTGACCGGATTCTGTCCGCTGGCTTTCATGCTCAAAAAAGCGGGCGTCAAGGAAGGCAACTGCTGTTCCTGATAATGACCTGATGCGGCACCTTTCGGCAGCGGCGCGCGCCGCTGCCGAACCCTTGCGTCCGGACGCGGCAAACTTCCGCAACGGCCACAAGACACTTATATTCACTGTGTTGCAATTGCGCCAGACCTCCGGATACCGTGACCGTTAAGAAAAGGAAACCCGCAGAAATCCGCCGCCATGACATCATCGAGGCGGCCATGGAAATCATTCGCCACGAAGGGGTGGCCAGGCTTACCACCCGTTCGCTTTCCAGGGCGGTCGGCATCGCGCAGCCCACCCTGTTCCTCCACTTCGGCAACAAGAGCCATGTCCTGGTTGCCCTGGTGGACACCATTCAGGAACGGTTGCAGAAAGAAATGGCCGGCCTCGGCCTGTCGCAACTGACTCCGCTGGAACGCCTGAAGGCAGCCATCCGCGCCCATCTGAATTTCATCCAGCGGCAACCCGGCATCCCCCGCCTGCTGTTCTCGGAAGAACTGCAAAGCGGGGATCCCGTTTTCCGCGACCGCATGAACGAACTGGTGCAGTTCTTTCTGAATTTCATCGCCGGCCTGATCAGCGCCGCGCAGGCGCAGGGCGAAATCCGTCCCGACATCGTTCCCCAGCAGAACGCCTGCATCCTGATTGCGGCCGTGCAGGGACTGGCTTTCCGCTGGGTTCTTTCGGACCAGCGTTTCGAGCTGACGGAGCAGGCCGACGCCGTCATCACCACCCTGATCGAAGGCTGGGCGCCGAGACGCGGAAGTTAATCCGGCGCCGGCCGACGAGGTCAGGCCGGGTCGTCCCGGCACGCGAGCAGCGCCGGATCGCCGCAGTGGTCGATCAGGATGCGCTTGACCCGCATTTGCCAGAGCCGGCCGAATTCCATCCGTTCCGCGTCGCTTGCCGCCCCCGCCAGCATTTTCGGCATCAGTGCCTGCAGTTCCGGCGGCGCGGGGACGACTTCGGGATGATAGGCGAGGGCCACGCGCGCGCCGGTGTCGAGGCGGCTGAAACGGATTTCGGCGGGGTCTGCCGCCGCGAAGGCCAGCAGGTTGCGGCGGCTGAACCGCCCCGCCAGGCCCTTGAAGCCGCCTTCGCCCGCCGCACCGGTCAGCAGGCCGGTTACGGCGGCGATGACGCCGGTGACGCCGTCGGTCTGCGCCGCGCCGAATTCGACGCGGATGGCGCCGCGCTCCGCAAGGCTGTCCGGGTAGAGCCTGCCGAGCGCCCGCCGGGTCATCAGGTAGGCGCCCGCCACCGTGGGGCAGGAATGCCCGGCGAGCTTGACCGCGTCGAGGTAGCCGTATTCGATCCGGCTGCTGCCGGCGGTGCCGAGGAATTCGGCCAGCGGGTCGTACAGCGTGATGCGGGCGACGGCATCGAAAAAGGCGGGGTAGCTCATGACGGACTCCTTGGCCGGACGATCAAGGCCTGCGCCAGCGCGACGCAGGCCTGTAGCAGAAACAGGATCAGCGTGACGGCGCCCAGCAGCAGCCCCCATTCCCGGCCGATCCCGGCCGCGCCGCCGGCGATGCCGAACAGTACGGCACGGGCGCCGCCGTAGCGCCCCAGATTGTCGCGCAGCCTGACGTGCCAGCCGTCCTGCACGCCGGGACGCAGCCATACCGGCAACAACTGGCTGGCCGCTCCGGATACCAGGGGCAGGATGAAGCCGGCGACGAAGGCCCATGCCGGCTGGAGCGAATGCAACGTGGCCGTTGCGGGGATGGCGTTCACGGCGCCGAGCATCGCGCTGCCGACCAGCCCCGCCAGCGCGGCGGCGAGTAGCGGCGCCGCGCCGTGCAGCGCGACGATTTCGACGCGACAAGACCGCAGCCAGCCGGCCGCCAGGCGCGCCGGCGGGATCGTCCATAAGGCGCCGCCGACCCAGGCGAGCGGGCCGTACCACGCCGCGCCGAGGGCGACCAGCAGCGTGCCGGCGACCGCCCAGGACAGATCACGGCGCAGCCGTGGGCCGGTTTGCGGGTGGGGCCTGCCGGCAACGGTCGGCAGCAGCACGGCGAGGGTGCCCATGGCGGTCAGTCCGACGAAGCCGAGCGTGTTGAGATGGAGGTGGAGGCGGCGCAGGGCGGACGCCTGCTGCGGCCAGAGCGCGCTGGCGAGAATCGCCAGCAGGGCCGCCACGAGGCAGGCCAGCGCCGCTTCGTACCAGGCCAGGCAGGGGTGGGGGCGGCCCAGCATGCCGGCGCGCCGGCGGCGGCTCCAGACGAACAGCGCGCCGGCAGCGGTCACGGCCAGCAGCGCGCCTGCCGGTTGTCCCCAGAGCATGCCGGGAAACCCGAGCGCGGCCACCACCAGTGCACCGCCGGCCAACGCCAGGACGGGGAGGATGGCCAGTGCGCTGGGGGCGCTGCGGGTGCGGGTGAGCACCGGGATGAAATGGCCCATGGCGCCGAAGATCAGCGGCATGGCGCCTACCGCCAGAATCAGGTGCAGGGCGGCGGCGCGGCCGGCGTGGGGCGACCACAGCAAGGCCGCGGCAAACGCGGCCAGGGCAAGGAACACCAGCGCCGGCAGCACCTTGGGCGGTTCAGGTGCGGACGAAGTCGATCACGATTTCCCCGGGGTTGCGCTGCAGGTACTGGATCGCAACGGCATCGCCATAGCGGGCGCGCAACTGGTCGAGCAGCGGAAGCGGGTCGTGATCGTTGACGAAGCGCATGCGCTCGCCCGAATTCAGCGCGTCCAGCGCACCGAAAATGGCCGCGTGGCGGAAACGCTTGGCGATTCCGCGCGCGTCGAACGGATAGACCTGGTCCTGGCGAAGATGCAGATGTGCAGTCATGGCTGTCGTCCTATAGATGTAAATGGAATACATATTATAAACACGGGATATTGTTTTTCTGCGCCTATAATTTGTTTTTGTTAAGCGTGTTTCACCTCCATGCAACTCACCCGCTTTACCGATTTTTCCCTGAGGGTGCTGATTTACCTGGGCGGACATCCCGATGCGCTGGTCACGGTAGCGGCGATCGCCAGCGAATATGGCATTTCCCGCCATCACCTCACGCGCGTGGTGCACCAGCTGGGCATCAAGGGCTACATCGAAACGGTGCGCGGCAAGGGGGGCGGCTTCCGCCTGGCGCGCCGCCCCGACCAGATCCGGATTGGCGATGTCGTGCGCGACATGGAAAGCGGGTTCGAGCTGGCCGAGTGTTTCCGGCCGGGCGACAATACATGCCGCCTGTTGCCCGGCTGTGCGCTCAAACCCGTTCTGCTCGATGCGGGGCGTGCCTTTCTGGCAAGTCTTGACGGCTACACCCTGGCGGATTTGTTGCCTGCCTTTGCCCTGCCCGCCAGGGCCGCCTCCCCGAAACTAGGAAAAACGCCCGCCGTGGCGGGAAAAGCGCCGCACGGCTGACAGCAGGTTGAGTTCCAGCAGCAGCGCCGAGAGCGCCAGTGTGGTTCCCGCCGGGACGGCCAGCAGCGCTGGCCAGAACGTGGCGGCGACGAGCAGCATGCAGGTGCCGAGGTGGAGACGGAATTGCCAGCGCCTTGCGCGTTCCGCAATCATGTCCTTCATGGTGGGGATGCTGCCCGCGCGCGCCTGCAACTGGGCTTGCAGGTGAAACCAGGCGAGGAAGGGCACGATCTTGTAGAGCATGCCGCAGACCACGCTCACGGCGAAGCCACCGATGAACAGCACGCCGAGCAGCAGCGGATAGGCATCGCTGCCCGCCCACGCCGGCCAGAGCCGAGCCAGCAGCCAGACGGCGACGCAGGCGATGAGGCTGGCCATGCCGACGCGCCAGAAATCCAGGGTGACGTCGGGCAGCTTTCTGCGGCGCCGCGACTGCAGGCGCAAGGTGACCAGCGCGAAGGCCAGCCCCCCGGCGGCGAGCCCGCTTTCGGCGAACAAGGCGATCCCCGCTGCCGCGGGCAGCAGCGGAGCCATGGTACGGAGCAGCAGCAATCCGAGCATGACGCCGGCCAGCCAGCGCATGAGCCGGGGAGGGTAAGGCGGCGTGATCTGGAACATCGGCACGACTTGGTAGGCGACGCCGATCACCAGCAGCAATACCCAGCCGAACAGACCGAAGACGACATGCGCGGCGATGAAGATTTCGTCTTTGACCGGGGTCCACCAGCCGGCACGCATGGTCGCGAGCGCAATGCCGAGGATGAGGGTCAGGCCGAGGCTGATCGCGGCGAGCCGCATGCCCGTCACCGTGGCGCTGGCAACCGCGCGCCGCAGGCCGATCGCCGTTGCGGCGAGAAAAACCGCAAAGCCGCAGCCCAGCAGGATCATTGCTGCGGCGAGCGCGTGCGCGCCTGCGCCGAGGAAGCCCGCCATCAGGGCCGCGGTTCCGGCAGCAAGCAGGAAATGGGTGGACCTGGCCACGCCGCGGGACGCGGGCAATGCCGCGCCTGCCACCACCGGCAGCATCTGCAGCAGCGCACCCAGCATCGTCATGGCGAGGAAGCCCAGCGTCAGCGCGTGAGTGAGCGCGAGCGCGGGCGGCGTCCAGCGCGAGGCCAGCGCAGCGGGAGCCAGCACGATCAGGCCCGCGGCGGCCAGCAGGTACAGCGGTGCGGTGAGAAAGAACCGCAGCGGCAGCGCGAACGGCGGCGCCTGTTCGAAGGAAAGTCCGGTCTGCATGCTCATGGCTGGGCGGGCATCACCTATGCTGCGGGCGGGTTTCGCGGCGCGGCGCCTGGCGCCTGGCGGATCAGCACCACATAGCTTCCATCCGCCTGCGGCACGGTGTCGTGACGGTAGCCGCGGCTGTCCAGGATGGAATAGAGCGGAAACGGTTCGCGATGCAGCAGCAGCCGGATGTGCTGGCCGGGCTGCAGCAGGGCCAGCGCGCGCAACGCCTGCTCCATCGGCTCCGGCGGTTCCAGCCAGCGGGCGTCGATGAGGATTTCGTCAGCCGGTGCGACCATCGACGCTGCGTGCGGTCACTTCGCAACCGCATCCATGCTGCGGATCAGCGCTTCGCAATCGGCCGCAAGCACCTGATCGGACATCGGGTAGAGCATGTTTTCCTCCTTCAGGTTGTGTTGCTGCATCAGCATGTTGAGCGTTTCCGACAGGCCGAGATAGCCGCTGTGGTCGGCCGCCAGCGCCGCGCGCGCCATGTCCTGCAGCAGGGC
>Ga0209958_1000623_pt1 | contig 51339 bp, 55 predicted proteins | sample ThiBio_inoc_plan_FD_183942 | JGI IMG/M metagenome (GOLD analysis project Ga0209958, IMG submission 183942) | Wastewater bioreactor microbial communities from Cape Town, South Africa - Thiocy_inoc_plan (SPAdes) | ecosystem: Engineered > Bioremediation > Thiocyanate > Unclassified | place: South...
ACTTCAACTGATCAGCGAGCTCCTTCTGCCGACGCCTGCGCTCCTCGCGCTCCGGACTGATAGCCATGGTCTCCATGATGTTCTCCTTCGAGGTGAACCCCACTCACACAGACCATCTGACACCCCCCACCGTTGTGCCAAGGCCACCACACGGTGAGACACCACGGCGGGTGGATCATCACCCACCTCGATGACGGGTCACTGGAATGGGTATCCCCACACGGGCGCCGGTATGTCGTGAAACCGGAACGGCACCTCCCCACGTTCTACCCCAACGCAGCATAAGCTCCATTACTCAGTCGAGGACGTTCGGCCGCGCGCCACAATGCTCGGGATGACTCGCTCCGCGAGCGACGACGGGCTCAGCACCTGGCGCTCGGTACCGCGCTGATGCATGCGACCCCGTCGGTAGCGAACCGGTCTCTTCCTCGGGCGCCGGGCGGAGCAACGCTGCCGCTCCGTTACGCTTCGGTCATGACTTCTGGCCCTGGTGCCGCCGGTTCCTTCGGTCGCGCGGCCGACCAACCAGTCATCGAGTCCGACCTCAGCGGTGTGCGCCACAAGCTCGCCAGAGCGATGAAGGAGGCGCGATCGCTAGAGATGGCTGTCTCCCAGTGGAAAGCCAGCACCACATTCGGTGTTGGGCTTGAGCCCTCCGCCGAGTCGCGATCCACGCTTGATCACGTCATTGAGATGTCACGCTCGTTCCCGCATGATCAGTGGTCCACGCTCTTTGGCGAGATCGGCTACTTAGCGCGGAGCAGCCTGGATAACGTGCATACGCTTCTAGCGTCGCGGGTCTCTGCCGGAGCGAAACTCCCCGCCAGAACGGCGTTCCCAATCACCACGAGCGAGGAACTCTGGACTGCCTGGGCGGAGCGACACCTCATGCTGCCCGGATGGGTGCTTAATCGCTACTACGTCACGCAGCCGTTTCGAAATCAGTATCACGGGCTCAGAGGACTTCACTGGGCGAACAATAAAGACAAGCACGTGTGGTTGCGAGATGTGCGTGTCGCGGTCGTCGGCGACGTCGACTTCGGTGGATTCGCAGTTGAAGGCCGCGTTGACGAAGGCGACCTGCGGCTGGCGCTGCGACCAGGGTCCAACGTTTTCTCGCGCGGAACAAGGCGGATTGTCGCAAGCTCCTTTGACGTAGGCCACCCCGTCCTTGAATCGACTTCGCCGGGTAAAGCTGAAGTCGAGGTAGAGCTTCTCTTCGATGTCGGGTACGCGGAGTACAAGCTTCCTGAGGTCGCCGAGCTTGTGCGTCGAGTAGGGGATGTCGTCGACTATGTCGCGCTAGGAGATGTGCGCGCTCTGCACCGATACTTTCGAGCGCCCAGCTTTGTCACGCAATCGGCTCCAGGCGATCAGGGTGGGAGCAGTCGATCACTTTCAGAGGGTGCGCCGCTGCCCGAGTAGAGTGCCGTCATGGTGTCGCTTGCTCAGTCCCTGGCGGATGCGAAACAACCGGCTCCTGACGCCGCCACCTATTGGCGCAGACAAACGGATGCGATAGCCGACGTTTCCGGCCCCGTGGCGACCCTGCACCTCGGGGCCCTCCGGCACAACGCGCTCGACATGGCGGTGCGCGCGGCGGGCGTCCCGATCCGCGTCGCGAGCAAGTCCATTCGTGTGCGGGAAGCCATCGACGCGACCCTCGCGCTCCCCGGCTATGCCGGGATTCTCGCTTTCACGCTGCCCGAAGCGCTCTGGCTCGCCGAAACTCATGACGACGTCGTTCTCGGATATCCGACCGTTGACCGCGCGGCGATCCTCGCCCTCGCCCAGAGCGAGGAGGCATGCACGCGCGTCACCCTCATGGTCGACGATCTCGCCCAGCTCGACGTTGTCGATGCCGTCGTGCCGCCGCGCGCGCGACCCGCGATCCGTCTCGCGATCGACGCCGACGCGTCCTGGCGCGCCCCCGCGCTCGGTCACATCGGCGTGCGCCGCTCGCCCGTGCACGAGCCGGGGGAGGTGGCGAGCCTCGCGCGGGCAATCACCAGGCGCGACGGTTTCCGGCTCGTCGGGCTCATGATGTACGAGGCGCAGATCGCCGGCCAGGGGGATGCCACGGGATCCGGCGACGGACTCATCCGATGGATGCAGCAGCGTTCCTCCGCTGAGCTTCTGGAGCGGCGCGAGGCGATCGTCGCAGCGCTGCGCCCGATCGCCCCCCTCGAGTTCGTCAACGGCGGTGGAACCGGATCACTGGAGTTCACGGCATCCGACCAGGCTGTTACGGAAGTGACGGCGGGAAGCGGCCTGTTCGCCGGTCACCTGTTCGACGGATACCGCGTCTTCGCGCCCCAACCAGCGGCAGCCTTCTCGCTCGAGGTGGTGCGCAAGCCGACTCCCGACATCGCAACGGTGCTCGGCGGCGGATGGATCGCGTCAGGCCCGCCCGTCGCGTCGCGCCAGCCGAAGCCCGTGTGGCCGCAGGGTCTTCGCACACTTTCTCGCGAAGGAGCCGGGGAGGTGCAGACCCCGCTGCAGGGTGAAGCGGCTCGAAGCTTGAACGTCGGAGATCGGGTGTGGTTCCGGCACGCCAAGAGCGGGGAGCTCGCCGAGCGGGTCGAGCGCTATCTGCTCCTGGATGACGACACCGTCGTCGGCGAAGCACCGACGTATCGCGGCGAAGGGAAGGCGTTCCTGTGACACGACCCGGCGGTACATGGCAGAACTGGGGACGCTCGGCACGAGTGCGGCCGCAGAGCGTCGAGTTCCCGGCATCCGCGGATGCCGTGCAGCGCTCGGTAAAGGCGGCAATCACCCGCGGCCGACGCATCAAGGCGGTGGGCGCCGGGCACAGCTTCACGGGAATCGCTATCGCGCCCGACGTCCTGCTCGATCTCACCGATCTCTCGGGCCTCATGTCCGTCGACCACGAACGGCGTCGCGTGACGCTGCGCGCCGGAACGCGGTTGCACCAGATCCCGGGGATCCTCGCGCGCCACGGCCTGGCGATGCAGAACCTCGGAGACATTGACCGGCAGACGATAGCCGGTGCCATCTCGACCGGAACGCACGGGACGGGTGCTGCCTTCGGTGGGATCTCCACCCAGATCGTCGGCGCGACCCTCGTCACGGGAACCGGAGACATCCTGCGTGTCAGTGACACCGAGAACGCCGACCTCCTTCCGGCCGTCGCCCTCGGGCTCGGCGCCCTGGGCATCCTGGTCGACGTCACCGTCCAATGCGTCCCTGCCTTCGTTCTCGAAGCAACCGAGCGCCCGGAGCCCCTGGTGGACGTCCTGGATACCCTCGATGACCGAGTCGCGAGTACCGACCACTTCGAGTACTACTGGTTCCCGCACACGGATGTCGCGCTGACGAAGTCGAACACGCGTCTGCCCGAATCCGCTGTCCGCAAGCCCCTGCCGACGGTGGGGAAGTGGGTCGATGAGACACTGCTCGCGAACGGTGTGTACCGGGCGGTGTGTGCCGTTGGAGCGCAGGTGCCGGGCGTCGTGCCGCCGTTCTCTCGGCTCGCAGTCAAGCTCACCGGCAACCGCGACTACACGGACCGGTCCAACCGCGTCTTCACCCAGAGTCGCACGGTCCGCTTCCGCGAGATGGAGTACGCGCTGCCAGCCGCCGCCGTGCGTCCGGCATTCGACGAGATGCGGGCGCTCATTCGCGCTCGCGGATGGCGGATCTCCTTCCCGGTGGAAGTGCGTTTCGCCGCTGCCGACGATCGGTGGCTCTCAACCGCGTACGACCGCGATTCCGGCTACATTGCCGTGCACCGGTATTGGCGAGAAGACCCGACCGAGTATTTCACTGCCGTCGAGCAGATCATGCTCGAGCATGGCGGCAGGCCCCACTGGGGCAAGATGCATACGTTGGATGCCGACCTGCTGCGTGAGCGCTACCCCCGCTTCGACGATTTCGTCGCGCTGCGTGACCGGCTCGACCCGCGCCGCGCTTTCCAGAACACGTACCTGGAGCGGGTCCTCGGCGCCTGATCCAACCGCTGCGCCACCCGACGCACTCACAGTCAGTGGGCAGGCGAGTCCCCTAGGATGGGGGCCATGTGGGAGTGGCTGATCCCGGTTCTGATCGTCGTGGCGCTCATCGTCATCGTCGGTATCTATCTGTGGGCGACGTACAACTCGCTCGTGCAGCTCAATGTGCGCGTCGACGAGGCCTGGAGCGACATCACCGTCCAGCTCAAGCGTCGAGCCGACCTCATCCCTGGGCTGATCGAAACCGTCAAGGGCTATGCGGCCCATGAGCGTGCGGTTTTCGAGAACGTGACGCAGGCGCGAGCCGAGACACTTTCAGCATCCGGACCGGCAGAGGCGGGAGTTGCCGAGGGGCACGTGCAGCAAGCGCTGAAGTCGCTCTTTGCCGTTGCCGAGGCCTACCCTCAGCTCCAGGCCAGCACGAACTTCCTGCAGTTGCAGCAGGCGCTGGTCGACACTGAAGACAAGATCCAGGCATCCCGCCGCTTCTACAACGGTGGCGTTCGCGAGTTGAACACCAAGATCAAGGTCTTCCCGAACAACCTCTTCGCGAAGAACCTCGGGTTCACCGAGCGTGAGTTCTTCGAGGTCGTGGACGGGGCAGCGATCTCCGAGCCGCCTCGCATCCAGTTCTGATCGACCCCTGAGGTCGCATGTACAGCGCCATCGCGCGGAACAAGCGCAATACGTGGTTCATCCTCGTTCTGTTCGTCCTGGGCCTCGGGGCCATCGGGCTGCTGGCCGGATGGCTCATGGGCAACAACTGGTGGGTCACCGCTTTCGTGCTGATCTTCGCCGTCGGGTACGCCACCATCCAGTACTTCGCGGCCGACCGTGAGGCCCTCGCCCTCGCCGGCGCCACCGAGGTGTCCCGCGAAGAGGCGCCGCGCTACTACCGGCTCGTCGAGAACCTGTGCATCACGACCGGCACCCCGATGCCGCGCCTGTACGTTGTCGAGGATGCCGCCCCGAACGCCTTCGCCACCGGCCGCAAGCCCGAACAGGCTGCGATCACCGTGACAACGGGCCTGTTCGAGATCATGACCGACCGGGAACTCGAGGGTGTGCTGTCGCACGAGCTCGGCCACATCCGTAACTACGACATCCGGGTATCGCTCATCGTGTTCGGCCTCGTCGTGGCGGTGGGGCTGCTGGCCGACATCCTGATGCGGATGGCGTTCTTCGGCGGCCTGCGCCGCTCAGGGGGCAACAACAGCCAAGCGCAGCTGTTCTTCCTCATCTTCGGTGTCGTGGCAGCGATCGTCGCACCACTTCTCGCCGGTGCGGTCCAGGCCGCGATCTCGCGTCAACGCGAATACCTCGCCGATGCAACCGGCGCGCTCACGACCCGTGACCCAGACGGCCTCGCCTCGGCGCTGGCCAAGCTCGAGGAGCACGCTCGACCGCTCAGCCGTGAGAACACGTCGATGGCCCATCTGTGGTTCGCGAATCCACTCAGCGCCAAAGGCATGTCGCGCCTGTTCGCCACGCACCCCCCGATTCCGGACCGCATCGAACGCCTTCACACGATGGGCGGCCAGTTCTGAGATCGCCGCTGGCAGCTTCTGTCGGTCAGTCGACCGACAGAACGAGTTGGTTGCCGGTGAAGGCCACGCCGCCGCGCAGCGACCAATCGTCGGTGCGATAGGTGAACGTCCCCGCCGATCCGTCCCGGGTCGTGCCGGACGCCGTTGCGACGAGGACGCCGCCAGTGGCGGCAAAGCTCGACAGGTCCTCGGCGAACGCGAGCGTCGGCGCCGTCTCGACGCGGAACGCCACCGAGCTCAGCGTTGCGAGGTCGGCGGCCCACGGCACCCGGATGCCGCAGTCCTCGGGCACCACAGCGGCCGGAGCTGTGCAGGCATCAAGGTACGTCTGCACCTGCGTGGACGCCGCCTCGAGCGCGGTGCCGGAAAGCGCCGGTTGCAGTGCTGCTGTCGCGGCCGAGCCGGGTGCTACGGCCACTGTCGCCGCTCCGGTCAGGATACCGACGGGCGCGGGGAGAACATCGTAGAGGGCGGGCAGGAGCATGACTGGCTCGTCCACCGCGAAGACCCCTGTGCCGATCGCGGCGGCGTCACCGAGTGTCGAGGTGATCGTCAGCGTGCCGAGCCCGTCTGGGGAGACTTTCCACCCGGTCGGAGTCTGCTGAAGCATCAGCTCGCCGGAGCCGGAGACCGAATCAAGGGTGTAGGCGATCGACGCTGTAGCAGTCTCGCCATCCTCGATGACGTCTGTAACCGTGGCATCCGCGATCGTGGCGGTAGCCCCTGCGAACGCTGCTTCGATCATCGAGGTATCGAGGCTGTCGGAGGCGACGCGATCCAGCGCCGCGTCGGCGTCGCCGCCAGCCAGCGCACCGAGGTAAGCCTCGGCGACTGCTTGGGGTCCCGGCGGGCGTTGGAGAAGCCACAGCACGGCGCCGGCGACTGCAAGAAGCACGACTCCCGCCGCAATGACAGCGATCAAGGGGCCACGTTTCACACCCCCACGGTAGCGCCCCAGCACATCCGGTTCGCGGCATGTGCCAGTTCTAGACTGAACGGATGAGCACGTCCGACGACAAGCCCACGGGGTCGTTCTTCGACGCGATCCGGGACCGGCGCCGGGTTGTCACGGTGCAGCAACCGCGCGGCATCCCCTCGGGCTTCCAGCTCGCCGTCGCGTACGCATGGCGCTTCTTGGTCATCGCCGCGGCGATCGGTGTCGGGATCTGGCTCGTCATCCAGCTCAAGTTGCTGGTCATCCCGTTGCTGATCGCGATTCTGATCACAGCGCTCGTGTGGCCCGCGTTCTCCGGGATGCTGCGCCTGCGCTTCCCGCGATGGCTCGCCATCGCCATCACCGTCCTCGGCACGGCAGCCGTCGTCACCGGCTTGTTGTGGCTTGCGATCTGGCAGATCACGCGGGAGTGGTCGTCGGTACAGTTGCGTACGATCGAGGCAGTCCAGCAGTTCCGGCAGTATCTGATCGACGGTCCGCTCCACCTGACCGCGACCCAGATCGACGACCTGCTCGCGCAGGCCTGGACCTTCATCCAACAGCAGGCCGAGCTCCTGTGGTCGGGTGCGCTGGCGATCGGCACCACCGTCGGCCACGTCGCAACGGGCGCGCTGCTGACGATCTTCATCCTCCTTACGCTCCTCGCCGACGGGGCAGGGATCTGGCGCTGGACCACCCGGCTGTTCCCGCGCGCTGCGCGGCCCGCTGTCGATGGGGCAGGCCGTGCCGGTTGGGTGACCGTCGCCAACTATGCGCGGACCCAGTTGCTCGTCGCGACGATCGACGCGATCGGAATCGGTTTGGGGGCTTTCCTGCTCGGCGTTCCGCTCGCGATTCCCATCGCGGTGCTCGTGTTCCTTGGTTCCTTCATCCCCATCGTCGGTGCAGTCGTCACCGGCGCGCTCGCCGTTTTCTTGGCCCTCGTCTACAACGGACCCTGGATCGCGCTGTGGATGCTGGTGGTCGTGCTCGGCGTCCAGCAGCTGGAGGGCCACGTTCTCCAGCCGCTCCTCATGGGATCCGCCGTCAAGGTGCATCCGCTCGCCGTCGTCCTGGTGGTCGCCGGTGGCGCGCTGATAGCCGGCATCCCGGGAGCCCTCTTCGCCGTGCCCCTTGCCGCGTTCGTCAACGTCGTGGCGGTCTACCTCGGTGACCGTGCCTGGGAGACGGGCGCGAAACTCGACGCCCCCGACCTGATTTGGTCGACAGTTCCCCGCCCGAGGAGAATCAGCAAGTGAGCATCCCCACCCTGGCCGAGATCGAGGATGCTGCAGCAACTCTTTCGGGAGTCATCCGGCGCACCCCGATGGACGAGTCTCTGCACTTGACCGACCTCCTCGGCGTCCCTGTCGCACTCAAGCTCGAAAACCTCCAGCGGACCGGCTCCTTCAAGATCCGCGGTGCCGCGTATCGGCTGTCGAGGCTGACCGAGGATGAGCGGGCGCGCGGCGTCGTTGCTGCATCGGCGGGCAACCACGCCCAGGGGGTTGCGCTTGCCGCCCGTGAGCTCGGAATCCCGGCGACGATCTTCATGCCGCTCGGGGTGCCCGTCCCCAAACTCCTCGCCACTCGCGGCTATGGCGCTGACGTCATCCTCGAGGGTGCCACCGTCGAGACCCCGCTTCGCCTCGCGGCGGAGTTCGCGGAGCGCACCGGCGCCGTGCTGATCCACCCCTTCGACCACTCGGACATCATCACCGGGCAGGGAACCCTCGGTCTGGAACTGATGGACGACATGCCCGACCTTGACACCGTCATCATCGGGATCGGCGGCGGGGGATTGCTGTCGGGTGTCGCCGCCGCGGTGAAGGCCCGCGCTGCGGCAGTCGGCCGCACGGTGCGCGTCATCGGTGTGCAGGCCGAGAACTCTGCTGCCTATCCGGTCTCGCTTGCGGCCGGTCGCCCGATGGAGGTTGCCACCCGAGCCACGATCGCCGATGGAATCGCGGTCGCGCGGCCGGGGGATCTGCCCTTCGAGATCATCAGCCAGCTGGTGGATGAGGTCGTCACGGTGTCCGAGGACGACATCGCGCGGGCGCTGCTCGTGTTGCTCGAACGCGCGAAACAAGTCGTGGAGCCGGCGGGCGCCGTTGGCGTCGCCGCCATCCTCGCCGGCAAGGTCACGGCGCAGGGACCGACCGCCTGCGTGCTGTCCGGTGGCAACATCGACCCGCTGCTGCTGCAACGCGTCGTCGCACACGGACTGTCGGCATCCGGTCGCTACATGACGATGCGCATCCCGTTGCCTGATCGCCCTGGACAACTGGCCCGGGTCTCAGAACTGCTTGCGCTTGCGGGCGCCAACGTCATCGAAGTCCTGCACACCCGTCACGGGCAGGGCCTTCAGATCAGTGAGGTGATCCTGCAGTTGAGCGTCGAGACGCGCGGCGAGGAACACAGGGCGCACGTCATCGCGACGCTCGAGAACGCCGGGTTCGCCGTCCACGTCGACGCGGATTGACGCGGCGACCTACTGTCCGCCGTAGGTCTCGACCTTGACGATCTCGACCGCGATCTCCCGCCCGTTGGGTGCGGTGTACGACGTCTTGTCGCCTTCCTTCAGACCCAGAATGGCAGAACCGAGCGGCGAGGCCTCGCTGTAGACATCGAGCTCTGACCCGGCACCGATCTCGCGGTTACCGAGAAGGAAAACCTCTTCGCCACCGGCGACGACAGCGGTCACGACCGTGCCCGGCTCGACGACACCCGTGCTCTCGGGGGCGACGCCCACTGTGGCGTTCTTCAACAGGGCCTGGAGCGTGCGGATCCGAGCCTCCTGCTTGCCCTGCTCGTCCTTGGCGGCGTGGTAACCGCCGTTTTCCTTCAGGTCGCCCTCTTCGCGTGCAATCTCGATGCGCTTGGCGATCTCTTCACGGCCGACGGTTGACAGATGCTCGAGCTCGGCGTGGAGGCGGTCGAACGCCTCCTGGGTCAGGAAGGTCACCGGGGCATCGCTGGACACGAGCGTCTCCTTTCGTCGGCGCCGATATGGCAAGACGCCCCGGCAGCGCCAGGGCGTCGTGGAATTCGTCCCGCTAGATTACGTCACCCAGCAGGAGTTGATCAAACCCGTCGTCGCCGCCGCTGTTGTCGGGATCGTCTCGGCGAACGCACGCGTGTGCTCGCTCGACGGGGGAATCACCAGTACCCGCCAACCCACGATTCCGTGCTCTTCGTCCTGCGCCTCGAGGATGCACGCGACCTCTCGGTCCAGTGGCGCCGTGATCTGGAAACTCAGGCTCACGGTGCGGTCGTCGACCACGGTGAACCCGGTTGCGTCGGCATCCACGCTCTCGAGTGAGTTCGCCACCGTCATCCAGCCGAACCAGCCGATTATCGCAACCGCGACCACGATCCCGAGGATGACCACCCACCGCGGTGCACGTGCGCGTCGGCGTCCGTACCGATCGTCGAGCTTCGCTCGGATCGCGTCGTCAGAAGTGGGAGGTGCGGTCGTCATCGGGGGTGTCTCGTGAGTCGTTAGGCTGGAACTCCAGGCTAGACGCTGGCCAGCCGAAACGAGACATGATGCGCATTCTGATGGGGGCCGCTACCCCTGTTCCAAGCCCGTCCGAGACGGTCAACCCCGACCTTGTCACTCCGGGCCCGTGGGGCTTTCTGGTCATCGCACTGTTGGCGGTCGTCGTCATCCTGCTCATCACCGACATGATGCGCCGGATCCGTCGCGGCCGCGTGCGTGCCGACATCCGCGAAGAACTGGATGCCGAGGCTCGAGCGGAAGCCGGCGCGGACCCGGATTCAGCGACTGGCGACACTGACGGTGAGGCGCCCGAGCACGGAGCTCCCGAGCGGTCTTAGCCGTGCGGGGTCCTCGCTGGGGTAGTCCTAGCCGTGATAGGCGGGGCTGAGTCCGATGAGCAGGCACGCCGTCCAGTGGCACAGGAACGCGAGCACGGTGAACACGTGGAAGATTTCGTGGAATCCGAAGTGGCCGGGCCACGGGTTCGGGCGCTTGAGCGCGTACACGACAGCCCCGAGTGTGTAGAGGATTCCGCCCACCGCGACAAGCACCATCATGGCGGCGTTGGCCTGGAACAGCGGCACGATGTACATGACCGCGGCCCAGCCGAGCACCAGGTAGAGCGCCACGTACAGCCAGCGCGGAGCGTCTATCCAGAACACGCGGAACAGGATGCCGAGAATCGCCCCGCCCCAGACGAGGGAAAGCAGGATGACCGACTGACTTGTCGGTAGGGCGAGGACCGCGATCGGGGTGTACGTGCCAGCGATGAGCAGCAGGATGTTCGCGTGATCGATGCGCTTGAGCACCGCGCGGGTCTTCGGCTTCCACCGGAACCGGTGGTACAGGGCGGAGTTCCCGAACAGCAGCAGTGACGTCAGCATGAACACTGCTGCTGACCACTTCGCCGCTGCGCCCTGGGACAGGGCGATCAGGACGATACCGGCAGCGATGGCGATCGGGAAGGTGGCGGCGTGGATCCAGCCGCGCCACGAGGGCTTCAATTCCTCGGGAGTGACGGACGCGGCCTCTTCGATCAGCGGCAGTCGCGGCATCTCAGCGCCGTCGACGGACTCGTCCCACTCGGGGGCCGGGCGATCGGTCGGATGGTTCACGCCAGACGGGGTCACCCTGCGAGCCTACGGGCCCGAGTATTCCCGCGGGGGTACGCATCTCCTCGTGATCGCTCGCCATGCGAGGGCCGAGGGCAGGAGTAACGTGGCCGTGTGGCATCGGGAGTCGGAACAGCGCGTGGCAAAGGCCCGCTGTATCGGCTCTACACAGCTCGCCTCCGCCGCGAACTGACGCCGGAGAACATGCCGCATCACATCGCGATGATGATCGACGGCAACCGTCGGTGGGCGCGTCAGCTCGGCTACGAGACCGCCGCACACGGCCATCGAGCGGGTGCAGCGAAGATGCGCGAATTTCTGGAGTGGTGCGATGACCTCGGAGTCAAAGTCGTCTCGCTCTACCTGCTCTCGACCGACAATGTCCGCAAGCGCGATGCCGCCGAGCTCAACGATCTGCTGCAGATCATCGCCGAGCTTGCCGAGGAGATCTCGCGGGTTCGCGACTGGCGGGTCAAGCACGTGGGCAGGGCCGAGCTCCTTCCCCCTGAGCTCACCAGCGTGCTGCGTGCCGCGGAGGACCGGACAGCGGGAAACCCCGGCCTCCACGTGAATCTCGCGGTCGGTTACGGGGGGCGTTCCGAGATCGTGGATGCCGTCCGTAGCATCATCGCCGCCCACGATCGGGACGGCGGGTCCCTTGAGGAGCTTGCGGCGAGCCTCACGCCCGAGCAGATCGGTGAGCACCTCTACACCGGGGGGCAGGCCGATCCCGACCTCGTCATCCGAACCTCCGGAGAGCAACGGCTCAGCGACTTCCTGCTTTGGCAGAGCGCGCACAGCGAGTTCTACTTCATGGAGGCTCTCGGGCCTGACATTCGTGAGGTGGACTTTCTTCGCGCCCTGCGCAACTATGCGAGTCGGGAGCGTCGCTTCGGCGGCTGAGTGCCCCCAGCGCTCGCCCACGACCCTCCGGCAACGTGCCACAATGTGACCGTGACGGGTGACATCACAACGTATATCGAGTCCTTCGATTCCGAGCCCGGCTACCTCGACTGGGCGGCGTTCGGTCCGCTCTCTCCCAATGTTCGCAGCGAAGTTCACGCGGATGCCGAGCTGCTGGGAACGGGGCGCCGTTCGAGCGTCGACCTCGTCAATGAGCACGTCGACCAGTCGCGTGATCATGCGGCATCCGTGTTGGGCGTGCCGGCGGAGCAGATCGTCATCCAGCCCTCGACGAGCCACGGCCTGCAGCAGGCGATCTATGGCCTCAGGGGCACGCTCCTGCTCTCGCGTGCCGAGTATCCGGCTCTGACGATCGCGGCTGCGCGCGCCGAGGCGGCGCTCGGCACGATGCGAGCGGGGTGGCTCGATCCCGAGAACGGGTTCATGACTCCGGATGCCGTCCGCGACGCCCTCACCGATGAGGTCACGGCGATCGCCGTGAGCCTCGTGGACTTTCGCACCGGCTATCGCGTCGACCTCAGCGCCCTCCGCGACGTGATCGGGGATCGCCTGCTCATCGTCGACGCGATCCAGGGGCTCGGGATCGTGGACGCCGATTACGGTGCCGCCGATGTCGTCTGCGCGAACGGATACAAGTGGCTGCGCGCCGGACGGGGCACCGGGGTCGCCGCCTACAGCCCGCGCGCCGTCGATCGGCTGACCCCCGTGCTCTCGGGCTACGCCGGGGTCGCCGATGGACTGCCTGTGGATGAGGTCCCCGAGCCGTCACGCGATGCACGCGCCTTCATCGTCTCAAAGGCCGACTCGCTCGCGGCTGCCCGGCTGGGTAGCGCACTCCATGAGATTCACGAGGTCGGTGTGGCGACGATCGCCGCAGCCGTCGAGGCGCGGGCAACGCGGGTGATAGAGATCGCCGACGAGAACGCCGTCTCCGTGATCACCCCGCGAGAGTCCGAGCGTCGCGCGGGAATCGTGACCTTGGCTCCCGAACCGCAGGATGCGGCGCCTCTCGCTGCCGCCCTTGCGAACGCGGGAGTCACGATCACCCCTCGCGGCGGCACGATCCGTGTCTCGGCCCACGCCGGTACCGACGACGAATCGCTGGCACTGTTCGCCGCCACTCTCTCGGCCTACGTGGCGTCGCGCGCCTGGTAAAACCCGCGAGGAATTTACCTCGACGTAACGGGACCGACAGCGTGTCGATGCCAACGGCGCCCGATCCCCGTCGTACGTTCAACTCGTCGGGCAAGGCGCCCGACCGGGTCGGCCGTCAGGACCGCGACTCGTGACCCCTGGTCGACTCGCTGGGTACCGGGAATTACCACCCGGGGCGGGAGTGGGTTGTGACCACACGGGCAGCACAGGCACAGGACCGGGTTCACCAGGATGACCGGATCGAGCATGCCGAGCAGGATCAGACACTGCGCACCTACGTGCTCGACACATCGGTGCTGCTGAGCGATCCGCGCGCGTTCTTCCGATTCGCGGAGCACAACGTCGTGGTCCCGGTGGTGGTCATCACCGAACTCGAAGGTAAGCGGCACGACCCAGAGATCGGCTACTTCGCGCGGCAGGCGCTGCGTCATCTCGATGAGTTGCGGGTCGAGCACGGGCGACTTGACTTCCCGGTTCCTGTCGGCGCCGGTGGGACGCTGCGCGTCGAGCTGAACAACACCAATCCCGATGCGCTGCCCTCGGGCATGCGGTTGGGAGACAACGACAGCCGCATCCTTGCCGTGGCCATGAACCTGGCATCCGACGGCCAGGAGGTCACCGTCGTCTCGAAAGACCTCCCGATGCGGGTCAAGGCGGCGTCCCTCGGCATCTCGGCCGAGGAGTACCTTGCCGAGCAGGCCGTCGACTCCGGCTGGACGGGCATTGCCACCATCGACATCTCCGGCGACGAACTCAGCGACCTCTACGAGAGCGAGGTCGGTACCAGCGAGCAGGTGATGGGCCTTCCCGTCAACACGGGCCTGATCATCCACTCAGAGCGGGGCTCGGGCCTCGGTCGTGTCACGGGCGATGGCGCTTTCCGGCTCGTGCGTGGCGACCGCGAGGTGTTCGGACTGCATGGTCGCTCGGCTGAGCAGCGCGTCGCGATCGATCTCCTTCTCGATCCGGAGGTCGGTATCGTGTCCCTCGGTGGCAGGGCCGGCACGGGCAAGTCTGCTCTTGCCTTGTGCGCGGCGCTCGAGGCGGTGCTCGAGCGGCAGCAGCAGCGCAAGATCATCGTCTTTCGTCCTCTGTTCGCGGTGGGCGGTCAGGAGCTCGGTTACCTGCCCGGCGACCAAGCCGAGAAGATGAATCCGTGGGGCCAAGCGGTGTTCGACACCCTCGGATCCGTGGTCTCTGGAAACGTCCTCGACGAGGTCGTCGAACGGGGGCTCCTGGAGGTCCTTCCGTTGACGCACATCCGAGGTCGCTCCCTTCACGACGCGTTCGTGATCGTCGATGAGGCCCAGTCACTCGAACGCAACGTGCTGCTGACAGTGCTCAGCCGCATCGGGCAGAACTCGCGAGTCGTTCTCACTCACGATGTCGGCCAGCGGGACAACCTGCGGGTGGGTCGCCACGACGGTGTCGCCTCGGTCATCGAGACGCTCAAGGGTCAGTCGCTGTTCGGGCATGTCACCCTCGTGCGGTCGGAACGTTCGGCAATCGCGGCTCTGGTCACCGACCTTCTGGAGTCGGGTGAGCTCTCCTGACGGTCGTATCGAACTCGCTCCGAGCGCACGCCAAGGAAACCATGAGAAGAGTCTCATCCTGAGGAGGGTCATCGGGGGGGCGGTGTCTGTCACCATGGGTGCAACGGGTTCCGCGAGCCCCCCAGATCGCGAGACCCTCCGGTCGGTGACCCCCCAATAACCGGCCCTGCCCCCGGCGACACCCCAGACGCCGGGGGCATTCTCGTTACTCCCAGCGGTAGCCGGCTCCGCGGACCGTCGCGATGTGGTGGGCGCCGAGCTTGCCGCGTAGGTAGCGCACGTACACGTCGACGACGTTCGACCCGGGATCGAAGTCCATCTCCCAGACGCGGCTGAGGAGCTGTTCGCGAGACAGCACCATCCCGGGGCTGCGGAGGAACTGCTCGGCGAGGGCGAACTCCCGCGCCGACAGCTCCACCTCGCGGCCTGCTACCAGAGCCCGACGCGACAGGAGATCGAGCGAAACCTCTCCGTGGACAATCGTCGTCCCGGCATCCGTCGGCATCTCGCGCAGCCGAGAGCGCACGCGCGCGAGAAGTTCCTCGAACGTGAACGGCTTCCGGATGTAGTCGTTCGCCCCGGACTCGAGGCCTTCGACAGTATCCCGGGTGCTGGTGCGGGCAGTGAGCATGATGATGGGCACCGTGCGACCCTCGCGACGAATCTGCCGAAGCACCTCGAGCCCGTCCACCGTGGGCAGACCGATATCGAGGAGGCCAAGGTCGATCCCCCCGACCCGAAGAAGGTCGAGCGCAGGTGGACCGTCGTCGACGACAACGACGTCGTAGCCCGCTGCGCGCAGCCCCCGCTCCACGAACGCTGAGATCTGCGGCTCGTCTTCTGCGATGAGGATCCTCGTCACCGCTTTCCCCCCTGATGGATCACGTCATCGGCGCGCACCGGCGACGGATAGGACGCGCCGCTGGTGTGCGGCACGTGGATCGTGAACGTTGCCCCACCCCCGGGGGTATCGGTCACCTCGCAACGGCCACCGTGGCCTTTCGCGATGGCATCGACGATTGCCAATCCCAACCCCGAGCCTCCCACACTTCGGCGTCGTCCCGCTCGGTCAAATCGACGAAAGATGCGATGACGCATTGCCGGCGGTACACCGGGACCGTGGTCGCGGACCCAGAAACGGACTTCTGCAGGGTCCGCTGCGCTGCCGATGTCGATCGGGCTCGCGTCGGGAGAGTACTTCGAGGCATTGTCTGCCAGCTGCAACCACGCTTGAAGGAGGCGGTCGCCGTCGCCGAGCATCCGCCCCGTCGCTCGATCGGTGACGCGCCAGTCGTGTCCGGGAATGACGGCAACCATGTCAGCCATCCGTGTGCTGAGAGTGGCAAGATCGATCTCATCAGACGCGTAGGTGTCGGTCTCTGCCGCTGCCAGCAGATCGATGTCTTCTACCAGTCGGTTGAGGCGATCGAGCTCAGCGATGCCGATCGCCCGGGTGGCTTCGACGTCGGCCGGATCCGAAGCATTCATGATTTCGAGGTGGCCGCGCACGATGGTGATCGGTGTCTTCAGCTCGTGCCGCACGTCATCCAGCAGCTGTCGCTGCGAGTCAACCGAACCCTCGAGGCGGTCGAGCATCGAGTTGACAGTCTGCGACAGCTCAGCGATGCCCTCGCCTCCATCGGAGGGCAGGCGGCGGCTGAGATCGGCGACCGTCATACTGTCAGCTGCTTCGCGGACTTCCGTGATCGACCGCAGTGCCGCGCCCGCGACGAACCAGCCGACGAGGGCCACGAGAGCAATGGTGAAGACGGATGCGACGCCAAAGGCGATCATGGGAATCAGCAGGCCATCCAGCGGCGTTCCGGCACGCCAGAGCGCCGCTGCCTGCACCGTGAACGTGACGCCCCCGACGAGGGCAAGGGCGACCGCGCACGCCAGGGCCACCCCCGTGACGATGCGGCGCCGAGCAGATCGCGGCCGCTGGGACCGTGTCATGGGGTGATTATCGCCCGGAGCACCGGCCCGGCGCATCCACGGCGACTCAGCCTGGGTGGGTCATCGAGAGCAAGTCGAGCTTCTCGTCGAGTTGCTCGAGGGTCAGCTCGCCGCGCTCGATGTAGCCCAGGGCAACGACGGCTTCCCGAATCGTGATCCCTTCGGCGACCGCGTGCTTGGCGATCTTGGCCGCCGCCTCGTAGCCGATCAGCTTGTTCAACGGCGTCACGATGGACGGCGACATGCCGGCAAAGGCTGAGGCGCGCTCGACGTTTGCTTCCAAACCCGCGATCGTCTTGTCTGCCAGGACCCGGACCGTGTTCGAGAGCAGCCTGATCGATTCGAGCAGCGCCGTTCCCATCACAGGGATCGCGACGTTCAGCTCGAATGCGCCCGAGGCTCCTGCCCAGGCGATCGTGGCGTCGTTGCCGATGATGCGCGCGCACACCATCAGGGTCGCTTCGGGGACGACGGGGTTCACCTTGCCGGGCATGATCGACGAGCCGGGCTGCAGGTCGGGAATCCGCAGTTCAGCGAGACCTGTGTTCGGGCCCGACCCCATCCACCGCAGGTCGTTGTTGATCTTCGTGAGCGACACCGCGATCGTCCGCAGCGCACCCGATGCTTCCACAAGCGCATCGCGGTTCGCCTGGGCTTCGAAGTGATCCTTGGCCTCGGTAATCGGCAGCTCGGTCTCGGCGACCAGGATCTCGAGCACCTTCTGCGGGAATCCAAGCGGAGTGTTGATTCCGGTTCCGACGGCGGTGCCGCCCAGCGGCACCTCGGCCACGTGGGGGATGACAGCCTGAACACGCTCGATGCCGAGACGGATCTGGCGCGCGTAGCCGCCGAACTCCTGGCCGAGGGTCACGGGAGTGGCATCCATGAGGTGAGTCCTGCCGGACTTCACGACGCTCTTCCAGAGTTCTGCCTTCTCTTCGAGGGCAACCGACAGGTGGTCAAGCGCGGGAATGAGGTCATCGATGAGCTCCTGGGTCACTGCGACGTGCACCGAGGTGGGAAAGACGTCGTTCGATGACTGCGAAGCGTTCACGTGGTCGTTGGGGTGCACGGTCTGGCCGAGGCTGCGCGTCGCCAGGGTAGCGAGGACCTCGTTCATGTTCATGTTCGACGACGTTCCGCTGCCGGTCTGGTACACGTCAATCGGGAACTGGTCGGCGTGCGCCCCCCCGATGATCTTGTCCGCCGCCGCTGCGATCGCTTCCGCGATCTGAGCGTCCAGGGTGCCGAGGTCTCGGTTGGCAAGCGCCGCGGCCTTCTTGATGCGTGCCAGCGCCACGATCTGCGCGGGGTCGAGCGCATCGCCCGAGATCGGGAAGTTCTCGACTGCCCGCTGGGTCTGTGCGGCATACAGTGCGTTCTTGGGCACCCGCACTTCGCCCATCGTGTCGTGTTCGATGCGGTACTCGATGTCAGTCACGTCCTCGTTCCTTCGCTTCAGGTGGATTCGGGCATCTGCCCGCAGTGATCAGGGGTTCTCGGCGGCGCCCACGATGACATCGGGGATCGCCGTTCCCTCCGACAGGCGATAGTTCGCGCCGACGATCGCGAGGGTTCCGGCGGCGACGGCATCGCTGATGAGCTCGGAGGAGTGGAGGAGCTCTGCGACGGTGTCACGCAGGTGCTCGCGGCCGACCTCTTCGGCGTCCACCGATCCGCCTTCGGAAGCGCGGATGACGCGCCTGACCGCCGGAACGATGGGTGCGATCTGTCGCCAGATGTGCGGCGGAAGAGAGGGGGCATCAGCGGTTGTGGACTCGATAGCTGCTGCCACGGCACCGCACTCGTCATGTCCGAGCACGACGATCAGGGGAACATCGAGAACCGCGACGGCGTACTCGAGGCTGCCCACGACAGAGTCGGAGATGACCTGACCGGCGTTTCGGACGACGAACAGGTCGCCGAGGCCCTGATCGAAGATGATCTCGGCCGCAAGGCGCGAGTCGGCGCACCCGAACAGCGCGGCACGCGGGCGTTGACCCCCGGCCAACTCGTGACGGCGCTCCACGTCCTGCCGGGGGTGTGAGGGGTCGCCCGAGACGAACCGGGCATTGCCTTCGCGCATGTCGCCCCACACCTCGGCGGGAGTCGCGATCGGCGTCATGAGTTCTCCTCCTGGGCGGTGACGATCTGATCGGCGAGACCGGCCGCGACCACGCGGAGGGTGTCGGCATCCGTTGCGCCGTAGACGAGGATTGTGTCGGCACCGGCGGTGGTGCTCAGAGCAGCCGAGATATTGCCGGCGCGAGCGGGGTCGGGGATGTCGTATTCGATCCACTCGACGCCGTCGATCGTCGTCGTGCCTGCGGCGTCAGCTCCCGAGAGCTCGCGTGTCGGCCATGTCGCGTCGGCGCCAAAGCCCTGGGAGACTCGCACGAACCCGGCGTCGTCGGCAGGGACGTAGAGCACCGTCCACGTACGCGGGTCGTCTCCCGCGACCCCGGCCGAGGTGACCAGCCAGGACTCGGGTACGACGGGGACGAGTGCGGTCGACCCCTCCAGCGTGCCCGAGACATCGGCGGCAACCGCGGCGACCTCGATCGGCTCTGGGGCTGGTGGCTCGCCGCGTGGCACGGCGAAGATGACGATCGCGACGATCCCGAGGGTGATGACGAGGGCAGCGATGAGATTGCGAAACGTCTGGCTCGAGCGATAGACGCGCGATGACTCGGCCTTGCGCGCCGCTGTCTCCTCGGGAGTTTCGGGGCGGCCGAGCTCGGCGACGATTCGCTCGCGCTGCGCCATCACGACTCGTCTCCGCTCGGCGAGGGCGTCGAGGCTGCGCGCGCAGCATCCAATCGTTGTTTCGCCCCGATGAGCCACTGCTCACATCGTGCCGCCAGAGCCTCGCCACGCTCCCAGAGCCGGAGCGACTCCTCGAGGGTCGGTGCGCCCTGCTCCAACGCTGCGACGACCCGAACCAGCTCGTCGCGAGCTTGTTCGAACGACAGGTCGTCGACGTCCCCCGGTGCAGGCGGGTTCGCGGCGGTCATGGCTTCCATCCTAGAGCGGCACGTCGGAGGCGCTGGTCTCGTCGACCTCGCCTGCTGAACGTGCAGCGAACGAGCCGCGCCCGAGCGTCACGGTGACGTCGGTACCGGCAGGCGCCTGCGCGGCGTCTCGGACGATGACCCCACCGGTGACGTGGGCGATGGCGTAGCCGCGGGCAAGAGTCGAAGCGGGGGACAGGGCGCGCACCGCCGCTCGCAGCTCCGCGGTCTGCCGAGTCTGCACGGCCACGGCTCGTTCGGCGTGGTCGCGCCCTCGCGCGACCAGGAGCTCGATGTGCTGCGCTCGCTGGGCCAGGGCGTTCTCGGGGTTGCGCAGCACGGGGCGCGAGCGAAGCTGCTCGAGTTGGGTGATGTCGTGACCCAGTCGCTGCGTCACCCTGGTCCGAGCGCGGCTGAGCAACTGGGACACGAGCGCCCTCTGCTCCGCAACATCAGGGACCACGCGCTTGGCGGCATCCGTCGGGGTGGATGCGCGCAGATCGGCGACATCGTCGAGGATCGGATGGTCGTTCTCGTGTCCGATCGCGCTGACCACAGGGGTGGATGCTGCCGCCACCGCCCGCACGAGCCGTTCGTCGCTGAATCCCAGGAGCGTCTGGGGATCCCCGCCGCCGCGGGCGATGATGATCACATCCACGTCGGGGTCAGCATCCAGGACCTTCAGAGCCGCGATCGTTTCGGGCACGCAGCGGTCACCCTGAACCGCCGCGTACTGCGTGCGGAACCGCACGCGCGGCCAGCGTAGTTCGGCGTTGCGGTGCACGTCCTTCTCGGCGTCCGAGTTCTCGCCCGTGATCAGGCCGATGAGGTGGGGGAGGAAGGGGAGCTGCTTCTTTCGGGCGGGATCGAAGAGCCCTTCGCCGCGCAGCTGGACCCGGAGCCGCTCGAGTCGCTCGAGCTGGTCGCCGAGCCCCACGTGCCGCATCGCCGAAACCGCAAAGCTGAAGTCGCCGGTGCGGGTGAAGTAGTCGGCTTTGACGCACGCAACGACGCGATCGCCGACGGCGAGGTCGCCGGGAAGTCGCTGGCGGGTACTCGACCAGATTCGGATGGAGATGGTCGCGTCGGTCGCGAGGTCTTTGATGCGTCCGAAGACGTTGCCGCCGCGAAGGTTCCACGATGTGATCTCGCCCTCGACCCACACCGATCCCCACGTTTCGACAAAACCGCGAATGGTCTCGCCCAGGCGAGCAACCGAGGTCGGCGACTGGGCGCTCGAATCCCGCGGATGCACCGAATCCGGCGGCGGAGCCTGGCCGGGAACGTGCTCGGGCTGAAACGTCGTCATGATCCCTTTCGGCTTGCCCGGCCCGCGCTCAGGCCGCCCCCGTAGAATCGGACCGATGAGCACTCCCGCGGTACACATGCCCATGCCCCGCGTTCCGCGGCGCCGTGAGCGCCTCCAGGATATCCCGGTCGATCGACCTAAGCGGGTGCTGCTTGCTGCGCCCCGGGGATACTGCGCGGGCGTGGATCGAGCCGTGATCGCGGTCGAAAAGGCACTCGAGCGATTCGGTGCGCCCGTCTACGTTCGCAAGCAGATCGTTCACAACATCCACGTCGTGACCGAGCTCGAACAGAAAGGTGCGATCTTCGTCGACGAGGTCGACGAAGTGCCGGAGGGCGCCCACGTCGTCTTCAGCGCGCACGGTGTGTCGCCGGCCGTCGTGCAGTCGGCAGCCGATCGCCAGTTGCAGGCAATCGACGCGACCTGCCCACTGGTCACGAAGGTTCACCGCGAAGCGGTGCGCTTCGCCCGTGACGAGTTCGAGATCCTCTTGATCGGTCACCTCGGTCATGAAGAGGTCGAGGGGACCGCTGGGGAGGCACCCGAGCACATCACGATTGTGAACTCGCCCGAGGAGGCCGACACGGTCGAGGTGCGGGATCCGTCCCGCGTGGTGTGGCTGTCGCAGACTACCCTCTCGGTGGACGAGACGATGGAGACCGTCAGGCGGTTGCGCGAGCGGTTCCCCGAGTTGCAGGATCCGCCCTCCGATGACATCTGCTACGCGACCCAGAACCGCCAGGTAGCCATCAAGAAGGTCGCGCAGGGCGCAGACCTGGTGATCGTGGTCGGTTCGGCAAACTCTTCCAACAGTGTGCGACTCGTCGAGGTCGCGCTCGAGTACGGCGCGAAGGCGGCTTACCGCGTCGATTACGCCGACGAAATTCGGCAGGAGTGGCTCGACGGCGTTGCCAGTGTCGGTGTCACCAGCGGCGCATCGGTTCCCGAGGTCCTGGTTCAGCAGGTACTCGAGGATCTCGCGGCCGCGGGCTACCGCGACGTCGAAGAGGTGCGCACTGCCGAGGAGGACCTGATGTTCTCGCTTCCCAAGGAACTGCGGCAGAGCTCGGGCGAACACCGGGGCGGACGCGTACGCGCATGAGCGACGACAAAGACGACCGACCCGAGCCGCAGTACGGCGTTTACGCGACACCGGAGGAGCAGCGAGCGCGCATCCAGAAGCCCGACGCGACGTGGTCGCTCGAGACCGGCGAGTCGGTGACGGATGCCGCGGCGTCGGCATCCCGGAGTAACGCAGACGCGGCAGCCCCCGCTTCGGTCGGGCCCGGACGCACGCGAGCCATCGACCGTATCGTCACCTTCGCCCTGCTCGCCTACGCGTTGGTCAACGTCGCTGTCGCCGCCCTCGCGCTCTTGGACTTCCCGCAGTACGCCGCAACGGTCTTCGAGGTCATGGGGATCCCCGGCGAGTTCACAAACCTCGATGGAGGACAGACCTGGGGCGCTGCAGCTGCCGTCGCGCTGATCATCGGCTACCTCATCACCGCGTGGTTCTCGGTGCGGCGGACCATGGCCGGCAAGATCGCGTGGTGGGTTCCGCTGGTCGGCGCCGTCGTGACTCATCTGGTCGTCGGCGCGCTGGCGATCGTTCCGCTCATGTCAGACCCCGCCTTCACCGCGTACCTGACCTCGATCTCCTGAGGCCAGATACGCGGGTCGGCTGACTGATCGCCGACGCGGCGAAACTCAGACCCCGAGCGACTTGCCCGCGGAACCGAGCTGCTGGGTGGCCTCGACGACGCGTGCCGCCATCGCGGACTCCGCCACCTTGCCCCATGCGCGGGGGTCGTAGGCCTTCTTGTTGCCGACCTCGCCGTCAACCTTCAAGACGCCGTCGTAGTTGCTGAACATGAAGCCGGCAACGGAGCGCGTGAACGCGTACTGCGTGTCGGTGTCGATGTTCATCTTGATCACGCCGTTCGCGACGGCCAGGGCGATCTCTTCCTCGGTCGAGCCGCTGCCACCGTGGAAGACGAGGTCCAGGGGCTTTGCCGCCGTGCCGAACTTCGCGGCGATACCCTCCTGGATCTCGCCGAGCAGTTCCGGCTTGAGCTTGACGTTGCCCGGCTTGTAGACGCCGTGCACGTTGCCGAAGGTGAGCGCGGCGATCCAGCGTCCCTGGTCTCCGAGGCCCAGTGCCTCAACCACCTGGGCGACGTCGCCGGTCGTGGTGTAGAGCGCGTCGTTCGTGCCCTCGTGCTTGACGCCATCCTCTTCGCCGCCGACGACGCCGATCTCGACCTCGAGGATCGCGTTGATGTTCTTCAGCCGGGGAAGCAGTTCCTTGGCGATCTCGATGTTCTCGCCCAGCGGGACCGCCGATCCATCCCACATGTGCGACTGGAAGATCGGCTCGCCACCGGCCTTCACCTGCTCTTCGGATGCTGCAAGCAGCGGCAGCACGAAGTCTTCGAGGGCGGGCTTGGGGCAGTGGTCGGTGTGCAGTGCGACAGTGATCGGGTAGTTCTTGGCGACCTCGGTGGCAAACTTCGCCATTGCGAGCGCTCCGGTGGCCCGCGCCTTGACGGTGTGCCCGGCGAAGTAATCGGCGCCGCCGGTCGTCACCTGCAGGATGCCGTCAGAACCGGCCTCGGCCAGACCCTGCAGCACGGCGTTGATGGACTGCGAGCTGGAGACGTTGATGGCCGGGTAGGCGAACCCGCCCGCCTTGGCGCGGTCGAGCATCTCGGCGTACTGGTCGGGGGTTGCGACGGGCATGAGTGCGCTCCTTGTCGGTGGGGAATCACCTCGGTGGGGGTTCACCGTCACTCTAGCGAAGCGCGTCAACGAGCGCCGAGGCGGTCGGCCGTGAGATTCCGTCGCGGCCGGGTGACCCCGAACCCAAACATGAAGGTTCTGCCATGTCGGCCGTTATTCACGGCCCGGCACGTAGGGTTGCGCGCATGGGAACTGTTTATTACGGAGGATCGGCGACCCCGATCTACATCGATGACCTCGCGCTTGCGCATCTCAAAGTGGTGATCGCCACGAAGCTGCGCCGCGGTGAGAGTTTCACGGTGTCGTGGCAGCACCCAGACGACCAGGAACCGGGGCGCACGACCCTGTGGTTGCATCCGTCCATTCCGTTGCGCTTCGTCTTCGATGAGCCGGAATCGCCGCAACTCAGTCGTGAATGGATCGAGGACCTGGCCAACTCGGCGAACTCGTCCGGGGGGATTCTCTTGGTGGCCCAGCACTTCGATGCGACGACTGCGCCCGTGGTGCGACCGTAGCCGCGAAAGGCGGCGCCGCTGGCGCTTCGAGCGGTCACAGCGGCGTGTGACCTCCATCGCTTTCTGACCTGGCAAGAACCGCAATTCTTACCTCAACCTCAGGGCGCAACCTCGCGGGCCCGGTCGCGAGCGTGGCTAGGGTGAAATCATGGTGAGCCTGACCGCAGACATGAGCCCATTGCATCCCGACCGGAACCTGGCTCTCGAGCTGGTCCGCGCGACCGAGGCTGCGGCGATCCGGTCGGTGCCTTTCATCGGCCGCGGCGCCAAAGAGGCAGCCGACGGCGCGGCGGTTGACGCGATGCGCGCGTTCCTCACCACCGTGAGCTTCGACGGCACCATCGTGATCGGCGAGGGCGAGAAGGATGACGCCCCCATGCTTTTCAACGGCGAGAGCGTCGGCAACGGCCGTGGTCCGAAGTGCGACGTCGCTGTCGACCCGATCGATGGGACCTCCCTGACGGCCGAGGGTCGCAATAACGCGCTCTCCGTGCTTGCCGTTTCGGATCACGGCACCATGCTCGACGCCTCGTCGGTCTTCTATATGGACAAGCTCGTGACCGGCCCCGCCGGTGTCGGCGTGGTCGACATCCGCCTCCCGATCGCGGAGAACATCCGCCTGCTCGCACAGGCGTTGGGAAAGCCGGTCGACGAGATCGTCGTTTCGGTCCTGAACCGTCCTCGTCACGACAAGCTCATCGAGGAGATCCGTGAGGCAGGTGCCGGCACGCGCCTCATGAGCGACGGCGATGTCGCGGGCGGGATCAACGCGGCCCGCCACAACGCACGCACCGACATGTGCGTGGGTATCGGAGGCAGCCCCGAGGGGATCGTCACGGCCTGCGCGATCAAGGCTCTTGGCGGTCACATCCAGGGCCGGCTCTGGCCTCGCAATGACGACGAGGCGCAGCGTGCTATCGATGCGGGCCTCAAGGTCGACGGACATATCTACGAGGCCGACGACATGGTTCGGGGCAACAACACGATCTTCGTTGCGACCGGCGTGACCAACGGCGAGCTCGTCGCCGGGGTTCGGCGTGAAGGTGGATACGTCTACACCGAAAGCGTCGTGCTCCGTGGGGCATCGGGGACGCTGCGTCGGATCTCGTCTGAGCACCTCGTGTCGAAGTGGCTCTGAGTCCCCGTGAGCACCCCGTTGCGTTGACGAGCGGCGCTCATCCCGGGCGCGGTGCGGCAGCCTCGGCGTGGACCTCTGGCAGAATCGGAGGAGTCCGAACCGAAGCGAGGAGTGACGCCATGTCGACACCACCGAGCGAAGACCGGAATCCCCGTACGGGACCGCACACCGGTGCTCAGGCCGTGATCGCCGATGCCAGCGATCCCGCACGACGGCCGGATGTCTTGTTCCGTGTTCGTCGCCCCGTGGGGCATCAACCCTCGGTGTGGTGGTCGATCGGAGCGTTCATCTTGGTCTCGGGCACGGTTGTCGCCCTGCTGAGCCTCATTCCCGGCGGTGCGTAGGCGCCTGAATACGACCCCTGATTTCGCCGAGCTCAGCGGTGATGCGAGCGGTGGGATCGTCTTCGGTCGTTACCTCAGATCCACTCGTGTCGCGCTCCGAATCCGGTTCCAAGAGTTCGAACGCCGTCAGGTGACGGGGTGATGACTCGATCGCTGCGGGGCCAGTGACGGCATCCAGTTTCGTGTCATCGATTCCGGGGAACTTCCTCGCCGTCACGAGCACGCGGGACTCGAGCGTTCCGGCGAAGCGATTGAAGGACTCGACAGTCCGCTCGATCGACCGGCGCAGGTCGTTGGCGTGCGATGCGAGGCCGCCGAGCCGCGTGAAGAGTTCATTGCCGAGATCGAACAGGCGTCTGGCGTCCGCGGTGACATCCTGCTGCGTCCAGGTGTAGGCGACGGTCTTCAGCACTGCCCACAGGTTGACCGGTGACGCCAGCGCGACGCGTCTCCCGAACGCGTAATCGAGCAACGTGGGGTCGGTATCCAGTGCCGTCGACAGCAGCGACTCGCTGGGCACGAAGCAGATCACAAACTCGGGACTCGAGGTCAAACCGGCCCAGTAGGTCTTCTTCGCGAGGGCGTCGACGTGTGCGCGCATGGCCTTGACGTGCTTGTCCATGAGCGCACGTCGGGATGCTGCTTCGGCGCCGACTGCGGTGTCGGGGACCGCTGCGGCCTCGAGGTAGGCGTCAAGTGGCACCTTGGCGTCGACGGCGATGGCCTTATCTCCCGGCAGGCGAATGATCATGTCGGGGCGGCCAGCGCCGGCATCCGTTTCGATCGTCGACTGGATGTCGAAATCGACATGCCGCGTCAGCCCCGCAGCCTCGACGACGCGGCGCAGCTGGGTCTCGCCCCAGACGCCTCGGGTGCTGCCGGAACGGAGGGCACTGGCAAGGCTCTCGGTCGTGGCGCGCAGAGCCTCATCGGACTGCTGCGCTCGCCGCAGCTGCTCGGCGATCGTGCCGTACTGGTTCTGGCGTTCGCGTTCGAGCTCGGCAACCGCCACCTGCATCGACTGCAGTGTCTCGCGCACCGGTTCGAGGGCGCGGAGGACCGATTGTTCGCGTCGCTCGCGTTCTTCGCGGACTGCTTGATCAGAGCGGGTCTGGGTGACGAGGTCGCGGTACCACTCCTTCTGCTGGGCCAGCTGCACGAGCGTCGCCTCGTGTGCGGCGGAGGTTGCGGCCAGCTGCTCGCGCACCGCGGCGAGCTGGGCTATCGATCGCGCCCGCGCCCCCGTCGCACCGAAGGCCCACCCCGCGATGAGGCCTGCCGCGAGGCTCCCGAGGATGATTCCCGACACCAGTAATGCGTCCATGTCGTCAGGATGCCGCGGGCCACCGACATCGCCGGTTCACCGCGCCGTGACCGAGGCAGAGGTCGTGGCGTGTCAGGCGAAGATCGTCTCGGGTGCTGCGGCGAATCCCTCGAGGCGCCCGAGCCGGACCCCGAGTGCTTCGGCGAGGGACGTGATGTCAGGTGCGGCTGTGCGACGGGCAGCATCGATCGCGATGTGTGCGCAGGCGACGGCATCCGCGACGGCCTCGTGGTGTACGAAACCCGCGTATCCGGCGGCGGCTGCCGCGGCCGGAAGGCGGTGAGACGGGATGTCGTAGGTGCGTCGTGAGATCTGCACCGTGCACGCGTAGGTCAGGTCAGGGCAGGCAGTTCCGGTTGCCTCGCAGGCCCGGCGGATGACGCTCATATCGAAGCCGGCGTTGTGGGCGATCGCGACGTCATCGCCGATGAAATCGCACAGACCCGGCAGTTGTTGTGCCCAGGTCGGCGCGTCTACGACGTCCTGTTCGCGGATCCCGTGGATGCGGGTGTTGATCTCGAAGAACCGGTCGTGGGGGAACGGTGGACGGATAAGCCAACCCGCCGTCTCGACGATCTGCCCGTCACGCACGCGGGCAAGCCCGACGGCGCACGCTGAGGCATTGCTGGAATTCGCCGTTTCGAAGTCGATTGCGGTGAAATCCAGTGACACGGCTTCAGCATCGCGTGCCCATCCGACATCGCACCCGAGGCGCGCCGAGGCGAGGGCGCGCTGCCCCCGTAGACTGGACCCCCGTGGCTCTTACCATCGGAATCGTCGGACTCCCGAATGTCGGCAAGTCGACCCTCTTCAACGCCCTGACGAAGAATCAGGTGCTCGCGGCGAACTACCCGTTCGCGACGATCGAGCCGAACGTCGGCGTCGTCAACCTCCCCGACCCGCGCTTGAACACCCTCGCGGGAATCTTCGGATCCGAGCGCATTCTTCCGGCCAGCGTCTCGTTCGTCGACATCGCCGGCATCGTCCGCGGCGCGTCAGAGGGGGAGGGCCTGGGTAACCAGTTCCTCGCCAACATCCGCGAAGCCGACGCCATCGCCCAGGTCGTGCGCGGTTTCGCCGATTCGGATGTCGTGCACGTCGACGGAGCCGTCGACCCGAAGAACGACATGGAGACCATCAACGCCGAGCTGCAGCTCGCTGACCTCCAGACGCTCGAGAAGGCGATCACGCGGTACGAGAAAGAGGTCAAGGGCAAGAAGCTCGACCCGGTCGTGCTCGAGACCGCGCTCGCCGCGAAAGACGCGCTCGAGCGCGGGACGCTGCTCTCGGCCTCCGGAATCGAGCTGGCCCCGATCCGTGAGCTCGGTCTGCTGACCGCAAAGCCCTTCATCTTCGTGTTCAACGTGGACGAGGCGGTGTTGACCGATGCCGACGCCAAGGCGAACCTCGCGGCGCTCGTCGCTCCCGCACAGGCGGTCTTCCTCGACGCGAAGATCGAGTCCGAGCTCATCGACCTCGACCCCGAGGATGCCGCAGAACTGCTTGCCTCCACCGGCCAGGCGGAGTCCGGTCTCGATCAGCTCGCCCGAATCGGGTTCGACACTCTGGGCCTGCAGACCTACCTCACCGCCGGCCCGAAGGAGGCCCGCGCCTGGACGATCGGCAAGGGATGGAAGGCGCCGCAGGCCGCCGGCGTCATCCACACCGATTTCGAGAAGGGCTTCATCAAGGCCGAGGTCATCTCGTTCGACGATCTCGTCGACGCGGGTTCGGTGCTCGAAGCCCGCGCTCGCGGCAAGGCGCGGCTTGAAGGTAAGGACTACGTCATGCAGGACGGCGACGTGGTGGAGTTCCGCTTCAACAACTGAGTTGCGTCGCGAAGTACTCGGTGCGCCGCCTGGCGGGTCTTGTGGTGGTGATCTGCCACGTTCGGCGGTCGCGGCACGAACCGCCGCGGTGAATGCTGTGGACACAACTGCTCACGATGGAGAACGAAGGAGTTCCCATGGCTGAAACGCTCCCACGCCCACCGTTCGATCCGGAACTTGAGGCTGTGCTTGCAGTCCTCGCTGAGGCGCTTCCACCGGCTATCACGCCAGAGATGATCCCCGTGCTGCGGCAGGGTCTCCCCGGTGCGATTCCGATCGATGAGCTTCTTGCCGAAGCTGGTGTCGAACGCGTCGACCACGTGATACCGGGCTACGGCGCGGCAGATATCGAAGTCAGCGTGCTGCGTCGGATTGGCAGTACCGGTGTCGGACCCGGCGTGTTCCACACTCATGGTGGGGGAATGATCATCGGCGACAGGTTCACCGGCATCGGCCAGATCCTGCCGTGGATTGTCGAGCACGGTGCTGTGGCTGTCACCGTTGAGTATCGCTTGGCCCCCGAGTTCCCCGATCCCTATCCGATCGAGGACTGCTATGCGGGGTTGGTGTGGACGGCCGAGAACGCGCACGAGCTGGGCATCGATCCTGAGAGGCTCATCATCGCCGGCGCGAGCGCGGGCGGAGGCCTGGCTGCGGGTACGGCCCTCCTCGCGCGTGATCGTCAGGGACCGGCGCTGGCCGGGCAGGTCTTGATCTATCCGATGCTCGATGACCGGGATGAGACGGTCTCTACTGCCCAGGTCAACGGTGTCGGCGTGTGGGATCGCACGAGCAACATCACGGGATGGTCGGCCCTCCTGGGCGACCGCCGCGGCACCGCGGACGTGTCGATCTACGCCGCTCCCGCGCGCGCGACCGATCTGTCCGGGCTCCCGCCCGCGTTCATCGACTGCGGCTCCGTCGAGGTCTTCCGCGACGAGGACGTCGCGTATGCGACGGCACTGTGGCATGCGGGTACGCAGGCCGAACTCCACGTATGGCCGGGAGGGTTCCACGGGTTCGATCAGATGGCCCCGCAATCGGCTATCGGTCAGGCGATGGTCGCCGCCCGCGACGCGTGGGTGGCGCGACTTCTCTCCCAGTAACTGAGGCGGACGACCCGTGCTCCCGCTAAGGTGAGCGCGGGGCCTCGCCGTGGAGCGCCCCGAGGTGGGTGAAGCGCATGCAGGAGCTTGTGGGTCGCATTACTGCTCTTGATCCCGAGGCCAGCGAGACCCTCAAGGTGATCACGTATTTCGACGCGCTCGTCGGAGCGGGGGCAGGGATCGATGCGCTGCTGCGTGCCGCTGCGACCCTTTCGGGCGTAACCGCGGGCCTTGAGCACCGCGATCGCATCCGCCGTCGCGATGCATCAGGTCGGCAGGTCGATGGCGATCCTGTGGTCACGTCGCCGGCTCGGGACGTACCGGGAGGTCGGGTCTGGCTCGAGCGCGGTGACATCCACGTCGTTGCAGATGAGATGGTTGTCGAACGGTTCGCGCTCGCAGTCACTGTGACTCTCGCTCGCCATGAGCCCGACGCTGCTCTCGAGATCGTCATCGACAGGGACCGCCCACGAGCCGATCGCGTCGCTTCTCTTGCGCGCCTTCGCCTGGATGCCTCGAGCCGGGTGCGCATTGCCGCGCTTCCTCCCGACCATGATGAACCCGGCTCCGTGCTGCTCGCTGGGCACGCAGGTGTGCTGCGAGGACTGCTCCTCGATTCGACTCGGGAGGCACCAGCGCGGGGCGGTATCAGCCCGTGGGTTCGCGCTGATCTCCTGCCGGAGGGATGGGAGGCCGCAACGCTGGCCTTGCGCTTGACCGGTCCTGCTCACCCGGTGGTTGACGCTGGCGAACTCGGCTCACTTTTGCTCGCCGTCGGGGCGTTCGACCCCTCTGCGCCTCCCGAGGACGTGACAACTCTTGCGGGACTAGATCCGAGGTCCCGAGACGTTCTGGATGCCCTTGTCAACACAGACAGTCTGCGCGGCGCATCCGCGGCCTTGGGCATGCATCACTCGACTGTCCAGGCGCGCCACGAGGCGCTCACGCGCGATCTCGGCTACGACCCGCGCTCGCCGCTGGGACGTGCACGGTACCTCACGGCGGAGCTGCTCTTGCGCCTCGTGGCCCCCTGAGTACCTCACGCACGCAGACACGGAGCACGTCGCGTCGGATAAGGTCGTGCAGGGTGCGTGCCGGTGGTAGCGATTCCTCGTGCTGTGACAAGAGCCATGCACCGAGGAGGGGCCCATACGATGGCTGAGATCGAGACGTTCGAACCCGATGGGCGAGCGATCCCGTACGCCGACGACCGCCGCAACGGCCCGGCCCTCGTGCTGCTGCCCGGGCAGGGGTTGAACATCGGCTACCTCGGCCCGCTTGCTGAAGCACTCGCCGAGGAGGACTTCCACGTCGTGCGGATCGGAAGTCGTCGTCCGCAAGCTGGCGTCGAGCCGACGATGCATGATCTCGCTCAGGACATCATCGACGTGATGGACCACCTCGGCCTCGCTTTCCCCTGGGTCGGTGGACACGGTTTCGGGGGCACGGTGGCACGTATCGCTTCCCTCGGCCACCCCGGGCGGTTCGGTGGACTCCTGCTTCTCGGCGTTGACGGACCCGAGGATGCCGCGGCATCCGCTGCCTCCGAGATCCCGGAGAACGCTCGCAAGCCCGACCTCGTCGCCATGCAGAGCTCTGCTCGCGGCGCCACGCCCGAGATCGGCGCGCTCGAGGTCCCGCCCGGCGTCCCCATCCTGATCATCCAGGGAGCGGATGACGAGGTGGCTCCGCCGGCAAACGGTCAGGCGCTCGCCGCCATCGCTCCCGACCGGATCAGCGTCGTCACGATCGAGGGCGCGCGCGACCTGTTCCCGCTCACCCACGTCGGCGAAACTGCATGGCCCATCGAGGACTACCTCGACTGGGACTGACATCCGCAGCGGAGCACCACCGGGCGTGATGAACTAGGGGAATGAGCCCGAAGCCACGCCCCGTCGCCCTCATCACCGGCGCCTCCTCGGGGATCGGTCACGCCACAGCACTCGCCCTCGCCGCGCGGGGCTGGATCGTCTATGGCGCAGCCCGTCGAGTCGACCGGATGCAGGAACTCACGGCATCCGGGTGCCAGGTGCTCGAGATGGATGTGACGGATGACGCGTCGCTGCGGGCCGGCGTCGACCGCATTCTTCAGGAGCAGCGGCGTCTGGACGTGCTCGTCAACAACGCGGGGTACGGGTCTTACGGGGCTCTCGAGGACGTGCCCATCGAGGAGGCGCGCAGGCAGTTCGAGGTCAACGTCTTCGGTCTGGCGCGGTTGACGCAACTCGCGCTCCCGACGATGCGCGCCCTCGGGCGAGGCCGGATCATCAACGTCTCCTCCATCGGTGGGCGCATTTACGAACCGATCGGCTCCTGGTATCACGCCACGAAGTTCGCGGTCGAAGGGCTCTCGGACTCGCTGCGGATCGAACTCGCCCCGCACGGGATCGACGTCGTCATCATCCAGCCCGGGCCGATCCGCACCGAATGGAACACGATCTCCCGTCGCAGCGCGCAGGAGTATTCGGGTGCCGGTCCGTATGCCGCGCAGGCCCGAGCCCTCGTCCGCAACTACGAGCGCGTCGATGACTCGCCGGCATCCGGGACGCCCGAGGACGTCGCCGCGGCGATTGTGCGGGCGGCGACCGCGAGGCGCCCGAAGACCCGCTACGCAACCCCGGCATCGGCCAAGATCGTCGTCGCTGCGCGTCGCCTGTTGCCAGACCGGGTGATGGATCTCATCCTCAGACGTCTGGCCATGTAGTCCTGGCGTCCGAGGTACGAAGGCGCTGCGGGCGTCGGATGTCAAGGCCCGCGACGGCGCTGGCAGAGGCCGTTTGACTGCGCCCATGGTTGATACGCCCCTGCGTGCGATCGCGCTGAACGGCACGCTCAAGCCGTCGCCTGCCGAATCCAGCACCCAAGAGCTCGTCGACCTCGTGCTCGTCGACCTCAAGGGTCACGGCGTCGCCGGCACCGCGGTGCGTGTGGTCGATCTCGGTAGCCGTCCCGGCGTGCAAGCCGACATGGGTGACGGTGACCAATGGCCGCAGGTCCGCCAGCAGATCCTGGATTCCGACATTCTCGTGTTCGCGACTGCGACCTGGGTCGGACATCTCTCCAGCGTCGCCCAGCGGGTGATCGAGCGGCTGGACGCCGAGATTTCGAAGACGTAGGAGGAAGGTCGGGCGCTGCTAGCTGGCAAGGTGGCAGTCGTGGTCGTCACGGGAAACGAGGATGGCGCGCCCGCCATACCTAGGACCAGAGCCCGCACCTGTCAACGGTCTCGTACGTCGCAATCCACGGAAGGTACGTTCTCCAGATGAAGCAAGTGCACTATGCCGGTAGGTCGCTCTTCATGCACGACGACACTGCCGCTGCCCTGATCGATTACGCCCGTGTGCTCAGCGAGCACCGTTCCGCGGATGCTGTCACAGTTCCCGCCGTGAGTGCGGAGGGCAACCCGGTCACCGCGACTCTGCTTCTGAATGAGGCTGCCGCCCTCGTCATCGAGTCAGTCGCGGGCGGGATCACCATCGACCCCGACCCCGCGGCGCTCGACGAGATTCAGCGGCGGACCCGACAGCTTGAGGGAGTGCGGGGCGGGGCCCCAGATGAGCCATGGCCCCTCGAACTTTAGTCCTGCACCGCACGCTAACAAGGGTTACCCTGGCCCCATGAAGGCTCTGCGAACCGCCGGAATCTGGGCAGCAGTGATCGCCGCGATCACCACGGTGCTCGGCATCCTCGTGACGGAACTCGTCTCGCTGTTGGCCGCCGTGCTGGGCGCGGTCGTGAAGGTGGTGCCGAACCTCAGTGGTTCCGCAGCGCGTCGATGAGCTCCTTTTTGCGCATCGATGAGTAGCCACTCAGGCCCAGTTCCTTCGCGCGCTTCTTGAGCTCGTCGACGGTCCATTCGTCGTAGCTGCCCGACTCACCGCCCTTGCGGCCGACGCTCGATCGCCCGCGATTGGCAGCGGCGTTGGAGATGCGCGCCGCCTTCTCTTTCGACGCTCCGTCATCGCGCAGCTCCTCGTACAGCTCTGGGTCCTTCAGACTCGAGTTCCGGCGTCCAGGCATGGTTCCTTCTTTTGTCGGTGGCCGTCTGAGCCACGAATGGCCGATGGAGTGGGAAAGGCGCGGCGGTCTGCTAGAGCGCGCGTCCTCCCGTGACCGGGAAGACGCCGCCCGAGACGTATGAGGCCTCGTCACTTGCGAGATAGACGTACATGCCCGCAAGTTCCGCGGGCTGGCCGGCGCGACCGAGCGGGGTGTCGCTGCCGAAGGTCGTGAGCTTTTCCTCATCGAAGTCCGTCGCGGGGATGAGCGGGGTCCAGATGGGACCCGGTGCGACGGCGTTGACCCGGATGCCGCGGGGCCCGAGGTCCTGCGCCATGGCGCGAACGAAAGCTACCTGGGCCGCTTTGGTCATCGCGTAGTCAAGCAGGCCCGGCGAGGGGTCGAAGGCTTGAATCGACGACGTCACGATGATGGTCGAACCAGCATCCAAGTGCTCCATGGCGGCGCGCGCCGAGAAGAGCAAGCCGTACAAATTCGTGCGGAACGTCCGGTCGAACTCGGCGGTTTCGAGCTCGGCAAGACTGTCGCGGTCGCGCTGGTAGGCGGCGTTTAAGACCAGGATGTCGATCCCGCCGAATTCGGCCACCGTATCGGTGACGATCTTCTCGGCGAAACCCTCGTCGCGAACGTCACCGCTGAACGAAGCCGCGCGAACCCCCGCATCGCGAACGAGCGCCACGGTCTTTTCGGCATCCTCGTGCTCTTCCGGCAGCGACGCGATGGCGACGTCAGCGCCCTCGCGCGCAAAGGCGATAGCGACAGCCCTGCCGATTCCCGAGTCGCCCCCGGTGATCAGGGTCCGCCGCCCGACGAGCCGTCCGTGTCCGATATACGACTCCTCGCCATGATCCGGCGTCGGGGTCATCTCGGTCTCCAGCCCCGGCTGCTGCTGCTTCTGCTCGGGGAAATCGTCGGTGGTGTGTGCGGTCCGAGGGTCCTGGGTTGCATCGTTCGAAGTCATGCAGTGACGATAAGGCGGGCCCCGCGGGAACCCGAGGGACTTGACCATCCGTCGCGGCGGGGGTACGGGCCTACCGGGGCAGCACCGGCCGACCGAAGAGCATGCTCGCGAGCAGCCATCGGTACATGGCCTGCCCGGCAATCGCGACGGCGCATTTGACGGTCCGCGCCACCTGGGCTGGCGACGCCGACCGTCTAGAATCGGGCATGAGACCTCCCCGTGTCGTGACGGTATGCCGGGGTGGGTCGAGCAGATCAGGGGTTGCGCGCTGACCAGGAGCGTGCCATCGCCTGCGGGGAACAAGGTGGTCCGAACGGTGCCATAGGGGGTCCCAGGGGTCGAGGTCAATACCCTCGTGCATCCGGGCTCGGCGTGCGAAGGTTCATGGGATCCGCACCACGGGATGTCCCCGATGATTCGGGCTACATCCACATTCGGGAGAAGGAGCGGAATGGGAAAGTTCATCTACGACGGAAACGTCAAGGTCGATTTCGACGACCGCACGTTGGCTCACCTCCAGGTGGTCATCGGAACCAAGTTGAGGCGGAACGAGGCCTTTCACTTCACGTGGAAGGATGACGCGAGCATCGGAAACGGGCGCACGACGGTCTGGGTCCACCCCCGGTGCTCGCTCGTCTACAAGTTCTACGGCGGCAGGCGTCCGCAGCTCAACATGGCCTGGGTCGAAGCTCTCGCCTACACGGCGAACTCCCCATCCGGCCTATACGTGGTGCCCGAACCCAGAGAAGGTGACCCGGTGTCCGGAGGTAACAATGAAGCGCATTGACATCGTTTACGGCGGCGAGCTCTACAGCGTCGGCGGCCGCGAGTTCGATGAGGTTCGTCAGGAGGTCATGGATGGGACCACGGACGGACCGAGCTGGCTTCGAGTCAACGACGGCGAGGGGATGCGCCGGGAGGCGTATCTGCTGCTCTCCCCGGGCGTACCCATCGCGCTTGTGCCGGTGCCGGACGACGGTGTCGAGGTCGCGGGTGACGGCCAGTGGAGTTCTGACGGCGATCACTGAGCAAACCGGGAAGGATGCCCTCGTCAGCCTCGATGCGTGGTGGCGGGCGGCCACCTACCTGAGCGTCGGACAGATCTACCTGCGCGATAACCCTCTGCTGCGACGTCCACTCGAACCCGAGGACATCAAGCCCCGGCTGCTCGGGCACTTCGGCACGGTTCCGGGACTGACGCTTGTCTACGGGCACCTGAACCGGGTGATCGCCGAGCGCGGCATCCCGATGCTCTTCATCGCCGGGCCCGGCCATGGAGGTCCTGCAATGAATGCGGTCAGCTGGCTGGAGGGGCCCTGGAGTGCGACCTATCCGGACATGCCGCGCAGCAAGGACGGCATGCGGGAGCTCTTCTCTCGGTTCTCGGCCCCCGTGGGCATCCCGAGCCACACGTCTCCCCACGTGCCGGGGTCCATCCAGGAGGGCGGTGAACTCGGCTACTCGCTGGTGCACGCCTATGGTGCAGCCCTCGATGACCCCGACGTGGTCGTTGCCTGTGTCATCGGCGACGGTGAGGCTGAGACGGCGGCGCTGTCGGCATCCTGGCAGTCGGCGGCGTTCTTGGACCCTCGAACAGACGGCGCAGTGCTGCCGATCCTGCACCTGAACGGCTGGAAGATCGACAATCCCACCGTCATGGATCGGATGCCCGAGCAACAGCTGCGTGATCTCATGAGTGGTCACGGACATGACCCGATCATCGTGGACCTTCGCGACGCGACCGATCCGATCGAGATTCACAGCGTCATGGCGCACGCGATGGACCGCGCGTTCGACCTGATCGCGCAGATTCAGCGTCGGGCGCGCGGCGCGGAAGTGCCCGAGGCCGCGCAGTCCCCACGGTGGCCCATGATCGTGCTCCGCAGCCGCAAGGGTTGGACCGGCCCCGAGGAAGTTGACGGTGAGCCTGTCGAGGGAACGTGGCGGTCGCACCAGGTCCCGCTTGAGGACGTCGCGTCCTCTCCGGAGCGCCTGGCGCAGGTGGAACGATGGCTCCGCTCCTACCGCCCCGACGATCTCTTCGATGAACGCGGGGTCCCCACGCGAGAGGTGCGGGATCTGGTCCCGGAGCCGATGGAAGTCACCATGAGTGGATCTTCCCGCGCGAACGGAGGGCTCCGCCGGCGAGACCTGGTGATCCCGGAGTTGGCGGGTGAGACTGTTGAGAACATCGACCGAGCCTCCAATGAATCGGCGACCACAGTGTTCGGGGAGTGGCTCGGAGAACTCGTCCGGGCCAACCCGCGAGACCTGCGCATATTCGCAGCCGACGAACTCCGGTCCAATCGGCTTGCGCAGGGCGTTCTCCCCGCCACCGCAAGGCAGTGGAACCAGCAGCAGCGCAGCGTCGACGAAGATCTGGCCACGCAGGGCCGAGTGATGGAGGTCCTCAGTGAGCACCTGTGCCAGGGATGGCTCGAGGGATATGTGCTCACCGGGCGACACGGACTGTTCACCTCGTACGAGGCGTTCGTCCACGTCGTCGACTCGATGTTCAATCAGTACGCAAAGTGGCTGGAAGCCGCCGCCACCTATCCGTGGCGCGCTGAGCTGGCAAGCTTCACCTACCTCCTGTCGAGCCATGTCTGGCGCCAGGATCACAACGGCTTCACCCATCAGGACCCGGGCTTCCTGGACCTTGCCGCGCGCAAGAGCTCTGACATCGTCAGGCTCTCGCTTCCCCCCGACGCGAACACGCTCCTGGTCACGATGGAGCGCGCCTTCACCGAATCCGGCCGGATCAACGTCGTGGTGGCGGGCAAGCAGCCCGAAAAGCAGTGGTTCTCCCTCGACGCCGCCCGCCGGATCGTCGCCGATGGCGCCGGCATCCTGCCGGGAGCGGGTAGCGTCGACGACGGAACAGGCCAGCACGACCAGCCCGACATCGTTCTGGCCTGCTCGGGGGATGTACCGACCCAGGAAGCGGATGCCGCACGTGCGCTGGTGCGCGAGCTGGCGCCATTCGCGCGCATCCGCGTGGTCACCATCGTCGATCTGCTGCGCCTGCGCGCGGGGGAGCCGCAGAGCCTTGACGATGACGCGTTCGCGACCCTGTTCGGCGTGGGAGTGCCTCTCGTCTTCGTCTTCCACGGATACCCGCACCTCATCAAGGAGTTGCTCTTCGATCGACCGCTCACAGCCGACGTGACGGTGCGCGGCTATCACGAGCGAGGATCGACCACGACGCCGTTCGACATGCTGCTTCAGAATGAGATCGATCGGTTCACCCTCGCGGCTGACGTCCTCAAGCGGTGCCGCATGGGTGAGCGAGAACGAGCCGAGGCGCTCGCAGTCCTGGCGAGTCGGCGGGAGCATGCGGCAGACCACCTGCACCGCTTCGGTGTCGATCACCCCGCGCTCGCGTGAGCGGGACGGGTGAGAGGCGATCAGGCTAGCGCGCGGCTCAGAGGCACGCCCGAGACCGAAGCGATACTGGTCACCGTCACCCATCCGTCTGCCAGAAGCGCCGCGTCCGTACCGGGCTCGGGCCGGTTCGGAAGGTCCTCGACGGCAAGACTGATGTGGTGCTCGTCCCGCTCGGCCAACGTAGTCTGAACGATCCCGAACGGAGCAAGCTCTGCCTCGACGATCCCGCGAGGATGCTCGATGTTCGGGACGTTGACATTCAAGATCGTGCCTGCCGTCTCGGCCATGAGGTACGACAGCAGCTCATCGACCACCTCGACGGCGCTCTCCCACCAGAACGTCCCTGGCGCGAAGCCGACATCGAGTGACACAGCGATCGCGCGGGCGCCGTGCAGACCCCCCGTGAGCGCCGCACCCACTGTTCCCGAGTGCACGATCGCGCGACCGACGTTGGCGCCGTGGTTGATGCCCGAAATGACGACGTCCGGCGGCTCGCCGAAGGCGCCACGCGCTGCGATGAGCGCGATCAAGCCCGGTCCAGCGTGCACCGCGTGCGCGGGCACGCCAGCCGCATCAGCGACCTCACGTCGCTCCACGCGGATCCGCCCGTCAGACTGCGACGCCATGATCGAGGCGCTCGATCCGCTCGACTGCGCTGCAGGCGCGGCGATCACCGGGTCGAACCCCGCTCGATGAAACCGACGCGCCAGCGGAGCGAGACCGTCCGCCTCGATTCCGTCATCGTTGGTGATCAAGATGCGGGTCATGGGGTTTCTCGGCCCCTTCCGGTCTCCTCCGGAGTTGTCATGGCGGCGAGGTCATCGGGTGTGACGCGGCCATCGGCAGGAGTTGCCGCCGACTCCACGACACGAAGGCTCACCTGGGCGCGGAGCCCCTCGATCGCATCACGGTGGCCCGTGCCTAAGCCGTGCCTCGTGACGTTAAGCGCCCCCGCTGCAGCGCCCAGCGTCACGGCTTCGCGAACAGTCTCGCCACGCGCGATCCCCGCGACGACCCCGGCCGTCAGCGAGTCGCCGGCACCGCGATGGTCGGCGATCTCGAACCGCGGCACAGAGATCTCGGCGAGGCCCTCGGCATCCAGCAGCAACGCCGGCTGACTTGCCCGCGTGAGGATCACCGTCTCCGCCCCTCGCGAGCGCAGTTCACTCATTCGCTCCGCCAGATCAGCGGTCGATCCCTCGCCCTCATCGGCGGCAAGCTCCTCATCGCTAAGCTTCAGGATGCTCACGCCACCGCGCAGCGCGGCATCCAGGCGTTCACTGGCAAGATCCACCACGACCGTCGCTCCGCCGCGGCGCAGGTCCGAGGCCAGACGATGGTAGATCTCTACGGGAATCTCGTCATGAGCTGGACCGCTGAGAACAACGAGGCCCGAGTCGATTCCCCGGCTGAGGGTCAGCGAGTACAGTTCGTCCATTTCGTGCCGGCCCGGGGTTGTTGCCCGCTGCTCAGCAATCGTGCGGCGCTCCCCATCCCGGCGATCGTGAATGTAGGCGGAGCCGCGGTCGCCGCGTTCGATGGCCTCGATCGTGATTCCCTCCCGTTCAAGGAGGGTCCGGATGACGAGTCCACTCTCGCCGCTCAGCAGCGCGCACAGTGTCACATCGACGCCGAGCAATGTGAGCATCCGTGCCTGCCAGACCCCTTGACCGCCGGCATGCAGGTGGACATCGTCCCCGGAGGGATGACTCTCTATCGTGACCGTCAGAGTCGGGGACGGTGCGAACACCGTCGCGCTGTTCACCGAGGTGCTCCTCAGGCCGTCTGGCCCTCGTGGCGACCCTCGCCGATCTCCTCGACGAGCTTGTCGTTGAAGGCGGGAAGGTCATCGGGCGTGCGGCTCGAGACGAGACCCTGATCGACGACGACTTGTTCGTCGACCCAGTTCGCTCCCGCGTTTCGCAGGTCGGTTTGCAGGCTCGGATAGCTGGTCAGGGTGCGACCTTCGACGACGTTCGCCTCGATCAGCGTCCATGCGCCGTGGCAGATCACGCCCACAGGCTTGTGCTGTTCGAAGAAATCGCGCGCGAAACCGCACGATGCGGCATCCATGCGCAAGTGATCGGCGTTGACGACGCCGCCGGGCAGGACGAGGGCGTCGAACTCGGCAGCGTTCGCGACGGAACTATCGATGTCCACGCTCTGCTGGTGGCCGTTCTTGCCCGTGACGCTGTCGCCTGCGGGGGAGACGAGGCGGGCCTGTGCCCCGTGCGAGGTCACGGCCTCCCAGGGTGAGGTCAGTTCGCTGTCTTCGAAGCCATCCGTGACCAGGAATGCGACGGTTTTGCCCGTGAGATGCGACATGGTGGTCCTCCCTCATACGTGTGTGCGTACAGTGACGGTACGAAGCCCCTGACCTCGGGGCCAGGGGCTTCGCACGTAGGAGACTCGCTCGCTAGGGCTCAGTGGGCGGGGACGACGCCTTCAGGCTGATCTGCAGGCTTCCGGATGATGAAGGCCCCGACCAGGATCGGCAGCGCCACGATCGCCGAGACCAGGAACGCGCCGCGCGCGCCCGCGGCTGCTGCCTCGTTGACCGGCAGTCCCGCTTCGACGGCAGAGGCCGCAATCGCGGACATCGTCGTGACCATGACAGCCACACCAGCAGCTCCCGCCACCTGCTGCACGGTTCCAAGAACCGCCGATCCATAGGAGTAGAAGCGCGGCTGGAGCGAGGCGAGCGACGCCGTGAACAAGGGCGTGAACGAGAGCGCGAGACCCAGCGACAGCACGATCTGCGTGACGAGGATGACCCAGATGGAAGTGTCGGCGCCGTAGCTCGCGTACGCCCAGAGAGATGCGACGGCGAGAATCGCACCGGGAACCAGCAGCACGCGGGTGCCCGAGGCGTCGTAGATGCGGCCCACGATCGGCCCCGCGAAGCCCATCGCGAGCGAGCCCGGCAGCAGCAGGAGACCACTTTCCAGCGCCGTCGCGCCCACAGCCTGGCTGAGGTAGAGCGGAAGCACCGTGATCGCCCCGAAGAACGCCATCGAGAGGACGCCCATCTGAGCGATCGACAGGGAGAAGTTCAGGGAACGGAACACGCGGAGATCCATCAGCGCGTCATCCTTGCGTTGCAGCACGAGCTGACGCCACACGAACAGCGCGAGCGCGACAACGCCCACCGCGATCGCAATCACCAGGGTCATCGTGGACCCGGCTTCAGCTGCGGCGTCGGTCTGCGATCCGCCGTGACTAGCCGCGCCACCGATCTGGCTCAGGCCATAGACGAGGCCACCGAATCCGAACGCCGACAGGATCACAGACAGCACATCGATCGGTGCGCGGGTGGTCTCGCCGAGATTGCGGATCCAGATCGCGCCGGCAACGAGAGCGGCGATTGCGATCGGCAGGACGATGCCGAAGATCCAGTGCCACCCCAGGGAGTCGAGGATGAGTCCCGACAGCGACGGGCCGATCGCCGGAGCGAGCGCGATGACAATGCTGACTCGTCCCATCATGCGGCCACGCGCATGCGGCGGCACGATGGTCATGAGCGTCGTCATGAGCAGCGGCATCATGATCGCGGTGCCCGAGGCCTGGATGACGCGGGCGACGAGGAGGATCTCGAAGCCGGGCGCAATGAAGGCCACGGCTGTTCCGGTCGAGAAGAGCGTCATCGCTGCGAGGAAGACCTGCCGGGTCGTGAAGCGCTGCAGGAGGAAGCCGCTGATCGGGATGACGACCGCCATCGTGAGCATGAATGCCGTGGTCAGCCACTGGGCAGCCACCGCGGTGATGCCGAGATCCACGATGAGGTGGGGGATCGCGACGCCCATTGTGGTCTCGTTGAGGATCGCGACGAAAGCCGCAGACAGCAGGAGCCAGATAATCCGGCTCTCCTCGGGGCGCAGGTTCAGACCCGGGACCGGAGTCGCGGCGTCGGGGCCGGCGGGGATGACCGGGATCGAGCCGGTCTGCGGGTTTACATTGCTCGCTGCCACGGGCGGGTCCTCACTATCAGGGCGCGTGTCGTCGGAGACGAAAAGGGGAGGGGACGCCGAGAGCAGGCGCACGAGAGCCACGCGAGGTGGCGACGTTCACCATAACGGCGGGAACCGACATTCGATTCCCGTGAGGTGGAAGAAACTACTCCCGGTCGGAGCCAGACTCAGTCGTCGAGAGTCTCTTCGTCCACCGACTTGTCCCACTGCTCGGACCCGATCGCATTGGTCGGGTGCGGCGTGGGCTCCCGATCGAGCAGGTCGGCCGGTGTGGGGGAGATCAGCTGCTCCTCGGGGATCGACTTCAGATCGTCGATCTCCTTGCGAAGCGCGTCCAGGTCTTCGTGTCCAGTGCCGGCGCCATCGTTCGCAGTCATGCTCACAGCCTACCGGTGTCACTGCCCGGCGTTATGCTCCAGGCGTGAGCTTCGACGGCCTGAATCCTGACGCCCTCGCCTTCTTCGACGAGTTGGCGGTCAACAACACCAAGGAGTGGTGGCAGAGCCAGAAGTCGCGCTTCACCGAGAACGTCGCTGGTCCGTTTGAGGCGCTCGCCGAGGAGCTCGAGCCGGAGTTCGGCCCCGTGAAGATCTTCCGCCCGTACCGTGACGTGCGCTTCAGCGCCGATAAGTCGCCCTACAAGCTCCAGATCGGCCTGGTCACTCGCGCATCAGCCGCGCACTACCTGCAGCTCTCGGCATCCGGCCTGTTGATCGGCGGCGGGATGTATCAGCCGACGCCCCCACAGCTGGCGGCCTTCCGGTCTCTCGTCGATGAGGCCCGGACGGCGCCCGATCTCGAGGCCACCCTCGCCGAGGTTCGCGCTGCCGGCTTCGAGCCGATGCGCGATGACGAGCTGCGCACCGCACCTCGGGGGTTCTCTGCCGATCACCCCCGCATCGACCTGCTGCGGCTTCGCCACCTCGCGGTCGGTCGCGAAGAGCAGCCCGACGACTGGATGTGGACGCCGGATGCTCTGGATGAGATCCGTGCAGCTTGGCACGTCGTGTCGGTGTGGTGCGACTGGTTGCACGCGAATATCGCGATAGACCCTGAGGTCCGCTGACGAGAGCAGCGCGCGCCATCCTCCCGATTGCGGGTGTCAGCGGGAGCGGCCGTCCTCCAGGCGTGCCTCGAAGGCGTCCAACGCTTCTCGATAGCGAGGGTCGGGGTGGCTCTCGGCGATCGAGCGCAGTCGAGGCACATCCATGTCACGGATGAGGTCGATCCGGGCGCGGAGCGCTTCCTCGTGGCCGGCGAGCACGTCGAGCCCTTCTGCCATCGCGTCCAGGCAGTCGTGCAGCACGGCGAGTTCGGACTCACGCTGCGTGATTGAGGATCCGTCCGGCCGCATTCGCCACCGCACGACGACGTCGGGGATCGTGTCGAAGGCGGATGCCGACACGAGCATCCGCTGAGCGATGACCTGATCCTCGTACAGCCGACCCTCGGGAAATCGCAGCTCATCCCACACCCGGGCCCGGCTCACCTTCGCCCACGCGACGATGCTTCCGGTCGCCGCCGGATGCTCGTCCAGCGTCACCCCGTGGCGTTCGGGTGCTGTTACCGCGGCAACCCACGGCTGTATTGGACCGTCGAGATACGAGCCGTCGGGCTGGGGCCGCAGCCGCGTATAGGCGCCGATGACGAAATCGCTTCGCGTGCGCTCGAGCCTCCCGATCATGCGTTCGAGGGCTGACGGGGTGAACTCGTCGTCAGCGTCCAGGAACCCCACGAAGGGCGTGGTGACAAGATCCAGTCCGGCGTTCCGCGCCGCCCCCAGTCCCCGCGTGCGGGGCAGCCTCATGACGCGGAACCGTTCATCGTGTGCAGCGGCGCGCTCGAAGAGCTCACCGGTCTCATCCGCCGAGCCGTCGTCGATGAGGATCGCACACCAGTCGCCGCGGGTCTGGTTTCGGAGGGAGTCGAGCGCCGCCGGCACGTAGGGTGCGACATCCAGACCGGGAACGATGACGGTGATCGCCGGGTCTGTCATACCCCGGATCCTACGGCGGCAACAGCTGCCTCGATGGCGTCGATGATCGGCGCGACCGAGCCGGTGGCGCTGTGGCCGAGCGTCACGCGAACCGCGGTGCGGGCTTCGTCGGGCTCGACACCCAGAGCGAGCAGCACGTGTGAGGCTTCGTCGCTCCCGGCCGCGCAGGCTGACCCGCTCGAGGTGACCATGCCCCGCCGCTCGAGCTCGAGCAGCACGGTCTCGCCGTTAACTCCCGCGAAGGTGAAACTTGCCGTCCCGGGAAGGCGGTACTCCGGATGCCCGGTGAGCTGTGCGATCGGCACCCGCTCGAGCACTCCCGCGATCAGGTCGTCACGCAGGGCAGCCACGCGCTCGGCAGCGTCGCTACGCTCTGCCTCCGCGAGCTCGAGTGCGCGCGCGAGGCCGACGGCTCCGGCGACGTTCTCGGTGCCGCTGCGCCGCTCCCGCTCCTGTCCGCCGCCGTGCAGCACGGGCTCCAGGGGGATGCGGGACCGTATGCCGAGCACACCGATGCCCTTGGGGGTGCCGATCTTGTGGCCGGCAATCGAGAGCGCGTCGGCACCGAGGCCGCGAAGCGGCAGCCATCCTGCCGCCTGGACGGCATCCAGGTGCAGGGGCACCCTCCCGGCGACGGCGGCGACCAGACCCGTGACGTCCTGAACCGTGCCGATCTCGTTATTGGCATAGCCGACGCTGACGATCGCGGTGTCGTCGCGGATGGCTGCAGCCACGGCATCCGGATCAACGAGTCCCGTCGTGTCCACCGGCACGAGAGTCGCTTCGAACCCGTGGATGCGCGTCAGGTAGTCGATCGAGGCAAGCACCGACTCGTGCTCGATCGGGGTGGTCACCACGTGCCGGGCGCCGCATCGCTGCTGCGCGGCTATCGCGACGCCCTTGATCGCGAGGTTGTTCGCCTCGGTCGCACCAGAGGTGAAGATCACGTCGGTGGCCCGCATGCCGAGGACGGCGGCGACCCGATTCCGGGCGTCGGCGAGGGCATGAGCTGCCTGCTCGCCGATGGTGTGGTGGCTCGACGGGTTGCCGAAGTGCGTCGTGAGGTACGGAGTCATCGCCTCCAGCACCTCCCGGCGCACCGGAGTGGTCGCGGCGTTGTCGAGGTAACTGATGCTCACGACCCGCCGGTACCCGACTCGATCTGGATGTCCAGGCCCAGGTCGATCGCGGGGGCAGAGTGCGTCAAGGCTCCGACCGAGACCACATCGACACCGGTCGCAGCGATCGCCCCGACGGTGTCGAGACCGACGCCACCGGATGCCTCGACGATGGCCCGGCCCGCGATCAGCTCGACTCCGGCGCGAAGCTCGTCGAGCGAGAAGTTGTCGAGCATGATGATGTCGACCCCTGCCGCGAGCACCGCGGGAATCTGATCGACACGGTCGACCTCCACCTCGACACGCATCGTATGGGGAATGCTTGCGATCCCGGTGCGGAGCGCCTCCGTGGTGGAGGCACCCGAAGCTGCCAGGACAGCGAGGTGATTGTCTTTGACCATCACGGCATCCGAGAGGGAATGCCGATGGTTGTGGCCGCCGCCGCTGCGCACCGCGTGGCGTTCGAACGCGCGCAGGCCCGGGGTCGTCTTGCGGGTGTCTGCAATTCGTGCGCCGGTTCCCGCGGCCGCCTCGACATAGCGGGAGGTGAGGGTGGCGATTCCCGACATCCGCTGGGCGAAGTTGAGTCCGACGCGCTCGGCGGTGAGAACGCCGCGGGCGGGCCCCTCGACGGTGGCGAGCACGTCGCCTGCCGAGAACGTCTCCCCGTCGGCTCGGTGCACGGTCACGGTGATAGCGGCATCCGTCAGCGCGAAGGCTGCCGCGAACACGTCTCCGCCGCTGAAGGTTCCGGGCTCCCTCGCGACGAGCTCGGCGCGGGCGCGGGCGGATGCCGGGACGAAGGCCTGCGCCGTCACGTCACCCCACGGTGCGTCTTCGGCCAGGGCCGCAGACACAACCCGGTCGATCTCGGCTCGGGTCAGCATCAGCGCACCGCCGCGAGCTCGGCGTCGCGTCGGAAGTGGGCACCGGCCGACGATGTCCGGGCGCGGGCAGCTGCCACGACGTGCTCGGCGACCAGCAGCAGGTTCTCGTCCTCGTACTCGCGTTCGGTCTGCGGCGATCGCGCCTGCGCTCGCCAGCCGGCGATGACGCTGGCGGCACGGGCGAGACCCTCTTCGTCTCGCACCAGCGACGCGTCCTCCCACATGAGGTTTTGCAGCGTGGCCCGCGAGAAGGTCGGCGAGGGGACCGCTGGGCTTGCCATCACGCCCGCGGCGGGAACAGGGCTGATGTTCTCGCGGGCGTCAGTCGCCCACGAGCCGGATGCGGCATCCGATGCGATCGCATCTCCGGCGCGGGCGCCGAACACGGCGCCCTCGAGGAGCGAGTTCGACGCGAGACGGTTCGCCCCGTGGACTCCGGTGCGGGCTGTCTCGCCGACGGCGTAGAGCCCGGGAAGCGAGGAGCGCCCCTTGAGGTCGGTGACGATGCCACCCATGAGGTAGTGGGCGGCAGGCGTCACCGGCACGGGAACGCGTGCCCAATCCAGGCCGCGCTCGCGCATCGCAGCGTCGATCGTCGGGAAGCGCTCGCGCAGCCACGCCGCGCGGGCATCAGCGTCGGTCGCGGGGATGGCGGTGGCATCGAGCAGCACGGGGCGGCCGTCCTGTTGCCTCATGACCCGGGCTATCGCGCGGGCGACGACATCCCGCGGCGCGAGCTCTCCATCGGGGTGGTCGTCGAAGACGAAGCGGTGACCGTCCTCGTCGATGAGCGTCGCGCCCTCGCCGCGCACGGCCTCGGAGACCAGGAACGCGTCACCGGCCGCGAGGACCGTCGGGTGGAACTGCACGAACTCGAGATCAGCGACGGCGGCTCCCGCTCGAATCGCCGCAGCGATCCCATCGCCGGTCGCTACCGCGGGATTCGTCGAGTGCGCGAACAGCTCGCCGATGCCTCCCGTTGCCAGGACAACGGCATCGGACCGCAGCTCGTCGGGCGTTCCGGTGTGGTCGCCTCGGGCGTCGCGCAGGATCCGGATGCCGCGCACCCGACCCTCCTCGACGATGAGGTCGACGAGGAACGCGTGCTCGATGACCGTCGCCGCAGTCGCGCGGACGGCGGCGACGAGCGCCCGTTCGATCTCGGTTCCGGTAGCGTCGCCGCCCGAGTGCAGGATGCGGGGGTAGGAGTGCGCGGCCTCGAGGCCCTTTCGGAACTCACCGTGCTCGTCGCGATCGAACGCGACGCCGAGCGCGACAAGCTCCCGGATCCGCTCCGGCCCCTCTGTCGCGAGCACCCGCACCGCTGCCTCATCGCCGAGCCCGGCGCCGGCGACCAGGGTGTCGTGGATGTGGTCTTCGACCCGGTCATCGGGGAACATGACTCCGGCGATGCCGCCCTGCGCGTAGCGCGTGTTGGCGTGCTCCAGGACGTCCTTGGTGACCACTGTCACACGGCATCCGTTTGCTGCAGCGTGAAGCGCAACAGTGAGGCCGGCGATCCCGCTGCCGACGACGATCACGCGCGCTGCGTTGGTCATGACGCCTGCTCCCAGGCGGCAGCCGGGGCTGCCGGGGGCTTGGCTGCCAGCATCCGCTCGAGGGCGATGCGGGCGGGGTCGGCGACGTCGGCGGGAACCGTGATGCGGTTGACGACGTCGCCTGCAACGAGCGACTCCAGCACCCAGGCAAGGTACCCGGGGTGGATGCGGTACATCGTCGAGCACGGGCAGACGACGGGGTCGAGGCAGAAGATCTCGTGCTGCGGGTGCTCGGCTGCGAGGCGCTGCACAAGGTTCACCTCGGTGCCGATCGCGAAGGTCGTCGGCTCGGTCGCGGCCTCGATCGCCTTGCGGATGTAGTCGGTCGAGCCTGCTTCGTCAGCAGCGTCGACAACCTCCATGGGGCACTCCGGGTGCACGATGACACGGACCCCGGGATGCTCGGCGCGGGCCTTGTCGATCTGGCCTACCGAGAAGCGGCGGTGGACCGAGCAGAACCCGTGCCACAGGATGACGCGCGCGGCATCCAGGGTCGCGTCGTCGTTGCCGCCCAAGGGCTTGCGGGGGTTCCACATCGGCATCTGCTCGAGCGGCACGCCCATCGCCTTCGCGGTGTTACGCCCGAGGTGCTGGTCGGGGAAGAACAGCACCCGCCGGCCCCGTTCGAACGCCCACTCCAGCACGGTCCGCGCGTTTGACGAGGTGCAGACGATCCCGTGATGGCGGCCGACGAACCCCTTGATCGCGGCGGAGGAGTTCATGTATGTCACCGGGATGACGGGCAGCAGGCCGTCGGCATCCGGGGTATCGAGGTCGCCGTAGACGTCGGCGAGCTCTTCCCACGACTGCTCGACCTCGTCGATCGAGGCCATATCGGCCATCGAGCATCCGGCCGCAAGGTTCGGCAGGATGACCGCCTGATCGGGCCCGGAGAGCAGGTCTGCGGTCTCGGCCATGAAGTGCACGCCGCAGAACACGATGGCTTCGGCATCCGTGCGAGCCTTTGCGGCGTTGGCGAGCTGGAACGAGTCGCCAACGTAGTCGGCGTGCCGCACGACCTCTTCGCGCTGGTAGAAGTGGCCCAGCACGACCACGCGCTCGCCGAGGGTCTTCTTGGCCGCGATGATTCGGGTGTCGAGCTCTGCTTCGGTGGCCTCGCGGTACTCCCGCGGGAGCTCGCCCTGGCGGGGTGCGCCGGTCGGGATGACATCACCCTCGGATGCTCCGGGCCCGTAGCCCGGCACCGTGTCGAAGAGCCACGGCGCCGCTGCAAGCTCGGTGTTGCAGGTCTCGCCCTGGAGCGACCCCGAGACGATGCCGTGGATCTCGTGGTCGACCGACGGATCGATGGGGCGTGGGGCGAGGGTGATGTTGACAGCTGTCATAAGGTGCTCGTTTCGGGCGAGGAGGGTTGGATGTCAGCGGGTTCGGAGTCGCTCAGCGGCCCCCGGTCGGCAAGTTCGACATCCTGGTTGTAGCGGTAGAGGCGGGCGGGACGATGGCTGCCGGTGCGGAACCGGTCGGTGGGGATGAGGTTTCCGGAGTTCTCGACCTGACGCCGGAAGTTCGCGGGGTCCAGGCGCCGATCGAGGATCGCCTCGTAGACCTCACGAAGGTCGGCCAGCGTGAACAGGTCCGAGAGCAGACCGTGCGCGATACGGCTGTACCCGACCTTGTTGCGCAGCCGCCACAGGGCGTAGGACACGATCTCGTTGTGATCGAACGCGAGGGTGCCCGGCGCGTTCGCGTCGAACCAGGCGACGTTCTCGGGCGCATCGCCCGCTGCCTCGTGGGCCGCGCGCTGGGCGTCAACGTCGTCGGCGCGCAGGAGAGCCCAATAGACGATCGACACGACGCGAGTGGGGGATCGGTCGACGTCTCCGAACGCGTAGAGCTGCTCCAGGTAGCTCGGCGTGAGGCCGGTCGTTTCGGCGAGGGTGCGCGAGGCCGCGGCATCCAGCCCTTCGCCCGCGTCGAGCCACCCACCGGGCAGCGCCCACAGGCACTCATAGGGCTCCCGGGTTCGACGCACGAGCGGCATCATGAGGCGCCCCGACCCGTCGCCGGGGTCGCGTCGGACCGTGAAAATGACGGTCGACACCGCGACGCGGATGGCATCCGTGGATGCTGCGCGTGCGGTGTGGGGAGCGAGGCTGGTTTGTGTCATGGTGACTCTAACTGCTGGCTCGATCTTAGAGTCAGGGTGACCAGAACCGCAACTCGGGTGGCCTGGGAGAAAACCCTCAGCTTGGTCGGCGAACCGGTCGACAGACTGGACGCGTGGTCCTCGGCATCCTCACCGACGTTATCGTCGTGATTCTGCTGCTCGGTGCGCTCGCGTGGGGGATCGCGAGCGGAGTGCTGGCGATCCTCGGATCGGCGGTGGGTCTTGCCGCGGGCGGGGTGGCGGTGTGGTGGCTCCTGCCGATCGTGGCGCCGCTGCTTCCCGAATCGGACTGGCGCGGCCCGGTGCTCATCGCCGGGGTCGTCGTGCTGCTCGTTGGTGGGGCGATCGCCGGGGGCGTGGTCGGTAGCGCCCTCAGGCGCGGAGCCGAAAAACTGCGCCTTCACATGATCGACCGTCTGCTCGGCGGCGCCGTGGCTGTCGTTGCCACCGCGCTTTCGCTGTCGCTGGTCGCCCAGAGCGCCGCCGTCTCGGGTGTGCCGCTGGTCACTGCAGCCACCTCGTCGTCGCGCGTGCTCGCCACGATCGATGCGCTGACCCCGGCACCGGTGAGCGCCGCTCTGGCGCAGCTCCGGCAGGCGGTGTTCGTCGACGCTCTGCCCCGGATGGGGACGCTGCTGGATCTTCCAGTCACGGCGCCGACTGCCCCGCCGGTGGCGCTCGATGACCCCGCCCTGAGCGCAGCCGCCCAGTCGGTGGCTCGCATCTCGGGAACCGCGTTCTCGTGCTCCCGGGGCATGACGGGCTCGGGTTTCGTCATCTCCGATGACCGCGTGGTCACCAACGCGCACGTCGTGGCCGGAATGGAGCAAATCGTCGTCGAACTGCCGGGGCGCATGGCTCAGGCCGGCCGCGTCGTCTGGTTCGACCCCGACCAGGACCTCGCCGTCATCGCCGTGGAAACCGAGGACGTTGCGGCACTGCCCGTCGTTCCGACTCTCCGGCCAGGGGATACCGCGGCGGTTGCCGGCTACCCCTACGGCGGCCCCTTCACGCTGGGGCAAGCGTCAGTGCGCTCGGTGGGAACCGCGCAGGTGCCCGACATCTACGACAGCGGGTCCGTGAGTCGGGAGATCTACGCGCTGGATGCCCGCGTCGCACCGGGCAACTCCGGAGGTCCCGTGCTGACCGCAGGCGGGGAGGCGGCCGGTGTCGTGTTCGCCCGGGCCGATGACGGAACGGATGTCGGGTACGCGGTGACCTCGGATGTGCTCGCCCCGTTGGCTGCGCAAGCTCCCGCTCTGGCCGAGCCGGTCTCGACGGGTTCCTGCACGCCCTGAGGCGCGTCGGCTGGCGGGACCCGGGCGCTGGGATATGCTGGCCGC
>Ga0209958_1000624_pt1 | contig 51293 bp, 43 predicted proteins | sample ThiBio_inoc_plan_FD_183942 | JGI IMG/M metagenome (GOLD analysis project Ga0209958, IMG submission 183942) | Wastewater bioreactor microbial communities from Cape Town, South Africa - Thiocy_inoc_plan (SPAdes) | ecosystem: Engineered > Bioremediation > Thiocyanate > Unclassified | place: South...
CCCCCTCGGTCTCGCCGGTGGCGGACCCGGGCGACGCCGAGCCGGCGTCGCCGCGCCCTCTGATCCTGCCGGTCCTGCGCTGGCCCGGCGACGACATGGCGACGGTGACCTCCTCGTGCAACGGCTGCGGGAGCTGCCGCGGCGGCGACCCGACGACCCGCATGTGCCCCAGCTTCCGGGCCTATGGGGACGAGGCGGCCTCGCCGCGGGCCCAGGCCAACCTCGTCCGCCAGATCGCCGCCGGCCGGATCGACCCGAAGGCGTGGGGGTCTTCGGAAGCCCGGGCGAAGGCCGGATACTGCATCCACTGCAAGATGTGCCAGAGCGAGTGCCCGGCGGGCGTGGACGTGTCGAGCCTGATCCTGGAGGCCAAGGCCGCGTTCGTCGAGGACCACGGCCTGGCCCCGGGCGACTGGATCTTCTCCCGGCTGGAGATGTGGGCGCGGATGGCCAGCCGGTTCCCGATCGTCTCCAACTTCCTGATGTCCCGGCGCGGGGCCCGGTGGCTGCTGGAGCGCACCCTGGGCGTCTCGCGGCGTCGGGTCTTGCCGCCGGTCCGGCGGACGCCGTTCACGCGACGGGCGGCGCGGCTGGGCCTGCACCGGCCCAGGCCGTCGCGGCCGGGCCCGCGGGTCGTGTACTTCGTGGACGTGTACGCGAACTACTACGACCAGGAACTGGCCGAGTCCGTGGTCGGGGTGCTCCAGCAGGCGGGCGTGAACGTCTACGTCCCCGCCGCCCAGCGCAGCGCGGGGATGGCCCCGCTGGTCGTCGGCGACGTCGACCATGCCCGCGAGCTGGCCCTGCGGAACCTCCGCGTGCTGGGCGACGCCGTCCGCGACGGCTACACGGTCGTCTGCTCCGAGCCCACCGCCGCGCTCATGCTGCGCCAGGAGTACGTCAAGCTCACCGACGACCTCGACGCCGAGCTGGTGGCCCGCAGCGTGATGGACCTGGGCCAGTACCTCCAGGGCCTGGACGCGCGCGGGCAACTCCCCGCCCCGACCGAGCCGGTCCGGGCCCGCGTCGGCTATCACCAGCCCTGCCACCTGCGGGCGCTCGACGTGGGCCTGCCGGGGTTCGACCTGCTGCGGAAGGTCCCCGAGCTGGACGTGGAGTTCATCGACCGGGGCTGCTCGGGGATGGGCGGGACGTTCGGGCTCCGCCGCCACCAGTTCCGCGCCAGCCTGCGAGCCGGCCGTGGCCTGCACCGCCGGCTGATGGACGACGACATCGAGATCGGCTCGACCGAGTGCGGGGCCTGCCGGATCCAGATGGAACAGGGGATCGCCAAGAGGACGCTCCACCCGATCAAGCTGCTGGCGCTCTCCTACGGGCTGAACCCGCCGCTGCGGCTCCACTTCAAGGATCCCAAGCCGCGACACGCGATGTCGTGAGCCGCCGGGCGGGCTTTCGCCCCATCCGGCCTTGCGGGCCCGGCGGAACTTCAGTAAAACGCCCCCGCCTGTCACGTCTTCGTCATGCAGGCTCACGCGGAAGTCGGGACGATCGCGACCAGGATGGACGCGAAGCCCGCCCCCCGCGACCCCGAGTGGGGCCGGGCCGCGACACATCTCTTGAGCACATGTCCGGATGGGATGGGGGGGCGATCGTCGTCCCCTCGACTTCGACTGGGATGATCGACCGGCTCGTCGCGCCCGCCCCTCTCCGGCGTCGCGGCGCGCGACCGGGGGGCGATCGCTCATGACGTATCGAGTAGCCAGACGCCTTCCGGCGCCAGGGACGGATCCGGTGGAGCGAAATCTCATCGAAGCCGACGTCAAACTCCCGAAGCGGCCCCGAAGGGGCCTCGTCGCCGCGACCCTCGCCTTCGCCCTCGCGGCGCTCCTCGCCCCGGAGGCCGCACGCGCCCAGGCGATCCCCAAGGGGACCGTCGTCGAGGTCCGCGTCGAGGGGAATTCGAGCATCTCCGCGGAGAAGATCCGCGGCAAGCTGCTGAGCAAGGCGAACTCGCCCTACGACCAGCAGAAGGTCGACGCCGATCTCCGGACGCTGATCCAGTCGAAGTGGTTCTCCGACGTCCAGCCGTTCTATGAGGAGAAGCCCCCCGGCTCCGGGAACATCATCCTGATCTTCCGGGTGCAGGAGATGCCCATCCTTCGCAAGGTCGAGCTGCGGGGGCGGCGGAAGGTCTCGCAGAAGGAGATCGAGGAGAATACGGGCCTGAAGGTCGGCAACCGCGCCGACCCGACCCGCACCCGGCTGGCCGTCCAGCAGATCGAACGGCTCTACATCGAGAAGGGCTACGAGCTGGCCCAGGTCACGCTCATCAAGGGGGGCGAGCCGGGCGATACCGAGGTCGTCATCCAGATCTTCGAGGGGGACCGGTTCCACCTGGCCTCCATCGACTTCAAGGGGAACGTCTTCGCGACCGACGCCCAGCTCTGGACCAAGATCTCCAGCCGGAAGCCGATCATCGCCTCGCTCGGCGGCAAGTACCATCGCGAGATGCTCGACGAGGACGCCCGCAAGCTGATCGACTACTACCAGTCCCAGGGCTTCTTCGAGGTGAAGGTCACGCCCGTCACCCGCCCCGGCGACAGCCTCGGCGACGTCCACCTGACCTTCGTCGTCTCCGAGGGGGTCCGCTACCACGTCCGCGACCTGATCTTCGAGGGGAACCAGCGGCTCAAGGAGCAGCAGCTCCGCGAGGGCCTCCAGCTCCATTCCGGCAAGCCGTTCCTGGACGTCGTGCGCGACGCCGACCGCCAGGCCATGCTGAACCGCTATTACGAGCTGGGCTGCATCAAGACCCAGGTCGTCGCCGAGCCGCGGTTCACCAACGAGCCGGGCGTCGTCGACCTGGTCTACAAGATCGAGGAGAGCCAGCCGTTCACGCTGGGCGAGATCAAGATCCGGGGCAACACCCGGACCCGCAGCGACGTGATCCTCCGCGAGTTCTGGCAGGCCGGCCTCCTCCCCGGCGAGATCCTCGACCAGAACCGCCTGGCCCTGGCGCAGAAGCGCCTGGCGAACCTCGGGTACTTCAACACGAACCCCGAGATGGGCCGGATGATCGAGGCGAGGATCGTCAACGAGCGCCCATTCGACAAGCCGTACAGCGACCTGATGCCCAGCCTCCTCAGCGAGATGACCGGGGCCCGCATGCAGGGGGACGACGACACGTTCTTCGGCGAGCTGGCCCGCGGCGACGAGGCGACGCCCCCCCCCGCGCCGGTGGCGAGGCCCGTCAAGGCGCCGGCGGCCGGCGGTGCGCCCTCGGCGCCGACGGTCCGGATGCAGGACGACGTGCCGGCCCTGGTCCCCGCGCCGGAGGGGTCGAACCTGGGGGCGGACGAGGGCCTGTCGCCGTTGCGGCCGTTCGGGTCGGGCGGGAGCTTCTTCAGCCCGCCCGCGAACACGGTCCCACCGATCACCGTCCCCGCCCCGGCCGACTCGCCCGTCGCGGGCGTCCCGGGGACGGCGGTCCCGGGGCGCAACCAGCCGCCGGTGGGCTCGGGCGAGCCCCCCGGCTCGTTCCCGAGCATCCCTGGCCTGAACATGACCGACGTCGGCCCGGACCGCAACGACCCGTTCCCGAACCGGTCCTACGCCGACATCGTCACCACGCTTGAGGAGGCCCCCACGGGCCGGCTGATGGTCGGCGTGGCGGCGAGCAGCTTCCAGGGCCTGTTCGGCAACATCACGGTCTACGAGAAGAACTTCGACATCTTCAACGTCCCGCGCTCGTTCAACGACATCTTCAACGGGACGGCGTTCCGCGGCGGCGGCCAGGAGTTCCGCCTGGACCTCCAGCCGGGCACGATGATCAACCGCTTCCAGATGAGCCTCCGCGAGCCGTACCTCTTCGGCCTGCCGATCGGCGGCGCCGCGGCCGGCTACCTGTTCAATCGCCTCTACCCCAACTGGAGCGAGGCCCGCGGCGGCGGCCGATTCTCCCTCGGCCGGCAGTTCGGCACCAGCACCTACGCCGACCTCGCGGTCCGTGCCGAGGACGTCAACTTCTACGGCTATCGCAACCCCGCCCCGGCGCAATACCTGGCGGCCAGCGGCCATTCGTTCCTGGCGTCGCTGCGGCCGAGCATCCGGTTCGACAACCGCAACAGCCCCTTCATGGCGACCAAGGGCCAGTACGCCGAGTTCTCCTTCGAACAGGGCTGGGGGACCTACACCTGGTCCAAGTTCGACGCCGAGGGCCGCATGCACTACACGACCGGCAGCCGCCCCGACGGCTCCGGCAAGCGGTTCGTCACCCTCCGCGGCCACTTCGGCATCGCGACCAACTCGCTGCCGGTCTACGAGCGGTTCTTCGCCGGTAACTTCGGCAGCCTTCGCGGCTTCCAGTACCGCACGGTCAGCCCCAAGGCCCTGGGCGTCCCGGTCGGCGGCATCATGATGGCCCTGGGCTCGCTGGAGTACCAGTTCCCCTGGACGGCCGCCGACACCGTCCACCAGGTCGTCTTCACGGACTTCGGCACCGTCGAGAACGATTACAGCTTCAGCAAGCTGCGGGTCTCCGTCGGCACCGGCCTCCGCCTGATGATCCCGGCCCTCGGCCCCGTCCCGCTCGGCTTCGACCTCGCCTTCCCCGTCATGTACGCCGAGGGGGACGCCCTCCGGTACTTCAACTTCAGCATGTCGGCGAGCTATTGACGGCCGCCCACGTCGAACCTGAAGGGCGGCCGATCGCTTCGGGGTCGCCTTCGGGTTAGGATGGGAGCCGGGTGAAACTCGGGTCCCTCGGTGCGAGCTTCGGGATGGCTGACGCGGATTCGTCTCGTGGGGATAGGCCCTCGCCGCCGCGACGACGCGGGCGGATCGGTAGGTCGATCGGGGTGTGGGCGTGGGTCGTCGCGCTCTGCCTGGCGATGGGGGCCGCGTCGTACTTCATGTTCGTCGAGCCGCCCCCGCCCCGGCGGATCGTGATGGCCAGCGGCGGTCGCGAGGGGGCCTATCACGCCTTCGCCGAGGAATACGCCCGCGAGCTGAGCAAAGACGGGCTGGTCGTCGAGGTCCGGGAGACGGCCGGCTCGCTGGAGAACCTCAAGCTGCTGCGCGAGGACGATTCGGGCGTCTCGGTCGCCATCGTCCAGAGCGGCGTGGCCGGGCCCGAAGACGCCGAGAAGCTGCTCGCGCTGGGGAGCCTGTATCGCGAGCCCCTCTGGGTCTTCCATCGCGCCGATCGCGAGGTCGCGAGCCTCGGCGCCCTGGCCGGGATGCAGATCGGGATCGGCGCGGAGGGGAGCGGCACGCAGGCCGTGGCCCTGCGCATGCTCGCGGCGAACGGCCTGGCCGGGGCGACCCGCCCCGACGAGAAGCCTCGCGCCCGACTGGTCGCCCAGAAGGTGGCCGACGCCGCCGACGCCCTGCGGAATGGGGACCTGGACGCCGCGTTCTTCGTGGCCGCCTTCGAGGCCGAGTACATCCAGGAGTTGCTGGGGGACCCCCGCGTGAAGCTGCTGGGGTTCGAGCAGCAGGAGGCCTATCGCCGCCGCTTCCGATTCCTCGCGCCGGTGTCTCTGCCGACGGGGATCGTGGACCTGGCGAAGAACGTCCCGCCGCGCGACGTGGCCCTGCTGGCCCCGACGGCGATGCTGGTCGTCCGCGGCGACTTCCACCCGGCTTTGGAGTCGGTCCTGCTCGCGGCGGCGTCGCGGCTCCACGGCGACGGCGACGTCCTGAACGAGCCGCGCGAATTCCCGTCGGAGCGCTATTGCGACCTCCCGATGAGCGAGGACGCCCGGCGCTTCCATCGCTCGGGCCAGCCGTTCCTCCAGCGGGTCCTTCCGTTCTGGCTCGCGTCGCTGGCCGACCGCGCCAAGCTGATGGTCATCCCGCTGGTGATGCTGATGATGCCCCTGCTCCGCGCGGCCCCTCCCCTGATTCGCTGGCGGACGAGGCGGAAGATCTATCGCTGGTACGGCGTCCTGCGCGAGATCGACCAGAAGCTGGCCGTGGGCCTGGCCGGCGTCGACCTCGACCGCGAGATCGCCCGCCTGCGCTCCATCGAGCACAAGGTCGTCTGGGTCGACGTCCCGCTGAGCTACATGGAAGAGTTCTATCAACTGCGTATGCACCTGATCATGATGATGCAACGATTGTCCGAACTGCGCGAGAAGGGTGAGGATGCCGAGGATGCCGAGGGGTGAACCCGGCCCTCTCCCTCACTTCCCCTTCGCCGCATCCTCGCGGGCGAGGCGATTCTGGAGGAGGGCCAGCACGGCGGCCTCCTCGGGCTTGAGGTCGCCGATCGAGCGGGCCATCTCGCGGTCCGCCCTGGTGCGGAGGGCGTCGAGCATCGAGCCTTCGAGATAGGCGTCGACGACGGCGGGGTGGATGTAGCACTTGCGGCAGACGCTCGGCGTGTTGCCGAGCCGTCGGGCCACGCGCTCGACCGCCTGCACGACGTTGCGCTTGGCCTGCGCGTCGCTGTCGAACGCCTCGAACTCCTGCAACGCGATCGAGGCCAGGACCGTCCCGGCCCAGGTGCGGAAGTCCTTGGCGGTGAAGTCCTGCCCCGAGATCTCGCGGAGGTATTCGTTGACGTCGCCCGAGTCCAAATGCTGGGGGAGGCCCTCGTCGTCGATGTAGGTGAATAACTCCTGGCCGGGCAATTCCTGGCATCGCGCGACGACCCGGGCGAGCCGACGGTCCTTGATCGAGATCCGGTGCTTGACGCCGCTCTTGCCCTTGAACTGGAACAGGATGCTCGGGCCCTCGACGGCGACGTGCCGGTTCCGCATGGTCGTCAGGCCGAACGATTTATTGGTCCTGGCGTACTCCTCGTTGCCGACCCGGATCAGGGACAATTCCAGGAGCTGCACGACGGCCGCCAGCACCTTGCGACGCGGCATGCCCGCGAGCTTCAGGTCGGCGTCGGTCGCCTCGCGGATGCGCGGGAGGGCCGAGCCGAAGGCGGCCATGCGGCCGTACTTGGCGTCGTCGCGGACCTGACGCCAACGGGCGTGGTAGCGATACTGCTTCCGCCCCTTCTCGTCCCTCCCGGTCGCCTGGATGTGGCCCCGGTCGGACGGGCAGATCCAGACGTCGGTCCAGGCCGGCGGGATCGCCAGCGCCTTGATGCGGGACAGGGCGGCCTCGTCCCGGACCGGCCCGCCGTCCGCGTCGACGTACCGGAACGATTCGCCCGACCGTTTCCGACCGATCCCCGGCTTCTCGTCGCTCACATACCGGAGCCCCGCCCCCCTCGCGACGAGGGACGGATCCTCGGGGCCGGTCGATCGCGGGGCGGTCATGGCATTCGCGCTCATGGAGCGAGCTTACGGCAATCCCGGCGCCAGGCCCGGCGATTCGCAGGCCGAGCCGGGGCCCCGATCGGTTGCATGGGAGGCCGGCGTTTCTTTAGTGTAGATGCCTTGCAGCCGGGCACGCCGGCGGGCGGTTCGCGGTCGGGACGATTGGGGTCGGATGATTCGCTCGTATCTGGTCCTGGCGGTGACGGGGGCGTCCCTGCTCCTCGCGGCCTTCGCGACGGGGCTGGCGGCTTCCGCCGGCCCTCGATGGGGCGGGGTGCACCTGTTGACTTCGCTGGGGACGGTGATCGCCGTGCTGGGGATCCATTCGATCGTCTACACCTACTTCATGGCGACCGTGCGGTGGGCCAAGGAGGTCTCGCGGGCCTACGGGCTGCCGGACTGGCTCGTCGGGCAGGCCCGGCGGAACAAGGGGCGGGCGAGCCGATTCATCCTGGGCGGCGTGGCGACGGTCGCCGCGGCGGCCTGGCTCGGCGCGGCCGTCGACACCCGGGGCGGCGGCTACCGGCCCTGGCACCTGGCCGCCGCGTCGTTCGCCCTAGGGTTCAACGCCGTGGCGTTCCTCATCGAGTACGCCGGCGTCGTCGCGCATCACCGCCTGCTCGCCGAGCTCAAGGCCCAGGCCGACCTCGCCCGGTCGGAGGGCCGCGGGGCGTCGTCGGCCGCCTCGGGGGGCCCGGCCTGAGCGGGGGTTCGCTTGGAAATGAATGAGGACATGAGCACGAACGTCGTCCTGGAAGAGCCGATTTCGAAGCCCTCGCGGTCCCCCCTGGGGCTGGTGGTCCTGATCGTCCTGATCGACCTGCTGGGATTCTCGCTGGTGATGCCGCTGCTCGGGTTGCTGGGCGTGCGGTTCGGGTTCGACGGCTGGCAGTCGGGCCTCCTGTTCGCGGCTTTCCCGATCTGCCAACTCGTCGCGGGGCCGATCCTGGGGAGGCTGAGCGATCGGCACGGACGCCGCCCGGTTCTGGTGTTGAGCCAGGCGGGGACCGCGCTCTCCTTCGTGATCCTGGGCCTGGCCCGCGACTTCCCGACGCTCCTCCTGGGGCGGATGCTCGACGGCTTCTCCGGCGGCAACATCATGGTGGCGCAGGCGTACGTCGCCGACGTGACGAAGCCGGAGGACCGCGCCCGCGGCATGGGCCTGATCGGCATGGCGTTCGGCCTGGGATTCGTCCTGGGGCCGCTCCTCGGCGGCCTGCTGTTGCAACTGCCGGTCCCTTCCGACTGGTCGCTGCGGATCCCGTTCCTGGCCGCGGCGGCGTTCTCCATCGTGGCGTTGATGCTCGTGATCGCCCGGCTCCCGGAGAGCCTCCGGCCCGGGGCCGAGCCGCAGACGAAGGCTCGCGTCGTGACGTGGCGGGGCCTGGTCGACGTCTTCCGCCTGGAAGGCGTGGGGGTCCTGGCGCTGCTCGCGTTCCTGTCGATCCTGGCGTGGGCCGCGTTGGAAGGGACGTTCGCGGTCTTCCTCCAGCGCCGGATGGGCTGGACCAAGGGAGGGGCGGCCTATGCGTTCGCGGCGGCGGGCCTCATCTCGGCGATCGTCCAGGGAGGGTTGATCCGCTCGCTGGTCCCTCGCTTCGGGGAGGTCCGGCTGATCCTGGCCGGCGGGCTCCTCGCCGGCGTCGGATTCGTGATCGCCGCCTCGCTCTCGGGGGCGAGCATCCTGCCGCTGGCGGCGGCGATCATCCTCGCCGCCTCGGGGTCCGGCCTGCTCACCCCGTCGATCACCGGCCTGATCTCGCAGATCACGCCCCCGAGCGAACAAGGGGCCGTGTTCGGGGCCTTGACCTCGATCCAGACGCTGGCCAGGATCGTCAGCTACCTGCTGGGGAACGTGCTGCTGTATCGCGTCTCGCCGTCGGCCCCCTACTGGTTCGCCGCGGTCGTGTACGGGCTGGTCCTGGCGCTCGGGATCGCCGCGGCCCGTCGCCTCGCCGACGCCCTCGGGAGATCTCGCAAGCCCTCGGGCGCATGACTTGGTTCCAACGCCGGAGGCGGGAAGATGAGCAAGTCGCTTCGTTCGCGATTCACGCGGTTGACGATCCTCGCCTTGCTCGGGCCCGCGGGGTGCGGACAGGCCGATGCCCCGGTCGGATCGGCGTCGCTTCGGTCGGTCTCGGGCCGGGTGACGAGCGGCGGCCGGCCGGCGGCGGGCGTCGAGGTCCGGCTCCACCCCCTGAACCGGGCGAACGACCCGTCGGCGCCGAAGCCCGTCGGCGTGACGGACAAGGAAGGCCGATACACGCTCCGCACCGGCGACGCGGAGGGCACCCCCGACGGGCCGTATCAGGTGAGCCTCACATGGCCATCCGGCCGGGGGAACTCCGACAGGTTCGGCGGCGCATTCGAGGATCCGCAGGGCTCCGGGCTGACCGCCGAGATCGACGCCGGGACTTCGGAAATCCCCGACTTCGAAATCGGAACCGGCCCCGCCCGCAAATCGCGCTGAGGCGTGCGGGCGGGGCCGGTGAAAGGATGCGGTCTGGTTCGTTCGCTCAATCCTTGACGTGCTTCGGGAACTCCCATCGCCCGACGTTGGCCCGCAGCCACTCGTAGTACGGGCGGATCCCGCGGTCGGACTCCTCCGTCCCGCCGCCGCCCATCTCGAAGTTCGGGCCCGTCCCCTGCTTGCCGGTCACGTCCTCGACGTAGGGGCTTCGGAACAGCATGGCGACGCGGGGCGACGCCGTCCTGTAGGATTCCCATTCCTTCACCATCGACGCCCGGTGGTATTTGTTGAACACCCCCTCATTCCCGGAGGCGTCGCGGTCGGCCGTCTCGGTGTTGACGGCGAACCCATGGTCGGGGATCGGCATCGCCTCCTGGAAGAACATGACCTCGGCGCCGGGGTAGTCCACGGGCGAGCCGGTCTGGTGGTTGGGGCAGACGCCGACCTCGATGTCCGGGGCGACCGACTTGAACCACCCGGTCAACTTCGACTTTTTCGCGGCCCCGTCGGGCTCGCGGAAGATTTCGTGGTCGGACCGCAGCGCGTGGTTGAACTCCTGGTACAGGTTCACGAAGACGTTCCGAAGGCCCCGTTCGGTCAGCAGCCGCCCGGTTTCCTCGGTCGCCCTTTTCACGGCCGCTTCATCGTGCAGCAGTTCATCCTTGCGCGGCATGAAGAGGACCAGGCAGACGACCATGCCGCGGGCGTCGGCCTCGCGCGCCAGCCATTCCAGCCTGCCGCCGAAGGCCGGCATGAGCTTGCCGAAGGATGTATAGGCGTTGGGGCCGGCGTCGACGCTGGGGAAGCCGCCGTTGGTCCCCTGGAGGCTCACGCTGATCAGGTTGATCCCGTGCGCCTGCATGTTGTCGAGGTTGTTGACCAGTCGTTCCGTCACCGCCGGGCTCATCAGGGCGTTGTTGCACCGCAGGCCCCAGAGCTTCACCGGCTCGCCCGCGAGGTGCGGCAGGCCGTCGCGGATCGAGAACTCGCGGGTCGGGCCCGGGGCCTCCTCGGCCCTTGCGATCGAGGTCGTCAGGACGAGCGCCGCCAGGACGGTCGGGAGCGTTTTCGTCATCGTCGGGCGTCCTCAGAATTGGTCGGCCGAGAGGATCTCGCCGCGGTTGCGCGTGGCGACCGCGCGCCATGCGGCGACGTTGATCGAGTCCTTGGCGAACTGGACGTGCCCGTCGAGGAACAGGACGTTCGCCCCGCCCGAATGGTAGCTCCTTGCCGCCATACGGCCGCCGACGTTGCCGGAGATGCAGTCGTACGTCTTGGCGTTGGGGGTGTAGAAATGATTGAAGGTCGCGTAGATGAAGCTGCCTCGGGCCCACTCGCGGCCTCGCTGGCCGTTCCAGATGGTCACCGCGTTCGCGCAGAAGTCGTCGGTGACCGGGGTGGAACCCGGCCCCTGGCCATATTGGAGGAACTTGCTGATCGGCGACCCGACGAGGGAGTCGATGCCGTTGCCCTTGATCGTCTCGCTGAATGCGGCCGTGTTGCTCAGCCCGTCGGTGACCTCGGCGAACCGGACCGCGGAGACTTCGAAGAACACGCCGTCGATCTGGTCCGCACCGTCCTGCGGCCGGAAACTGCCCCCGTTCTGGAGGCCCGTCCCCGCGTTCGCGACGTAATTGTTGGGGCCGAAGCCCGGGTCGAGGCGGTCCTGCCTCGGGTCGGACGGGCAGAGGTAGGTGGCGACGATCGTCTGGGTCGCCGTCGTGTTGGCGTAGTCCCCCGGCCTCGCCGCCGTGGGCAATGTTCCGTGGTCGAAGTTGATCGAGTTGAAGAGGGCGCCGCCCTCGATGTTGGGGAGGATCTGGGCCAGGGCCGACCAGAGGTGAGGGGAACCGGTCCGGGCCGAAGGGAGGCGGCCGTGCGTCGACTCGTAGTTGTTGACCGCCAGGCCGATCTGCTTCAGGTTGTTCGTGCATTGCGATCGGCGGGCCGCCTCTCGCGCCGCCTGGACGGCCGGCAGGAGGAGGGCGATGAGCACGGCGATGATCGCGATCACCACCAGCAATTCGATCAACGTGAATCCGGCGCGGCGCATTCCTTCATCCTTTCGGGTGGGCGCGGGCGACGCAGGACCATTCGTCGGCCGTTGGACGTGTTGATGCTTCGATCATGTTCGGGCGAGGTCGTGCCGCATCAGGGGGCGGCCTTGATGTGATCGGGATACTGCCACCGGCCGACGTTGTCGCGGACCCACTCGTAGTAGAAGCGGACGCCGCGGTCGCTGGGGCTCGTCCCCCGTCCCCCCAGCTCGGCGTGGGGGGCGGTGCCGCTCCGGCCCGTGACCCCCTGGATGAAGGCCGCATGGAACATGAGGGCCGCGTTCGGGGCCGCCTTGTAGCGCTCGCAATCGGCCAGGATGAACTCGCGGTGGCCCTCGTTGAACACCCCGTCGTCCTCGTAGCTGTCCTGCTTGTGCGACTCCACGTTTACGACGAAGCCCGAGGACGGGATGGCCATCTCCTTCTGGATGATCCGCACGTCCATGCCGGGGTAGTCGTCTCCCGTCTTGGACTTCTCGTAAGGGCAGACGCCCACCTCGATCCCCGGCGCGGCGGCTTTGAACCAGGATGTGAGCTTGGCTTTCTTCTCGGCCCCTCCGGGCTCGCGGAAGAGGGACTGATCCATCCTCAGGGTATGATCATATTCGTGGGCGATGTCGACGAATACGTTTCGGAGACGACGCGATTCGAGGAATGCGGCGGTCTCCTCCACCGCTCTCTTGATCGCCGCCTCACCCTCCAACTCCTGGTCTTTGCGTTGCGAGAACAGCCCGACCATGACCACCATGCCTCGCTGGTCGGCCTCTCGGACGAGCCATTCGAGGCGCTGGGCGACGTCCTTCTTCAGGGCGCCGTCGCGGCCGAACCCGTTGAGGCCGGCGTCCGGGTCGGGCCAACCTCCGTTCGAGCCCTGGACGTAGCAGCCGATGAGATTCACCCCGTGCGCCGCCATGTTGTCGAGCGCGCGGACGTGGCGCTCGGTCACGGTCCAGCTGTGCAGCGCGTTCCCGCATCGCACGCCCCAGAGGGAGACCTGTCGGCCGCCCAGGAACGGGCGATCGTCGCGGATCTCGAACTCCTTCGTGGGCACCGGCTCTTCGGCCCTCGCGGGAGCGAAGAGAACCAACGCTGCGATGGAGATCGCACACAGGTCTCGTCTCATGGCCTGGCTCCGCGTACGGCCCTGATGGAAGATCCCTCCGCGGGATCGTCCGGGACATCGTACGCGGGTGGACACTCTGACACAAGTCCCATGTCGCCGGCCGTGACGACCGGTTTCAGGGCTCACGAATGAAGATGTACTCCATCGGGTCCACGAAGTCCGGGCGCACCGAGAAACGAAATTCGGCAGGGCGTCCGGTCCCGTCGATTCGGAAGGGGACGGGGCTGGTCTTGAAGAATGGATCGGCCCAGGCGGCTTCGAACAGGTCGCCGTCCCTGGGCGTCAAGACGGCACGGAGCCCGATGTTGCGTTCGACGGCCAATCTCAGCGTCCCATCGGCTAGCTCGATGCGGGCCTCGCCCAGGGCCCCGTTGCGATAGGTCCCGGCATATCGCGCCAGGTCCAGCGTCGGGCGCGGCGTGAAGGCGTCCTCGGGAGCTTTGGACGCAGACTCTTTCGACCGGGCCTCGCTCTCCTGACGCAGAAGCAGCAGTTCCCCGCTCCAGTCGCGAGCTTCGGCCTTTAAGAAGGCATCGACCACGCGGAAGGGGATGGCCCGATAGAGCTCTTGCTCGTCGAAATTCGTGAGGACGACGACGCCCAACTTCTCCTCGGGGACGAGGACGGTCAGCGAGAGCATGCCGTCCATCCCCCCGCCGTGGGAGAGGACCATGCGCCCGAGGTAGTCTTGCATGAACCAGCCCAGGCCGTAGGCGAAGAAGTGCGAGGATGGGAACAGCGACTTCTGCCGCATCGACGTCGGGCGCACCAGATTCTGTGGTGCCTGGGTCTCTTGGATTACGGCCGAGGGGATGACGCGGGCGTCGCCGAGCATACCGTCGTTCAGTTGGGCTCTCATCCATTGCGACCAGTCGAGGACGCAAGAGTTGATCCCGCCCGCCGGCCCGCAATTGTCGAGGTTGCGATACGGGATGGCCGCGATCTTACCTTCGATGAGCGTGTGGGGCCTCGCGACGTCCGCCACCCCTTCGAGCGCCCGAACCGAGGTGCTGGAGCGGGTCATCGCCAGCGGATGAAAGAGCCGGCGCTCGACGAAGCTCGCCCACGTTTCGCCGGAGACCTTCGCGAGGAGTTCCCCCGCCGCGAGGAAGGTCAGGTTGCAATAGGCGTAGCGGTCGCGGAAGCCGAAGTCGGGCGGCAACTCCCTGACGCGTTCGAGCACCTCGGGGATCGATCGGTCCGAACCGTACCAGATCAGGTCGCCCTGCCAGGTCCCGAGCCCCACGCGATGGCAGAGGAGGTCGCGGATCGTCAGGGCTCGCGTCGCCGCCGGATCCTGGAGCTGGAAGGCCGGCAACTTCTCGCATACGGCGTCATCCCAGCCGAGCTTCTTCTCATCGACGAGGAGGCCCAGGGCGGTTGCGGTGAAAGCCTTGGAGTTCGAGGCCATCGCGAATCGCGTCTCGGGCGTGATGGGCTCGGGCTTGCCCGTCTCGCGGACGCCGAACCCTCGCGCGTAGACGACGGCGTCGCCCTTGACGACGGCGATCGCCAATCCCGGCACGCGCCATTCGCGCATGGCGTTTTCAATGTAATTATCCAGGCCCGCGAGCGCCTCCGGGGGAACTTGCTGGGCGGGGACCGTCGCCGCTATCAACAGGGCGACGAATGTCACGCTGGTCGTCCGGATACGTCGCCGCCATCTCATGAAGTCGATCCCCATCCCCGTGGCCCTCGGCCGTCGCTGCGGCCTTCATATCATCCGGGATGAGCGATCGCCGAGCCAGCGCGATCCGCCGGGTTTCGCGCGCCATTGCCGGTCGGTCCCGCCCTCCTGCCGAGCCCTCGAGTACGGGCGCGATTCAGGCCGATCGCCTGGATGTGAGGGCGGGGTGAGCGACGGCGGCCGATCGTGTCGCCTCGTACGCTGCTCCGCGTCCGAGGACGTCCTGGAGCTTGGAGAGAGCGGATCGTTCGATCGCCCTTAGCTGGTGGATCGGCATGCCGATCTCGGCGGAGAGTTCTCGGAACGTCCTGCATCCGTCGGATTTGGGGATAGGCGCGGCGACGACGCCGCCCTTGCGTCCCGGCTTCCCACGACCGACGGCCCGGGTCCCGACCAGGGCCTCCTCTAGTCGGTAGCGCCGCCGGAGGACCCAGGATTGGATCAATGTCAACTTGCGCAGGGCCGCGTGAAGGCGCTCCATCGATTCTGCGATTTCGAGGGGCTCCTGCGGGGGGGCCATACGTGCCAGCGCCGCATCGTGGGACGGCTCGCTGATGGAGCCCATGGACCGCGAGCGGAGTTCGCCCTGGATGTTGCGGAGGATCTTAAGCTTCCTCCCTTCGACGCCCATCTGCTCGAACACTTCTTCGAATTCCGGCTCCGTCCGTTCGATCGAGCCGCCAGTCGCCTGGCTCGCGGCCATCATCTCCTCGCGAGCCTTCTCGAATCGGCGGCGAAGGAGGACCAGATAATAAGGGTAGCGAATGGTGGTGGACTGCTCTGCCACAACTCTTCGGATGCGGTACCGGATCCAGCAGGCGGCGTAATTGACGAAACGCGTCCCGTGGGCTTCGGGATCGAAGTCGCTGGCCGCCCGGAGGAGCCCCAGGTTCCCTTCTTGGATCAGATCGTTGAGGTCGATGACTCGATTGCGCCCCCGGAACGCCGAGGCGATGTTCCGAACCAGCGGAAGATTGGCGAGGACGAGTTCCTCGCGGGCTGAAGGATCGCCGGCCTTGATCCGGATCGCGAGTTGGAGTTCGCGTTCGGCGGAGAGCGGGTGCGAGCAGCCGGCCGACGCTCGCCTCTCCAGGGGGACGGGGCTGGAAGTCACGGACTCGATCGCGTCGATCATGGCCAATTCTCCGGGGTTTGGGGAGGGTCGTCTCGGCTTCAATCCCGAGGATCGGAGGGAGACCAGATCACTCGTAGCCGAGGTCGGGCGCATTCCCTCGCCGGCACCTGACTCCCATCCCGGGCCACGAGCTGAAGTCGCCAGGAGTCGCCTCCGACGGCATCGATGGCCTCCTTCGCGGTCGCGAAGGCCACGCTGCTGGGCACCCCGCCGACGCTCGTCGCCGATCGAACGTACCAGCGGCCCGCCCGATGTCCCGCGTCGAACTGCGATCGATACATCGGCGTGTAGACGACGACGTCCTCGCCGGAGGGACGATCGTGCAGGCGGAAGGCCGCCATCGCCCGACGATGAGAGACGTGGGCCCGCGGGAGGGGAGGGGAATCGATCGGGGCGATCCGAAGCATGGCGAGGTCGCGCGAGGAGGAGGCGATCGATGGGCGTCGGCGATGGGTGAACGGTCGGGCGGGGGACATGGCGAACTCCCGGGATGGTGCCGAGGTCGGCGGGGTGTGCTCGAATGAACGAAGGAGGCGGCTTAGGCTATGAGGGGCTTCGGCGGGTGGTCTTCCGCGGATGAACGGCCCGAGTCCAGTAGAAGCCGATCGAGTGCTCGTCGGTGGCCGCGCCGGCCGGGGGAAGTTCAAACTCGGCGGGATCCATCGACAGGTGATGCAAGACCTTCGACGCGCCGTCGCCCGGTCGGACCGCCCGGCCGATGACGGACGCCACCCAGCCTATGAGAGCGGGCCGGCGGATCACCGTCTCCAGCCACGTATAAGGCCGCTCGTCCGACGCGAACGCGAGATCGGCGACGAGGCGGTTGGCGTCGTCGCGATCACCGGCGTCTCGGCGGAGCAACTCCAGGACGAAGGCGGTCCAACGCCAGTCGAGCCGAGCACCATCGAGACGCGCCCCGGTCGCACAGGCGTTGTGGAGGTTGGCTCCCGCGAAGTCGGCCCCGCGGAGGTCGGCCTGTCGGAGATCCGCGTGGCGAACATCCGCCCGCCGCAGGTCGGCCTGCCGGAGAGTCGAGCCGCGGAGATCGGCGGAGATCAGCGAGGCCGTGCGGAGGTCGGCACGCAGAAGGATCGCGCCCGGAAGGCTTGCGGCTTCGAGATCCGCCCCGCGGAGGTCGACCCCCTGAAGGTGGCGCCAAGGAGCCTCAAGCCCCTTCAGGTCGGCGTGGGCGAGCGACACGCGAGCCTTGGCGATCCGCTCGATCGCCAGACCGGAACTCTCGGCCTCGACCAAGGCCAAGATCCCGGTCTCCCAGCGTCGGAAGAATGTGTAGATAGCCATCGTGTCCAGTTCCGCGACGAGGAGGGGCGATGCGACCACTTTCGTCCGAGGGGGGCCGGAAACGCCAAGAGGGCGCCCCGCGGTGAGGCGAGGCGCCCGGGGGACGCGGCGCGGCCTTCGCGCGGCTCAGCCGGGGCCGATGGGGCCGCCGATCGGAGGAGGCGGGAAGACAGGCGGGGGCGGGAATCCGGGGAAGTCGCCCGGATCCGGCTCGGGATCCGGAGTGGGATACTCGGGGAGATCCGGCTCGGGGTCGGGGACGATGGGCGGCTTCTCGTCGTCCACGAGCCGGACGGTGGCGGCCGACGTCCTCACGAGGCCACTGAGGCTGAGCCGCTGCTCCAGCCCTTCGAGCCCGCTCGCGAGGGAGAAGTTGAAATTTCGTCGCATGTGCATGTCCTGTGTGGTTGCGGCGGGCCGCGTCGAGCCGGGGACGGCTGTCGAGGGCCGAAGGAGGCGGCCGTTTCAAGGGCGCCGGCCTCGTCCGTCTTCCCGCATGTTCAATGGGATGATCCGCGCCGCCTGGGGTGACGTTTCAGGATTTCGTGCGGAACGCCCGAGTGGAGACGGCGGCCCTGGGATGGATGCGCCTCGGGCGGGATTGCGGCGGCGGGAGAGGCCGTCCGCCGCCGTAGGTCATCACGCCGATGTGGGGGCGAGGTCCGAAGAGAGGATGCGGACGGCTCGCTCGCAGGCCGCGACCTGCAGACGGTCCAGGGCGAACTGCACGCGAGGGTTGGGGTGAAGATCGGCGGGTGGATTCTGGAGGATCGGTAGCACGGCCTCGAGCCAGAGGCGGTCGTTGAATCCGGCCGGATCGAGCGGCTCGTCCACGGTCGTCGGATTCGGGGGGGGCCGATCATCGGGCGAAGGGCCGGGATCGTCATGCGTCATGGCGGGCTCCGCTTTCATGTCGATCGGGCATCCGGCCGACCGTCTCCGACAGGCAGTCGAAGCAGTCGGACAGGCCGACCAGTGGGGCGCTCGACCCCCGTAGCTCGCATGCGGCCCCTCCGTTGCATCCGCACCCGGGCTGCTCCGTTCGGTGGGGGCAAGCCCGCACAGCTCGTAGCAGCCGGAGCGATTCGCCGAGGGGTTGACGGGGGGCCGGCGGGGCCTCTTCGGCCTCGAACGTCAAGGCGACGAGGTACGATGGGTCGTATGAGGCGTGATTCGGATCGACGAGTTGACAGAGCCTGGGGACGTCGATGCCGGCGCAGCTCGAACCGCGCGCGAGCGGGCAACCGGGGCACCGCCCGTCATCCGTGTCGATGTTATGCATGATTGAATATGAGTCGAGCGTCGCGTCAGGGGTGATCGCGCTCGCGAGTCGGGTCGACTTGCGCCCCGGGCGGGTCGTCGCGGACGATGTAGGTGGGCCGTCCTTTGACTTCGAGGAAGATCAGGCGGATGTATTCGCCGATGATCCCGAGGCTCAGCAGTTGGACTGAGCCCATGAAGAGGACGATGACGGCGGTGCTGGCCCAACCCGCGGGGGATTTCCCGTAGGCGAACGCGTCGTGGAAGATCCAGATCAGCAGGGCGGACGCCACGCCCACCGCGGCCATGCCCAGATAGGTCGCCAGTCGCAGGGGCCGGCCGCTGAAGCTGATCAAGCCGTCGATGGCCAGGCCGAGCAGGCGACGGAAGGTGTATTTCGGCGAACCGGCTCCTCGCGGCGGTCGATCGTATTCGAGGCCGATCTGTCGAAATCCTACGAAGGACCTCAGCCCTCGGATGAATCGCATCCGCTCTGGCAGATGGTTGAGGACGGTGACGACCTTGCGATCCATCAGGCAGAAGTCGCCGCTGTCGAGCGGGATCTCCATGTCGCTGATCGCGTTCAAGAGGCGATAGAACACGAAGTATCCCAGCCGCTTGGGCCAGGCTTCCTCACGCCGGCGTCGTACCGCGTAGACGACCTCGAATCCCTGACGCCACTTCTCGATCAGGCTCGGGATGAGTTCGGGCGGATCCTGCAAGTCGCCGTCGATGACGACGATGATGTCGCCACGAGCGTGATCTAGGCCCGCCGACACTGCGGGCTGATGGCCGAAGTTGCGGCTCAGGTGCAGGGCGATGATTCGTGGGTCGCGATTAGACAGGCGGTCGATCAGCATCGGAGTCGCGTCGCGGGCTCCGTCGTCGACCAGGACGATCTCGTAAGGCTGCCCTGTCGCCGAGAGCGTCGTCGTGAGTCGCCCGTATAAATCATCGAGGTTTTCCTCCTCATTGTAGAGGGGGACGACCACGCTGATCAGGGTGGCTGGCCCACGGGGGGAGACCGGTGGCTGATCGATCATTGAACTCGCGCGAGGGAGGGGCTGGCCAAGCCGCCGGTGACGCTGGCCCCCGATGGGCGAAGCCAAGCCTACAGGGGCGTGCCGATTGCGGGCAACCCCAATCGCTCCTCACTGAGTGACCGTGAACTTCGTGTAGCCCTGGGCCGACAGCGCCGGGCAGGATGTCGCCGTGTACTGCAGGAACAAGGGATCGCACGACTGCGCGGACGCCGTGAGACCGATGGGGGACGACCCCGGGCTGGAGCAGACGACGGGCTGGCCCGTGGGGCAGTGGCCGGCCACGAAGTAGGTCGCGGTGAAGGTCGCCGCACCGGAGCGGCAACTCAGGCGGAAGGAGATCTGATTGATGCACCCGGTCGCCCATTCATCGATGCCGTTGAAGACCATCGGGGCCGAGTGGGTCCCCAACAGGTTGTTCGTCCACGTCAGGGTCAAGTCCCGGCGGGGCAATTTGCACCCGCCGCAGACGACGGTCGTCGGTCGTGCGCCGAATTCCGATACCCATCGGCCCCCGGATGCATAAGCGACTAGGACGTCGCCCGCCTTGGGCGCGAGCGAGCCAATCACGACGACCGGGATCGATCGCGATTCATCGGCCGTCAGACTCGCCCCCGCCCCCTCGGCTTCGGCCCCATCGATCTTCACCGGGTTCACCAGGAAGACGCGTTCGCCGAGGGTGGGGATCGCGCCGGCGTCGCGGACACGTCCGATGAAACGCGGCGTCACGGGAGCCGGCGAGGAGTCCAGTTCGGGAGAGCGGATTCGGCCGGTATGAGGCCCGGGGCCCAGGAGTTCGTCCCATCTTAGGCGCAGCGAGCGGAGCGGGTCGTTCGGCATTGGTCACCCGATCGGTGGGCGTGCGAGATTCGCCGTTCGGCGGATCAACCATCGTAACGGAAGGCCCAACGGCCCCCGCTGGAATGGATGATCAGCTTCGTCCCGACCGGCGGCGACTTGGAGCCGAGATTAAGCGCCATGATCGTGCGCGATGAGTCCACAGAGAAGGTCGCACTCGCGCCCTCGGTCTCCGGGCCGTCGATTCGCAAGGGGGTGCAGGCGTAGAAGGCGGAGGCGATCGTGGGGTAGTTCCCGCGCGCCATGGTCTGCACCAACACCGCCTCCGAGCCATGGAGACCGGCGGACGTCTGCCGTCGGACGGCGGAGGCGGCGTCTTCTTGCCTGCCTCGCATGACGCGGGCATCTGACATGGGGTCAAGGACTCCCTTGGCGAAAGGCGTTAGAAGCTCCGTTCGACGTCGACGTCCGAGAGCTCGATGACGGTCGCCTGGCGGTCGTCGGAGAACTCCCACGAAACGGCCGATATGATGGGGTAGGTTGGGGCTTCGCCCTGGGCCTCGCCGACGTTGGTCTGGAGCGCCACGTCGCGGCCGTCGATTCGGGCCACTCGATCACCGACCCGGTAAGCCGTGACGAGGCCGGGGAGGGTGGCCGATCCTACGGTCGCCGGCAATTCGTGGGCCGCGCGGAGTTGTCGCGCCCAGGCGACCGCTCGCTCGGTATCGTCTCTCGCGATCTTCGGCCCGGGGGTGGGATTGTGCAGCGAATGAGCGTAGACCGTCTCCAGGGCGAAGTGGTCGCGGGCGTCGACGCGTCTCCGGCGGGTGAAGGATGTGGGCGAGGCCGGTCGCGAGTCGACCGATGCCGGGAGCATCAGATCATCTTCGACGACCGTCGTCAGACGGAGCACGAAGCGAGTATTCGGGGCCGTCGGGTTCGCCTGGCTGCTTACGCCTCGGAGCGTCCTGCTGGGCTCTTGCGGTTGGTCACCCGTATACTCCCCGATCGCCCAGGTTTCGGGGTCTTCAGCCACCACATAGATCCCCAACCGATCCTCCAGGAGTTGCCATCCCCCCTCGATCGGCTGCCAGTTCCCCGTCCCGTCCCACAACCCCGGCGCCGGGCCCGTGTAATCGCGAGACAGCGCGAGTTGGGCCCTGAGCGGGCGGTCTTGCGAGTCGCGACTCACCAGGAAGGCCGACCCGGCCCGCAACCGTCTAACGTAGGTAGGATTGCCCTGCTCATCGTCCGGGAACAGGTCCCCAAGGTCGAGCGAGGATTCCGACCAGGATGACGTCGTTGCCGCCCAATGGCCGTCGCCCGCCTCATCGGCGACGTAGTATCGGTACTTCCGACGGTCTTCCCCGTCGGCTGCGGCGAGGTTGGATCGGAGGAATCGGACTCGCTGGACGGCCGATTCGTCCCCCGGGGAGGGAGTGAAGCCGGGAGCCAAGACGAATGAGGCCTCGACGCGGCGCTGGGCGGTCTCGACCGTCACGGCGTTCACGATCGAGCGTGAGTCTCGACGGAGGTGCAGGGAGGCGACGTTGCAACGAGCGGGGTTGAGGCCGGCCCCCGGCTTCGACAGGAGCAAATCGCGCAGGGGGCCTCCGCAATCGGCGTCTTTACGGTAGATTTCGACCTCGCTGCGCGGCGAGCCGTCCTCGCCTTCGGCCGTCACGAATCTCATCCCGAACCCTGTCAGATCCAACTGATCGGCGAGGGCTTCGGGCCAGGCCTTGTTCGTCGCGTCGTAGTCGCGGACGACCACGTCCGCGGCCGTGCCCCACCCGATCGGATTCGCGCCGGGCGCCGGTCCCTTCGATTGGAGCAGCGCGTCCAGGCGGTCGAAGTCGGGGTTCTTGACGAACGCCTGGTCGTTATGCACGGCGAGGATATACCGGACCAGCTTTCCGAGGGTCCAGTAGGTCCTGGGATCGGGATCGCGATCGAGGTCCGGATCGATGAAAACGGGATAACCAGTCGATGCGTCGGATCGCCCGATGTCGGCACCGTCCGGAGTGCAGTTCGGCCTCCCGTCGGGGTTGAAGCGGGCGGGAAGTTGGACGAGCACGGCGTCGCCGTCCTGGGGCGAGTCGGCATGACGCTGGAGGCGCCCGCCGATCGGCTCGTCCCAGCACCGGATCGCGACCCCCGTCGCGAGGAACGAGATCCGCTGGGAGTGCGGATCCAGGTCGATCTGCGGGGCCTGAGCGAATCCGTCGAAAAGGATCCGAGATTCGCCATGGTGACCGATCGCCAGGACGACGAGCCGGTCGTCGTTCCTGACGACGTACGGACCCGCGGCACCCTGAGGCCACAGTCGGCCGAAGTCGACCGGGGCGGGATCGGAGGGGGCCGCGTCGTCAAGGATGTAGCGGAACCAGGCCGTCGGTGCCTCGGGTCCTTCCACATAACGGATCCGCTCGCAGGTCACGTTCGGGAGCACCGTGTAGGCGGCCCCCCCCGCCCCCCCCGCATCGTAGCGGCAGACGCGGACCGTCGCGGCCGGGCTCGACAACGGCACTTCGTACGGGTCGAAATCGAAGCTCGCTGGCATGCCGTACGTCCTCTCGCGTGGGTCAGCCGAGCAGGCCCATCGCCTTCAGGTCGTTGATTAATGCGTTGAGCAGTTGCGTCGTGTTCTCTGCGAAGGCTCTCAAGTTCTCGTACGACGCCCTGAGGCTGTTGAGATCGGTGACCTGGGCGTAAAGAGCGCCCGTCTGGCTCGAACTCAGGCCCGCGAATGAGGTCGACGAGATCGCCGGGGAATAGGCGGCCAGGCTTCGAGAGGACGCTGCATATCCCTGGATGTAAGGCCCCGGTCGGGTGATGGGGGCGGCGTTCCAGAACCCGAGTTTCTGGGCGGTCGAGGTGCCGATCTTGAGCCCCGAAGATGAGCCGGCCGCGAACGAGGCCCCGTCGTTCATGGCTCCGCCGGCCGCGGTCAAGAAGGGCCTGGAATCGCTGCCGACCGTTCCGCATACGACCCGCACATCCGTCACGCTTTCGACGGCGGACGGGCCGGTGGTCACCACGGCCAGCGGGACGTGCGAAGTCTGCGGGAAGCCGGAGGCCGAGGTGGTGAGGTCGCCGGAATCGGTCAAATAGACGTAATGCGTCGAATTGGCCGACAGATTGACCGGCGTCGAACCCCCGAATTCGCCGACGGTGCCGTCGCGGCGTTGAAAGCGTCCCGCCGCGACCTGGATTCGGAGGGAGATGCTGGGACGCTCGACCGGAGTGGCGCAGAGGCCCCCGATCGGCGCCAGGTCGTCGAGTGCGTCGGAGTTGGCGTTCAGCGGTACGTTCCACTCGCGCTCGGCCGGGCCCGGTTTGGCGAGCTTCGCCCGCGGAGTATAGGTCGTCGCCATGGGCTGTTGATTTCCTGTTTCAGTTGGGGCTGGGATTCCAGGAGAGCGTGGCCCGACGCGTCTCCGGGTCGTAGGCGCAACGAAGCCGGGCACCATCGGGGTCGGCCGCCGGGGGGCGAGGTGGGGCGACGACGGTCGTCGTCAGGGTCGTCTTCGGCCCCTCGTTTCCCGCGGCGTCGAGCGGGATGACGGCGAAGGTCCAGGTCCCGGGCGCGAGCGCCGCACTGATCCAGCGGTAGGTCGACGCCGCTCGACCGAATCCTCCCTGGCCGAACCCTCCGATCCCGAATCCGTCGATCGGGACGCCGCCCGGATAGGCCTGTATCTCGGCCAGCGGCTCAGTGAAGTCGACATCCCAGCCGGGTTGTCGTGAGCCGAAGACGCGAAAGCCCTGGACGTCGTCGCCGCCCGCCGGATCCAGGTAGGATCCGCCGAGCCATGTGAGCGTCACGCGGTCGCCCGAGGTCGGCGGCAATGTCGCCGAGAAGTCGACGGTCGCCTCGCCGGGCCCGACCGTCCCGACATCGATCCGCACCCGGGAATCCGGCATCGTCAGGGCGACCCAGCGGCTCGTCCCGTACCAGGCCAGGCGACGCCCGACGTAGACCTGGAATGTCGTCCCGGAGGGCGCGGTCGAGGTCCACGATAATTGCAGCGTCGCGCCGTCCCACGTCGGCGGTCTCACCTCAACGATCGAGGTCTGGTCGAAAGGCATGGAGTGGCGCCCTTATGGGAGACATGGCGGGTCATGTGAGGCCGTGGAACACGGCGCGATAGGGGAGCCCCCAACCGCCGCCGGTGTGGATCGGGCCGCGGGAGTCCGGGACGAATTCGCCCTTGAAGACGACGTTCCGCCACACACGGCTCCGGTTGTCGACGAGGATGCGGGCGATCCCATCGGCGTAGTCGTTGAATCTCGCCTCACAGGCGTTGAGCGCCTCGAGCGTCGGGGCGGTGAGCACACCGCGGATGAAGAAGGATCGGCCTCGGCCGCCGCCATCGAGCACTTGCGTACCGCTGACTCCGAAGAACGCGACGACCTGCTGGGCCCTCGGCCGAGCGACGTGCTGGAATTGCACGGCCGACCCGAAGATATTCTCGCCGTTGTATGTCACCATGGCATTTCTCATGCGGGGTCAGCCGTCGACCCGGCCGCGGAACGGCCTGGGACGCGAGCCGATCGGGGGCGGGGCGGCGAAACGCTCGACGACCCGTTCCAATCGGTCCGCCACCTGCGACAGACGTCCTTCGATCCGATCGTAGTCGTTCCCATACTGGGAGCCGCCGCTCGCTCCGTCGGAATCCTCCGCCGCAGCCGTTAGCGTCAGCGGGGCGGCCTGCGATGGAGTAACCTGTCGAGCCGGGCGAATGGGACCGACCATCGGCCATTGACCGCCCGGGGCGGAAGTGGAACTCGTCGCCGCGGCCTCAGAGCCCCAGTCGCTCTGGATGAGTGGCGACTTCGATAGAAACTCGCTCTCGATCCGTTCGACGTCTTCGGAGAGGGACATCGCGATGGGCTCTCGCGCCGTCACAAGGAACTTCCCAAGTTTCCCCGAGACCTCCAGGCTCGAGGAGGGGGATCGATCGATCCGAGGGCCGGGGGTGTCGACGCGGCTCGATGTGAGAGGGGCGAGCCCGGGGCCCTTCGCTCGCTCCGCGGCCGTGGGGGCGGCGACGATAACCGGCTCGACGAGCGCGGAAGCCAACTCGGGCGTTTGATGGAGCACCGAGGTCCTGGTCTCGTCACCCTGGGGGAGCGGCCCGATCAAGGCGGCCGTCGGGCGGTCGGGGCTCGCCGAGCCTTCCTCCCCCGCCGGAGCATCGGCTCCGATCGGCGGCGTCGCCAGGATTTCATCGAGCTTGTCGAGCGGCCACGGGACGCCCGACTCCGAGGTTTCTTGGGAGATCAGGAATTCGTCGAGGTCCATGATGGATACTCGCTGTCGATCAAAAGAGGGCTTCGAGCGCGGCTTCCTGCGCCCTGGTTTCATGTCCGTCCACCCATCGCGAAGGGGGGACGGCACGGCCCAGTGCCACCAGCATTTCCGAGACGCCGATGGCGTCCTCCCAGGGCAGATCCTGGGCGACCCCGTTCGCGATCAGGGTGCAGCGGAGCCATCGGCTGAAGGTTTTGGGACCCGGCCCGTCATCGCCCGATTGATCGCCTGCCAACGCTCGCGGCATTCCTGGTCTTCGGCGTCGATGATGAGCAGGTCGCGGAGGTCACGATCCGACAGGTCGTAGTTCCGGAGCAAAAGGAGGGCGGCCATGCGGAACTGGATGGTCAGGCGGGCCGGCGTATCTTCGAGGTCGCAATCGGATAATTCATCCATCAGCGCCTCGAATTCGGCACCGAAGCTGGGGCCCCCCCCCACTGCAATCCGGCCGTCTTCGCCACGGATGGGGAACAGCCGGAGCGTTGGGATCGGGAGCGACCATCTGCCGCCATCCCCGAGGGTCACCTCCGGCCCCGCTGAGAACCCAGGCCGGCGGAGCGAACGTTCGTCAAGCATGGGGGGGCTCCTCGGCGAGCGTCCCTCGCTCGGAACCATCGGGAGACGCTGCCCAGGCGTATCGGGGGCGACCCTCGCGAGGATGACCGATCGGGAAGGAGATCGTGTCGCGTGGGTCCTTCGTGATGAAGAGGCGGCCTCCCGGTTGGCGTCGGATGTAGGCCCTATCCCCACGCGAGCGGTCGACCCCCAGCAGGGGCTCCGCGAGGCGAAGGATCGAGTCGATCCGGTCCAACTGCGTGCCGCCGGTCTTCCACGACTCGGGGACGATCAGCGCGTCGAATGGCATGGCTTCCATGGGTGTCGCGGGCTCGTCTTGCCTCTTGGTCGCCGGAATCTCGGGGCGGGCGGCGATCAAGCCCTGGTGAAACTGAGCGGGTTGGTGGTTCCGTCGGACGAGTAGGCCATGAGGCTAAGTGTCGCCGTACCGAACTCGCCGTGGGCTCCGGACGTCTCGGCGTTCTCGGCCACCGCATTCGCGAGGACGTAGAGGATGTCGCCGCCGACCTCGCCCTTGGCGTCCTTGTGGATCGCGCTGAAGGTGCCGGTGGCGCCCGGTGCGATCGCCATGAGCGCCGCGGCGTCGCCGCTGGTGACGGTGGCTTTGGGCTTGCTCATCGTGTTGACGATCACCGTGGGGAAGTGATCGCCGTCTGCGGCATAGGCGGTGAGCGAGCCGCCCTGGGTGAAGCTCACCTGGGTCACCCGAGAGATGGGGGTCGAATCGAACGAGACGGCCGTCCAGTTCGATTGAAGCTTGGTCGCGGCCATGGGGAGACTCCTTGTCCAAGAAGAAAGTCGTGGGGCCTTGCGTGTCGGGTCATTCCGAGAGGTCGAAGTCGCTCCAACCTTCCAGCAGATACTGAAATTCCAGGGTCGCCTCGATGCGGCGCTCGGGGGGCGTGGCCTTGCGCCACGCCCAGGAGCAGAGCCTCGTCGAGCCCGGGAGCGAAACCCCGGCCAGCGAGCGGCCGTTCAAGGCCGATGCGGTCGTGTTCAGGAGCAACTCCGCCGCGTCGTCGCGGGCGGTCGGGTCGTCGTCCCGGGCGAGGAGGACGATCGTGACGGAGGAGGTCGCCTTCAGCGCGCCGGCGACGTCGTCCCCCAGGCCCGAGACGACGGTCCCGCTCGGTTCGATCGAGGCGGTGCGCCGGACTCCCGAGGGTTCGCCGCCGGCGTCGGGCAGTGTCCCCGGGTAGATCCGATCAAATACGCCGGTCGAGTCCAGCAGTTCCAAGATCGCGCCGCGAATGTCGCGCTCGCGGTGGTCGGGCATCGTCGTTCGTCCTCATTCGCAGCCTTGGGTTCCGTGAGTTGCGAGGCCTGCCGATGGCTCGAGGGGCTCATCCGAATCGAGGCCGGAATCGGGAGATCACCAGTCGGCCCGGCTTGGCGAACGAGATCGCCGGGGTGCCCGTGCCCGGTTCGGGATCGGGCTGATTCCCGGCTTGCGCGGCCACCCAGCGTCTCTGGTGGTCCAGCCAGGCCTGCATCCGGACCGACTCGCAGTAGACGTCGCCGGTCTTGGTCAGGTCCTCCGGGGCGGCGTACCGGTAGCGGCGGTTGTCCACGCCGCCGTCTCGGCCGTCGCCGTAGCCCGCCTTCTGGGCCGGCCCCCGCAGCAGCCCCCAGAGATAGAGGCTGTCGTCGTAGTCGGTGTACGGCGACGTCGAGGCGATCTCGTACTGCATGTAGAGGTCGACCCCCCCGATCGACCGCATCGCGCCGTAGTAGTCGCGCTCGGTGAAGTAGAAGTTCGGGTTGTAGGGGATGTCGCGCCGCCGCCGCCCGAGCGGGTCCGAGAAGCCGGGCGTGCCCGGCAGGACGATCGCCTCGAGCCCCCCCTCGTAGCAGAATTTCAACGGCCGCCGGCCCGTGGCCGCCTCGTGCGAGGCGAGCATCCGGTCCATCGACGCCATCATCTGGCGGTACTGCAGGATGCTCCCGTCGTAGTAGGTCAGGAACGTGTAGAGGTCGCACGCCTGGTCGTCGTCGACCGCGGTGAACGCGGCACCGCAGGCCGCGGTCTTGGGCGTGATGATGTAGGGGGCGATGGCCGCGGCGTCGGGCTCGACGCCCAGGCGGCGACAGTCGGCCAGGATGTCGACCCCCGTCTGGGAGCAGACGACGTGGACGAGCTCGCCCTGCCGCCCAACCTCGGCGAAGCACGCCCGGGCGACCTCGAAGGCGGCCCGGGATCGCAGGATGTACAGCTCTCTGTGATTGGCCAGGCCGACCGCATGGGACACGATCTCGTAGACCTGGGTGTTGGGGAATCGCCAGTTCCAGATCTCGTTGCCCAGTTCGAAGATCACCTTGCGGCCCGCGGGGAGGTGATCGCGGACCTGCCTGGCCGCCTCGTAGACGGCCGCGTCGGTGGACCGCCCGGGGACGCACAGCCAATGCCACGCCAGAGGGGCCGTGGCCGTCTGCCGGGCCGTCTCGGCGTACGGGAAGACGGCGTAGGGGCTGACGAACTCCTTCGTGCCCGCGTCAGGCGCGTCGAACGGCTGGAGGACGGCCGGGGTCCCGGACCCCCCCAGGCCCAGCCCGTCGTCGCCGACGAACACCAGCGCCCGGTCGATCGCCGTCGGCAGGATGGCGTTCTTCGCGTTGTACAGCCGGTTGTAGCCCCGCTTCGTCCCGTCGGGGCCCTGCAGGAGGACGCCGGAGGACCGCGTCCTCGCCGTCGCGCCGGCCGGATATGCGGCCGCGCCCGCCGGCCGCGACTTGACGGTGATCTTCCCGGCGGCGCGGTCGACGGCGGCCACGACCAGGACCTCGGAGCCGATGGCGAGGTTGATGTTCGTCGCGATGAAGTCCCAGTCGGACTCCGCCGCGGGGGTCGCGTAGACGTCCAGGGCCGTCGCGGCCAGGGGGGCCGTCAGCGTGAGCGTCCGGCGCGCGGCGATGTTCGCGTCGTCGGTGCCGCCCCAGTCCGAGTAGCCGCCGTTCGCCAGGTTCCGGCCGAACGTGAGCGGGGTCGAGAGGTCCTGGTCGAAGACGGCCTCGTAGCGGTGGGTCGCCGGGTCGACGGGGATGTATTGGCTCGCTTGCGTGATCGGGATGCGGTAGCCGACGACGATCGGGCCCGCGGCGTGCGTCGCGGTCGGCGTGTTGCGCGACCCCCGCTCCACCCGGTACTCGTCGCCCTCGCGGGGGACCCCGACCACCCGCATGATCTCGCCGCCGTCGAACAGGAGTTGACCCAGCATGACGGGCATGCGACGCCCGTCCGCGATCGCGATCGTCTCGACCGTCCCCGGGGGCGGGGCGGTCGCGATCGCCGCGGCCAGCGTCGCCGTGTACGTCTCGGAGGCCGGCCAGGGGGTCGGCGTGTAGAAGTAGGGCGAAGCGGCGGGGTCGAACGGCCCGACCGAGGCGAAGTGGAGCCTGTCGACGTACCCCGGGTTCGCATAGTGCGGCGCCCCCGGCTTGGCCATCTGCTCCGGCTCGGCGACGTCGAAGCCCTGGGCCGGCGTCCCGTCCATGTGCCGGAAGCCCCCGCACCCGGGCGACAGGAAGCCCTCCATCGCCTCGTCGAGCGCCAGGTCGTCGCGGGGCGGGAGCGTCACAGGGCCGGGCTTCGTCGGCTCCGGCCACGAGCCGGGCTGGTAGGCCACGAAGTCGGCGTAGTGCAGGTTGGGGGCGTCCGGGCAGGTCATCGTCACGTAAAGGTTGCCGTAGCGGGCCCGCCGGCGGGCCGTGATCGCCGCCCCGGCCGCGTGGGCCGCGGCGACGGTGCCGTTCCAGCCCCGCGTGCAGCCCGCGCACGTCCGGGCGACGGCGTCGTACGACCCGACCAGGATCTGCTCGCCGTCGACGACCAGGTAGCTCTCGTTGAGCGAGCCGACGATCGGCTCGACGAGCCGGATCGTCGTCGCCGTCGCGTCGACCGCCTCGCGGAGCGTGTAAGCCGTCGTCGCGCCGAACCGGACGTCGTAGACCCGGACCTTGCCCCGGCCCTCCGCGTCGCCGTCGTTGCGATAATCCCGCACCTCCTTGACGACCGAGCCGACGCCGTCCCCGCCCACGACCATGGTGACGGGGTTCGCGTGGTCGTAGTCGGACCAGCCGATGGCCCAGAGGCCCTCCTTGCCGGCGATCCCCTCCGGATCCACGCGGTTGTACCCGCCCGACTGCGCGAGGATGGCGTTGACGATCGGCCCCTTGAACGTCCCGTCGGGCCAGTATTTGGCGTTCATGCCCATGCGGAAGTTGAGAGCCCGGTTCCGATTCATGACGACGGGCGTATATTCGGTCGCCGAGGTGATCGCGGCGTTCGTCCCCACGCGGGCCGGGGGCGCGCCGGGCCACAGCCCGTCGGAGATCGGCATCCCCGCGAAGTTGTCGACGGCGAGGCCGAAGATCGCGGGGGCGAACCCGATCTGCGGGGAGATCCAGCCGGCCGGCGCGTCGAGGAGCACCGCCTGGCCGGGCGATACGGAGACCCCGGCCGGCATCGGGAAGAAGAGGGCGTCCGCCGTGGGCTGGACGTAGGCCCCCGCGGAGGCCGTCGTCGGCAGGGCGATCGGCGGGCCGCCGTCGATCCGGATCGACGGAGCCGCGGCCGTCGCGTCGCCCTGCGGCGCGACGCGGGCCCGCCCCTCGCCGTCCGTCAGGATGACCGTGACCGTCTTCCCCGCGGAGCCGACGTAGGCCCGCTCCACGGCCAGGGCCCCCTTGCAGGCCATCGGCTCCGAGTAGCGGACGACGTCGCCCGAAGTCGCCCGGGTCGGCTCCGGGATGCCGTAGTTGGGGTCGCCGCCCCACGACACCCCGGGCTCGTTCGCGCGGACGTCGGCCCCGACGGCCCCCTCCAGCGAGTGGTACATGGCCAGGACGCCCGGCGTGGCGGCGGCCGCGGCGAAGACGGCCGGGGCCGCGTCGGCGTCGCCGGCCAGGGCCGACACGTCGGCGTCGGTCGCGGCGTAGCCGTCGAGGAAGAACGCCCGCTGGATCGTGAAGTCGGAGTCGCTCCCGCCGTAGCCCAGCCAGCTGATGGTCCCCAGCGGGCCGGAGAGGTCCGCGGCCCACGGGACCTTGGCCCCGTTGACGGCCACGAACCGCCGGGACGCGTCGTCCTTGTCGTAGACCAGGGCCAGGTGGTAGACGCCCCCGACGGCCGCCCCCGCCCGGGAGTGCGTCCGGGTCGTCCCCGCCGCCGACATGCACTGGGCGTTGAACGTGTACGTCGACCCGCCCGCCGGCCCGATCGCCGTGAACCGGCACTGGCCCCGGACGAACAGCGTCTGCATGCCGCTCGTCGGCAGCGAGTTCAGCCGCACGTAGGCCGACATCGTGACCCGGGCGCCGATGAACGGGATGTTGAACGTCTTCGCGTTGATCTTGCCCGAATTCTTGAACGTTACGGCCAATGGGGCCTCCTGGATGAACCGCAAGAGGGGGGAGCCGGGTGGGGTGGGTACGGCCGGGAGGCGGCCTCGTCCCTCCGCACCACTCAGGCGACAGAGGCCGCTACGGACGCCGAGAGACCATCGACCTGCGATGGCGGGGTGCTGTCGGCCGTGAAATGAACGGTCGAGACGTTGCCCTCTTCACCGTAGGTGTTGCAAGCCCGGACGACCGCGGCGTACCGCCGCCCGTCCACTAGGCCGTCGATCTCGGTCGCGAAGGCGTTGCCGCGCGAGGTCGCCGCGGGGACGATGATGGGAGAGGAAAAATCGATATTGGAATCGTGCGATATGTAAACGTGAAACATGGTCGCCATGTTCGAATCCTGTCGGCTGGCGTCCGTCCACTCGAGACGAACCCGTCCGCGACCCAGGTCGATCGCGCGGAGGCCGATCGGTGCTCGTGGGACATGGGTCACATCTCGCCCCGCGTGGTCGAGATTCAAGGAGGCCGACGCATCGAGATTCTCTTCTTGAAGACCCCACGCCGGATCGTAGGCCCGTACGCCGAAGCGGAAGGAGGAGCCGACGGCCAGCGGTTCGCTCGTCCACTCCAGGCCTGAGGTTTCCGCGATCGGCGAGTTGTAGTCGATCGGGCCTCCAAGGCCGGCGTTGGAGTAGATCTTGTAGATCAGGCCGAGACCGGGGCTGGGGATTCGACAGGTGCCGCCGGCTCCGAGCCCGCCGTTCGAGACCGGGACGCAGGCCAGGTTCTCGCGCGCGGCGCCTCCGAATCCGGTGCCGTTCGTCGCCCCCGGGCCTGCCCGGTGGGCGACGCCTACCCGCGCCGAGGATCCGAAACGCCATCCCGGCGAGGCTTCGATGTCGACGCCGATCCGATGCAAAGCCGCGGGGGCCGCTGCCAGGATGGCGAGGGCGTTATGAGTTCCATCCAGGTGCGGCATGACGACGCCGCCGGTCGACCATGGCGCGATTGCCGGTTCGCTCGCCGTTCGCTCGGATTCCGCCGTGCCGCCGATGGCGCAAGCGACGTAGCTCTCGAGCGAGATTCCGACGCCGGCGATTCCGAGCCCAGCCATGTGCGCCGCGGCACCGTAAGCATCGGCGCGGAGATGCCGAGTCACGGTAACCGTACCGCCGAGTCCGATCGCCGCGACGCCGGAAATGCGACCGTCGACCTGATTCGAACTGATGGCCGAACCGCCGACGATCAGCCCTCCCGTGACCACACCTGATAGGTCGGAGCCGCCGACCTTCCCCGAGGAAGCGACGCCGAGCCAACCTCGGAAGCCGAGAGCGAAGTCGCCCCGGCGGGGGCCGACATCGCCGACCACCCTGCCTCTCAGCCAATATTTGAAGGATCGGCCCGGGGAATCCACCGAGTGCGCGCCGAAGCCGCCGATCGACGACCCGCCGGAGCCCGCTCGAGAATGGGACTGCATGACGGTCGAACTGGGGCCCGTCCCTAAGCCCCCCGAGACGGCTTCGACTTTATCGGAGGCGACCTGCGGCAACCCTCCCAGCGACCAGGCCCATTCCGACGTATGTTCGACCCTGAACGATGCGTCGGCGGAGGTCGTGGCTTCGACGCCCGCCTCGCAGGCCACCTCGATCGACGTGGATGGGGAGCAGAAGCCGGCCGTCGACCAGCCACCCCCCGAGCCATGGTTCCTGGAGGTCCAGGCATCGGCGACGGCCAGGATTTCAAGGGTGGTTACGGCGTTCGTGGCGATTGCCGTGCTCGGGGGGGCCGATCCGCCGGAGGTCGTCTGTTCGCGAAGATCCGGGGAAGCGTTGACCGCGAGCAGGCTCGATCCTCCGGCCCGGAGGCCGCCGGACCCCGCTACGGACTGGTCGGAGGCCACGCGGACCACAGGCGCGACGAACGAGCCCCGAAAGCCCTGAGGCTTCGAGTTCGAGGATCGGGAGGCCGTCTCGACCGATACGCCGCGGTACCAATGTTCGAAGGATCGTGGCGGCATGGCGGCCCGTCTAGGAAAGGGTGATCGAGTCGAAGTAGGCGACGCCTGTCCCGTCGGACGAACGAGAGACCAACCGGAGCATCAGGGCCCCCGGGCGGGTCGGCGTGACCGACGAGAAGCTCAGCGTCTCGTACTCGTTCGGCGTCGATCCCGTCCCGCCGCTCGACGAAGCGGTGACCACCTGATCCGCCGAAACGCCGATCTCGGGATTCGCCAGCAGGATGGCTTGCGGTTTGTTCGCATCGCCATGGTTTCCATCCCATCGGACCTTGACGCGGATGACGGTCGCGGTCGCATCCATCAGGATCGGCCGCTCCAGCGAACTCGGCCCCCTGAGAGCCAGGCAAGCGGGCGATCCCGAATCGGCGTACGGCGTATTTATTTCACCGGTGTCGTGTCGCTCGAGCGCCCCCACGGCGGCACGGGTCGAAAGATATCCTTCCGGCCGCGCCCGTCCGGCAAAGTCCGTCGTCGGAGAGGCCCCGCCCACCACGAACCCCCCTAGGAGCGAGTTGGCGACGGGCTCGCCCCAGGGCCGAAGAGGCGTCCCGACCAGTCGACCGTCCCCGTAGTCGAACGCGGGCCGGACGCTCCCGATCGAGTGCGACCCGGCGGTCACGTTGAGGCGGGCCGCCGACGCGACGTGGAAGGCGTTGTAGTCCTCGGTGACCTGCGAGACGTGGCCGGCCACGATGCCGTTGTTGCCGCTCAGGTAGCAGCCGAACACCGTGATCGGCGAGGCCAGCACGACGGGGTCGCTGCCATAGACCGAGATCGGGGCGCTGTGCCCGCCCAGGAATGAGCAGTGGGAGATCTGCAGCCCGGTCGCGGCGTACCCCAGGCCGGTGTTCGCGACCCTGGCGACGATCAGGACCCCCCCCCGGAACCGGCAGTTTCGCACGACCGAATCGAGGGAGTACTCGGCGGCGGCCCCGGCCACGTTGAACATGATGGGCCGCCCGCTGGAGTTGCCGCCGACGTGGAAGTCGCACCGCTCGACCACCGCGTTGAGGCCGGCGGCCGCGGGGGCGGCCGCCGACCCGAAGACGATCGCGGGCTGGGAGGAATGGGGGACCACGATGCAGTCGGAGATCGTCCAGTCGTGGCCGGCGCCCACGTCGACGCAGGATTTGTCGATGGCGCCGCCGATCAGCTTGAGCCGGCGGAGCGAGACGTAGGATTTGTTCCCGCCCGCGAGGCACGGCATGCCGCGGGCCGTCGTGTCGTTCACCCACGACGACCAGTCCACCACCCCCGTCGCCGGGGTCGCGAGGCCCCCGGCCAGGAATCCGGCCCCGTCGCAGTCGCCCACGACCTCCAGCCGCGCGGTCGCGGTGGGCGTCAGGCCGAGCGTGACCGACTCGTAGTAGGTCCCGGGCTCGAGGTAGACCCGGGCCCCGTCGGAGCCCAGGGACGCGGCCGGGGAGGCGCCGATCGCCTTGGCGATCGTCTTCCAGGGATTGGACGCCGTCCCCGTGCCGGTCGAGTCGCTCCCCCGGCCGGCGGAAACGTAGTAATTGTTCATGAGGTATCCTTGGGTCCCTTGGGAAGACCGGGGGAGGCGGGAGAGGTCGGCTGATATGGCGACGGTCCGGCGGCCGACCTCGGCTCCTCAGGGCCTCAAAATCGTCAGGCGACTTCGAAGACCGGCGTGATGGACAGCGTGTCGCCCGAGTGCAAGGTTCGGGGATCAGCGAATTGCTCGGCGAGGATCAGCGTCCCGCTCGTAGCCCCGACGATGAAGTAGCCGTGGATCACGTCGCTCGTCGCATCGACGGTCCAGCTCAGAGGGGACGAGCCGTACTTCGAATGGGCGACCTGCTCGCGGGAGGACCAGGGCGGTGAACCGGCCGGGGCCTGGAGGACGGGGGCGTTCCAGGTCGACGCGGAGACCGAGCGGGTGAGCGTCTTCCTCGCGTAGCCGCCGAACGCCGCCTCGTGAGCGGTGTAGGTGGCGGCCGTATCGGTCTCGGAAGGGGTGATGGCCGAATTGTACAGGCCGAGCTGCCAGTCTTCGGGCGTGCCGCCGCCCAGGAGTTCGGTCAGGAGGCGGACGTCGCCCTCGCGGGAAACCAGGAAAGGCATGGTGGAATCACCTCACGATTCGGGTGGAGAAGATCGAAGACGACGACCTGTCGGCGACCGAGCCCCAGCGGACCTCCAGCCGGGCCAGGGTCTCGGCCAACTCGGCCTCGGCCTGCCGGAGCTTCTGGGCGAAGTCGCCGTCGGAGCCGCGGGCCTCGGCCGCGTAGCGGCGGACGAGCACGCCGAGGACGCACGCACGGCGGAGTTCCCGGACGTCGCGGAGATCCGACGGGGTTCGGCCGGGTGTGAGAGGATCGATCGCGAACCGGCGGTTCAGCTCGAAGCTCGCCTCCTCGATCTGGGGATCGAGCGTGGCGATGAGGAACTCGACGCCGGAGATGCCCGACGCCGGCACCGGAGGGGCCCCTACGCCCGCGGCCATGCCGATGCGGCGGATCGTCAGCGAGCCACCGACGGCCCCCGCGACGGCGAAGAACTCGCCCGCGCCCTTGAACGTCGACGAAGGTTTCCGCAGCTGGACCACATGACCGGGTCGGGCCCCGGCCGCTTCGAAGTCCGAGGTCGCCGACGTGAGGGCCCATGTCGGGCCGGGCGCGAAGACGCCGTCGATCCCCTGGGCGAGCTTCTGCCAGGCCGGCACCAGCACCGCGAAGTCGCCCGGGGCGTGGACCGCGACGTCTTCGTCGGCGGCGTAGAGGGTCGTGAGCCGGTCTGGCTGACTCATGGGATGGCTCGCTGAAGGACGTTCATTGAGGTTGAAGATGCGACGCCGGCCTAGCCTCGCCGTCGTTTAGGCGCGGCGGCGCGATGCGGAGTCGATTCCGCCGGCCCGGCCGGGATGAGGGAGGCCGTCGCGCCTTCAGCGGGATCGCCGAGGGCCCGCATCGACTCCCGCACGGCGAGGTCGATCCCGTCGAGCGTGGCGGCGAGGGAGTCGCGCACCGATGCGACGTGGGCCAGCAGCTCGCGCCGGGCGTCCGCGTCGAGGCCGGGAAGCTGGCCCAGCGAGTCCTGGACCTGCTTGTAGTGCCACAGCCCCCTGCCCCGGCCCAGGAACGGCAGGCTCCGACCCTCGGCCGCGAGTTCGATGTAAGGCCACAGGCCCGGGAACCTGAAAGAATCGGATGTGCTCATGTCGTCTCGCGTCGGATGAAAGGCCTCCCCGCGTCGGGCGCGGGGCGGGCCCGGCGGGCGTCCGATCGGGGCGAGATCAGGCGGCGCTGAAGGCCGAGATGCCCGAGACCCAGGCGTGGTGCGCCTCGTTGTCGATCTCGATGGCGCCTTCCATGATGATGTCGCCCTCGAAGGCGTCGCCGCGGCTGCCGCGCGGCTTGTCGATCATCGACCTCTTGAGCCGCACGCGAGCTTCGCTCGCCGAGAGGCAGACCGCCGTGCCCGGGCGGAGCAGCGGTGCCGGCACGATGGAGATGCCCGACAGGAACGGGGCCTCGAACAGGTCGATCGGCACGCCGAAGACGTTGCTCCCGGCGTTGACGCGCATCGCGGCGTGGCCCCACACGGCGAAGGCCGACAGGAAGTCCGTGCTGACCAGCAGCAGGCTGGGGTTGCCGCCGCCGTTGAAGCACGCCTGGATCGTATCGCGGATCAGGTCGCTGGGCTTGTAGGCCGCCGCGTTGGTCGGCGCGGTGACCTTGTTGGTCGCCAGGAGCGACTGGACCCCCTTCATCAGCGGGCGGCTGTTCGGGCCGGTCAGGCCGACCCCCTTTCCGTAGTACACGGCCGACTCGAAGTCGTCCATGACGTGCTGCATCGCCAGCATGCGGTCGCGATCGAGCGGCGTGGCGTAGGCCGAGCCGTAGTTGGCGTCGGCCTGGAGCGCCCCGCCGACCTGATAGGCGTGCTGCACCGTCTGGCAATACTGGGTGGTCGCCTGGGGGATCCGGCTGAGGCCGGAGACGTTCGTCTCGGCGCCGGTCCGGGTGTTGCTCACCAGGAAGATGGGCAGGGCGTCGGCGTGCGAGGCGGCCGTCGTGCCGGCGTAGCCGCGGGACACCGTCAGGGCGTTCGTCGCCGGGTCGACGGCCGTCACCAGCAGGTATTCCTGCTCGATCTGGATGACGTCGCCCGAATCGAAGACCGACGCATCGGCGGCGGTCAGCGCCGTCGCCGCGGCCGTCAGGGCGGCTCCGTTGTTCAGGGCCACGGAGCGCGGCCGATAGTTGTCGTTGACGATCAGGAAGTGGGGCGAGCCGACCGGCAGCTTCGGCAGCCGCGCCGTCAGCGGGGTCCGGTTGACGAACCAGTTGATCGCCACGCCGAAGACGTCGTTGGGCAGGACGCCGGCGTTGAAGGCGTTGAACTGGGTCAGCGGGCTGTTCTCATACGAGGGCATGGGCATTCACTCCGGGTCGATTCAGTCTGGGCGGTCGACCACGAGGCCGGCCGCCGGGGGGCGGGGTCAGACCAGGGGATGCAGGCCGAACGACTGGTACTGGTTCTGCCGGTCCTTCCACTGGTCGACGATCGCTTCGAGCGAGCCGGGCTGGCCCCCCCGGGGGGCGGCGTATGGCCGCGAGGCGTCACCCCCCGCCCCGCCACGCGACGTCGCTGCGAAGAAGATCGCGAACTGCGGCGAGTCGAGACGCTCGCGGAGGGCCTCCGAGGCGGGTCGGCCGCTGGCCCGCTCGCGTACTACCAGGGCCCCCGACGCCTCGCGGACCGTCTCGAACTCGTCCTGGAGGAGCCTCCGGACCATCGTCGCGGCGGCCGAGCGCTGTTCCGGCGACTCGCCGACGAAGGCCCGACCCTGGAGGGCCTCGGCGATGGCGGCCGACTTCCGCTCGCCGAACACCTGCTGCTCGAGGAGCGTATAGCGGGAGACCGCCTCGGCGTGCTTCCGCTCCCACGACCTGCGCTGCTGCTCCAGCGCCTCCTCGATCTGCCCCTTCTCCGCCAGGGCTCGCAGCCGCTCCTGCTCCTTCATCTCCAGCGCCGCATCCTGCCGACTCTGGACTTCCCGCAACTGCGCCTCCAGGGCTCGCAGCCGCTGGCGCTCTTCACCTTGCGCCGGACCGCCCGGCTGGCCGGGGGCCGGATTGACATCGGCGTTCGCTTGCTCGCTCACGTGTGGACCTCGCGTGGAATCGGTGAGGGGCGACGTCGCGGCGCTCGCCGGGCGCCCCGTGGGACCCTCAACGTCGCGCCCCGGTGTCGAGCCCGAGGTACGCTTCGATCTCGGCGTCGAATTCGCCGTAATCCGAGTCGTCCAGGCCGGGGAGCATCACCCGGATGAGCTTCCCGAGCATTTCCCGCTCGGTCTTCGGTGCGTGGCCCGCCGCCCCCAGGATGGCCTGGAACTGGCCCACGGTCCGGGCCAATTCCTCGCCGGTGAACAGGTCGAAGGACGACGGGTACTGGACCCTGACGGCCGCCCGCTCCTCGTGCGTGGGCGCGGCTCCCATCACCGCCAGGGCGAGGTCGGCCAGCCGTCGTTCCACATGGCCCAGGGTGGCCGCAACCTTGCTCAGCAGGTCGTTCCCCGCCGCCTGATCGATCCGCTTCGAGACGCCGCTCTGGGACACGGTCGAGCCGCTCGTCCCCGCGGTCCCGGCCGGCTTCAAAAGCAGCGCGGCGCGGTCGGCCGCGTCGCGGAGGTCTGCCTTGTTCATCCGCAGGGAATCCGCCCCCTCCTTGGGGAACTGGATGACGTCGAACCCCTCGTAGGTCGCCGCGCCTCCCTGGGCGTTCTTCTTCTTGGGCAGGAGCCAGTTGGGCCCGATCGGCACGGCCCCGTCGGCCTTGACGTAATCCTCGGGGCCCTGAAGGAGCGGGTGGGCCTGCGTGGTGTCGCTGAGGATCAGCTCGCTGTCGCGGTTATAGTACTCGCGCTGGATCTCGGCGATGCTCTCGTATCGCGGAAGCCCGATGTTCCGGCAGCGAGGCCGCCGACGATCGAACACCCGGATGATCGGCACGCGACCGTATCCATGCTCGACGGGCCCGCGGGCCTTCTCGCCGCGCTCATCGAACAGCGTCCAGGAGCGTTCATCCCAGTGGCGCCAGGAAACGCCGCCCCGGTCGTCGACCTCTCGGATGAGGCATTCGAGATACCGCCCGCCGCGGTCGAGCCGCCACCAGACCATGTTCTCCGGCAGGACGTACGAGGCGACGCAGGAATCGAGCCCGAGTCGGATCTCGTCGGCGCGGGTCCGCACCGCTTCGCCGTCGGGGGCGGCCGGGCGGTCGACGATTATGTCGAGCTGGCCCAGGACGAGGAGGAGTGGGGCGATCGAGCCGGCCATGAAGTCGTCGATCGAGGCCCCCCGGCCGTCGACGTCTCGCCACCAGGAGGTCAGCGGATCGGGCCCGGCGCGGCGCACCTCGCGGCTGTAGATCCGGGCCAGATGGGCTTCCACCGCCTCGGAGACGAAGGTCGGGACCGGCGTCCGGGCCCGGCGCAGCTCGTAGTCGTCGTCCGTCGCCTGGTGGGCCGGGTCGGTGCCGAACGGCCGCCCGCTCGGGGGATACGCCCCGGAGTCGAGGGAAGACGGATATTCCCGCTTGTGTCGGACGAGGTTCCGCACGGGCATGCCGTGCATGTCATATCCGTAGACGGCGGTGCGGTACGCCTCGCCCCCCTCCCACGAGTCGAGCAGCCATCGCCAGCGGAGATGATGCGCCTGCCACTCGGGATGGGGCCGGTCGAGTCGCCGGCCGTCCGGCAAGGCGATCCGAGGCATCGCCGCCCCCGGCGCCGGATGGACCGACGCGCCGATCGTGTTCGAAGTCAGCATGACGTTGTTATATTCCGCTGATATGAGGGGTCGTGATGATGAAGACGCTCAGAACACGCGGCCGGCGCGGGCGCGGCGCAGGGGGCGCTCCGCGGGCGCCGTCCCTTCGGGCAGAGCGACGCTCAGGCCGCCTCGGAGCGCGTCGACGAGGTCCTCCCATGGATGCTGCGGGTCCGCGGGGTAGTCCATCCACTGACCCGCGCGGCGGGCCCTCGCGTAGCCCTTGAGCGACGCGGAAAGCTGGGTGCAACGCGGGTGGATCAGCAGCCGCGGCTCCCCGTCGGCCGTACGGATGAGGCTCTCGATGAGGTTCAGCCCTTCGATCACGCATCCCGGATATCGGGGCCATGGTTGCAGCCCCGTCTCGCCGACGAGGCCGCACCTTTGGAACTCCGAGATGACGGTCGGGCCGACGGGGTTCCTGGCCCCGCCGGCCGAGTCGGTGGAGACGAACCGGGTCGCCGAGCCGCACAGGCGGTCGAGCATCTCCCGGATTTCCAGGGCGCACGTCTCGGCCGAACGACCCTCGGCCAGGTAGTCCGCGAAGACGTGGACCCGGGTCGGCTTAGGGGGATCGGCCCACTCCCAACCGCGATGGATCTGGAACGCCACCGCCCCGGTGAATACCCCCGAATCGATCGCCGTATGAACCGGCAGCGATGGGTCGAACTCGGCGGCCTCGGAGACGTTCCGGGCCTCGTCGAACTCCTTGAACCAGGCTCCTTCGGCCTTGGGGCCGCGGCAGAGATAGTCGCTGGCGAAGACCCGCGGCGAGACTCCTCGGACCTTCTGGATCAGCGCGTCGATCCCGTAATGACCGTCGCTCCTCTTGGCCTTGGGGCGACCTTGCGGGTCGTCGTCGCGGCCTTCATGGCACCAGGGCATCAGCGGACATCCCGGGCATTTCTCCAGGTCCGGGCCGCTGCGCGAGGTCGGGCAGCGTTCGAGGACTTCGAAGACGCAGTAGCTGTGGAGGGGGAAGGCCCCCGCGCGGGCCCGGTCGACGAGGTCGGCCATCGGGCCCGCCGGGCGATGCCAGGTCGACGTCATCAGGACGCTCGCCCGGACCCCCCGCAGGTCCATCGCCATGCCGATCGCCGACTCGCGGATCTCCGGATCGATCTCGTCGACCTCGTCGAGCTTCAGCGAGGCGACGTGAGGGCCGCGGACGCTCGTGGGGCTCGCCGCGAGGATCGCCACCCGAGAGCCGTTGGCGTAGGCCGCCTCCGTCTTGAGCAGCCGTCGGATGGAGCCCCGATCGCCGCCCAGCGTGCCCGAACCATCAAGGACCAGGGCCTGGATGGCCCGGTAGATCTGCTCCGACTGGGCCCGCGACCCCCCCAGGACGTGGGTCTCGTGGCGCGGGTTGAATCGGCTCGTCAGGTGCGTGTCGAGCGCCGAGAGGAACGACTTGCCGCTGCCCCGGGGCCCGTGCCAGAGCGCCAGCGACGGGCGGTCGAGGACCTGCGAGGCGAACATCTCGAACGGGGAGGAATGCCCCGGGCAGACGGCCCGCGACGGGATGCGGACGCCGGCGAAGGCCTCGGCCCAGGCGCGGAGGTCATGCCTCGATCGGGGACGCCGATCGCGCACGGAACTAATCAAGCGAGCGATCGTCGACCCGTCCACGGGCTGCCTCCAGGATCCTGCTGGCCGTCTCGTCGTCGACGATCATGCCGGACGAATCCGCCGCCACTCCCGTCCCGGCGCGGCGGAACAGCACGCTCCATGAACGGGCGTCGCCCCTCGCGGCGGCGGCGACGAGGGCCTCCGCCACGCGTTCGCCCCACGTCCGCTTCGGATCGTCGCTGGGCATGCCGAGGATTCCGCGGAGGCGGTCGTCGAGGCCGACGGCCTCGGCCTCGTCGTCGGCCCGCGGGCCTGCGACGCCGTCGCCAATCATGTCTTCACTCCAGGGGCCTAGTCGCGATCGAGGTCTGCCGCCGCCGACGGGTCGTAGGGGACCCGGGCGAGGATCTCCTCCAGCTTCCGGGTCACGTCGAGCCGCCAGCGCCTCTCGTCCATCCTTCGCTCGACGTCGATCTCCGCGCCGTCCCCAGACCCGCGGCCGATCGAGCGGGCCTGCCGCCCCAACGCCTGGGTCAGCACCATGATCGCCGCCCCCGTCAGGCAGATCGTCGCGATGAGCCCCGGGACCCCGCCGCGACGTCTCGCCGCCCATACCTGAAACGCAACATGGATGTGTTTATTCGTCATGCGGCTGGTCTCGGAAGGGGCCGATCTCGGGGGCGGGCGGAAGCGCCGGGTCGGCGGCGCGGGCGGCCTTGATCCAGCCCAGCAGGGCCGCCACCACGGCCTCGGCCCGGTCGGCCCGAGATCGGATGCGCAAGGCCGCCAACTCGTGCTCGCGTTGCTTCTGCCTGTCCTGCCAGAAATCCTTCGTGAAGGCCGAGACGGCCGCGATCAGCCCCGCCCCCCCCAGGAGGAATGAGCCCGCGCCGACGGCCGGCTCGCTGGAGACGGATTCGGCGATCAAAGCCGTGGTCGTCGCCGCGAGCCCTCCCATGTACGCGAGGTTCTGGGAGACGTCCGGGAAGTAGCTCATGACGTGACCTGTCTTTCATCGTGTCGACGGCGGCGATGCGGGCGATTGCGCCGCCCGCATCGCCGTCACTCAATCAACTGAGGCGCGGGGGCCGGCCGCGGCGGCGTGCAGGCCGAGGGCGCCGGCCCCGCTGAAGAGGACGAGTAGGGCCTGGCAGATGGTCTCCAGGCCCCGGTCGTAGTCCTTGGCCAGGATCATCCCGATTCCGGAGATCGTCGCGGCGACGACGGCCGCGTAGGTCTTGTAGTTGCGTAGGATTTTGAGGGCGACGCCGGCGGCGGTGCTCATGGCTCGATGACCTTTCCGCGGTTCAAAACTCGGGGACGAGCGTCCATAGCGATTCCGACGCGAGCATCAGGATCGCCGTCACGGCCAGGAAGAGCAGGAGCAAGCGGTCCTCGTCGTCGATCGCTTCGATGCGGGATCGGTGCGGAGAAGAGTGAGACGGATCGAAGCGGATGCGAGGTCGGCGAGATGGGGGGTCAGGCGGCCTGATGATAGCTCCAGTGCTCCGGGAGCGCCCTCGCCGCGAAGCGGGGAGCCCCGGCCAACGCCCAGGAATCCCCTTGCGCAAGCATGCCTTCAATGACGGACTTGTCGGCCCAGAAGCTGTAGCTCGGCTGGTCGAGGGCGAGCGGCCCGGTCGGTTCCTCCGGCCCCCAACTCTGGAGGATGCAGGCTCCCGGGCGGTCGGCTCGCAGGCCGCCGATCAACATGCAGTGGCCCCAGGAGCCTTCGGGGGCGCAGAAGCCCTCGGCGTCTCGCTCCATCGCGAAACCCTGGGTCGAGCACACGGTGACGGGATAGCCGTTCTTCATGGCCGCGAGCAACTCGGCCCAGGTCGTGACCCGGGCCGCGGAGCCGATCCGCATGCCGGCCGCCCTGGCCTTGATCTCCGCGGGAACCCCGTCTCGCCCCCAAAGCCTGGCGCGCTCTCCGTCGTAGGGGCCTTCGCAGCCCAGGGTCTCGCGACTCGCGACGCCGATCGTCGACATGGCCGAGACGGCAGCGGAGCCGTAGGAACCGTCGCGGCCCCCGAGGATGCCGGCCACTTCGCGGGAGATCCCATAGATGAATTCGGTCGACGACTCGCGGAAACTCATGGCCGCGCCGAGGGCGATCTCGACGCACTGAAGCATGTCCAGGCCGTGGCCGTGCCCGTGCCCCACGCAGTCGCCGATCGCCTGCTCCGGATAGGCCGGATAGGCCCCCAGCACGTCCCGGAACGCCTTATACAGGAGGATCGGCCCGCCATCGCCTTCATCCCCCACGAGCGCGGGGGCGGCCCTGGACAGCGTCGGCCGCCACTCGGCGAAACTCCGCTGGATCTCATCGGTTCCGAGCCAGCCGTCGACGAACGGGGATCGCTTCGGATCGCTCATGGGGCATTCCTCGATGCGGAGGACGGCGTCGGGCGGCACGCTCAATCACCGGACGCGAGGCCGGCGGCGAACTCGCGCCACAGGGCTGCGAGCGATGCCCGGTCGGAGATCGAGGTTTCGGAGGCGGGCTTCCCTTCGGGGACGACGGCGGAGAAGTAGGGGGCGACCTTCTGGTCGAAGAGCGAAGTCCGCCCGGCCTTCCACGCCTTCTCCACCACGCCTAGCGCCTCCGCGATCCCCCGGCCGGACTCCAGGGCCTCGGCCCCGTCCAGCCACGCGGTGGCGTAAGCGGAGGCCAGGCCCCTGGGATAGCCCCGGCCGATCGCTCGGATGCTCGGGCCGGATGAATCGGCCGGCAACGAGGTGCGAGGAGGTGCCAGGATGCTGACCCCCCACGCGCTGACCGAGGCGACCAGGACCGTCGGCAGCCACCTCGCGACACCCCGGACCGACGCCGAGATGAACGGGATCGCTCTCACGCGGAATCCCGAGTGCGACATGTCTTCTCATCCTCTTTGCATTGGCGGGAATCGCGAGGCGACTTGGAGCCCTCGACGGCCGTCGAGCCCGACTTGAAGATGCGAGACCGTCGCTGACGTCGGGTCTCGGCCTCGACCGGGGCGACGGGAGATTTCGTTTCGTTCGGCCGCCGCGCCCGGCGAGAATTCGACTCGGGCCGGGGATCTGTGGCGGGATCTCGGGCGAGGGCGGGATGGCCGTCCATCCCCGAGGCCGAGCAGACCATGCAGCAGAGGAGCGACCCTTGCCGAATCGGCCCGTGGTGCGGGCATGGCGAGGTCGGTGTGAACGGCCCTACGGGGAAGAGGGGGACCAACTCCAGCCACCACGGCGTCCGCGACGCCGCCGAGGGCGACTCGACCGCCATGCCGTCATCGGTCGGGATGGCCGAATCATCAAGTGAGTCCCGCGTTCGGGAATCTCGCTCCTTGCGGGCACGGGACAGCGCCCTCCGCAGGAGCTGGACGCTCACGCCCGATTCTTCGGCCAGTTCGACGGTCGGCCTGCCGGCCTCGTGGAGCCGCAGCCACTCCTCGTCGCGGAGGGCCCGGATCTCGCCCATGGCTCGCACTCGATCGGTGGGTCCCATCATGACGCCTCCTGAGCCCGCCCGGCCCTCGGTCGACGTCCACACCGAGTAGTGCTATACAAAACGAGGCTGGGAAATGAGAACGGCTTTTTCGTGACCTTGGATTTTGCGCAAAGTCTTGGAAGGCAAGGCTTAAAAATTTCCGTCGAAAATCGCCGAGGGAAACTTGCTCGCCGTGATGGCCCCTGTGGCGCACTGTCTATGTGGAGGCGAGGTGACCTCCCGCTCTATCGGGATACACCTCGCGAGGACGAATCGAGTCGAACACACGCCCGCCCGGCCCTCGCTCGACGTCGAATCGTGATCAGGGACGCTCTTCGAGGCCGTCAGAGGTCCGCGGCCGTCCTGAGTTGAGACGGGTCATTCCAACGGACCAAGGATTGGACCGCGCGGGCGAGGAAATCCTCGAAGGCCGGGGTCTGGAAGTCCTCCAGCGAATGGCCGGTGATGGTCACTTCCTGATAGCCCGCCTCGGACGTGACTTTCAGGCGGGATGCGTCCGAGAGGACGGGCGTCGGGCCCTCATGGAAGGGGGGGAGTTTGAGCTTGGCGGCCAGAGCCTTGGCCTGGAAGGTGTTGCGTGGGACGCGGAATCGCAGCGTCACGATCCATTCGCTGCCGGTCGTGGCCTGGAAGAACGTAACTTCGGATTCACCGCCGGGATTGGTGTAGGAGATGCGGACCCTGCCGCGCTCGTTCCAGTCCGTGGGATTGAGGACGTCCTCGCCCTGGTCTTCATCAACCGACATATCCTCGATGCGGTCGACGATGTGCGAGAGGATCCGCCCGTCCCAGCGGACCGGCTTGCCGTTCCGCGAAGTCCGTTCCTCCAGGTGCCATTTCCGGCCGTCGCGCTCCCAGGGGGCCAGGGCGGCTGATACCGCCTCGGCCTGGGCGCGAGGCGACGCGGCTGCTTTTTTAGGCTTTTGCGTCCGAAGGCCGGCCACCCGGTCCTCCTCGGCCTTCGCCGCGAGCCGGGCGGCCTTGGCCTCGGCGGCGGCCTTCTTGGCGGCCTCTTTCGGGTCGAATCGAGGACGCTCGGCGAACGGGCCGTCGGCGAGGAGCGGGTCGAGGAATCGCGAGGTGTAGCCGCGTCCGCGGGCGGCGACCGCCTCGGGGGGCCCTTCGGCCACGATTTCCCCCCCCCCGCGGCCCGCCTCCGGGCCGAGGTCGATCACCCAGTCGGACGTCTTGATGACGTCGAGGTTGTGCTCGATGACGACGACGGAATTCCCGAGGTCGGACAGGCGGTGGACCACGTCGAGCAGCTTGCGGACGTCGTCGACGTGCAGGCCGGTCGTGGGCTCGTCGAGGATATAAAGCGTTCGGCCGGTGTCGGGCCGCGCCAGCTCGGACGCCAGCTTGACGCGCTGGGCCTCGCCGCCGGAGAGCGTCGGCGCCGATTGTCCCAGCGGCAGGTAGCCCAGGCCGACGTCGTGCAGTGTGCGGAGGATTTTCTTGATCCGGGGGACTTTCTCGAACAGTTCCAGGGCTTCGTCCACCGTCATGTCGAGCACGTCGGAGATGGTCTTGCCGCGGAAGGTCACGGCGAGGACCTCGGGCGTGAAGCGTCGCCCCTTGCAGGAGTCGCAGGTCACCCACACGTCGGGGAGGAAGTGCATCTCGATCCGCTTCTGGCCGGCCCCTTCGCAGGCCTCGCAGCGCCCGCCCGGCATGTTGAAGCTGAATCGCCGGGCGGTGTAGCCTCGGACCTTGGCCTCCGGGAGCTTGGCGAACAGCTCCCGCATCAGGTCGAAGGCGCCGGAATAGGTGGCCGCCGTCGAGTTGGGCGTCCCCCCCAGCGGCGATTGATCGACGCGGATGACCTTGTCGATTTGACCCAGGCCGACGATTTCCTCGACGGCCCCCGGCGTCACCTGGGCCCGATGGAGCGCGCGGGCGGCCGTCTTCCACAAGACGTCCTCGACGAGCGTGCTCTTGCCCGACCCGGAAACCCCCGTCACCGCGACCACCACGCCGAGGGGGATCCGGACGTCCAGGTCCTTCAGGTTGTTGTGGCGAGCCCCCTTGATCTCCAGCGCGGCCACGCCCGAATCCGGCCCCGCGGGGCGGCGATTCGTCGGGACGGGGATTGCCTTCGAGCCGCTCAGGTAGGCTCCGGTCAACGACTTCGGATCCTTCGCAACCCTGGCGGGTGGGCCGCTGGCCGTGACCTCGCCGCCGAACCGCCCCGAGCCGGGGCCGAAGTCGACGAGGGCGTCGGCGGCCTCGATGACCTCGCGGTCGTGCTCCACCATGACGACCGTGTTGCCCAGGTCGCGGAGCCGCTTGATCGCACCGAGCAGCCGGCCGTTGTCGCGGGGGTGGAGGCCGATCGTCGGCTCGTCGAGGACGTACAGGACGCCGGTCAGCCCGCTGCCGATCTGGCTCGCCAGGCGGATGCGCTGGCTCTCGCCGCCGGAGAGCGTCGGCGTGCTCCTGCCCAGCGAGAGGTAATCGAGCCCCACCTCGACCAGGAACGACAGGCGCTCGCGGACCTCGCGCACGAGGTCGCCGGCGATGTGCCGTCGTTCCTCCGTCAGGTCGAGCTTGTCGAAGAAGGCGAGCGCCTGCCCCAGGGGCATCCGGCTGATCTGGTCGAGCGTGTACCCCTCGAAGCGGACCGCCGCGGCATCGTCCCGGAGACGCGCCCCCATGCAGGACGCGCAGGGGACGTCGTCGACGAGCCCCTGGAGCTTCCATCGGTATTGGAACGAGACGCGGCCCGCCTCCTCGATCGCCGGGAAGAGGCCCTTGTACTGGAAGGCGAACGCGGGAGCGTCGCCCGCGGGGGAGGCCGCGTACCACGCATCGGCGCGGCCGTGGAGGATCGTGCGGCGATGCCGGCCTTCCAGCTCGTCGAACGGGAGGTCCAGGTCGATCCCCTCGGCTTCGGCCAGGGCTTCGATCATGCGGGCGAAGGCCCGGTTCTCCGAGAGCTTCGGCCAGACCGCCACGGCCCCAGCCCGGAGGGATCGGCCGGGATCCGGGATCAGGACGGCGGGGTTGGCCCCCTGCTGGACGCCGAGGCCCTCGCAGACGGGACACCAGCCGAGCGGGCTGTTGAACGAGAAATGATGCGGCGACAGCTCCTCGAAGCTGCGCCCGCAGCCGTCGCAGGACCGGTGCTGGCTGTAGCGGTCGACGGGCCATTTCGACTCGTCGACGTCGTCGACGACCCGCGCGACCAGCATCACGCCGCGGCCCAGATCGAGCGCCGATTCCACCGCATCGGCCAGGCGGGAGCGGGTGGCCCTCCGGACCACGGCGCGGTCGACGACGACCTCGACCTCGTGCTTGCGGCGCCGGCTCAGCTTGGGGGGCGAGTCCAGCTCGATCGTCTTGCCGTCGACGCGGGCGCGGACGAAGCCGGACGCCTTCAGGGTCGTCCAGAGGTCCTCGTAGGATTCGTTCTCCCGTCGGTCGACCGGGGCCATGACGTGGACGCGCGAGCCCTCGGGGAGTTGGAGGATCTTCTCGATGATCTCGTCGGCCGTCTGCGAGCCCACGGGGGTGCCGCACGACGGGCAGTAGGGGCGGCCCAGGCGGGCGACCAGGATGCGGAGGTAGTCGTGGATCTCCGTGACGGTGCCGACCGTCGACCGGGGGCTCTTGCTCGTGGTCTTCTGCTCGATGCTCACGGCCGGCGAGAGGCCGGTGATCTTCTCGGCGCGGGGCTTGGGGAGCGGGGCCAGGAATTGCCGGGCGTAACTGGAGAGGCTCTCGACGTACCGCCGCTGGCCCTCGGCGTACAGCGTGTCGATGGCCATCGAACTTTTGCCCGATCCGCTGGGGCCGCTGCACACCGTCAGCTTGTTGCGAGGAATGTCGAGGTCCACCCCCTTCAGGTTGTGCTGGCGGGCGCCGCGGACCGAGATGAAGTCGAACGCCGCTTCGGCCGACTTCGCCCCCACCTTCCCCTTCTTGCCCTTCGCGACGGCCTTGCCGCGCCCCGCGCGGCGGGGATGGAGCACCCGCTCCAGGGCCCGTCCGGTGTGGCTCTCGGCGACCTTGGCGACGGCCTCGGGCGGCCCCTCGGCGACGACCCGGCCGCCGCCGGAGCCCCCCTCCGGGCCCATGTCGATGAGCCAGTCGGCCGTCTTGACGACGTCCAGGTTGTGCTCGACCACGACGACCGTGTTGCCGCGCTTGGTGAAGCCGTGGAGGACGTCCAGGAGCTTGCGGACGTCCTCGAAGTGGAGCCCGGTCGTGGGCTCGTCGAGGATGTAGAGCGTCTTCCCCGTCCCCTTCCGCACCAACTCGCGGGCCAGCTTGATGCGCTGGGCCTCGCCGCCGGAGAGGGTCGGCGAGGGCTGGCCGAGCTTCAGGTAGTCGAGGCCGACGTCGTGCAGGGTCTGGAGCATCGCGGCGATCTTGGGGACGTTCGCGAAGTGCTCCAACGCCTCCTGGACGTCCATGTCCAGCACGTCGCTGATGCTCTTCCCCTTGTACCGGACGTGCAGCGTCTCGCGCGTGAAGCGCCGGCCCTCGCACACCGGGCAGACGACCCAGACGTCCGCCAGGAAGTCCATCTCCAGCTTATTTGAGCCGTTCCCCTCGCACGCCTCGCATCGCCCGCCCGGGACGTTGAAGCTGAACCGGCCCGGCTGATACCCGCGAGCCCGCGAGTCCGGCAGCTTCGTGTACAGGTCGCGGATCAGGTCCCAGAGCTTGACGTAGGTCGCCGGGTTGGACCGGGGCGTGCGGCCGATCGGCGACTGGTCGATGTCGATGACCTTGTCGAGCTGTTCCACACCGTCGATCCGCTCGTGCGCCCCGGGGACGGACTGGGCTCCGTTGAGGTCCCGCGCCAGGGCGTCGCGGAGGATGTCGGAGACGAGCGAACTCTTGCCCGACCCCGAGACGCCCGTGACGCAGACGAACAGCCCGAGCGGGAACGCGACGTCGATCCCCTTCAGGTTGTTCTGGCTCGCGCCCCGGATCACCAGCTCCCGGCCGTCCGGGGCCTTGCGCTCCTTCGGGATCTCGATCCTCGCCCGGCCCGCGAGGTAGGCCCCGGTCAGGCTGTCCTTGGCCTTTTCGAGGGCCTTGAGGTCCCCCTGCGCGACGACCTCGCCCCCCTTGACGCCGGGGCCGGGGCCGAAGTCGACGAGCCAGTCGGAGGCCCGCATGGTGTCCTCGTCGTGCTCGACGACGACGACGGTGTTGCCCACGTCGCGCAGGCGTTGCAGGGCGGAGATGAGGCGGTCGTTGTCGCGGGCGTGGAGGCCGATGGAGGGCTCGTCGAGGATGTAGAGGACGCCCACCAGGCCCGCCCCCACCTGGCTCGCCAGCCGGATGCGCTGGGCCTCGCCGCCGGACAGCGTGGGGGCCGATCGGTCGAGCGTCAGGTAGTGCAGGCCGACGTCCATCAGGAAGCCGAGCCGACCGCGGATCTCCTTCAGCAACTCCTCGGCGATCGTCCGCGAGATCGGGTCGAGGGGCGTCGGCGCGAGTTCATCGACGGGAGTCGCGGGAGGATCGGCCAGGGCGTCGAAGAACGCCTTCGCCTCGCCGATGGGGCGTGCGGAGAGGTCGACGAGGGTCCTCCCCCCCACGCGGACGGCCCGGGCGCGGGCGTTGAGCCGCGCCCCGCCGCATTCCGGGCACGTCATGCTGCGCATGTAGGGTTCGAGCATCGCCCGCGTCGGCGCGCCGCCCGAGACCTTGTAGCGGTCGAGGAGGTCGACGGCCACCCCCGCCCACTTCTCCGGGTGGCTCCAGACCTTCCCCTTGGTCTTCCAGTGGCACACGATCGTCCGATCGCCCGCCCCATACAGCCAGACCTTGCGCCAGCGTTCGTCGAGCTTCGACCACGGGCCCCGGAGCATCGTGCCGGTCGCGGGGCCGTCGGGGTCGGACTCGAAATTCTTCGCGACCGCTTCGAAGATGTGCTTGCGCCATTTCCCGACGTCCTTGACCGCGCCCAGCGGCGCGATCGCCCCGTCCCACACCGAGAGCGACGGATCGGGGACCAGGAGGCCGGGGTCGAAGTCGTGCCGAATCCCCAGGCCGTCGCAGGCCGGGCACATCCCCTGCGGGCTGTTGAAGCTGAACAATTGCGGGCTCGGCGGGTC
>Ga0209958_1000625_pt1 | contig 51059 bp, 46 predicted proteins | sample ThiBio_inoc_plan_FD_183942 | JGI IMG/M metagenome (GOLD analysis project Ga0209958, IMG submission 183942) | Wastewater bioreactor microbial communities from Cape Town, South Africa - Thiocy_inoc_plan (SPAdes) | ecosystem: Engineered > Bioremediation > Thiocyanate > Unclassified | place: South...
TCGGCATTTTTCAGGCTGAAGGATTCCGCCAGTTCGGGCGTCAGATCCTGCACTTCGATGCCGATCCAGCCGCGCGTCACGCTGCCGGTCTTGACGATCTGTTCCATCACCTGGCGCGCGATGCTGACCGGAATGGCAAAGCCGATGCCTTGCGAGCCGCCGGTGCGCGAGTAGATGGCGCTGTTGACCCCCACCAGATTGCCCGCCGCGTCGACCAGCGCACCGCCCGAGTTGCCCGGATTGATGGCGGCATCGGTCTGAATGAAATTCTCGAAGGTGTTGATGCCGAGATGGGTGCGCCCAAGCGCGCTGACGATCCCTGCGGTGACGGTCTGGCCGACGCCGAACGGATTGCCTACCGCCAGCACCCAGTCGCCGACCTGTAGGCTGTCGGGCCGGGCGAAGGTGATGGCGGGCAGGTTGTCGGTATCGATCTTCAATACCGCCAGGTCGGTTTCGGGGTCGGCGCCCACCACCCGTGCCGGCAGCGTCTGGCCGTCTGCCAGCGCAACGCGGATTTGATCGGCGGCCTCGATCACATGGTGGTTGGTCAGGATGTAGCCGTTCGGGCTGACGATCACGCCCGAGCCGAGGTTGGATACCTCGCGCGGCCGTGAATCCAGCCGGTCGCCGAAGAAATAGCGAAAGATCGGGTCCTGCAGCGCGGGATGGGCCGGGCTGCGCACCTTTTGCTGGGTGAAAACGTTGACCACCGTCGGGATGACCTTTTTCGCGGCGGGGGCGAAGGAAGCGCTTGCGGCGGGTCCGCCGGTCGCCGCATGCTGCACCTGCTGAATGGTGAGGTCTGGCTGCCGGCTTTGCCAGTGCAGGAGATCGGGCTTGAACAGCACGATGATGAACAACACGCCCAGAGCCACCGTGGCGGATTGGGCGAAAAGCAACCAGAGTTTGCGCATGTTGATGTAAGTCAAGGAAAGCGTGATGCCGCCACGCAATAATTATAGTTCAGGGCGGGAACTTCCAGAGTCGGCGCCACATTGCACTTCCAGTATAGGGGGCAATTTGGTTAGAATGCCGGTTTTATCGCAACACGTTCAGGTTAGGTAAACATGAGCCAGGAAGCCGAAGGGCAAAAAGTGGACACAAGTAAACGAAAATTCCTGATCGCTGCGACCAGCGCGGTTGGGGGGGTCGCTGCTGTGGGGGTGGCGGTGCCGCTGGTCATGAGCATGCTGCCAAGCGCGCGCGCCAAAGCAGCGGGCGCGCCGGTGGAAGTCGATATCAGCAAGATCGAGCCGGGCATGATGCTGACGGTCGAGTGGCGCGGCAAGCCGGTGTGGGTCGTCAACCGCACCAAGGAAATGCTCGCCCAGCTGGGCAAGCATGACGACAAGCTGGCCGACGCCATGAGCGAAATGCCGCAGCAGCCCGACTATTGCAAGAATGCCACCCGCTCGATCAAGCCGGAATATCTGGTGGCGGTCGGCATCTGCACCCACCTCGGCTGCTCGCCCAGCGAAAAGCTCAAGCTGGGTGGCGACAGTGGCATGGGCGGCGACTGGCCAGGCGGCTTCTTCTGCCCCTGCCACGGTTCGACCTTCGACCTCGCCGCACGCGTGTACAAGGGCGTGCCGGCCCCGACCAATCTGGTGATCCCGCCTCATCAATACCTCAGCGACGTCAGGCTGCTGATCGGTGTAGACGCAAAAGGAGCTTAAATAATGTCTGCCCTGCAAAAAGTGATGGGTTGGGTCGATGACCGTTTCCCGCTCACCGCCACCTACAAGGCGCACCTGTCCGAGTACTACGCGCCCAAGAACTTCAACTTCTGGTATTTCTTCGGTTCGCTGGCGCTCCTGGTGCTGGTGATCCAGATCGTCACCGGCATCTTCCTCACCATGAACTACAAGCCGGACGCGGAGCTCGCCTTCACGTCCGTCGAGTACATCATGCGCGACGTCGACTGGGGCTGGCTGATCCGCTACATGCACTCCACCGGCGCGTCGATGTTCTTCGTCGTCGTCTACCTGCACATGTTCCGCGGCCTGATGTACGGTTCCTACCGCAAGCCGCGCGAACTGATCTGGATCTTCGGCGTGCTGATCTATCTCGCGCTGATGGCCGAAGCCTTCCTCGGCTACCTGCTGCCGTGGGGCCAGATGTCGTACTGGGGCGCCCAGGTGATCGTCAACCTGTTCGCAGCCGTGCCCTTCATCGGCGAGGACCTGTCGATCTGGATTCGCGGCGACTACGTGATTTCCGACGCCACCCTGAACCGCTTCTTCGCCTTCCACGTCATCGCGCTGCCGCTGGTGCTGATCGCGCTGGTCGCGGTGCACCTGGTGGCGCTGCACGAAGTCGGCTCGAACAACCCCGACGGTGTCGAGATCAAGAAGCACAAGGACGCCAACGGCATTCCGCTCGACGGCATTCCCTTCCATCCGTACTACACGGTGAAGGACATCGTCGGCGTCATCGTCTTCCTGATGGTGTTCTCGGCGATCGTGTTCTTCGCGCCGGAAATGGGCGGCTACTTCCTCGAAGCCAACAACTTCGTCCCGGCCGACTCGCTGAAGACGCCTGCGCACATCGCGCCGCTGTGGTATTTCACCCCGTTCTACGCGATTCTGCGTGCGGTGCCGCCGATGTTCGGCTCGCAGTTCCCGGGCGTGGTGGCGATGGGCCTGTCGATCGTCGTGCTGTTCTTCCTGCCCTGGCTGGATCGCAGCAAGGTCAAGTCGATCCGCTATCGCGGCCCGATTTACAAGATCATGCTTGCTTTGTTCCTCGTGTCCTTCATCGGGTTGGGCTACCTTGGCCTGTTGCCGTCCACCCCGGTGGCGACGATATTTGCCCAGGTCTTCTCAGTGATCTACTTCCTGTTTTTCCTGCTGATGCCCTGGTATACCTCGATTGACAAAACCAAACCGGAACCGGAAAGGGTGACTGGCTAAATGAAACGCTTGAAGAACTTTCTTTTCCTGCTGGCGGCAGCCCCCGTGGTGGCCTTTGCGTCGGGCGCCAGCGTTCATCTGGACAAGGCGCCGGTCAATCTGGCCGACCAGGATTCCCTGCAGCGCGGCGCCCGCATGTTCGTGAATTACTGCCTCAACTGCCACAGCGCCGGTTCCATGCGCTACTCGCGTCTGCAGGATCTGGGCCTGACCGAAGACCAGATCAAGGAGAACCTGCTGTTCGCCGGCGAAAAGCCGGGCGAGACCATGAAGGTCGGCATGACCAAGGCCGACGGCAAGGCCTGGTTCGGCGCCACCCCGCCCGACCTCAGCGTGATCGCCCGTTCGCGCGGCGCCGACTGGCTCTATACCTATCTGCGCGGCTTCTACCGTGACGACACCCGCGCCACCGGCTGGAACAACACCGTGTTCGACAAGGTGGGCATGCCGCACGTAATGTGGAACCTGCAGGGCGAAATGGTGCCGCGCTACAAGAAGGAAGGCGAGCATGAAGTGATCGATCGCCTCGAACTGGCCAAACCCGGCAGCGTCACCCTGGCCGAGTACGACGCCATGGTCGGCGACCTGGTCAACTACCTGGTATGGATGGGCGAGCCCGCCCAGGTCCAGCGCAAGCAGCTCGGCGTCATCGTGCTGATTTTTCTGGCGGTCTTCTTCGTGGTGGCCTATTACCTGAAGAAAGAGTTCTGGAAAGATATTCACTGAATCGGGCCACGCCGCTCGCCAACAGCCGGACTGTGTCCGGCTGTTGGCTTTTATCGATCCGGCGCCCACCCGCTTGAAAGACAGGAAGCTGACGCACAGTCCGCAAGCCGCGCGGCCGTGTCGGAGCATGCAATGTCCGAGCCCGGTTGTTATTGGCTGGAAACTCAAGCAGCCGGGTTTCAAGTCAAAAAGCATCAACACACGCAACACGATAGGGAGCCCCCGCCATGATGACCTTGTATTCCGGTAGCACCGATCCGTACAGCCATCGCTGTCGCATCGTCCTGTTTGAGAAAGACATGGACTTTGAAATCATCGATGTGGACATGCACAACAAGCCGGAAGAAATCGCCAGCATCAGCCCCAGCGGCAAGATGCCGGTGCTGGTCGAGCGCGACCTGGTTCTGACCGAATCCAACATCATCAACGAATACATCGACGAGCGCTTTCCGCATCCGCAGCTGATGCCGCCGGACCCCGTCATGCGCGCGCGCGCGCGGCTGGTGCTGTTCAACTTCGAGCACGACCTGTTCACCCACGTCAACTCGCTGGAGCACAGCCTCGGCAAGGCGTCGGACAAGGCGCGCCAGGAAATCCGCGACAGCCTGTCGCAGCTCACGCCTATCCTCACCAAGCAGAAATACCTGATGAACGACGAGTTCTCCATGCTGGACGTGGCGATCGCTCCGCTGCTGTGGCGTCTTGAGCACTACGGCATCGAGCTGCCGAAAATGGCGGCGCCGGTGCTCAAGTACCGCGAGCGCCTGTTCAGCCGCCCGGCCTTCATCAACGCGTTGACGCCCACCGAAAAGGCGCTGCGCAAGTAAGGGGCGAGGGCGGGTGGCCGAGATTTCAACCAAGCCTTATCTGATCCGCGCACTCTATGAATGGTGCACGGATTCGGGTTTCACCCCGCAACTTCTGGTTGCGGTGGACGGCCGCACTCGCGTGCCGCCCGGCTTCGTCAAGGACGGCCAGATCGTGCTGAACATCAGCGCGGCCTCCACTCGCAATCTCACCCTGGACAACGACTGGATCCAGTTTTCCGCGCGCTTCGGCGGCGTTTCGCACGAGATTTCCATTCCGGTAGATCGGGTGGCCGCCATCTTCGCGCGCGAGAACGGCCAGGGCCTGCACTTCGAACCGGTCGACGCATCCGCGCCGCCGCCCGGGCAGACGCCGCCGCCCGCGCCAGGCGATGCGCCGGCTCCGCCCAAGGGCAGACCCTCGCTTAAAGTCGTCAAGTAATCGGACTATCCGTCGCGCGACGTCGTTATAATGTCGCCGTCGCCGCTTTAGCTCAGTTGGTAGAGCAACCGCCTTGTAAGCGGTAGGTCGTCAGTTCGATTCCGACAAGCGGCACCAGACATCCAGTAAAACCCGCATCCATCAGGATTGCGGGTTTTTTTCATCTGGATGGTTGGGTCTTGGCGACTGGGTGCGCTGCGCTATTCGATGCCCAGCCGCTCCAGGCGGTAGCGCAGGCTGCGGAAGGTGACGCCGAGCACGCGCGCGGCGGCAGTCTTGTTGTAGCGCGTTTGTTCCAGTGCTTCGAGAATGGCCGCGCGCTCGGTCTGGTCGAGGTAATCCTGCAGCGGATATTTGCAGCCGGAGGCGGCGCTGGCCGGGAGCTGGGCCGGCGCAAGGTTGAGGTCGGCGCTGCGGATGTGGCGGTCTTCGCACAATGCCAGCGCGCGCTCCAGGGTGTTTTCGAGTTCGCGTACGTTGCCCGGGAAGGCGTAGGCGCGCAGCGCCTTTTCGGCATCGCGGTCGAGTCTGACCTCGGCGCCGCCGAGCTTGTCGAGCAGGAAACGCGCCATTTCGGGGATGTCTTCGGCGCGCTCGCGCAGGCTGGGCATCACCAGGTCGATGACGTTGAGGCGGTAATACAGGTCCTGGCGGAAACGCCCGGCCTCCACCAGCGCGGCCAGATTCTGGTGGGTCGCGCTGACGATGCGCACGTCAACCGCCTCTTCGGCGGTGGCGCCGACCTTGCGCACCTTTTTTTCCTGCAGCACACGCAGCAGCTTCACCTGCATCGACAAGGGCAGGTCGGCGACTTCGTCGAGGAACAGGGTGCCGCCGTCGGCCGCCTGGAAGAATCCGCTGCGGTCGGTGTCGGCGCCGGTGAACGCGCCTTTGCGATAGCCGAAAAATTCGCTTTCCATCAGCGTTTCCGGGATCGCGCCGCAATTGACGGCGACGAAGGGTTTGTCCGAGCGGTTGCCCAGCCGGTGGATCAGCCGCGCGGCGAGTTCCTTGCCGCTGCCCGATTCGCCGGCGATATGCACCGGCGCCTGGGTGCGCGCGAGCTTGGCGATGCGGGCGCGGATTTCCTGCATGGCCGCCGACTGGCCGATCAGGTCGCGCGCAGTCACGTCTGCCTGTGCGGCTTCGGGAATGTTCAGCGCGGATTTGACCAAGGCGCGCAGCTGGTCGAGCGCCACGGGTTTGGCCAGGTAGTCGAACGCCCCGGCTTTGAGTGCCGCGACCGCATTGCCGGCGTTGCCGTAGGCCGTGATGACGGCCACCGGAACCGGCGCCGTCAGCGCACTGGCGCAGGCGACCACTTCCAGCCCTTCGCCGTCTCCCAGCCGCATGTCGGTAAGGCAGAGGTCGTAATGCGCCTGCGCCAGGCGGGTCTGCGCTTCGGCCACGCTGTTCGCGCGATCGGTTTCCAGCCCCATCTTGACCAGCGTCAGCTCCATCAGGTCGAGCAGGTCGGGCTCGTCGTCCACCAGCAGAATGCGCGGAGAGGCGGCCATCTCTACTCCCTGCCGTGCACGCTGAGACGGAAGCACGCGCCATCCGTGCCGGGCACGTAGGCCAGCACCGCGTGGTTGGCCTCGGCCAGCTCGCGCGCGAGGAACAGGCCGAGCCCGGTGCCTTGCGCATCGGTGGTGAAAAACGGTTCGAAGAGCCTGCCCTGGTGTTCCGGCGTCAGCCCCGGGCCGTCGTCGCGGATCTCGAGTTGCGCGGCGTCGCTCTGGGTCAGCAGGCGGATATGAATGCTTCCCGCCTGCTTGCGGCAAAAGCGCCATGCATTGCGCAGCAGATTCCACACGATCTGGCGCAGGTGGTCGGGGTCGAATTGAAAGCGCGCGGTATCGGACATGCTGACTATGACGGCGTCCGCCGGGATTTCTTCAGTCTGGCGCAGCTCGTCGATCAGGGCGGCAAGCGTCGCGCCCTCGAAGCCAACCGGGTTGAGGCGGTCGCGCCGGTTGAGCGTCAGCACCTCCTCCACCAGACGGTCGAGACGGCGGGTGTTGTTTTCGATGATGGTGGTCAGTTTCGCCTGCGCCGGATCGTGCGTGTCCTCGCGCAGCAGCTGCGCTGCCTGGCTGATGGCCGACAGCGGATTGCGGATTTCATGCGCGATATTGGCGGTGAGCCGCCCCAAGGCCGCCAGCTTCAGCCGTTGCGCCGCCTGCTCGGCCTGGCTTTGGTCTTCCAGCACCAGCACCCGGCTGTCGTCCGGCGTCGCAAGCGGGATGCAGCGTATGCGTAACTGCGCAGCCTGGGTGCTCAGGGTATGCGCGGTCCGGGGGCCGCATTGCTGCGATAGGGCGCGCGCCAGTTCGGGCGCGCAGTCGGCCAGCCGGGTGACGCCAGGCACCAGCGGCGCCGCGATGCCGAGCAGCGCCAGCGCACGCGGGCTGGCGTGGCGCACCACGCCGTCGCCGCGCACCGCCAGCAGGCCGTCGGGCGAGTTCTCGATCGCCAGCGCGTTGATGCGGTTCAGCAGCGCCAGTTCGTCGGCCTGGCGCTGCGCCAGCGTTTCCGACTGCAGCGCACGCCGGGTCAGCGCGTGTGCCAGCCAGCCGATAGCGAAATAGCCGGCGCACAGCAGCCCGACCTGGAAAAAGCTGTCCATCCTCTGGCTGCCGCCAAGAATGCTGAAAGCATGCTGCAGCAGCACGGCGATCGACGCCATCGCCGCATACAGCAGGGTCAGCCGCCCGCTGCCCACCAGGCCGCCCGAGGCGATGGAAATCGCCAGCAGCAGGCCCATGCCGCCTGCCAGCCGTTCGCTGGTCGACATCATCAGCATCACCAGCACGATATCGGCGGTGATGTGGGCGGTGAGCTGGATCTGGAATCCCGGCCAGCGCGCGCGTATGCCCAGCACAAACAGCGCCGCGATCAGCAGATAGGCGTAGGCGAAGGCCTGGAAACGCTCGGATGAGCCTGCGCGGAACAGATCCGAGGCGTCGAACAGCAGCCCGGTGAACACCAGCGCCACTGCCAGGGTCAGGCGATACAGATTGAAGTAATCGAGGCTGCGCCAGTGCGACGCATAGTAGCCCTGCGTGGTCGGACGCGGCATGGGGGGTGCCGCGGCGTTCATTTTTTGCCGCGTTGCTGGTGCTCGGGAGTACAGAAAAACTCGCCGCCGGAATAGATGGCCTCGCTGCGCGGCAGATTCACCCCGCAATGCACGCACTTCACCATGTCTTCGACGGTCTGCTCGCGCGCCGGCGCGGGCGGCTTGTTGAGCGAGCGCTGGTAGGCGCGAAACAGCGCCAGCACCAGAAAAACGATTGCAATCAGCAGCAGAACCTTGAGCACGCCATCCCTCCAAAAATGGCGTTCAGCATAGCATGGCCGCGCACGGGACAGCGTGCGCAGACCTGCCTTCGACGGAGCCTGGCGCGGGGCACCGTCGGAAGCGTCGCACCCGCCGTTGCCGCTGTCCTGCGGAATGGAAATTGCGCAATGGCCCGGAAGCCCGCCGGCACGCCGCAGCCTCGTCCCCCTGCCCGCGCGGCTGTCGGTTTTTTTTACTTCCGTCGCCGAAACATCCCCCCGCAGATCGGGTGAAAGTTCAAATCCCTTTGCAATCATTGGTTTGTGTAAATTTATTGAAGCGGGCGTGCGTCTTGCTTGGTCGAGCAGGCAAATAAACTCAATGAAAATCGAAACCATGTCGTCTACAAGAAAAATATGGATGGGCTTGGGGCTGCTGGCGTTTGCGCACGCTTCCTCGGCCGCCCTCATCACGCTCAACGGCAACGGCTTTAGCGTCAGCTATGACGACGCCCAGGAAGTGCAGTACGGCCAGGGCTTCCTGTCGGGCTCGCTCGACACGATCTATTTCCAGCCCAGCGCTTTCTCGGCGCTGTCAGGCGGCAGCCCGGCCAGCACCGCGGCCCCGCTGCAGCTGACTTTCACCATCGATCCGGGCTATGCCTTTGCCGGGCTCAACTTCACCGAGCGCGGCGACTATTTCCTGCTCGGCGGCGGCACGGTCGGCGTGGATGCCAGCCTGCAGGCCGTCAACACCGATACGGCGGTGTCCGTCGTTCTCAGCCTGGCGCCCAGCGCCCCGCTCGACCTCACGGGCGCTTCCACGCCCTGGATGGCAGTCGGCAGCATTGCCGCGGGACTGGGCGTGCCGCAGAGCCTGCAGCTCACCCTCGACAACGAATTGCTCGCCAGCGCCCCCGCGGGCGACCTGAGCTTCATCCAGAAAACCTACGTCGGATTCCAGGTCGTCACGCGGGCCCAGCCGGCTTCTTCGGTTCCCGAACCGTCCAGCTGGGCGCTGCTGGCCGCCGGCATGCTGGCGGCCCTGATGGCGGGGCGTCGGCGACCGCGCATACCACCGGGCATGCGCTTCGGGCGATGCACCTGAAGGCGCTATCCGCAAGGCAGCACCGATAACAACACCACACAAATATAAAGAGAGGCAGGAGGAGGAAAATGAGAACTTGCAAAAAAACCGCGCAGGCGGTGATGGGCTTTACTGTTGCGCTGCTCGCCGGCAATGCCCTGGCGGCCATTCCCGCCCCTCTGGTGGGCACCTATCTGACCTACACGTTCATCACCGATCCGGGCCTGTTCGGCACGGCCTCGCTGGTCGGCGATGACCTCGTCTTTGCGCCCACCGCGGCGTTCAAGGCCACGTCCGCCAACGGGGCGCCCGGGTTCAAGAGTCAGAACGTGATCGTCCAGGTCAGCATCAACGATGCCTACCTGAGCACGCTGGCGCTGTCGTCCTTCAGCCTGTCCGAAGGCGGCAGCTACAGCCTGTCCGGAACCTCGGCCACCGCCGGCGCGACGGGCTATCTGTCCGCGCTGGATATCGAAGGCACGACGGCCAACTCGCTGTCGGGGAGTATCACGGCAAGCGGCCTGGGCGTCCCCGGCACCCATGCCTGGACCGGCGCTGCGGGAATCGCCTTGCCGGGAACCGGCTGGGGCGGGGCCGATGGCGTGGTGAGCAGCGTCAAGCTCACCCTGTCGAACCAGTTGTTTGCCACTACCGGACCGAACAGCGCGGCCGAAATCTGGAAAGACGCGGTCAACCTCCACGTCGCCACCAGCCCGATCCCCGAAGCCGAAACCTACGCCATGATGCTGGCCGGCCTCGGCCTGGTGGGTTTCATGGCGCGTCGCCGCGCCCGGCTGCCTGCCTGATGCCTTGCGGCTGCTGCAGAGGACGGCCTCTTCGGAGGCCGTCCTTGTTTTTGCACCGGCGTCGCGGGATTGAAGCCTTGCCGGGAGAAAACGCCTCAAGCGCAGCCGCCAATCTCCGCATAGAAAGATGTGATGAACTTGCAATAGTACTTTTGTTGGATAATGGGCACCTTGCCGGATACCGGCAGGGCGCACGCCAATAAACGATAAATACAACGCCTGCCCGCAGGCCGCCAGAGAATCCGCATCGCGACGATGCGTTTGGAGTGATGACGAACCATAACCAGTGGCTGTTCCGGCAGCAGCTTTCCGTCGTCTCGTTGACCAAGATCCTGCTCGACCCCTTCGTGGCCGTGCTGGTGCTGATCGGCTGCACGCTGTATTACGGCGAGCCGTTCCGCGGCCCGTATCCCATCCTGGCCCTGATCGTCTTCACCCTGACCTTTCCCGGCAAGTGGCCCGAAGTCACCCTGCGCGCCTTCTGGAACGAGGTCGTCATCCCCTGGTTCTTTCTGTCCGGGCTGATCCTGCTGTTCGGCTATTCCACCGGCTATCTCGACTGGTTCCCCCCCGATCTGGTGATGGCGTGGATGCTCGCCACCCCCGTCGCCATGTGGGTGGCGCACCGGGTGGTGCGCAAGCTGCTGCCGCGCCTGCTGCTGCTGGAAGGCGGGCGCCGCCGCGCCCTTATCGTCGGCGCGGGGCATCTCGGCACCGAATTGCGCGGCCGCTTCGTCAACGACAGCGCGCTGGGCGTGGACGTGGTCGGCTTCTTCGACGACCGCGCCATCGAACGCACCGAGCTGACCGATCCGAAAAAGCTGCTCGGACGGCTGGCCGACATCCCCGACTACGTCAACCGCAACGGCATCGATCTCGTCTACATCACCCTGCCGATGGCCGCGCAGCCGCGCACCCTGAGCCTGCTCGACGCCCTGCGCGACACCACCGCCTCGGTCTATTTCGTGCCGGATATCTTCGTTTCCGATCTCATCCAGGCGCGGGTCGACCACATCCACGGCATGCCGGTGGTAGCGCTCACCGAAACCCCCACCCTCGGCGTGTCCGGCATCGGCAAGCGCATCAGCGACCTCGTCATCGCCAGCCTCATCCTGCTGATGATCTGGCCGCTGCTGCTTGTTCTGGCCGTTGGCGTCAAGCTGTCGTCGCCCGGCGCCGTCATCTTCAAGCAGCGCCGCTACGGCCTCGACGGCCAGGAAATCCTCGTCTACAAGTTCCGCTCCATGCGCGTCTGCGAAGACGGCGGCACCATCAACCAGGCCTGCCGCAGCGACCCCCGCATCACCCGCTTCGGCGCCTTCATCCGCCGCACCTCGCTCGACGAACTGCCGCAGTTCATCAACGTCCTGCAGGGCCGCATGAGCGTGGTCGGCCCGCGCCCCCACGCCGTCGCCCACAACGAGCAGTACCGCAAGCTCATCAAGGGCTACATGCTGCGCCACAAGGTCAAGCCCGGCATCACCGGCTGGGCCCAGGTCAACGGCCTCAGGGGCGAAACCGAAACCCTCGACAAGATGCGCGCCCGCATCCAGTACGACATCGACTACATGCGCAACTGGTCGCTCGGCTTCGACCTCATGATCATCGGCAAGACCCTTGCCGTCGTCTGGCGCGACCAGAACGCGTACTGAAAGAGACAAGATTCAAGATTCAAGTTGCAAGTTGCAAGTTGCAAGTTGCAAGTTGCAAGTTGCAAGTTGCAAGGGGCTGCCGCCTGCGCAGGGCATCCGCCTGCTGAATCTTGAATCCTGAATCTTTACGCCCGCCGCTCTCACATCCGAGACACTCGCCCTCGATATTTCCCACGGATTGCCTGCCGGAATGCTCGTATTCAGGTGCGCCCGCCAGGGCAGGCCCCGGTTCGGCCGATCGGTCGACAAGCGCATACCCGCGTCCTTGCCGCGATACGTCGTCCCTTGATTGCATGCCCGGATTAAAGGCAGCCACCCCCGGCGTGGCTTGGGCGGAGGCAACGGGAATCGCCGAAAAAGCGCCGTGGTGGCCCCGCTCAGGTGCCGCCGATCGACGCCGTGGCCAGGCTGGGGATTGATCGATTCGGCCCGATCAAGTTTGAAGCGGCATTGAAGCCCGGTTCGCCCGGACTGCGTGAGATGGCGTGGGAGGGGCGAGTCGATAGGCGCTGAAAGCAGCGCCCCATAGGGACGGCGCGAAAAACACCGATGGGTTCAAACATTGCCCGCCGCCCCAATAGCGCCGCTGCCCGGGGTGCATTTAACCCGCCCGCCGGCTCGAATGCGGCGAGGCGCAAGCAGTCCGAGGGGCCGTGTCCGGCAGGGCTAACGCTTCCATCAAAAAAATATATAAAAAACAACTTGTCGATAAATTTTACACATGAATAAAAAGCAGTATGAAAATACCAACAGTTTGATATGAAACGACTAATCGAAAATCAAAGCCCGAATCCTGGCCAGGATTTCATCCTGGTGGGCCTGTTTGGCCGGTTTTGGCGGGATGCTTTTGTCGGATTATTTTACAGGCATGGTCCTAACCTACTATCAACAACACCCGAAACAACCAAATCAAATTGTTAAATGCTTGATTGCAAAAGCCATAAATAAAAATACCGCAAAGCTGGAACGGCCATTGCTAAATGCTTGTCGCCGCGAAGGGAACTATTCGGTGCAAAGAATATTTACACCATGTGGCAGGAGGATGTAGTTGATAAATCGATCGATACATATCTACATGAGGAGACTTAAAAAATGAAATTCACAATGACTAAACTCGCTGCCGCTGCTGTTCTGGCTACCGCTGCAATGAGCGCACAGGCTGTTGACTTCAGCTCCATGACCGTGACTGGTGGTACGTTTGCCATGGCAGGTGCGGGCGGCAACTTCATTGCTGCCAACATCACTCCGGGCCTGGACCTGCTGGCTGGTAACAACCAAAAGATCAACGTCTCCATGCCTGCTGGCCAGTTGTTCAACTTCGGCTTCTTCGGGCCGGTTGGCGCTTACCTGTCCAGTGGCAGCTATACGCCGTTCGGTGGTACTGCTGCAGGCGGCAGCGCCACTGCTCCCACGGCCAGCGGCACTCTTGGCGGTGCCATGACCGCCGACCTGTCGGCCTGGACCGCCTTCTGGAACGGCAACAACTTCGGCCAGGGCGGCATCGCCACCGGTACCGTCGATGCGCTGGGCAACTACAACATCGGCTGGTCGGCGACTGTGGTGGGCGGTGCGTTTGATGGCATGACCGGCGTCTGGACCATGACCGGAACCGTCGCGGCTGTTCCCGAGGCTTCGACCTACGGCATGATGCTGGCCGGTCTGGGCCTGGTGGGCTTCGCCGTGCGCCGCCGCAAGCTGATGGCCTGAACGTGAACGGCCTCGGATTCAATTCCGGGCTGATTCGCGTATCCGGCTGTGCTGTGGCCGGGTAAGCCTAAAGAAATACGGCGGGGCGACCCGCCGTATCTTTTTATACCGATAAGGGGGGAGCAACCATGAAACGCAAGCTGACCGTGCTGGTGTCGGCGTTGTTTGCCACGCCGGCTTTTGCCGCAACCTTTACGACCACCATTGATGCCGCGACCTACACCTCCGCAGGCACCATTACCTTCAATGACGGTGGCTACACCGGCCCGACTGGTGTCGGCGCCGGGGACTTCCAGGTCGGCTCGGGCTTCGATGCGTCGAGAGTCGGCCAGATCCAGAACGTGGTCACCAAGGACCCGGACTGGCAGACATCCGATCCGGCGCACACCGTGTATGGCGACTTCACCAGCACGCCTACCTACAACAATGCCAATATGGACGGCAGCGTGAACTTCTTCATGTGGGGCTACACGACGGTGGGGGGCAGCACCTTCAACAACATGACCATCGACAAGGCGGGCAACTACTACATCGCCAAAAACGACATGTCGTTCCAGTATTACGATGTGTTCCGTTACAACAACGGCGTCGATCCGATTCAGACCTTGGACAGCAAGATCAACTTCCAGCCCTATGCGGTGTCGGACGCGACGGGCTGGTGCGGCTCGGTGCTGGCGACCGATCCCAATTCACTGGAGCGCATGGCGGGGCAGGTGAAATTCGACTTCGCCTTCGACGTCTATTTCGAGATGGTGCCGGGCATGACGCCCAGCTTTTCCTCGACGCAGCTCGTCCCCGATTTCGTGATGCGCAGCTACGGCAGTTACGAAGTCAATGTGACCACCAATGGCGGGGTCGCGCAGGTTTATAGCGGCAGCGCGGTGGAAAACAACACCAACCCGGTGACGGGAGAACTTGATCCTGCCTGGCAGAACGACGTGTCCTTTCTTGGCGCAGGGGTCATCCCGAATGGCGTCTGGGTGCTGAATGACGGCACCCCGGACGTTCAGATCGTGGACGCGGGGACCGAAGGCGCAACCTGGCATGCCAATTCCTTTGCCGGTTATGCCTTTCTGCTGCGTGCCGATGGCACACGTGAACTGACCTATGTCAACCCGGACGGCTTCTCGGATTACATGCCGGCAGCGGTACCCGAAGCCGAAACCTACGCCATGATGTTGGCCGGCTTGGGTCTGGTCGGCGGCATGGCGGCGCGTCGACGCCGGCAGATGGCCTGATGCGGCTGTCCCGGGTGCAGTAGTGGATCATCCGGCGGGGAAACCCGCTGGTTTTTTTTGGCATGGGGCAGAATGGTTATTTAGTACTGGTTTATGTAGTAAATTTGCATCGGACGCGTAAGCCTTGCAGGTGGAATTGGCCGTAAATTCCCCCGCTTAGGTAAAAGCGCGTAGTTTTTTAATGAACGAATTAGAAAAGTTCACCTGTTTTTTGGCTTGTCAAATAAGAAATTTGAGGAGGAGTTTATGCGTTTTGCACTGAAACATGCCGCGCTGGTCGCTGCCTGCATGGCCGCGTTCCCGGCCCACGCCACCAACGGTTATTTCCTGCCTGGATTCGGTATCCGCTCGCAGGGCATGGGCGGCGTGGGCATCGCCTACGGCCGTGATTCCCTGTCCACTGCGGCCAACCCCGCAAACGCTGTCAATACTGGCATGCGCGGGGACATGGGATTCGCTGTGTTCAATCCTGAGCGCTACGCAGCTGTGGGGAGTGATGCCGGGGGCGCGTCCCCATTCGGTTTCTTTGGCGGCGTGGAAAGTGATGCGAAGTATTTCATCATGCCGGAAATGGGTTTCAGCATGCCGCTGAATGACAGGTTGCATGTTGCATTGGCGGTCGTCGGAAATGGGGGGATGAACACGACCTATCCTGAAAATTTCTTTTCGTTTGATGGTGACGGCCCCGGCCCAACAGCACCTTTTCCTGCGCGCGACGAGAAACTCGGTGTCGACATGATGCAGGTGCTGGTTCCGATTACTGCAGCCTACAAGCTCAATGAAAATCATGCCATCGGTGCTTCGTTGGTGTTAGCTGAAACGCGCTTCAGGGCTTATGGCTTGCAGGCATTTCAGACGTTTGATCAGGTATTCACAATTACGGCTGATCCTGCACATTTGACGAACCAAGGCTTTGACTACAGCTATGGGGCGGGGGTCAAAATCGGCTGGCTGGGTGAATTCATGGGCGACAGACTCTCGCTTGGATTGACCTATGCTTCCCGAACCTACATGACGAAATTTGACAAGTACAGTGGTCTTTTCGCCGAGCAGGGGGATTTCGATATCCCGGAAAACTTCGGTATTGGTATTGCCTTCAAACCCGTTAAAAATCTGGTGATTGCAGCTGATGTCACTCGCATCAACTACGGAGATATCGCGTCGGTGGGCAATCCCGGCATGAGCGCGCCGCTTGGACCGGGTGGTATCCCGTCCATAACGGATTCGAGCAAAGAACTCGGTAACGACGACGGCATGGGCTTTGGCTGGAAAGACCAGACGGTCTACAAGCTTGGGGTGCAATATGGCGTGAACAACCGGCTGCTTGTTCGCGCCGGTTACAACTACGGGAAGACCCCGATCCCTGACGGCCAAGTGACGTTCAACCTGCTCGCGCCCGCGACCGTCGAAAAGCATTATTCCGTGGGCTTTACCTACAAGGCGAACGAGAACCTGGAGGTAACTGGCACCTATATGTATGCCGCCTCCAACAGCCAATCGGCGTGCGGACAGAACATCGTTAACTGCGCCACGTTCAACATGCACCAGAACATGTTCGGCTTGACCTTCGGCTGGGTGCTCGATCCGGGTCCGGGCGCGCTGGAAGAATACGGCGAGGGCGACTGGGCCGGCATCAACTTCGACGGCTGGTACGCGGGCCTGGGTGTTGGCCAGTCGAAGTATCGTGGCGTGGATGAGGATACTGCCAACACCCGCACCGAAGGCTGGAAGGTTTACGGCGGCTACCAGTTCAACAAGTACTTCGCCATTGAGGGGGGTTATGCCAATCTCAACGATATGACGGCCAGAACCGGGGCGATTGTCACGAACCTGGACACCGATGCCTGGACCCTGGGTGCAGTGCTCAGCTATCCGGTTACCGGGAAGTTGTCGGTGATGGGCAAGCTGGGTGCGGCTTACATGCTCGCTGACGTTAATGTGAAGAACGGTGCTGCACTCACGGTGCGAAGCGGCGACGACAGCTATGAGCCCAACTATGGGGTAGGCGTCAGCTACGCGCTGCTCGACAATCTGAACCTTCGCGTCGAGTGGGAACGCTTCGATCGGAAAGAATATGACATCGACCTCGTGACGGCGGGTGTGGCACTGAAATTCTGATCGCCTGACTGCTTCGCTTTTTCAAGTCCGGGGCGTGTCCCCGGCTTTTTTTACTCAGAGAATATCTAGTAAGCCGCGCATGGCGACATTGCCCGACCACGCTATGGGGAATTGATGGCCCGCATAAAATCGCCTGCGTCCCGCATCGAAAATTTTTCACGTATTTTTGATTTGGCACGCTTTCTGCGCGTGATTTCCGTCGGTGTGCTTGCTGTAACATTCGTGACACATAATTTCCAATAATCCGGATCAAGAGGAAGACAACATGCAAAATTACAAGAAGCTGGTCCTGCCGTTGCTGATCGCCGCGCTGATCGCGGGTTGCGGTGACAAGAAAGAGGAGGCAACGGGTGAGAAAGCCGCGACCCAGGTGGCGGCCAAGGTCAACGGCACCGAGCTCACGGTGCATCAGGTGAACTACGCGCTGCAGCGCATTCCCAATCTCGACAAGGAGCAATCCAAGGCGGCTTCGCTGCAGGTGGTGCGCAATCTGGTGGATCAGGAGGTGATTGCGCAGAAGGCGCTGACCGACAAGCTGGACCGCGATCCCACGGTGGTGCAGGCGCTGGATGCCGCGCGGCGCCAGATTCTGGCCGAGGCCTACATGGGCCGCAAGTTGGGCACGCCGGCCGAGCCGTCCGATGCCGAGGTGACGGATTACTTCAACAGGCATCCGGAGCTGTTCGCCCAGCGCAAGATCTATCGCCTGCAGGAAATCTCGATCAAGGCGCCGGCAGACCGGCACGATGCGATCCGCGCCCAGTTGGGTGCATCCAAAAACCTGAGCGATTTCGCCGCCTGGCTGAAAGCGGAGAACCTGCCGGCAAAAGCGGCGCAGGGCGTCAAGCCGGCCGAGCAACTGCCGCTGCAAATGCTGCCGCAGCTGGCCAAGATGCCCGACGGTCAGGCGATGGTGGTGAATGCGCCGGACGGCCTGATGGTCGTCGTGCTGGCGGATTCGCAGGTGCAGCCGGTGACGCTGGAGCAGGCCAAGCCGGCGATCACCCGCCTGTTGCAGGCGGAGGCGCGCCAGAAGGCGGCCAAGGCCGAACTGGACGCATTGAAGGCCGCCGCCAAGATCGAATATGTGGGCGAGTTTGCCGATGCCGGCAAGGAAGCCACGGCGCCAGCCGAGAAGCCGGCCGCCCCGGCCGCCGCCGCGGCTCCGGCCGCCACGCCCGCTGCCGACGCCGACGCGATCAGCAAAGGCGTTTCCGGACTCAAGTAAAAAAGCAGGTACAAGCGACAAGTTACAAGGTTCAAGACGGCGGCTGGCGGGCGGCGTGCCGCGCGCTTTCACAGGCTCTTGCAACTTGTAACTTGCAACTTGTAACTCACCGGTCTCGCGTCCGTGCTGACGTCCCCCATCTTCGTTCGCAGCCTGCCGTTCGGGCTGTATATCGCCCTGCTTGCGCTGGAAGGCCTGCTGCCCGGCTGGGCGCCGGGCTTCGACGTGCGCTGGCTGTATCCGCTGAAGGCGGGGCTGGTGGCGCTGGCGCTGGCGGTGCTGTGGCGGCATTACGCCGAACTCAAAACCTGGGGCCTGTCGCTGCGACAGCTGCTGCTGTCGCTGGCGGTGGGCGTCGTGGTGCTGGTGCTGTGGGTCAATCTCGACGCCGGCTGGATGCTGATGGGCGAGGTGGGCGAGGGTTACAACCCCACCAGCGATGCGGGCGAGATCGACTGGCTGCTGGTGGCGTTCCGCATCGCCGGCGCCGCGCTGGTGGTGCCGCTGATGGAAGAACTGTTCTGGCGCTCGTTCCTGCAGCGCTGGGTGCAGCGGCCCGATTTCATGGCGCTCGACCCGGCGCAGATCGGCCTCAAGGCGCTGCTCATCGCCAGCGCGCTGTTTGCCGTCGAGCACCTGCAATGGTTCGCCGGCCTGGTCGCGGGCCTGGCCTACGGCTGGCTGTATATCCGCACCCGCAACCTGTGGGCGCCCATCGTCGCGCACGCCGTCACCAACGGCCTGCTGGGGGCCTATGTGGTGGCCACCGGGCAGTGGAGCTTCTGGTGAGGCGAGCGCTGCCGCTTGCCGGTTTGGTGCTGGCCGCATGGTCGGCCGTGCCGGCACTGGCGAAGGAGGGCGACACCTTGCGGCCGTTCGTGTCCTATGCGCGCTATTACGACAGCAATCTGTACCGCCTCGCCAAGAGCGAATATGCGTTGGTGCCGCAATTGTCCGACCAGTATGGCGTCCTGAGTGCCGGGCTGAACGTGGACTGGCAGCCGGGGCGCCAGCGCGTCGTCGCCAGCGCGGCCAAGAATCTGGTGCGGTTTTCCCGTTATTCCAACCTGGATTACGACGGCTCGGATTACAAGCTGCAATGGGACTGGCGGCTGGGCAACCGCTGGTCGGGGCAGATCGGCGCGACCGAAAGCGTGGTCCAGAGCAGCTTCAGCGATTTGGTCGGCCTGCTGATCAACAACCAGGTCACCCGTGAAAACAAGTTTGTCCAGGCCGACTGGCAGTTTCATCCCCGCTGGCATGCGGGGCTGGGCGCGGCAGCGGCCACCTCGAGTAACAGCACCGTGCAGCAGGCGACACTGGATTACGAAGATACGAGTGTTTCGGCCACACTCGGCTACACCACGCCCAAGGGCAGCAAGCTGCGCGGCCAGCTGCGCCAGGTGGACGGCAAATACCCCAACCGGCTGCCCGGCTTGTTTGTCGACCGCGCCTATACGCTGACCGAATACAACCTGCTGGGCGACTGGAGCGTGGGCGGCAAGCTGATCACGCGGGCAAAAATCGGTTATGTCCAGCGCGAGAACGATACCTTGTCGCAGCGCGACTTTTCCGGCCTGGCCGGGCGCGTGTCGGCGGATTATTTCCCCACCGGCAAAACCATGCTGACCTGGGCGGTCTATCGCGAGATCGCGAACTCGGACGATATCAACGCCAGCTACCAGCTGAATAGCGGAACCAGCCTGGGCGCGGCCTGGCTGATCACGTCGAAGGTCACCCTGCGCGCCAATGGCCGTTTCGAGAACCGCAGCTTTCAGGGCAACACCGGCTTTGGCGGCGTCCAGCGCGACGAAGACACGCTGAGCGGCTCGATCTCGCTGAGCTATGCGCCGGTGCGCATGGCGACGATCGATGTCGGCCTGCAGAGCGGGCGGCGGGATTCCAACATGGCTGTCAACGATTACACGTTTCAATCGGCGTTCGTCAGCGTGCGGGCCGACTTTTAAGGCGCCGGTTGGTTTGCCACCCCCGCGAGGGGGGCAATCGCAGGCAGCAGGCCCGCTCTTTGCGCAGCGGGTCGATGGATTTGTCGTGGTGGCCGCACGGCAATGGCCGCTGGGCACAGGTTTTGCTGACCTGGTTGACGCGAAGGCGGATGGGTGGTTTTGACCATGGACAGGGATAGAATGTCCGCCACCCGATGCCGGCCGGTTGCACGCCACCTGTTTGCAGCAAGCGGCGGACAGGCCGGCCGGGCGGAAGCAAAAGGCAAGCGGCCCAGCGGGTTGCTTGCACATAAATAATTCGGACAGAAGAGCGGACGGCCTTTGCAGCCGCCGCCGATTGGAGAGAAGCGATGAGGAGATGGTGGCGCAGTGTTTGGGTGATGTGTGCGTTGCTGGCGGCGGCGCCGGCATGGAGCGCGGATAACGATTACCGCATGGGCACCGGCGACGTGCTGCGCATCACGGTGTACGGCCAGCCCGATCTCGCCACCGAGGCGCGCGTGGGCGAAAACGGCAGCATCACCTTCCCGTTGATCGGCGACGTCAAGCTGGCCGGCATCACCCCCGCGCGGGGCGAAACCGAGATCGCGCAGCGCCTCAGCAAGGGCGGCTTCATCCTCGAACCCTTCGTCACCCTCAACGTGGTGCAATACCGCAGCCAGCAGATCTCGGTGCTGGGGCGGGTCAACCGGCCCGGCAAGTACACGCTGGAAAAAGTCAGCCGCATCTCCGATGCGCTGGCGCTGGCCGGCGGCATCATCATCGACGGCTCGGATACCGTCACCCTGGTGCGCACCCGCGACGGCAAGCCCGAATACCGCGACATCGACGTCGTTGCCCTGTTCCGGCCGGGCGGCGAAGCCAGCAACGAACTGGTGCAGGACGGCGACATCGTCAACGTGGCGCGCCAGCCGATGTTCTACATCTACGGCGAAGTGCAGCGTCCCGGCGCGTTCCGCCTGGAGCAGAACATGAGCGTGGTGCAGGCGCTGTCGATGGGCGGCGGGGTGACCCAGCGCGGCACCCAGAAGGGCATCAGGATCCTGCGCCGCGACGCCGGCGGGACGATGCAGCAGCTGGATGCCCAACTGGCCGATCCGGTAAAAAAGGACGACGTGATCTACGTCAAGGAAAGCCTGTTCTAAGGGACGCCGCCATGAATTTCACCCAATTCCTGCTGATCCTGAATGCGCGCAAGTGGATCATCCTCGGCACGCTGCTGTTCACCGTTGCAGTCACTGCGGCAGTGAGTCTATTGCTGCCCAAGGAATACACGGCGACCGCCACGCTGATCATCGATTCCAAGAGCAAGGATCCGTTCACCGGCCAGTTGCTGCCGTCGCAGATGTTCCCCGGCTACATGGCCACGCAGATCGACGTCATCAAAAGCAGCCAGGTGGCGAACAAGGTGGTGAGCGGACTGAAGCTGGCGGACAGCCCCGGCACCCGCGAGCAGTTTGCCGAAGCCGCCCGGGGCGAGGGCAGCATCGAACAGTGGCTGGGCGACCTGCTGCTGCAGAAGCTGAACGTCGAGCCCTCGCGCGAATCCAGCATCATTTCCATCGGCTTTACGGGATCGGACCCACGCTTTGCCGCCATCGTGGCCAACGCTTTCGCCAAGTCCTATATCGAAACCAGCCTCGACCTGCGCCTGGCGCCGGCCAGGCAAACCGCGGCCTGGTTCGACCAGCAGATCACCCAGCTGCGCCAGAACCTCGACCAGGCACAGCAGAAGCTCACCGCCTACCAGCGTGAAAAGGGCATCGTCGAATCCGAGGAGCGGCTCGACGTCGAAACCCGCCGCATGGCCGACCTGGCCGGGCAGATGGTGGCGGCGCAATCGGCGTCGTTCGACGCCAGTTCGCGCACGCGCGACAGCGCCAGCCTGCCGGAAGTCATCAACAACCCGGTGGTGCAGAACCTCAAGGCGCAAGTGGCGCAGGGCGAAGGCAAGCTGGCCGAACTGGCCAATCGGGTGGGCGCCAACCATCCCGATTTCATCCGCCTGCAGGCCGAGGTGAGCAGCTACAAGGCCAAGCTCGCCCATGAGCTCAGCACCGCCACCCGCGGCGTCGGCGCCATCGCGGGCGCCGCGCGCCAGCGCTTCGGCGAACTCTCCGGCGCGTTCGAACGGCAAAAGGCCAAGGTGCTGGCACTGAAGCAGCAGCGCGAAGAAGCCGCCCTGCTGGCGCGCGATCTGGAAAACGCCCAGCGCATCTACGATTCGGCCCTGCAGCGTTATGGCCAGAGCCGCATGGAAGCGCAGTCCACGCAGACCGACATTGCCGTATTGAATCCCGCGGTCGCGCCCACCCAGCCGTCCAAACCGCGCGTGATCCTGAACGTGCTGCTGTCGCTGTTCCTCGGCACCCTGCTGGGCGTGGGCGTCGGCTTCCTGGTCGAACTGCTGGATCGGCGCGTGCGCTCCGGGCAGGACATCGCCGCCGGACTGGAGATTCCGGTGCTGGCCGAGGTTTCGAAAAACCGCCGCATGCTCGAAACCCTGCGCCGCCTGTTTGCCCGCAATCGCCCCGCGATGGCCTGAGCGATCGTACCCACACCGCTAAGTCGAGGTTCATATGAATTCACTCACAAGCACCAGCGAGCAGGATCGCATCACCGAGGCGGTCACCGGCATTCGCGCCGACGCCCACATCGGCAAGCTGCTGCAGGATGCCGGCAAGCTCAAGCCGCAGGACATGGAGCGCGTGCTCCAACTGCAACAGAAGGAAAATCTGCGCTTCGGCGAAGCCGCGCAAAAGCTCGGCCTGGTCAGCGAGGCCGACATTCGGCAGGCCTTGTCGCACCAGTTCGAATACCCCACCATTCCCGCCGCCGAGGCCAGCCTCAGTCCCGAACTGACCGCCGCCACCGCGCCCTACAGCAAGGAGGCGGAGGCGCTGCGCACGGTGCGTTCCGAACTGCTGCTGCGCTGGTTCAAGGATGGCCGCAAGACGCTGGCGATCGGCAGCGCGCGCGCGGACGAAGGCGCGAGCTACCTGGCCGCCAACCTGGCGGTGCTATTTGCGCAGATGGGGCGCAAGGTTTTGCTGATCGACGCCAACATGCGGCAGCCGCGCCAGCACGACATCTTCAATCTGGGCAACGGCATGGGGCTGTCCGACATCCTGGCCGAGCGCGTGCCCTCGCTGCAGGTGCACACCATCAAGCCGTTCCAGACGCTGTCCGTGCTGTCGGCCGGTTCGCCGCCGCCCAACCCGGCCGAACTGCTGGCACGGCCGGCGTTCGGCGCCCTGCTGTCGGGGTTGGAAACCAGCTACGACATCGTCCTGGTCGACACCGCGCCGGCGCAGCTCAGCTCGGATTTCCAGCTGGTCGCAGCGCGCGTCGGCGGCATGCTCGTCGCCACCCGCCGCAACGTCAGCCGCCTCAGCCCGCTGGCCGAGCTGAAGGAAAAGGTCACCCTCTCCGGCGCGCAGGTCGTGGGCGCCGTCGTCCTGGATTGAACGCATGAACACGCTTGCTCCGCGCGCCTCCGTTCTCGACGCCCTGGCGCCCCTCAAGACCTGGTGGCCGATCGTCCTCGGCCTGCTGGTGCTGTATGTGCCGACCTACTGGGTGCTCGCGCACGGTCTGTGGAACTCGGACGACCATGCCCACGGCCCCATCGTGCTGGTGGTCGCCCTGTATCTGGTCTGGCAGCAGCGCGCCGTGTTCATGCGCGACGCCAGCGCCGTGCCCACGCGCGGGGAGGCCGCAACCGGCTGGACGCTGCTGATCCTCGGCTTGCTGGCTTATGCGTTGGGGCGCTCGCAGGATATCCTGCTGTTTGAAATCGGCTCGCAGATACCGGTCATTCTTGGCGCGTTGCTTATCACGCTGGGCATGCGCGCCGCGCGCGCCCTGTGGTTCGCGCTGTTCTTCCTGCTGTTCATGATTCCGCTGCCGGGATTCGTGGTGGATGCCGCCACCGGCCCGCTCAAGCAATACATTTCGGTGATCGCCGAACAGGTGCTGTATGCAGCCGGCTACCCCATCGCGCGCAGCGGCGTCATGCTCACCGTCGGGCAATACCAGCTGCTGGTGGCCGATGCCTGCTCCGGCCTGCACTCGATGTTCAGCCTGTCGGCCATGGGCCTGTTGTACCTGTACCTGATGCAGCGCACCAGCGTCGCGCGCAATCTCGTCATCATGGCGGCGATTCTGCCGATTGCGTTTGCCGCCAACATCGTGCGCGTCATGGTGCTGGTGCTGGTGACCTATCACCTGGGAGACGAGGCGGGGCAGGGCTTCCTGCATGGCTTCGCCGGTATCATGCTGTTCGTTATCGGCCTGCTGTTTTTATTCGTGCTGGACTGGATATTGGGCTTCATCTTCCCCGACCGCCCGCGTGCCCGGGCGCAAGGCTGATTCGTGGAGACAAGGATGAAACTCATCAGCCTCAAACACCTGTTTGTCGGTCTGTGCATGCTGGCCGCGGCAGGCATGGCGCTCGCGCTCAAACCGACAGTCAAAGTGGCGGACAGCGGCCCCAGGATCGACCTCGAAACCCTGATACCCAAGCAGTTCGGCGACTGGGAAATCGACCAAACCATCGTTCCGCTGATTGCCAACCCCGAGCAGGAAGCGCTCATCAACAAGATCTACAACCAGACCCTCACGCGCACCTACGTCAATCCGCGCAACGAACGCATCATGCTGTCCATCGCCTACGGCGGCGACCAGAGCGACAACATGGCGGTGCATAAACCCGAGGTCTGCTATCCCGCGCAGGGATTCCAGATATTGAAAAACGCGATCGGAACGTTTTCGACCGGAACCGGAGATATTCCGGTCAAGCGCCTGGTTGCCACCCACGGGCAGCGCATCGAACCGATCACGTATTGGACAACCGTTGGCGATACCGTTGCCGTCAATGGCCTGAAATGGAAGCTGCAGCAATTAAAATACGGTCTCACCGGGAAAATTCCGGATGGCTTGCTGTTCAGGATTTCGAGCATCCAGGCAGACGATGCCAAGGCTTACCAAACGCAGGACATGTTTGCCCGCGATCTGCTCAAGGCGATGTCGCCGAGCGGTCGCGAACGCATCATCGGCAACCCCGGCCCGGCCGGTTGATCGACCTGCACCCTTATCCAACCACTGGCTTCATTGCAACGGAAACACCATGACCAAAAAAGCACTCATCACCGGCGTCACCGGCCAGGACGGCGCCTACCTTGCCGAATTCCTGCTGGGCAAGGGCTACGAAGTGCACGGCATCAAGCGCCGCACCTCGCTGTTCAACACCGACCGCATCGACCATCTGTATCAGGACCCGCACGAGACCGGCCGCCGCTTCATCCTGCACCACGGCGACCTCACCGATTCGTCCAGCCTGATCCGCATCATCCAGCAGGTGCAGCCCGACGAAATCTACAACCTCGCCGCGCAGAGCCACGTCGCCGTCTCGTTCGAGGAGCCCGAATACACCGCCAACTCCGACGCGCTGGGCGCGCTGCGCATACTGGAGGCCATCCGCATCCTCGGCCTGGAAAAGAAAACCTGCTTCTACCAGGCGAGCACCAGCGAACTCTACGGCCTGGTGCAGGAAATCCCGCAGAAGGAAACCACCCCCTTCTACCCGCGCAGCCCCTACGCGGTGGCCAAGCTGTATGCCTACTGGATCACCGTCAACTACCGCGAGGCCTACGGCATGTATGCCTGCAACGGCATCCTGTTCAACCACGAAAGCCCGATCCGCGGCGAAACCTTCGTCACCCGCAAGATCACCCGCGCGCTGGCCAGAATCAAGTTGGGCCTGCAGGATTGCCTGTTCCTCGGCAACATGGACGCCAAGCGCGACTGGGGCCACGCCAAGGACTACGTCGAAATGCAGTGGCTGATGCTGCAGCAGGACCAGCCCGAGGACTTCGTCATCGCCACCGGCGTGCAGTACTCGGTCAGGGACTTCGTCAACGCCGCCGCCAAGGAGCTTGGAATGGACATCCGCTGGGAAGGCCAGGGCGTCGACGAGAAGGGCTTTGATGCCCACGGCAAATGCATCGTCGCCGTCGACCCGCGCTACTTCCGTCCCACCGAAGTCGAAACCCTGCTCGGCGACCCCAGCAAGGCCAAGAGCAAGCTCGGCTGGACGCCGAAGATCAGCTTCGACGAACTCGTCGCCGAGATGGTGCGCGAAGACCTGAAGGCGGCCGAGCGCGACGAGCTGGTGAAGAAGCACGGCTACAAGGCCATGGATTATCACGAGTAGAAAAGCAGCTACAAGGGGCAAGTTACAAGTTTCAAGGAAGGAACGTGGCCCGGTTTGAGGATCTGGCAGTTTGGAAGCGGTCAGCACGGCTGAGTGCTGATCTTTATAAATCGCTCAGAGACCTCAAGGATTTTGGGTTTCGTGATCAGATTACGCGGGCTGGGTTGTCGATTCCTTCAAATATTGCTGAAGGTTATGAGCGTGAGTCAGCAAAGGAAACGCCCAACTTCTTGAACTATGCAAAGGGTTCAGCAGGTGAGTTACGAACTCAATTGTATATAGGAATGGATATCGGTTACATCGAACGCGAAGTGGGCATGGCATGGATCAAGGAAGCGGAAGAAATTTCCCGCATGCTTCATGGTTTGATGCAGACGATACGAACGCAAAAGACATGAGTGGCAAGTTGCAAGCTGCAAGTTACTAGGGAAGTGCCTGGACCTGCAACTACTGCAATGTAGTAAGACCCAGGTGGTCACAACTCGTGACCACCTGGCTGGAATGAACTGGCAACCGATGATGCCTTCGGAGCGCCGGATGGTTTTGAGATCACGAACTGTGACTTCAATTTGGATGCAAAAGACATGAGTAGCATGTGTCAGGTCACAGGTTCCAAGTCTCTCCTTGAAACTTGCACCTTGGGACTTGTAACTTGAGACTTGTAACTTGGATCTTGAATCTTGAATCTTGAATCTAAAATCTACATCGCGGGGCATCGTGGTCTTGTCGGTTCCAGCCTCATGCGCAACCTGCGCGCCAAGGGCTACACGAACTTCCTGACGCGTACCCACGCCGAACTCGACCTCACCGACCAGGCCGCCGTCGAAGCCTTCTTCGAGCAGGAAAAACCCGACTACGTCTTCCTCGCCGCGGCCAAGGTCGGCGGCATCCACGCCAACAACAGCTATCCCGCCGAGTTCATCCGCGACAACCTCGCGATCCAGACCAACATCATCCACGCCGCGTACAAGAACGATGTGAAGCGCCTACTGTTCCTCGGCTCCAGCTGCATCTACCCCCGGCTCGCTCCGCAGCCGATGAAGGAAGAGCACCTGCTGACCAGCGAGCTGGAACCGACCAACCGGCCTTATGCCCTGGCCAAGATCGCCGGCATCGAAATGTGCTGGGCCTACAACCGGCAGTACCGGACCCAGTACCTGGCCGTGATGCCCACCAACCTCTACGGCCCTGGCGACAACTACAACCTGATGAACTCGCACGTGATCCCAGCCATGATCCGCAAGTTTCATCTGGCCAAACTCGCCGCCGAGCGCAACTGGGCCGCCATCGAGCAGGACGAAGCCAAGAACGGCCCCATCCCGCAGGACCTCAAGGACCGCCTCCTTGCAACGTGCAACTTGCAACTTGAACCTGCTGTTTCGGTGTGGGGCACCGGCACGCCGAAACGCGAATTCCTCTACAGCGACGACATGGCCGACGCCTGCGTCTACCTGATGAACCTGCCGGACGACAAGTTCGTTCCGCTCTTGGGGCAGGACCGCAACGACGGCCTGGCACCGCTGGTCAACATCGGCGTCGGTCACGACCTCAGCATCCGCGAGCTGGCCGAAACCGTGGCGGCGACGGTGGGCTACCAGGGCAAGCTCGAATTCGATGCCAGCAAGCCGGATGGCACGCCGAGGAAACTGATGGATGTGGGGCGGCTGAATGCCATGGGGTGGGAGGCGAAGACGGGGATGCGGAGCGGGCTGGAATCGGCTTATCGGGATTTCTTGTCAACCCAGGGTTGAACATGAAGACCTATCTGAGGGAGATCAATCTGCGCCCTGTGCAGATAGAAACCAGTAGACAAGCTACGTGCTGCTCCCTTGGCGCTTTGGTTGAGATCGAATAGACAGCAGCAGGCGTGATGAACTCCATCCTCCCTTATCTGTTTGGTTATGGCATTCCGTTCGGAATCGTCATTGCCATGGCGATAATCTCGATCCTGGCATTGGGCCTTTTTATTGCGTATCCCAAGTACGGCGCATTGCCCTTTTTTGCCGTGATTCTGATATTTGTAAACACCGCCTACGGGCTTCAAGCCGAAGACGCCGGTGGCTTCAGCGTATATACCAAAGGTGGACGTTACCTGCCTTTCCCCATCATTCAGTTTTATCTGTATGGATTGCTCCTGGCCACGTGGTTAGGCAATCAGTTCAGTGGATTTCGCCCGCTCCGGCAATCGGGTGGGGTATGGATGTTGTTGTTCGTGGCGATGTTTGCCGGGCACTATGCAGTGGGCTTGTTTGAAGGCGAGCATTGGATGCTTCTGCTTTCCCAACGCGGATTACTCAACGTCATTCACATGATGATGGTGATCTATATCACCGTCACAGTACTCAGGGACGAAAAGGATCTGGCTGGCCTGACCAAGGTCTTTCTTGCCATTGCCGTTTACCACGCCTTGTTCGGGCTTGGACGCTTCCTCCTGTTCGGCGGCGATCCGCAGAATGCCTATGAAAATTTCGGCAATCTGAAAATCAAGATCACATATTGGGACATTAACGAAGGACTCATCGCCACCATCGCAGCTTTTTATTTTGCGTGGCGATTGACGCACGAGTGGAAAAAGTTGAGCACGGGCGTCAAATGGTTGTTTCTGGCGTGTCTGACTGTCGAGCTTCTGGTCATCGTTTTTTCCTATCGCCGCTCGAATTGGTTCGGTTTGGTGCTGGCAGGGGCATTCTTCCTGTATTGGCAGCCGCCGAGCCGGCGCTGGGTTTTTCTCATGCTCGGTGGCGCAGTCGTGTTGCCGTCCTTGCTGGCAGTCGGTACGTATCGTGCACAGGAAACCTTGAACCGAGCCGACCTGACGTTTATCGAGCGTATCGCTCCGGATTCGGCAAAAGCAAAAAGCCTCACTGACAAAGAGAGCCGTTTTTTCGAGTTGTACACAGCCTTCCTGACGGTAAAGGAAAAACCCATCTTCGGGGTGGGTACGTGGGGGTCGTTCAAGGTGGGGATGAGCGATCACATAGTCTTGCTCTATCACAAAGGCCGCTATGATTTTGTCCATTCTGGCTTCGGTCATGTGTTACTCAAATCGGGCCTGCTGGGGCTGGTGATTTTTACTGGAATGCTTGTGGCGCTTTGGCGCTATGCCACTCGGATGCGGCGCTGGATTCCGCAGGACCGGCTGGCAATTTTCGAGAGCTTCCGGGCGGGATTTGTTTTTTTAATCCCGACATTGCTGATCGGTACGCCGATTCCCGAATTCCGGACCATGATCTGGCTCGGACTGGTTCTGGCGGTGCCATTGGCGATAGCCAAAATGGATGCTGTTCGCGAACAGGCCGAGCGGCTGTCGGGGGCTGATAAGTCGACCCCCGCCAATGTGCTTTCGGCGCAGCAATGAAATTCGAGACCCTGCGCAACGGCCTGGCCAACTTCATGGGCGGCGTGTTGCCTGCGCTGGTTACGCTTTTTACTACACCGTTCATCGTCAACGCACTGGGCGATTCCAGCTACGGCGTGCTGACCTTGATCACCGCCATCGTCGGCTACTTCGCGTTTCTCGATCTCAACGTCACGGCCGGTTCGGTCAAATACGTAGCCGAGCATCATGCCACCGGTAACGTACCGCGGCGCAATCAAACGCTCACCAGCGGCATTGCGTTGTATCTGATCATCGGCCTGGCTGGCTGTGGTCTGGTGTTGCTGTTCACCGATACCCTGCTGGATCGCGTGTTTGCCATACCCGCAAACCTCAGGAGCGAGGCAGGGCAGGCACTTACTCTTGCGGCTTTTGGATTTCTGTTCGGCCAGTTACAGATTTATCTCAACAGCGTGCCGCAATCGATACGTCGCTACGACCAGTCTGCGCTGCTTGAATCGATATTTGGCGTGATTACCCCGCTGGCCACGGTACTGACCTTGTGGCTGGGCTATGGACTGGTCGAAGTTGTCGCAGTCAGGGTGCTTGTCAGCGTGGCGAACAATGCGGTACTGGTGGGAGTCATTCACCGCTTGCTGCCGGATTTCGTGCTGGTGAAACCCGATCGGCAGACGCTGGTTGTGCTGGGGAAGTTCAGCGGTTTTGCCTATCTCAGCCGTTTGGCTACGGTGGCCTATGCACAGGGCGACAAACTCATACTGGGCGTGCTTACCAGCATGAGCGCACTCACGCATTACGCTGTGCCTTTCATGCTCGTGAACCGGGTGTTCGCCTTGAGCTACCGTCTCGGCGGGGTGCTGTTTCCCGTAGCCAGCGCCTTGGCGGCCAACCAGGAGATTGAGCGCCTGCGCGAACTGTATTTGTATGCCGCGCGCTATGTGTTCTTCATCAATGTAAGCCTGACGCTGATGCTGGCAACGCTTGCCCACGAGATACTGCTCTACTGGATCGGCCCCTCGCTTGCGGCAAGCGGCGCTGCCGTGCTGGTGCTCATTGCCTTTGCATCGCTGATCGACTCCCTCACAAACGCCCCTTCTCTCGTCAATGATGGAATGGGGCAGCCGCACATCACGGGCAGCTTCGCTGTCAGCCGCGCCGGCTTGGGCGTGGCATTGACATTTTTATTGGTGCATGAACTTGGGATGATAGGGGCCGCCTGGGCACAACTCGTCACATCCGCGCTGATGGCGGCTCTGTTTCTTACCTATGTACATGGTCGCAGCGTGCCGGTGTCGCTTCGGGATTATTCACGTGTGGTCGTTGCACCGAGCCTACCCATCCTGGCAATAGCGATGGGCATGGTCTTCACGCGCCTTGGCGGCCCGCCACTGTCCATGACGCAGACATTTCTTGTGCTGATGTCACAAGGGCTGGCGCTGGGCGTCTATGCCATGGTTTTCATTTTCCGCCGCACCGACCGGCTTGCGCTGCTTGCGCGCTTGCGGATGCCTCGCCACGGAGTTTGATCGCGCATGAAGATTCTCCTGGTCAGCGAAGATATTCCGGCACAGCATCTCGGCGGACTGGGCAAGCATGTCGTACGGCTGGGCAATGCCCTGATTCAGGCCGGTCATCAGGTAACGCTGATGGGTACCCGGCAGCACGACTATGAGTCCTGCCGCGCGGAGGTCGGGTTCGATGGCCCGTTTGTCGCCGGTTTCAGTTTGGCTGGAATGGGCTGGAAGGAAGCTGCGCTGGGCACATTCATTCCATACAAGCGTTCGGTCATCGCCGGCCGAATTGCCCGGGCGATCCTGGCTCATGCCAGCAATTACGACGTGGTTCATTACCATGGCCATTACCCCATGGTCGGCCGCTTGATCCCGGAATCCGTCAATTTCGTGCAGACCCGGCATGACCAGGGCAGCGAATGCCTGACGCACGTCCGTTTCAGGGATGGCGCGGTTTGCGATAGCAACAACCCGCAGGATTGCGCGTCATGTGCCTTGAATGCCAAGCCGGGAGCTTGGCGCAGACAGCTTGCCGCCATGGCGGTCAGGCAATACCGCACACACACCGCCGAGGCGTTTGCCGAGCACAAAACCGTGTTTGTATCGGACTTTCTGCGCCGGGCGTTTTTGCGCAGAGTGCCTGATGCGGAGGGGCGCAAATATCACGTCCTGCATAACTTTATCGACACGCGTATCCTGCCGGCTCCGCAACCTGGAGATCCGGCGCATATTCTTTTCGTCGGGCGCATCGACGCAGCCAAAGGGGTGATGCCCCTGCTGGACGCCTTGCGGGCCACCGGCGACAGCCGCTACCGTGTCGATGTGATCGGTGATGGGCCGGATCGCGCGGCGTGCGAGCGCCGCCATGCCAGCCCGCAGGTGCAATTCCACGGCTGGAAACTGCAGGCCGATGCGCTCGCCGAGACAGCGCGCGCCGGACGCATCGTCGTCCCGTCGATTTGGGAAGAACCATGCGGAACCACGATCCTGGAAGGGCTGGCGCTCGGCAAATCTGTCCATGCCCTGGCGCGAGGGGGCACACCGGAACTGAAGTGCTATGAACGCTGGACAGGGCAGCTGCATCTCTACGCGGATATGGCCGCCCTGGCACGCGGCCTGCTGCAACCGGCGGGCTCCGCTGTTCGCATGAATGAACCTTTCGGTGCCGATGTCCAGATCCTGCTGCCGGCGTTGTTGCGGATTTACAGCCTGTGAATAGGCCCTTCTTTTCCCTTATCACGGTGTGCTTCAATGCCGAGCGCAGCATTGCGAACACGCTTCGATCCGCGCGCGAACAGACCTGCCGCGATTTCGAGAACGTGGTGGTGGATGGCGCCTCCACCGACGGCACGCTGGACGTGGTGCGGGCGTTCGGCGACCTACCTCTGGCCATCACGAGCGAGCCTGACCAAGGCATCTACGATGCGATGAACAAAGCGATCGCCCGCTCGCAGGGCGAAGTGCTGTATTTCCTGAATGCCGATGATCGCCTGCATGACCCCGATGTGCTGGAGCGTGTGCGGCAGGTCTTCGCGTCGAATCCGGAAGTCGACCTGGTATGGGGCAATGTCGTGTACGAGCGGCCAGACGGTACTTGCGAGACACGGCGTTTCCGGCACATTCACCCTGGAAATCTGGTTTTTCTCGATCTGAATCACCAGGGGGCTTTTGCGCGCCGGAGCCTGTTCGAGCGCATCGGGGTATTCAACACGGCTTTCCGCATCAATGCCGACTACGACTGGTTTCTGCGTGTACTGGGTTCCGGGGCGCGGTGGCGTTATGTGGACATCGAAATTGCCCGCTTTCATACCGGCGGGACGCATGCGCGCAATGTTGAGAAGCTGCGGACAGAGCGTCACACCGTTCGCATGCAATACATCCATCCGTTCAAGTACCGGATCGGGGCGCTGGGGTACAACCTTGCTCACAAGACGCGCCGGCTTGGGCGGATACTCAGCGGCAAGGAAAAGCTGTGAGTGATCCGGTCGTGCTGGTATCGCATGGCTTCCAGCCAAGCTATGAAAAGGCTTTTGCCAATGGGCTGGCGCGGAATGGTCTGGCTGTCTCGGTCATCACATCCGACCGCTCGCTGGCTGCGGCATTTGAACCAGGCGTACGGGCGATTCCATTGCGCGGGTCGCAGGACCCGAACCGGTCGCGCTTGCAGAAAACCCGTCGGCTGATCGCCTACACCGCCAGCCTGTATGCCTTTTTGCTTCAAAGCCGCTCTCGAACGCTGCACCTGATGGGGGTTTTCATCACCGCGAGCGTACCCCTTGGGTGGCTGGAAATGCTCGGGTATCGCCTGTTGAGTCGTCGCCTGCTGCTGACCGTACACAATCTGCTGCCGCACGACCGGCACACCCGGTTGAACCGGATCATCCTCCAGCGTATCTACCGGATGCCGGACACGCTCGTCGTCCACACGAAGAAAATGCGAGACGCCTTGATCGAGGAATGGCATATCCCCGCAGACCGTATCGTGCAGATGGAACATGGCGTCGACGATCTGCCAATCAAGACCGAAGCCTGGCAAGCCGATGTGCAAGGGCGATTGAGGCTGCTGATGTTTGGCTCGGTATCGCGCTACAAAGGAATCGATATTGCGCTGGAGGCATTGCGGGATTTCCCGGATTTTCCGGTTTCCCTCGTGATTGCCGGTGAGTGTCGCGACCCCGATCTTGCGGATGAACTGAATCGCCTGATCGAGCATATTCCCGCCATGCATGCGGTCGAATGGCGGCGGGGATTCATTCCCGAGCCGGAGGTTCAGGCCTGCTTCGAACGCGCCGACGCTGTCCTGCTTCCCTATCGTCATATCGATCAAAGCGGGGTGTTGCTTACCGCTTACCGTTTCGGCATCCCCGTCCTGGCATTCGATGTCGGATCGTTTGCAGACTACGTCACCCCTGAAACAGGGGTGGTCGTGACAGAACGCACCCCTGCTGGGCTGCGAGCCGGATTCCGGCACATGAAAGACCGTCTGCCTGAACTCCAGCGTGAAAAGATCAGGACAGCCGCGCGTCGCTATCTGTGGGAGGAGACGGTTCGTGTCCTGCTGCCGCATTACTGATCTTGCCTGGCTGACTGCAGTCATGTTCCTTGCCATCGGGGCGCAGGCAGGCGCTGCGGATTACTACGTCGATGCTGAACAGGGCAATGATGAATATCCCGGTACGCAGGCCGTGGCGGGTGACGGAGCCGGTCCATGGCGTACGCTCGCCCGGGCCGCTGCCGCAAGCATTCAGCCCGGCGACCGGATTCTGCTGAAATGCGGCGCCGTCTGGGGAGAAGCCGCCGTCCTGAAATTGAAAGGTACCGCGGAGGCCCCGATTACCATTGCCGGCTACGGTGACTGCGAAAACAAGCGGCCCTTGCTCAGGCCGATGTCGTCTGCTTTGCAGGCCGAATCCTTTCGCGCTGAATCAGTAGGATGGTCTGCACCGCTTGCCTTGCCGCCCGGCATGGTGTTTTCGCCGGAAGCTGTTCTCCCCCGTGCACGCTACCCGGCACAGGGCTGGCTCCGCTTGAAATCAGAAGGCGGCATCGTGCGGATTACGCCAGCTGACTTGCCTGTTGCAGCCGCGACCCTTGCCGGTTCGGACTGGATCGTGCGTACCAATGATTACACCGTGGAGGCCCGACGCCTCTATGGCCTCGGCCCGCAAGGCGAGGCGAATATTGCCAAGCCATTCGCGTTTCAACCGGCGGGCGGGGCAGGCTACTACCTGGAAGGGCAGCCCTGGATGCTGGGCAGCAGCGAGGGATGGGCGTATGACCCGGCTGGCAAGCGGCTGCACGTCCGGCACCGTCCATCTGAAACGATAGGCGTCAATGCGAGTTCGGCGGCCCTCACGCTGGTGCAGCCCGAACACGTGCGCATCCATGGGCTCGCGATACGCTTTGTGGCGGGCGTGGGCGTGGACATATCGGGCGGCCGCGACGTCGAGTTGCACGATCTGGATGTTGCCGATGTCGGAGTGGCTTTCGTGCGAGCGCGAGACACCGACGACATTCGGGTGACGAAACTCGCTGCCCGACGATCGCAGCAGGATGGGATAACGATATTTGGGGGTTCCGGTGCCCGGGTGACGGAAAGCCTGATTGAAGACGTGGGCGTGTCGGATAACCTGCGAAAAAGCATTGCAGCAATTCAGGTCGATTCCTCCAACGATGCCGAGGTTGCGCGTAACCGCATCGCTCGTGCCGGCTATGCAGCCATCATGTTCGGTAAAAATTCCGTGGTGGAGGCGAATGTCATCACGCAAACCTGTTTGAAATTGGCCGATTGCGGTGCAATCTACACTTCGGGGGCAAACAAGAAATATGGACATTACGCATCGCGCGTAAGCGGGAATCTGATCAGCGATGTGCCGGGCGATCTGAGTGGCGCATTGAGCAAAATTGCATTGACGGCTGGCATCTATCTCGATGATGAATCCCGGGGCATCGAGGTTGCCGACAACTTTGTCGAGAAGGCGCAGCGTGGGATATTCAGCAAGGCAGCCGCATCGATAATCACGGGAAACACCTTGTACGACAATGTCTATGGGGTAATGCTTTATCGAACGGGCGCGCATGGCGAGGGGGGCAATGCGACTGAGGTGCGCGCTAATTACATCGTCAGCAGACCTGGTCAGATGCCATTCCTTGTTAGCGCAGAGGCCCATGGCCGGCCAGTTACGCTAGCCGGCAATCAGGTGCGGCACATGCCCGATTCCCAAAATTCACAAGTATGGCGAGGTAGTGCCAAACAAGCTGCTCCCACGATAGGCAATGCCGGTACAGTGGACCTTGCGTTCTCGCTAACGAACACAACCACTATTCCATTGAGTCGGGTTTGCCCCTTGCCCAAGGCGGATTGCTCTCGTCTGCGGCTGCCTGATGGATCGATGGTTGATTGGCTCATTGAGTTAGCCCCGGGTGAAGCGGTCGTATTGACCGCTGCGAAGCAGCCATGAAAATCCTGCTCAGCGCTTTCGCCTTTGCGCCCCATCTCGGCAGCGAGTATGGCGTGGGCTGGCGCTGGGCGGCTGAAATGGGGAGGCACCACGAGGTGACAGTGGTGACGGATCTGACACGCCGTGAGCTGGTGGAAACCGGCGTGAAGTTGCCACCCAACGTTCGAGTCGTTTATTTCAGACCATTCTGGTTGCGCGCGGTGCCACTTAATTCGATAACCGCTTCCTTGCTCTACACGTTGTGGCAGTTTGGCTTGCTAGGGTTTGCCCGTCGTCTGCATCGAGATCGCAGGTTTGATCTGGCGATCCACATTACATACAGCGTATTCCGTCATCCGTCATTTTTGGGTTACCTGGGGATTCCTTTTATTTTTGGCCCAGTAGGTGGCGGCGAGGATGCACCATTGGTGCTCAAACAATCCATACACGGCCGTGAAAAGCTCAAGGAGCTGATGCGCTCATTGCTAAACAAGCTGGCCTTGTTCGACCCATTCCTGTGGTTGGCCTATTCGCGTGCAACCCTGATTCTCGTATCCACAGAACAGACACGCCGGGCATTGCCTTGGGTTTTCCGTAAGCGAGCCGTTGTCTATTCAAATCTGGGTGTGGACGCTGTTCCGGATGTCAAGCCAAGTCAGCGCAAAGCAGATGAGCCACTGCGTATTCTGTTTGCAGGACGTTTGCTTGGCTGGAAGGGGGTCCACTTTGCAATTCGCGCATTGGCGGAAGCGCGAAGGTATGGCGTAGATGTTGAGTTGACAATCGTGGGGCGCGGTCCGTATGAACCTGTGTTGAGGCAACTGGCTGCGTCTTTAGGAATTGAGCAATCCATTCATTGGCTTGGGCATAGGCCTCAATCTGAGCTGTTTGCTCTTTATCGTTCCATGCATGCGTTTATTTTTCCAAGTCTTCATGACTCGGGCGGCACAGTCGTTCTCGAAGCGCAAGCCAATGGTTTACCGGTGGTATGTCTGGATTTAGGGGGGCCGGCAACGCTGGTGACGTCGATGACGGCGATTGTGGTGCCAACACGAAAAAAAAGTGAAGAAGATGTGGTACGGCGTTTGGCTGATGCCTTGGTGGAACTGGCCGGAAATGAAGACCGAAGGAGATTAATGGCACAGGCTGCGATAAAGCATGTTGGTGCAACTATGACCTGGGACAATCGGGTTGAGCGCGCACTTCAACTAGCAAAATTTCATTAAAAAAGAATAGTTTTTTGGGGGGCGTCTCATATGGAAAACGTTGTTTGCTACAACTGCGGCAGTGCTAGCAGAACAGCCTTTGCGCAAGAAAATGATTTCTCGCTGACGAAGTGTTCCGAATGCGGTTTGCTTTACGTCAACCCAAGGCCGAATACCGAAGAAATCGAGCAAGCCCATAAGCTTGGCCAACATCGTGGCGCCGAACTGATTCAGACCACGGGTTATTACGATTTCAGCAAAGTGTCTTCATACACGCAAACACTCAAGGAAATGTTCGGCGATGGGTCGGTCTTGAAAGGTAAGCGATGGCTCGACATCGGGTGTGGCTATGGCGAATTCCTGGAGGCGCTCAATAAATTTTCCGCGAATGGCGTAATCGCCAGAGGCGTGGAGCCTAATGTAAAAAAAGCAGCGATGGCAAGGAAGAATGGGCTGAATGTCGACTACTTCGATTTGTCAGGGCATCGGGAAAAGTACGATTACATTTCGATGCTCAATGTGTACTCGCATTTGCCGGACCCGCCCGCCATCATCGGGGAGTGGAAGAAATTGCTTATGCCGGGCGGGCGGCTGATCCTGGAAACCGGGGATACATCCGATCTCACCAGCGAGTTGCATCCAAAGCCTTTCTACTTGCCAGACCATTTGAGCTTTGCATCCGAAAAGATCGTCACGAACATCCTGCAACGGGCTGGCTTCGACATACTAGGGGTTTACAAGTATGCGGAGGTTAGAGAGACCCCCATGGCCATTTTCCGAGAAGCCTTGAAGGCGCTGATTCCCGGCAAGCGATCCAAATTGTGGCGGCTCATAAAAGGCGATCTGAAACAGATAGACATGTATGTACATGCAAGGCTCAAATGACTGTTAGTTCCCTATGTGCACAATTACTTGAGCGGAGACGCCATGGCACGTAGAAAAGCCGCCATCTTCCAGTACCGTTTGCTGCATTACCGGCTTGGCCTGTTCGAGCGCCTGCGTGCAGCCTGTGCCGCACGCGAAATCGACCTGCATCTGGTGCACGGCCAGGCCTCCCGTCGAGAGGCTCCCAAGAAGGACGAGGGTTCGCTACCCTGGGCGCACAGGGTGAAAAACCGCTTCTGGGAAGTCGGCACGCGCGATTGGGTGTGGCAGCCTTTCCCGGCCGATCTGCGCGATGCCGACCTGGTGGTGGTGATGCAGGAAAACCGCATCCTCTCGAATTACCCTTTGCTGCTGAGTCGCTTGTGGTCGCCGCGCCGGGTGGCGTACTGGGGACATGGGGTGAATTTCCAGAGCGATGCGCCGGCCGGGCTGCGCGAGAAGTGGAAGCAGATGATGTTGGCGCGGGTGGACTGGTGGTTTGCCTATACGGAGATGACGGCGGAGATCGTTCGCAGCGCGGGTTATCCGGGTGAACGCATTACCTGCCTGGACAACGCGATCGACAACGAGGCGTTCGAGCGCGACCTGGCGAGTGTGACGGATGCGCAGCTGCAGGCGATGCGCGTGGAGATCGATGCGCCGGAGGGGGCGCCGGTGGGGCTGTTCTGCGGTTCGCTTTATCCCGACAAGCGGCTGGACTACATGATCGCGGCGGCGGATCGCATTCAGGCGGTGCTGCCGGCGTTTCGCCTGGTGGTGATAGGCGACGGCCCCAGCACAGGCGAGGTACGCACGGCGATTGAATCGCGGCCGTGGCTGAAGTGGCTGGGGGTGCGCAAGGGTGTGGAGAAGGCGGCCTGGTTCAGGCTGGCCGATGCGGTGATCAACCCCGGAGCGGTGGGGCTGCATGTTCTGGATTCATTTTGCTCGGGCACGCCGATGATGACGACCGCGGAATCCCGGCATGGTCCGGAGATCGCCTATCTGAAGGACGGGGTGAATGGGCTGGTGGTGCGTGGCGAGGCGGCGCGGTATGCGGATGCGGTGATTGCGCTTTTCAACGACCGGGCGAGGCTGGATGCGATCAAGCGGGCTGCGTTGGATGATGCCCGACATTACACGCTGGACAACATGGTGGAACGGTTTGCGGACGGGATCGAGCGGTGCGTGGCGATGCCTAAGAAGCAGTAGCAAGATTCAAGAAACAAGTTTCAAGGTGAGGTGTGCAGTGGCCTTGCGCCTTGATTGACGGTATGCGCGAAGGGGAGAGGATTGGATCATCGGATTACGGGTTCGGTACTCGGCGCACACATCGACGCCCTGTCGTGGGACGCCGCGATGGCCCGACTGCTCGGCTGGGCGCATGCGCGCGAAAGCCGCTATGTGACGATCTGCAATGTGCACGTGGTGGTGAGCGCGTCGCGCGATGCGGCGTATCGCGACATCATCAACGGCTCGGACATGGCGACGCCGGACGGTGCGCCGGTGGCGTGGATGCTGCGCCGCCAGGGATTTGCCGGGCAGCCGCGCATCAGCGGGCCGGATCTGATGTGGGCGCTGTGCGAGCGGGCGGCAGCGGAAAGCCTACCCGTCTATTGCTACGGCAGCAGCGAAGCGACGCTGGCGCTGCTGGGGCGACGCGTGCGGCAGGCGTTTCCGGAATTGCGCATCACGATGGAGTCGCCGCCGTTCCGTGCGCTGACGCCGGAGGAGGACGCGGCGGCGGTGGAGCGGATCAATGCCAGCGGTGCGGGCATCGTGTTCGTCGGCCTGGGCTGCCCCAAGCAGGAGCGCTGGATGGCGGCGCATCGCGGCAGGGTCAATGCGGTGATGATTGGGGTGGGTGCGGCCTTCGATTTCCACGCCGGCACGGTGCAGCGGGCGCCGGCCTGGATGCGCGACAACGGGCTGGAGTGGCTGCACCGTCTGCTTTCCGAGCCGGGGCGGCTGTGGAAGCGCTATCTGGTGACGAATACGCTGTTCATCGTGGGTGCGGCGCGGCAATTGCTGGGGAAGTGAGGTTCAAGATTCAAGTTGCAAGGAGCAAGGGGCAAGGGGCAAGGGGCAAGGGGCAAGGGTGGGTTCGTTGATTGACACGCTGTCAGGCAAAGCATAGGCTTTGGCATATGCCAACTATGTAGGGGGCGCTGATGAACACTGGAAGACATGTGCGTTTCTTTCGCAATGGGCGAAACCAGGCGATCCGCATCCCGCGCGAATTTGAGCTGGATGCCGACGAGGCGATCATTCGTCGTGAAGACGATCGTCTGGTGATCGAGCCGATTCGGAAAAAGGGGCTGCTGGCCACGTTGTCGACCCTGTGCGCGCTGGATGAGGAGTTCCCCGATATCGACAAGGGAATGTTGCCCTTGGACGACGCGGAACTTTGAGTCGAATGCCGCTTTATCTGCTGGACACGAACATTCTGTCGGACCTGGTGCGGAATCCGCAGGGCCGGATTGCGACTTGCATTGTGCAAGTGGGAGAGAAGTCGGTTTGCACGTCCATGATCGTTGCAAGCGAGTTGCGCTTCGGGGCCGCCAAACGAAATGCGACGAAGCTTACCGCGCAAGTGGACGCCATCCTTGCAGCGCTGGAGGTTCGCCCATTCGACATCCCCGCCGATCGCGAATACGCGAAGCTGCGTTTTCATCTTGAACAGGCCGGCACGCCGATCGGGCCGAACGATATGTTGATCGCCGCGCACGCTCTGGCCACCGAGTCGGTCCTTGTGACTGCAAACACCGGTGAGTTTTCCCGGGTTCCGAGGCTTGCGGTTGAGAACTGGTTTGAGGCGATGCCGAAGACGTAGAGTCAAATTGCAAGATTCAAGGAACAGGATTCAAGATGCAAATTAATTTAGGGAGAAGGCCTTGAAACCATCCGCCGCTCTTGAACTCAAGCGGTCTGCCGTGCGCGAGGCTGCAAGCCGCTTTCGCACTGCGAATCCGCGCATCTTCGGTTCTGTTCTTCACGGCACCGATCAGGACGGAAGCGATCTCGATCTGTTGGTGGATGCGTTGCCGGGAGCAACGCTGTTCGACCTTGGTGGCTTGCAGGTTGAATTGGAGGAATTGCTTGGCGTATCAGTCGATGTGCTGACGCTGGGCGATTTGCCGCCCAGGTTCCGCGATCTGGTGCTTGCCGAGGCCGTGCCGGTATGAGCGAGAGCCGGCTTCCCGATTATCTTGATCATATGCGACAAGCAGCCGTAGACGCATGCAGCTTTATGATGGTCTGGACAAGGAAGCTTTCCTGGCCGACAGGCGTACCCAAAATGCGGTTGTCATGAGTCTGGTGGTGATAGGCTAGGCCGCAACGAAAGTGATGGATACATACCCCGGGTTTGCCGACCGTCACCCGGACGTGCCTTGGCGCAGCATGCGTGGAATGCGTAATCGCATAGCGCATGGCTATTTCGAAATCAACCTCGATGTGGTGTGGGATACCGTAAAAGTAGCCTTGCCGAAGCTGCTTGAACGCCTGCGAGTTGTTCGTGAAAGCACAGATGTTCCTGCAAGCAAGTGAGATTTGACGGAAGCCTGGTTCCCGTTCGGTTGTCGATCATCAAATTAACCAAAGGACTTTGAATTGAGGGTGCTATTGACTGGCGGCGCCGGCTACATCGGCTCGCATACGGCGGTGGAATGCCTGGCGGCGGGGCACGCGGTGGTGGTGTTCGACAACCTGTCGAACAGCAGCGTGAAATCGCTCGATCGCGTGGCGCAGATCGCGGGCAAGCAGGTGGATTTCGTGCACGGCGACATTCGCGACCGTGCGGCGCTGCGCGCCCTGTTCGCCCGCCATGCGATCGACGCGGTGGTGCATTTCGCCGGACTCAAGGCGGTGGGCGAGTCGGTGGACAAGCCGCTCTTGTATTACGACAACAACATCGCGGGCAGCATCGCGCTGTTCGAGACGATGGCCGAGTCGGGGGTGAAGTCGGTGGTGTTCTCGTCGTCCGCCACGGTGTACGGCGATCCTGCGACGGTGCCGATCACCGAGGATTTTCCGCTGTCGGCGACCAACCCCTACGGCCGCTCCAAGCTTTTCATCGAGCAGATGCTGCGCGACATCGCGCTGGCGGACGAGAGCTGGAATATCGCGCTGCTGCGCTATTTCAACCCGGTGGGGGCGCACGAGTCGGGGCTGATCGGCGAAGACCCGCGCGGCATCCCCAACAACCTGATGCCCTACGTGGCGCAGGTGGCGGTGGGCCGGCGCCCGCACCTCAACGTGTTCGGCGGCGACTACCCGACCCCCGACGGCACCGGGGTGCGCGACTACATCCACGTGGTCGACCTGGCGCGCGGGCATGTGGCGGCGCTGAACAGGCTGCAGGCGCTGGGCGGGGTGCGGACCTGGAACCTCGGCACCGGGCGCGGCGTTTCCGTGCTCGACATGGTGCGCGCGTTCGAGGCGGCCAGCGGGAAAAAGGTGCCGTATGCAATCGTCGACCGCCGCCCCGGCGACGTCGCGCAATGCTGGGCCGACCCGTCGCGCGCCGCGCACGACCTGGGCTGGCGCGCGGTGTACGACCTGCCGCGGATGTGCGCGGACGCCTGGCGCTGGCAGTCGGGCAACCCGGACGGCTACGCCTGAAAGGCAGATTCAAGATTCAAGTTACAAGTTACAAGTTACAAGTTACAAGTTACAAGTTACAAGTTACAAGGGGGTCGTGGCCGGGCATAAAGCCGCTCGCTCTCCTTGAACCTTGTAACTTGCAACTTGAATCTTTAAGGCGAAGGCCGCCTGCCGAACACCCCGCGCCCGCGGAAGTACTGCACGCTGAGCCAGCCGCCGAACAGTCCGCCCAGGTGGGCGAAGTGGGCGACGCCGGCGGTGGTGTTGGTGATCCCCAGGAACAGTTCGACGGCGCCGTAGCCGAGCACGAAGGTGCGCGCGGGGATGCGGATGAAGGGCAGGAAAATGATGACGATGACGCGGTTGGGGAAATACATCGCATAAGCCAGCAGCAGGCCGAACACGCCGCCGGAGGCGCCGATGACGGGTCCGCTGGCGTGCAGGAAATAGCCGCTGACGGCGATCTGCGTCATCGCGGCGACGACCACGCTGACCAGATAGGTCAGCAGGTAGCGCAGGTCGCTCCAGCGTCGTTCCAGCGCGGCGCCGAACATCCAGATGGCGACCATGTTGAGTCCCAGGTGCAGCAGCGAGCCGTGCAGGAAGCTGTAGGTGACCAGCTGCCAGACGTGGAACGCGCCGCCCGACCCCGGCGGCCAGAGTCCGAAGACGCGGACGATGTCCGGCCCGGTGGCGACCGCCAGCGCGTAGACCGAGACGTTCAGCAGGATGAGGGCGAGGGTGATCGGCGGCATGCAAGGCAGTTTCAGGGTTCAAGATGCAAGGTACAAGATTCCGGGGCGCGCGGGCAAACGCGGGTCTTGAATCCTGTCTCCTGGATCTTGAGGCCGCTCAAGCTGGCTCCCAGTGCTGCAGCTTCAGCTGCAGCGAGCACTGGCCATTGAATGCGTTGGGCATCAGCGCGTAGACGGCGCGGATGCGTTCCGGCAGTGGATCGGGGTGGAAGAAGTGCATCGCCTCGAACTGTTCGCCTGCGCGCGCCAGCCTGAGCTTCAGGTGCTTCTCGCCGACGACGCGCTGCGCCGTGACGTCGAAAGTGGCGGTGAACAGCGGGGCGGGGAAGCCCTGTCCCCAGACTGCGTGGTCGAGCTCGACGGCGAGTTCGTAGCGGTGCTCGGCGGGCTCCAGTTCGCCGTCGGTCTCGATCCTGCCTTCCAGATCACCCGGATCGAGCAGTTCGCGCACCACGGCCTCGAAGGCTGCGCTGAATTCCGCGTGGCGACCGGCGGGGAGGCTGAGGCCGGCTGCCATGGCGTGGCCGCCGAACTTGACTATCAGGCCGGGATGGCGCTTGTCGATCAGGTCGAGCGCGTCGCGCAGGTGCAGGCCGGGGATGGAGCGCCCGGAGCCCTTGAGTTCGCCGCTGTCGCTGGATGCGAATACGACAGTGGGGCGGTGGAACTTGTCCTTCAGGCGCGATGCCAGGATGCCGATCACGCCGACGTGCCAGTCGGGCTGATACGCGGTGAGGCTGTGGCTGTCGTCGGGGTTGAAGGTGGCGAGGATGGCGAGCGCCTCCTCCAGCATGCCAGCCTCGACGTCGCGCCGGGCGCGGTTGAGTTCGTCGAGCCGCTGCGCCAGCTGCTGCGCTGCAGCGGGGTCGTCGGCCAGCAGGCATTCGATGCCGAGCGCCATGTCGTCGATGCGCCCGGCGGCGTTCAGCCGCGGGCCGAGCATGAAGCCGAGGTCGAACACGGTGGCGCGCGCGGGGTCGCGCGCGGCGGCGCGAAACAGCGCGTTGATGCCGGCGCTGGCCTTGCCGGCGCGCATCCGTGCCAGGCCTTGCTCGACCAGGATGCGGTTGTTGGCATCGAGCTTCACCACGTCGGCAACGGTGCCGAGCGCGACCAGGTCGAGCAGGCTGCGCAGATCCGGTTCGGGCCGGTTTGCATACATCCCGCGCTGGCGCAGTTCGGCGCGCAGCGCCAGCAGCACGTAGAACATCACCCCCACCCCGGCCAGGTTTTTCGACGCGAAACCGCAGCCCGGCTGGTTGGGGTTGACGATGCAGGCGGCATCCGGCAGGGCGTCGCCGGGCAGGTGGTGGTCGGTGACCAGCACCGGGATGCCGAGCGCGTTCGCCGCCGCCACGCCGTCGACCGCGGCGATGCCGTTGTCTACCGTGAGCAGCAGATCGGGCCGGCGCTTGTCCCCGAATGGGGGCTCGGCGGCGAGCCTGACGATGTCGGGGGTGAGGCCGTAGCCGTGTTCGAGCCGGTTGGGCACCAGATACTCGACGCGCGCGCCGAGCATGGTGAGGCCGCGCACGCCGACGGCGCAGGCGGTGGCGCCGTCGGCGTCGTAGTCGGCGACGATGAGCAGGCGCTTGTTGTCGCGGATGGCATCGGCCAGCAGCGCGGCGGCGCGCTCGACGTGCAGCAGCCCGGCAGGCGGCAGCAGTTGCGGCAGGCGGTGCGCGATCTGCTCGGGATGGGTGACGCCGCGTGCGGCATACAGGCGTGCCCAGGCGGGCGCGAGGCCGGCCTGCTCGAGTGCGGTGCGGGCATCGGCGGGACAGGGGCGGGTGGAGATGACAGGCATGATGCGATTGTATGGTCAGAAGCGTCCGCCCGATGGGATCGCGGATTCAGAATCCGGTGAATTGCCGATTCTGTATATCGGGCGCTCGCGGTACCATCACGGCATGAGCCATTTACTTCCGCTATCCCGGGTGGTCAAGCTGGTTGGGCAGCCGCGTCATGCGCTGCAGGAAATGATCCGCAGCGGCACGCTGGCGACATTCGACGGCATGGTCGAGCTCGACGAGCTGCTGCGTGCGTTTCCCGAGGTGAAGTGGGACGACGATGCGGAGTTTCGCCGGGTTGCGGAAATCAAGGACAAGGCGTTTGCCAGGCGGGTGCGCGATCTCGTGTTGCCGGACAAGGAGGTGCTGGCGGCACGCTTGAACGAACTGGGCGCCGATTACGCGGCGGCCAAGTCCCTGCTGCAGCATTACGGCAACGTGATGGTCTGGCTGGACGAGAAGATCGACGAAATCGAAGAAGACAAAAGCGCCGAGACGCGCCACGCGCTGCACACCCTGCGCGCGTTTCTGCTGCGCAATCTGGCCGAAATGCCGCCGGATGCGGTGCTGGCGCAGGCGGCGATTGCACAGGAAAGGATACTTAAAGTCATGTCAGCCCACGTCACCATCCAGCCAAGCGGCCACGAATTCTTCGTGGAGGGCAACGACACGCTGCTCGATGCCGCGCTGCGCAACGGGGTTTCGCTCAGCTACGGCTGCAGCAACGGCAACTGCGGCGACTGCAGGGCGCGGCTGGTGTCGGGCGAGGTGAAAAAAGTCCGCGCGCATGATTATGTGCTGAAGCAGGCCGACAAGGATGCCGGGGCGATCCTGCTGTGCGCCTATGCGCCGGTGAACGACGTGGTGATCGAGGCCAATGTGGCAGGCGCGCACGACATTCAGATGCAGCGGCTCGGCGCCAAGGTCAAGTCGGTGGAAATGTTCAATTCGCAGATGGCCGCGCTGCATGTCCTGACGCCGCGCAGCCAGCGCCTGCGGTATCTCGGCGGGCAAAGCATCGAGGTGTCGATCGATGGCGTGCGCGGACGCTACGCCATTGCCAGCTGCCCGTGCGAAGACCGCAACATCGAACTGCAGATTCCGCACCGTCCCGGCGATGCGTTCGCCGAGGCCGTGTTCACCACTCTGAAAGCCGGCGATGCGGTGGCGCTGGAAGGGCCGTTCGGCGAGTTCGTGCTGGACGAGGATTCGCCGCGGCCGGCGATTTTCCTCGCCTTCGGCGTAGGCTTCGCGCCGATCAAGAGCCTGATCCAGCACGCCATGTCGCTGGAGCTGGTCGAATCGATGGACCTGCACTGGCTGGCCGACGCAGCCGGGCATTACCAGGACAACCTGTGCCGCACCTGGGCCGATGCGCTGGACAATTTCAACTACGTGCCGCACGCGGCGACCGACGAGCTGGAAGCTGTGCTGAAAGGCATCGTGGTGGATTATCCCGATCTGCATCGCTTCGACGTCTATGCGGCGGGCACCGCGGCGCAGTTGGAACTGGCGCGCGCGCATTTCGTGCGCCAGGGCTTGCCGGAGGTGCGCTGGTTTGCAGGGGCGACGGATATTTATTGAGCCGGCGCGGATGAGCGCGAAGGCACCGACGGCGCGGCCGTTCCGCATGGCTTCCCGATCCGGGTCCGGGCGGGTTCGGTGAACAGCCGAACGGGGCGGCTGGCGGGCCGGCATTCGCGTTCTGGAATGCGGATTCAGTAATGCTGCGGATCCTGCTTTATCTGTGGGCCTTGCCGGTGACGCTGCTTGGCATGCTGGTTGCGCTGATCGCGCGCAGCAGCGGCGGTGTGCTGCATCGGGTCGACGGCGTGCTGGAGGCCGCCGGCGGCTGGCCGGCGCGGGTGCTGCAGCGCGGTTTCCCTTTCAGCGGATCGGTTGCCGCGATGACCCTGGGGCATGTGGTGGTCGGGGTGTCGCTGGCAGCCTTGACTGCGACCCGGGCCCACGAGCGGGCGCATGTCAGGCAGTTCGAACGCTGGGGAATATTGCTGCTGGTGTTGTATCCGCTGGCCGGCTTGCTCGCCTGGGCGCGCGGCGGCAACCCTTACCGCGACAATCCGTTTGAACGCGAGGCGCGGGCGGCGGAGTGCGCTGCGCGGAATGCCCTGGAACAGCCGGCCTCAGCCGGGACTCACTCCACCGGGCGGTGAGATTCATCGCCCGGGTCGCCGGTGTCGGGGTCGATCCAGTCCGAGATCCCCAGTTCATCCTCGGCTTCGGCCACGGTTTCGCCGGGCTCATAATCGCTGTCGGCGTTGTATTCCATATCCTGCACCGCTTCCAGCAGGCTGCCGAAGGGACCGTATTCTTCGCCGCTTTCGGCGTCGATCCAGTAGCAGCCGTCGGGTCGCTCGATGATGCGAGTGTGGTCGTAGTCGGCTGGCGTTTCGGGTATGGCATGTTTCATGATGCGTCCTCCGTGCCTTGACTATAGGGCGTGAAACCAGACGGGGCAAGCCGGGTTCAGGGCGCGCGCCCGATCAGCGCCAACCCCAGCAGCGCGGCCATCATCAGCGCCAGATGTGCCCAGCTCCACAGGCGGAAATGACGCACCAGCGAGCCGACCTCGCGGTTGGCGATGAAGAACGGACGGCCATGCGCCGGCTTGCGCATGAGGTGGATGCCGTCTTGCAGGCGGATGTCGAGATGGATGCGGTCGACTTCGTCGGATGCGGCCTGGCGTGCGCATTCCCATTCCGCCAGGCTGATTTCGCCGTCGCGATCGGCATCGAAACGCTCCAGCAGGGCGGTCTTGTCCTGCTTCCATTCGGCCAGCAGCGTGGCAAGATCCATTCTCTTGTCGAGCATGGCGTTGGGGCCGCCGAGGGTGACGTGCTCGCCGATGACGTAAATCGTCTCGCCTTCAATCAAGGTCCATTCGGTCTTGCGGTAGCCGCCCGACGTCGCAACCTGCTTGCGCGAGGTAAGGATTTCCGCGCCGTCGGGATCGACCAGCAGGCGGCCGCTGCCGTCGTCCACACCAAATGTGTCGTGCGACGCGCCGGATTCGACGTGTTCCCAGCGGTCGCCGTCTTTGCGTTCGATGCGATAGCGGTACCACAGGCAGGGCAGTCCGCTGACCGGGCTGACCAGGCCGACGCCCGGCGGCTGCCGGCCGCGGCCGACAAGCTCGATGTAGCCCTGCGGCGCCGAGGCGATGCGCGAGGTCGGCGTATCCGCCACCGTGCGATGGCGCTTGAGGTTGGCATACCACGCCCAACAGCTGGTCAGCCCGATCAGCACCAGGGTGATTTGCCAGCCGACACGCGATTGCAGCTTGAAGCCGAGCAGCAGAATGAGCAGGTTGCCGCCGCCCAGTAGGAGGTTGGCGTAGTCGTGCCGCGATTCTGGCGTCCAGCGAAACATCAGTTATTGAATAGCTGCTTGAGGTCGACGTCTTTCTTCTCCGCGGCCGCAAAGCGCAGCAGCGGAAACTGGCGGAAACCGAACAGGCGCGCGACGACGGTGTCGGGAAATTGCTCGACCCGCACGTTGTTGACGTTCACCGAATCGTTGTAGAACTCGCGGCGGTCGGCGATCGCGTTTTCCAAGCCGGTGATGCGCGCCTGCAGATGCTGGAAGGTTTGGTTGGTCTTCAGCTCAGGATAGGCCTCGGCGACGGCGAACAGGTTGCCGAGGCCGGTTCGCAGCGCATTTTCGGCTTGTCCCAGCGCGGCAATGTTGTGGGATTCACGCGCACTCGCCACCTGGTTGCGCGCCTGCATCACCTTTTCCAGCGTCTCCTGCTCGAACTGCATGTATTGCTTGCAGGTCTCGACTAGCTTGGGCAGTTCGTCGTGGCGCTGCTTGAGCAGGATGTCGATGTTAGCCCAGGCCTTGCCGACGTTGTGTTTCAGGGTGACCAGTTGATTGAAGACGAAGATGCCGAAGACGGCGAGCAGTGCGAATGCGATGAGAAGAAGCAGGCCGCCGGACATGATGCGCTCCAGAAAATTGGGTCGCAGAAATAGCGGATGAAGGGCGTTTAACTTGAGCGTGCCAGCATCAAATACGCGCCGCGAGGACGGCCGCGATTTCGCCGTCGTCGAGCCGGAGCGGGTTGGTTTTCATGCTGCTGCCGCGGCTGTCGGCGACGATGCGCGGGATATCCGCGTGCTGCACGCCGTAATGCGCCAGCGGCGGCAGCTTGAGTTCGCGCGTCCAGGCTTCCAGGATGTCGATCAGAGCGGCGTGCGACGCATCCCTTTCCAGTTTTCCCTGTTTGCTTAGCAGACGCCCCACCTGCGCGTATTTTTCCAGCGCCGGATGGGCGGGCTCGCGTGTGCGCAGGGCTTCGATATTGATGCGCGTGGCCGTCGCCACCAGCGTGCCGCATGCGACACCATGCGGAATCGGGAAAAACGCTCCCAGCGGCGCGGCTAGTCCATGTACCGAGCCGAGCCCGGCCTGCGCCAGCGTGATACCCGACACCAGCGCCGCATAGGCCATCCGCGCGCGCGCCGTCGCGTCGCCAGCATCGGCATGCAAAGCCAGCAGGCCGTCGCGCGCGGCTTTCATGCCGCCCCAGGCGAGCGAATCGGTCAAGGGCGAGGCACGGCTGGATACATAGGACTCCAGCAGCTGGGTGAAGGCATCCATGCCATTCGCCGCGATGACGGCGGGCGGGCAGGTGGCCAGCAGGTCCGGATCGACGAGCGCATATTCCGCCACCAGTTTCTCGTCGCGGAAGGATTTCTTGAAGCCCCCCACGCCCTGGCGGCTCAATACCGCATTCTTGGTCGCTTCCGAACCGGTGCCGGCGGTGGTCGGCACGGCAATGAATGGCGTGGCCGGACCGGCATAAGCGAGCTCGGGTCCCACCCCTTCCAGGTGATCCATGACCGAATTGCCGGGCTTGAGCAGGCCGGCAATCGCCTTGGCGGCATCCAGCGCGCTGCCGCCGCCGATTCCTATAACCACATCTATGGGCTCAGCCTGTAAGGCGCGCACGGCCTCGTCCACCATCTCGGGTGAGGGCTCGCCCGAGATGGTCAGATGGCGCCATGAAATGCCTTGCGCTTGCAGTCCGGTTGTCAGGTTTGCCCAGAACGGCGAATGCTTGAACGAGCCGGCGCCGGTCACGAGCAGAGCACAGGAACCATATCGGCGAGCTACTAACGGCAATCTGGCCAATACTCCAGAGCCGAACTCGATGCGCGGCAAACGCGACAGGGTGAAATCAGCGATGTACACAAGCATTTCTCGATAAACAGCGACGTTTGAATGGTAGCGGCTTAGGCGATGGGCTGTCTGCACAATAAAAGTGAGGATTTCCCGGTCATGCCACGCCTTATCTGGTTTCCCCTTGGGCTGCCCGAACGAGATGGATATTCTCAGTCGTTTGAAAACATTGGAAATATTGGATTCATGGCATGCTGGTTTGTTCGATGGGGTGTGTAAGTGTTGACGCGGTTGGGCGGGCTTTGCTATAGTTCCGCTTCTCGATTGACGCGGTTTCATTGCGACAGGCGCGGGGTGGAGCAGTCTGGCAGCTCGTCGGGCTCATAACCCGAAGGTCGTAGGTTCAAATCCTGCCCCCGCAACCATTTCGAAAATAAGTGTTGACGTTTTATGTAAACCACGTAGAATGCGCACCTCTCGAAACGGCAACGCAACGAAAGCCAAGCAGTTAAGAGATTGATCTTTAACAATTTACAGCCGATAGGTGTGGGTGTTGTTGCGGTAGTTGGATCGACTTTGGTTGGTCTGACAACTAGCATAAATGCTCACACTTTAATGAAGTAATTCATTTGAGTTGAGCGACTGAAGTATTAGTAGTAATTGCAGAGATTGAACTGAAGAGTTTGATCCTGGCTCAGATTGAACGCTGGCGGAATGCT